>Ga0233425_10001412_pt1 | contig 53999 bp, 52 predicted proteins | sample Watercolumn_Towu_2_FD_181712 | JGI IMG/M metagenome (GOLD analysis project Ga0233425, IMG submission 181712) | Freshwater microbial communities from Lake Towuti, South Sulawesi, Indonesia - Watercolumn_Towuti2014_140_MG | ecosystem: Environmental > Aquatic > Freshwater > Lake | place... | reverse complement strand
GGATCCGCTTTTATCCTTATACTGCTGAGCCATGGGTCTGTAAAGTTCCTGGTGGTGCTTTACAGCATAAACGTCTTCATAACATTCTTCCTGTCTCAGCTCGGGATGGTGCGGCACTGGTGGAAGGCCAGGGGCCAGGCGCACGGCTGGATACGCAAGATATGCGTCAATGGCGTAGGCCTGGTCCTGACAGCGTTCATATTGACAACGATACTCATATTGAAGTTCGGGGAGGGCGGATGGATAACTGTATTTATCACAGGATCGCTGGTGGCTTTCGCAATCATAACGAAACGATTCTATTATAGTACACGTAAACAGCTGGCGCACCTTGATAAGCTGGTCCGCGCGGCCGAAAGTCAGAAAGTCGAACGCCCGGCGATCATGCCCGAATATGATCCGGCCGCAAGGACGGCCGTGATAATGGTCAATGGCTTCAATGGCGTAGGCCTGCATACGCTGTTAAACGTAATGCGGCTATTTGGCAAGAGCTTCAGGAACTACTTCTTTGTTCAAGCCGGGATAGTGGACTCCGAACGATTCAAAGGGGCTGAAGAACTTGGGAAACTGCAGGATCATGTTAAGATCGAACTTCAGCGTTATGTGAAGCTGATGTCAGGGCAGGGAATATATGCCGAGGCCTTCTCTACTATAGGGACCGATGTGGCCGAGGAACTGTCCGGCCTTGCAAAAAAGATATTTGAACTGCACCCGGAGAGCGTCTTCTTCGGAGGGCAGATAGTATTTCCCAGAGAGACGATTTTCGGGAAGTTCCTTTATAATTATACATCTTTTGCGGTACAAAGAAGGCTTCATCAGAACGGGATACCGTTCATAATAATGCCGATACGTGTAGGCGAAGACACCGAGACGGCGGAATTTTCTTGAAAATACGCGGGCGTTGTGTTATAGTGCTTTTTGAAAGTGATCCTTCATATTTTTCAAACCGGAAGCCTAACCGCTTAACACGGTACGGCGCAGCAGGTAGGAGCGGGAAGCCCACTTGCAACAATGGGTGGGTTTATTTTTTTGTCGAAGGACGCCAACAGGCGAATGAAAACTCCGGGCTTTAGCCCGGAGAGCTTCATTAATTTTCAGGTTTCGGGCCAACGTAATAAAGGAGGGCGTCGTGGTTCATGGCTTAACGCTGTTCGAGCAGGTGGCGATATGGGGCGTGCTGGGAGTATCGATCCTGGGACTTTTATACGCATTATTTCTGCGCAAGCAGATATTGGCCGAGGACAAAGGCACTCCCGGGATGATCGAGGTGTGGAACGCTATCCGCGAAGGCGCGGACGCCTATCTTAAGAAACAACTTATATCCATACTGCCGCTCATCGGCGTGCTGGTCTTCGCGCTCTTCTTCTCGGTTTATATAGTGCCGCCCTCGCAGGAGGCGATGACGCGCTTCGCGGGGCAGTCTGAATCTTCAGTCCGCTTCATCGTAGGCATAGGCAGGGCGCTCGCGTTCATAATGGGGGCGGTATTCTCGCTCCTCGTGGGACAACTCGGCATGCGCATGGCCGTGCAGGCCAACGTACGCGTGGCGCAGGCATCCAAGAAATCTTTCGGTGACGCGCTCCGCGTGGCGTACCGGGCCGGTACTATCACAGGCATGCTTACAGACGGGCTTGGACTGTTCGGCGGTACGATAATATTCATAATATTCGGCATAGCCGCCCCCGACGCGCTGCTCGGGTTCGGTTTCGGCGGAACGCTGCTCGCGTTGTTCATGAGGGTCGGCGGCGGCATATTCACCAAAGCGGCCGACGTGGGGGCGGACCTGGTAGGCAAAGTCGAGGCCGGCATACCCGAGGACGATCCGCGCAACCCGGCCGTCGTCGCCGACCTTGTGGGCGATAACGTCGGCGATTGCGCCGGTATGGCGGCGGACATATTTGAGTCTTACGAAGTAACGATAGTCGCCGGCCTTATACTGGGATTGGCGCTCTATCACTTTACACACAGGCTGGAGTGGATCATATATCCGCTCCTCGTCCGCGGCATAGGAGTCATCTGTTCCATCATAGGCACCTACGCCGTAAAGGGCGACACAAAAGCAAAGAAGGGCAACGCTATGAAGGCCATATTCCACGGCTTCATCACTTCAGCGGCCATATCCATAGCCATGTTCGGCATACTCGCCTTCTTCTATATGGGTAAGATACCGGGCGGTTGGTGGAGACCTTTTGCCGCCACCGCGGTGGGCGTCATTCTCGCCATATTAATAGACAGGCTCACGGAATATTTCACCGGCACTGAGGGCGCGCCGGTAAAGGAGATACGTAAGGCCACCAAGACCGGCTCCGCGACAACGATACTCTCCGGTATCGCGGTCGGCTATGAGTCGGCCGTATGGTCGATACTGCTCATATCCGCCTCCATATTCAGCTCAATAATGATATTCGGGACGATGACCGGCGTAACGGGCGCAGAACGCGTTTCTTACATACTTTACGGCGTGGCCATGACAGGCATAGGGATGCTTACGCTTACCGGCAACAACGTCGCCATGGACTCGTTCGGGCCGATCGCGGATAACGCCAACGGCATAGGTGAGATGGCCTGGCACGGACAGGACGATAAACAGACCCGTGAGGCGCGCCAGATCATGGCCGATCTCGATGGCGTAGGCAACACGACGAAGGCCATAACAAAAGGCGTCGCCATAGGTTCCGCGGTAATAGCGGCGGTGTCGCTATTCGGCGCGTTCATGGTCGACGTCAGCAAGGTCCAGGCCTCGATGGGCATACCCATAAACGACCAGCTCGCGTCTCTCGGAATAAGGGTATCCGTGCCTCAGGTATTCATAGGGATGCTCATAGGCGGGGCGCTGCCGTGGCTATTCTCCGCATTCTCAATACAGGCGGTAAGCCGCGCGGCGTCATTGATAGTCGAAGAGGTGCGAAGACAGTTCCGCCTCGGAGTCCTGGGCGGTAAAATAAAGCCGGACTACAAGCAGGCCGTTGAGATATCCACCGCGGCCGCGCAGAAGGAGCTGGTAAGCCTGGCCATCCTGTGCGTGCTGGCCCCGATACTGGTAGGCGTGATACTGCAGGTCGAAGCACTCGGCGGGTTCCTGGCCGGAATAATCCTGTCGGGACAGCTCCTGGCCGTATTTATGTCAAATGCCGGCGGCGCGTGGGATAACTGTAAAAAGACGATCGAAGACGAAGTGCGAGACATAACGCTTAATACCGGCAAGGGTTCGGAACGTCATAAGGCGGGCGTCGTGGGCGATACGGTAGGCGATCCGCTGAAAGATACCGCGGGCCCGGCGCTCAACCCGATGATAAAGGTTGTGAACCTGGTCTCTGTTATAATAGCCCCGATAGTGGTACAATATAGCCATATAGGTTTCAAGGCTCTGGTCGTTATCGGGGCCATGTGCATCGTGCTTACGTGGGCCGTATGGCAGAGTAAAAAACCCGTGCCTGAGGCCTTAAAGGCTTAGGATCATATTGTAAAGGCAGTCGATGAACGGCAAACTACTTCTGGCGGCGGTATTCGTTCCTTTGGCGGGGGCTTTCCTGCTGCCCGTGGTCGGAAAATTTTCCGAGAGGGCCAGAAACGCGCTCGCCTTCGTCCTGGTAGCCATATCCTTCGTCTCTTCGACGGCGCTCATACCGGCCGTCCTCTCCGGAAAGATAACCACAGCCATAGTGCCTTTCCCGCTCGGATTCAACCTGAGCCTGACGGCGGACGCCCTTGCCGTATTTATGGCCGCGGCATCTTCTCTGGTGGGCCTTATCATCGTAATGTATTCGTTCGGATATATCAGCCATTACGAAAACCGCAACGAATACTACGCGATGGTAGTCCTGTTCCTTAGCTCAATGATGGGCCTCGTCTTCTCATCAAACCTGATATTCATATACCTCTTCTGGGAGATAACCGCAATCGCCAGCTGGCGATTAATAGGATTCTTCAGGGAAGAGACACACGTCTTAAAGGCCGATAAGGCATTCCTTGTCACGGCATTCGGAGCCCTGGTGATGCTCGTCGGTTTTGTCCTGATATTCAATCAGACTGGCTCGTTCGAACTCGACGCGATAAAGACGAGCATGAAAGGCAATCCGGTCCCGAACATCATAGTTGCCCTCGTGCTTTTCGGAATATTATCCAAATCCGCTACATTGCCGTTCCACACATGGCTGCCGGACGCCGGCGTAGCCCCGTCACCGGTAACGGCGCTCCTGCACGCGGCCGTGCTTGTAAAGATAGGCGTATACGTGTTCGCAAGGCTCTTCATAGCCACTTTCTCACTCGGGGCCTCGGCGGGAACGGCCGTCGCGGTATTGGCCGGGGCGAGCGCCCTGATATCCGCCGGAGCGGCCTTTGTGGAGACGGACATGAAACGCATAATAGCGTATTCTACGATAAGCCAGATAGCGTTCATCTTCCTCGGATTTGCCATAGGCGGCCCTATAGGCATAACCGGAGCTCTCCTGTACATACTGATGCATGGCCTCGCAAAGGGAGGGCTCTTCTTGTGCGCGGGCATAGTGGAGCAGAACACCCATACTAAAGACATAACCAGGATGGGCGGGCTGATAGCTACCATGCCCATAACCGCCATATCGTTCCTTGTATGCGCATTCTCCGTAATGGGGCTGCCGCCGTTCGGCGGATTCTTCTCAAAATACATGGTCTTCTCAGGATCCGCCAATAGCGGCCACATCCTTATAACCCTTACGTTCTTGGCCGGGGCTTTCATGACGATACTTTACCTCTTCAGGCTTTTTAACATGATATTTATGGGCGATCCCCAGACAACTCCGGCAAAAGAGGGATCCAGAATAATGGTGGCCTCGGTAGCATTATTGGCTATATTTTCCATACTGGCTGGACTTTATATACGTTATCCTGCTGAATTCGCCCAGTTCGCGGCAAAGGGGATCATGGGTATATGATAACAAAGTTCATACTCATACCTGTACTGCTTCCGTTTATAGCTGCTGCCGCAGTTGCGGCTACGCCCAACAAATATAAGGGCGCCAAAGAGCTCTTGGCGCTCCTTGCTACCGCCGCGAATTTTCTTGCGGCCGTTTTCCTGTTCGGGAAAGAAGCGTCCCTGGTCGCGCCATGGGCCGGCTTGGGCCTGGAATTTTCTTTAAGGCTATATCACTTCAGCGCATTCATAATCCTGGCCGTTGCCGGATTCGGTTTTCTTATAACGCTATACTCGGCCGCATTCATGAAGGATCGCGCGCACGCCAAGCAGTTCTACGCGTACCTGCTGCTGTCCCTGGGATTGGCCGGCGGGGCGGTGCTATCGGACAACCTGGTGGCGATGCTATTCTTCTGGGAAGCCCTGCTCATAACGCTCTTCGTGATGATCGCGATAGGCAAAGAGGGCGCGTTCCACGCCGCAACAAAGGCGTTCATAATCGTAGGCATAAGCGATCTATGCATGATGACGGGCATAGCCCTCGCCGGGCATCTATCCGGCACGCTGGCGATATCCAGGATAAGCCTCACGACAAACGGCCTGGGCGGGCTTGCGTTTATACTTCTGGTCATCGGCGCTATCGCCAAGGCCGGCTCGATGCCTTTTCACAGCTGGATACCGGACTCGGCAACCAACGCCCCGCTGCCTTTCATGGCGATACTTCCGGCGGCTCTCGAAAAACTTCTCGGCATATACTTCCTGACCAGGATATCGCTCGACATGTTCAGCATAGGCGAACATTCCTGGGCGAGCTTTACGCTTATGACGGTCGGCGCCATAACGATACTCGGCGCCGTAATGATGGCCCTTATACAGAAGGACTACAAAAGACTCCTTTCATACCACGCCATCAGTCAGGTCGGATACATGGTTCTCGGCATAGGGACCATGGTCCCCGTCGGTATAGTCGGCGGCTTATTTCATATGATAAATAACGCGCTTTATAAAAGCTGCCTCTTCCTGACGGGAGGTTCGGTAGAAAAGCAGGCCGGCACGACCGATCTGGCGCGCCTCGGCGGGCTCGGGAAGAGGATGCCCGTAACTTTCGCCTGTTTCATCGTAGTGGCCGCTTCCATATCCGGAGTGCCTCCTTTCAACGGCTTCTTCTCCAAGGAGCTCCTATATGACGGCGCCCTGGAGCGCGGCATGATATTCTATGTAGCTGCGGCGCTCGGATCGTTCCTTACGGCGGCGTCTTTCCTCAAACTCGGACACGCAGCCTTCTTCGGCAAGCCCAGCAAAGAGACCGAGAACGTTAAAGAGGCCCCGCTGGCTATGATGATCCCGATGGTCGCCATATCGCTGGTATGTGTCGTATTCGGCGTATGGAACGCGCTGCCTCTGGAAAGATTCATACAGCCGATACTCGGCGCACGCCTTGAAGGGCATAATTTTGCCGGCTGGCCTGCAAATACGCCGATAGTGGTCGTCACGGTACTCATCATCCTTGCGGCGGTATTGAACCATCTTTACGGCTTCAGAAAGTACGGCAGCGGAATAAAGGCAGTAGACCATATACATCACGCTCCCGGTCTCAGGACAGTGTACGACAAGGCGGAAAAGGGCTACCTCGACCCGTACAATATAGGTATGGGGATAACCCTCGCTTTCGCCAATACCGCCGCGTGGTGCGATAAGTCCATAAATTGGGTGTACGACTCTCTTTCGCCGAAAGCGGCAGAGGCATGTTCTGGTGTTATAAGGCGGCTTCACGACGGCAGCTATAAGACTTATATGATCTGGTCCATAGCCGCGACAGCTATAGTCGTAGCCTGTCTTTTGAAACATTACTAAGGTAACCAAATGCCATCACTGCTTATACTGATACCACTGCTGGGGATAATACTGCTGAACCTGCTTCCATCCAGGCCGATGCGGCGGATAGCCTTCTGGTTCGCGCTCGTCCTGTGCCTGGTCCAGATAGCGCTGGCGATAAACCACTATCCGCCATTCTGGGGAAACGAGCTCGACCGGATAGACTCTTTCTTCAGGGTAAGTTTTTCTGTCGACCATCTGAGCTTTGTCATGCTCTTATGCATCGGCATCGTATCTCTGGCAAGCCTCCTGATAGCAAAGCATACTGTATTCGACGAAAAGGAGAGGTTCAAATTTATTAACCTTCTTATAATAGCCTCGATCGGCATGAGCGGGATAGTCACCGTGCGGGACCTTTTTTCGTTGTATATATTTCTGGAGATAACCGCCATAGCGTCTTTCATACTGATAGCTTTCGAGAAGAGCGTCCTGGCCCTTGAGGGGTCATTCAAATATATGATATTATCGGCGGTGGCTACCGTGATGATGCTTACATCGATAGCGCTCTTGCTGCTCGTAGCTCCGGACACGTCATTTTCGGCGGTGCATGAGGCGGTGGGGCACGCTCCGGACAGCAGGATGGTCATCATCGCCATGGGGATATTCGGATGCGGCATCCTTATCAAGGGCGGGATAGTGCCGTTCCACGGCTGGCTGCCGGACGCGTATTCGGCGGCGCCGTCGGCGGCGTCGGTACTTCTCGCCGGCATAGTCACCAAGGCGGCCGGCATCTATACGCTCATAAGGATCCTGGGTTCCGTATTCGGCTACAACAGGACCGTCGGCGCGATACTGCTCGCCCTCGGGGCGCTATCCATAGTCGCGGGCGCGCTTGCCGCCATGGGACAGAAAGATTTAAAGCGCATGCTCGCGTACTCCAGCATAAGCCAGGTCGGGTATATAATAATGGGTTTCGCGATCTGGACGCCGCTCGGCATCGCGGGGGCGATATTCCATATATTCAATCATGCCATATTTAAATCGCTCCTCTTCGTCAACGCCGCCGCCGTCGAAACGCGCATGGGGACCAACGATATGGACAGGATGGGCGGTTTGGCGCAAAAGATGCCTTATACGGGAACGACTTCCGTCATAGGCATGCTCTCGGCCGGCGGAGTGCCTCCTCTGGGAGGATTTTGGTCAAAACTTATAATCATAATCGCTTTGTGGCAATCAGGCCATATAGCGTATTCGTCAATCGCCGCAGTCGCCGGTGTCCTGACCCTGGCGTATCTGCTGATAATGCAGAGAAAGGTCTTCTTCGGAAAGCTCGGGGAAGGCATGCAGGATATCCGGGAAGCCCATACCGGGATAGTCATAGCGGCGGTTATGCTGGCGGCGATAACGGTGGGTGTCGGATTATTATTCCCGGCCGTCTTCCACAATTTCGCGGAACCTGTAAAAGAATTGCTGATGAGGTAGGGTCGGACTTGAAGATAAACATAATCTTGCTGATATCTATGACCGCCGCGGCAATGTGGACCGTGATGGGGCGAAGCCTGCTTAAGGCCACGATAGGCCTTGCCGTAACGAGCGCGGTGATAACCATACTGATGTTCAGGCTAAATTCGCCGCTTGCGGCCGTATTCGAACTCTCGGTCTGCACGGGACTTATCACCGTAGTTTTTGTAAGCACGATAAGCCTTACAAAGCCCCTTACGCATAAGGAGATAGTCGAGCTTTCCAGGGACAGGCTTAAGAGATTCTGGTTCCTGCCCGTCATACTGGGCATCGTCGGGGCCGGCCTGATCGTCACGATAACAAGGCCGGGGTTTTCGGTCCCTATACACGCGGCCGCTGCGGCCCTGAAGGGGGCGCGTGAAGTATTGTGGAACCTGCGGCAGCTCGACATGTTCGCCCAGGTAATAATACTTATAGCGGGCGCCCTGGGCGTCGTAATACTTTTCGAGGAGAAGAGGCGCGATGAGTGGTAATCCGGTGCAGCTATTTTCCGTATTTTCTGTCTTCATAGCCCTCCTGTTCATCTCGGGCCTTTACTGCCTGCTCGTTACGCGCAATATGATACGCGCCATAATAGGGCTTGAGCTGCTCATAAAAGCGGTCTCGCTCCTTATGATAGTGGCCGGACACGTCAGCGGCAAAAGCGCCCTGACTGAGGCGTTCGTTATCACGATAATAGTCGTGGAGGTCGTAGTAACGGCGGTGGCGGGCGGAATAGCGTTGAGGGTGTTCCGCCATAACGGAAATCTCGACACCGGAGACCTTACAAAATTAAGAGGCTGATCGAATGGATAAACTTCTCTTATCGCCGCCGGTCGCGTTCCTAATAATACTGGGCGTGATGGTGCTTTTCGAGGCGGCCCTGTCGAAATTGTCGCTAAAGACGATCAAGCATGGCGAAGGCCAGTGCAAATCTTACGCATGCGGCGAGGATGTGGCCACGCACCTGATGCAGCCCGACTACAGCCAATTTTTTCCGTTCGCCTTCTTCTTTACGGTACTGCATGTCATAGCGCTGATGATAATGACGGTGCCGATAGAGACGACGGAATCATTCTCGATAGCTATAGTATATATCGCCGGCGCGCTGGTCGGAATGGCAATACTTTTTAGGAGGTAGGCTCGGACATTTCTCTTGAAATGTCCGGCTATCCAATGCCTTTGGCATTGGATAGGTCGAAGTCGGTGAAGCTCCATGGCCTTACGGCCATGGCATCTTTTAACGCGGGATCCCGATCTCTGCCATGGAGCGGAATCCCGCCCGAAGGCCATTCATCCACACCCTCACGGGTATGGCCTTCTGGCTGCGGGGTGAAAGAAGGTGCGTTGTGAAGATAATGGATAAGATGGTTAACTGGGCGAGGATAAAATCGCCGTGGATACTGCACTTCAACACCGGGGCATGCAATGCATGCGATATCGAGATAGTGGCGTCCCTGACGCCCAGGTACGACCTGGAACGTTTCGGCGTGATACTGAAAGGCACGCCGCGCCATGCGGACGTTCTCGTGTGCTCCGGCCCGGTCACTATGCAGATAAAAGACAGGCTAAAAAGGATATACGACCAGATGCCCGAGCCCAAATTTGTAATAGCGGTCGGAAGCTGCGCCTGCTCGGGCGGAGTATTCGACGGCTGCTACAGCGTGGAATCCGGCATAGACAAGGTTCTTCCCGTATCGGCCTATATACCCGGGTGCCCCGCAAGCCCGATGGCCATAATCGACGGGGTAGCGAAATTGCTGGCCAGCCTGGAAGCCAAAGAGGAGGGCAAGTGACGGAAGCGATCGTAGGCGCCACGGCAAAAGAGGAGGCCATCAGGCAGAAGCTGGTCGAGAGGTTTCCTTTCCTGGCCGACAAGGTGAGGGCGACAAGACCCCGGCGGATCTTTGCCTTAGTTGAAGCCAAGGATTTTGAAAATGTCCTGGTATTCGCCATACAGGAGCTCGGATTTACGATACTTTGCACTATAACCGGCCTCGACGACGGGCCTACGCTCGGGTTCGTATATCACATCACCCGCCAGGATGGCATAACGCTGAATATTCAATACGACGTTCCAAAAGAGAACCCCGTAATAAACACCGTGACAAAGTATTTTCCGCCGGCGGAAATATACGAGCGCGAGCTCATCGATCTGCTCGGAGCCAGGGTCGAAGGGCTCGGTGAGGGCGTAAGATACCCCCTGCCGGACGACTGGCCGGCGGGCGAATATCCTTTAAGAAAAGACTGGAAGAAAAAGATATCGGACACGGAGGCGGAAAATGCGTAAGGTCGTCATACCCATAGGGCCGCAGCATCCGGCTCTCAAAGAACCCGAAAGCTTTAATGTCACGCTGAGCGGCGAGAGGATAATGGCGTTCAGCGCGCGGCTCGGCTACAACCACCGCGGCATCGAGAAGGCCTGCGAGGAGCGGACATACCTGCAGGACGTCTATCTTATCGAGCGTATCTGCGGAATCTGCTCTCACACCCATTCCACATGCTTCGTCCAGGCAGTAGAGGAGATAGCTGCGCTGGAGGTGCCGAGGAGGGCGCTGTACATACGGACCGTAATAGGAGAGCTCGAGAGGATACATTCGCATCTACTGTGGCTGGGCGTGGCAGGCCACGAAGTGGGCTTCGACACGCTTCTCATGTATACATGGCGCGACCGCGAGGTGGTCATGGACATACTGGCCGACGTCACCGGCAACCGCGTAAACTACGGCATGAACACGATCGGCGGAGTGCGGCGGGACCTCGACGCCGCGCATATAAAGTCCATGCTGAAAGCCGTCGATACATTAGAAGACCGGACAAAGTATTACATACAGGTAGCCAGGGAAGAGCGCACTCTGATAGAGAGGCTGTCGAAGGTCGGCACGCTGACGCACGAGGACGCAGTGAAGCTCGGGGCCGTGGGGCCTACGGCCCGCGCATCCGGCGTGGACAGGGACACCAGGCGCGACGATCCTTACGCCGCTTACGGAGAGCTTGATTTCAAAGTCGTGACCGACGACCATAACGACGTGTACGGACGCACGCTCGTGCGTATGGGCGAACTGATGGAGTCGTACAAGATAATACGCCAGGCCATAAAGAATATGCCTGACGGCCCGATCGCGATCAAGTCTCCCCGCAGGATCCCGGCCGGCGAAGCGCTGAGCCGCTACGAGGCGCCGCGGGGCGAGGACGTCCACTACGTGAAAGCCAACGGCACGGACAGGCCGGAGAGGGTCAAGGTGAGGGCTCCGACGCTTGCCAATCTCCAGACGGTAGAGAAGATGCTCGAAGACGGACAGCTGGCCGACCTGCCGATAGTCATCGCGGCCATCGACCCGTGTTTCTCGTGCACGGACCGGTCTATCGTCGTCCGCCGATCCGGGGTGCGATCGAAAAATATGATCAGATGGGAGGATCTGCGCTCGCGCGGTATAGAGTGGTATCGTGAAAATAGGGGCATAGACTTCGCCAAACTTAACAGGAAACTTTCCGACAGGATGAGATAATGATCGCGCTTTTCAACATGCTGGTATTCCCGGGATTTCTATTCCTGGCCTTTATGGGATTGGCCTGTGAATACATCGACCGCAAACTATACGCGCGGCTCCAGAACAGGGTGGGGCCTCCGTGGTTCCAGCCTTTCGCCGACTTCATAAAACTGGCTGCCAAAGAGGAGATAATCCCCGAGGAAGCCAATCCCCGGATGTTCAAGGCGATGCCGGTATTCGCCATAACCGCCACCATAACCGCGTCGTTCTACATACCGATGTGGAACGCCCGCGCCCTCCTGTCCTTTAACGGCGACCTGATCGTAACGCTCTACCTTTTGACCATACCGACGCTGACCTATTTTCTCGGCGGCTGGTACTCCACTTCGCTGTACTCGAAGATAGGCGCGGTGCGGTCGCTGACACAGCTCTTCGCGTATGAAGTGCCGCTCCTGATGGCGATACTGTCACCGGCGCTGATAGCCAACACGTGGTCGCTGAGCGAGATGGCGCGCTTCTACAACGCGCATCCCCCGTATCTTTTATTCAACATGATCGGCTTCGCGATATCGATCGTAGCCCTTCTCGGAAAACTCGAAAAGGTGCCGTTCGACATACCCGAGGCTGAGACCGAAATAGTGGCCGGCACATTCACCGAATACAGCGGACGGCTCCTGGCCATGTTCAGGCTGTCCATAGATATAGAGGCGGTCGTCGGTTCGGCGCTCCTGGCGGCGGTATATCTGCCGTTCGGGCTCGGGATAGGCGGGGCGATGGGCTTCGGGCTCTTCATGATGAAGGTCCTTCTGATAATATCCATCCTGTCGCTCTCCCGCACAATATTCGCGCGGCTGAGGATAGACCAGATGATCGAATTCTGCTGGAAGTACGTATCGCCGTTCGCGTTCCTCCAGATACTGATAAGCCTGATATTGAAGGGGGCGCTCGCCAGATGATAAGGCCAGGGGCGATGATAAAACAGGTGCTGGCGTCGATATTCAGGAAGCCCGCGACCACGCGCTACCCGTTCATAAGATCCCAGATGCCGGAACATTTCAGGGGGAAGATAACCTTTAGCCCGGAAATGTGCATAGGCTGCAAGATATGCATCAGAGACTGCCCTTCGAACGCTATCACCATAAACAAGACAGGCGACAAGCGGTTTGAATGCGTAATAAACCTGTCCAAATGCGTTTACTGCGCGCAATGCGTAGACTCCTGCCCTAAAAAGGCGCTGCACGCTACCAGGGAGTTCGAGCTTGCGTCTCTCGACGTAAAAAAACTGAAGGCGACATATGGCGACAAGCCTCAGGCAAAACCTGAAGAAGGCGCTGCAAAATAACGTTACCGGCGCAAAGAGGCTGGCCATCCTCGGCATAGGCTCAGAACTGCGCGCCGACGACGGCGCCGGAGTCGTAGTAGCGGAAAAGCTCTCAAAATATCTCGCCGGCACGAACAGGCGTAAAGACGTCAGGATATTTTCCGGAGGAACGGCCCCGGAGAACCTCACAGGCGAGATCAAGCGATATAAACCCTCCCACATACTGATCGTCGATACCGCGGATTTCAAGGAAAAGGCAGGCACCGTCGTCGTCCTCGATCCGGGCGACGTAGGCGCCGGAGTCTCGTTCTCGACACATAAGATGCCGGCAAAGATACTTGTCGATTATCTCCAAAAATCTCTGGATTGCGAGATCGCCATAGTCGGCATACAGCCTAAGAACGTCGATTTCGGAAAACCGATCTCCAAGGTTGTATCCGGGGCTGCCAAAGAGGTCGCGGGCGCTATCGCCGATCTTCTTAAAGCATGAGCCAGTCCAAGACGTTCAGATGGATAAAGGTAGGCGGACTCCTCACCCTGATACCGCTATTTTTGGCATCGGGGCCGCTGGCAGGTTACTTAGCCGGTGACTGGATAGTAAAAACTTTCGGCTTGAGCCGCTACGTCACTTTGACATGCGTTATAATAGGCTTTGCGGCGTCTGTAAGCGAGACGGTAAAAGTAATAAAGATCGCGCTTAAGACCGCTCAGGATAACGAATGAAAGAGATTACTAAAACGGTGGCAATGGCCGCGGTCATATCTACAACGGCCGTCAGCGTATGCCTGGTAGCCATGGGGCATGGAAGGTGGGCGGCTGGCGTCTGGGTGGCCGTAATATGGTCGGTCGTAAATTTTTCGCTCGTTCTCAGAATACTCGAAGCTTCCATACTGAAAGATACCAAAACCAACATAGGCAGGATACTTCTCGTAAAGTTTCCGGTGCTATACCTGGCCGGATTCTGGATATTGAACACGAGGGTATTTCCGCCGATAAGCCTTGCCGCGGGAATGGGCATAACGGTGCTGATAATCGGGGTCGTGAACGTATGGCCGAAACGGGCGTAGAATATCCGGAGCTGCCGAACCTTATAAGCCTACTCGCGGAAAAGTTCGCGGGAAATCATGCCATAGGTTTCTTGAAGCAATACGAAAACATAGTATTTTCGCTGATAACCGTATCGATTATAAGCCTGGTCGCGTACATCGCCGGCAGGCGGAAGGCGATGGTGCCGGGAAGGCTGCAGGCCGCCGTAGAGGGGATCGTGGGCGGGATGGATGCGTTCGTATGCGGTATACTCGGGCCGCACGGCAGGAAGCTCACCCCGTTCATCGGGACGATATTCATCTACATATTATTCATGAATCTTGCGAGCTTCGTTCCATTCATGAAAGCGCCCACATCGAGCTGGTCTACGACGCTCGCCCTGGCGCTCTGCGTATTCATACATCTTCAGTATACGGCTTTAAGAGAATTGGGGTTTCTCGGATACATAGATCATCTTTTAGGCAAGCCCAGAGGCATACTGGCATTCTCGGTAGTGATACCGCTTCTGATGTTATTTTTACACACGCTTGCGGAGTTGATAAGGCCCATAAGCCTGTCGTTGCGCCTTCGGTCCAATATATGGGGTGACGATATGCTCCTCGCGGTGCTGGCCGGGTTCGGACCTAAAGGGCTGCCGCTTCTGCTGTTCAATATGGTATTGGCAATACTGGCGGCGGTGGTACAGGCCTGCGTATTCAGTCTTTTGACTACCATATATTTCGCGCTTGTACTGACGCACGAGGACTAACAGCTTCACCCCGCAGCCAGAAGGCCATACCCGTGAGGGTGGGGATGAATGGCCTTCGGGCGGGATTCCGCTCCATGGCAGAGATCGGGATCCCGCGTTAAAAGATGCCATGGCCGTAAGGCCATGGAGCTTCACAAACAAAACAGGAGGAAGACGGTATGGATTATAAAGCGATATTGGCGCTGGCGCTCCCGATCGGATTGGGGATAGCCGCGTTCGGTTCGGCTATAGGCCTGGGCAAAGCTGTGGCATCCGCCATGGACGCTACCGGCAGGCAGCCAGAGGCGTCGATGAAGATACTTATTAACATGGCGACGGGCTGCGCCTTCATCGAAGCTATCACGATATACGCCCTGGTATTTGCCCTTATCCTGTCAGGAAAGATATAAAGAGCGGCGCGAAAGGCGCGTTATGGAACTTTTAAAGATGTTGAGCGCAAATGAGATCGTGGCGCAGATATTATGCTTTCTGCTCCTCTTCGCAGTCCTGCGCGTCGTATTATGGAGAAAGTTCCTGGATATACTGGACGCGCGCAAAGCGCGGATAGCCGGAGAGTTCGCCGCCGCGGAGGCTATGCGCGGCACCCTGGCTGCGGCGAAGGCCGACTACGAGAGCCGGATAGCGAATATCGACGAAGAGGCGAAGGCCCGGACCCTCGAAGCCGTGGAGCTGGGCAGAAAGCTCGCGGAAAAGATACGCGTAAAGGCGGAAGCGGATAGCGACAAGATCATAAGTAACGCCAAAGAGAGCGTGCGCGCGGAGATCGCCAAAGCGAAAGAGGAGCTTAAGGACAGCGTGGTCGACCTGGCGATATCGGCCGCCCAGGAAGTCATAAGCGAACGCTTGTCAGAGGAAGGGGACCGCAAGATAGTAGAGGACTACCTCTCCAGGATAGACAAGGCATGATAAAAGAAGAGATAGTGGCCAAGAGGTACGCGGACGCCTTTCTCGACTACGCGAAAGAGGGCGTGGGGTTCGAGAAGGGCCTCGAAGAGCTCCAGGAAGCCAAGCGCGTCATAAGAGACAATAAGGACTTGAGAGACTTCCTCGAAAGCCTCGAATTCACAAACACGGAAAAATACGGCGTCGTCGACAGCGTCTTCGGCGGATTCTTTTCCGGAGAGATCCGCGACTTTATAAAGCTTCTGATCGAGAATAGGAGGATCGGCCTCTTCATCGACATCGCCGAATACGCAAGGGTCACCTATTCCCACGGAATCGAGACCGACGCCGTTCTGAAGACCAGCTATCCGCTCGATACAAAGTACATAGAGGATATAAAGAACGCCCTCGAAAATAAGACCGGCAGGAAACTGCACATGTACATACAGCTGGAACCCGACCTGGTCGGCGGCGTTTCGGCCAAGATAGGCAATCTGATAATAGACGGCTCGGTGAAGAAACGCCTTGAAGATCTGAAGTACAAATTACATACGTTAAAGGTGGCCTGACATGGCTATAAGACCCGACGAAATAACTTCGATAATAAAGAAAGAGCTGGAAAAATTCAAGACCAGGCTGAGGGTGGAGTCGATAGGCACCGTGCTCCAGGTCGGCGACGGGATAGCCCTGGCATACGGGCTGGACGACGTCATGGTCGGCGAGATAGTGCGCTTCGACGACGGCACCGAGGGGATAGTATTCAACCTCGAGGAGGACAATGTCGGCATAGTCCTGTTCGGATCCGAGAAGTCTATACGGGAAGGCGATAATGTCAAGCGGACCGGCAACATATCGAAGATGCCCGTGGGCGAAGCGCTGCTCGGGCGGGTAGTCAACGCCCTGGGGAAACCTATCGACGGGAAGGGTCCTGTAGCCACAAATAAATACCGTCCCCTTGAGGCGCACGCGCCCGGCGTCGTAGACCGGCAGCCCGTGAAAGAGCCTCTGCAGACGGGCATTAAGGCCATAGATTCCATGATACCGATAGGCCGCGGACAGCGCGAGCTCATAATAGCCGACAGGCAGACCGGGAAGACCGCCATAGCGATCGATACGATAATAAACCAGAAGGGCAAAGACGTATACTGCGTATATGTCGCCATCGGACAGAAGATGTCGAGCGTCGTCTCGGTGGCCGAAACACTTAAACAACACGGCGCCATGGATTACACCGTGATCGTCAGCGCTTCGTCCCGCGCCGCGGCGTCGTTGCAGTATATTGCCCCGTTCTCCGGCTGCGCCATAGCCGAAGAGTTCATGTATTCCGGCAAGCACGCGCTCGTGGTATATGACGACCTTTCGAAACACGCGCAGGCATACAGGCAGCTTTCACTGCTACTGCGGCGCCCTCCGGGAAGGGAGGCTTATCCAGGCGATATATTCTATCTGCACTCGCGGCTTCTGGAGAGGGCGGCCAAGTTGTCGAACAAGCTCGGAGGCGGATCGATGACGGCGCTTCCGATAATAGAGACGCAGGCGGGCGATATCACAAGCTACATACCGACCAACGTCATATCCATCACCGACGGGCAGATATACCTGGATACGGACCTGTTCTACGCGGGCACCAGGCCCGCCATAAATGTGGGGTTGTCGGTTTCAAGGGTCGGCGGAAACGCGCAGGAGAAGGCGATGAAACAGGTCGCCGGGCGGCTCAGGCTGGACCTGGCTCAGTACCGCGAGCTGATAGCGTTCACGCAGTTCGGGTCCGAATTGGACAAGACCACCCAGGCCCAGCTTGTGCGCGGCGCCAGGATGGTGGAGATACTGAAGCAGGGGCAGTACGAACCCATTCCCGCGGAAAAACAGGTCGTCATAATATACGCCGGCATAAACGGATTTCTGGATGACATACCGGCAGATTCGGTAAAACATTTTGAGCACAGGCTATACGGATATCTGGCTTCAAATTTTGCGGACATAGTCGAGGACCTTAGGCGCGAAAAGGCGATAACAGGAGATATGAAGAAGCGCCTGGATGTGGCGCTGGGCTCGTTCAAAGAAGAGTTCGTTAAGACACTGCCGGTAAAATCATGATACAGAGCCTGCGCCAGATAAAACTCAGGATAAGGAGCATAGAGGCCACGCGGCGGATAATGCGGGCAATGGAGATGGTCTCCGCCGCCAAGCTTAACCGCGTGAAGGGCGCGTTCTACGCCCAGCGGCCGTATCTGGACGCGCTGGAGATGACTCTTAAAAACGCCATCGCGGATACGGCAGACACGTCCAACCCTCTCCTGACTAAACGGGCCAACATAAGATCGATAGCCCTCTGCGTAATAACATCGGATACCGGCCTCTGCGGCAATTACAACAATTCCGTCCTGCGCCTGGCCAACTCCTTTATATACAAGAACCGGCCTGTCGGCGTAAAACTGACCGTGGTCGGGAGGGAGGCGCTCGCCTACTTCGGCGGACTAGGATTCGCCGCGGATTCATATCTCGGACTGTACGGACGATACACCGCGAAAATAGCCGACGATATATCGACAGCCCTGGTTAACTCTTACGTTTCGGGCGACGCGGATGAGGTCTATGTGGCCTACACCCGTTTCAGCCCTTCGCTCCGCCATAAGCCGGTAGTGGAAAAGATACTGAATATAGACACGGGTACGACGGATGCTGCGCGCGACGCGCTCGGGAGATATCTGTTCGAACCGGACGGCCGCCGGCTCATAGAGGCCATGGTGCCCGCGTACCTGACGCAGAAGATGCGCGCCATACTGCTAGACGCATTCGCCGCGGAGCATTCGGCCCGGATGCTTGCGATGAAGACCGCGACCGACAACGCGACCGAGCTTATAGACAAGCTTACCTTAATGAGAAACAAGGCAAGGCAGTTCGCCATCACCAAGGAGATCCTTGAGATAGCGATGTCTGCCGAGGCATTGAAAGGATAAACGGATGGCAAACGGCAAGATACTGCAGGTCATAGGGCCGATGGTGGATATACGTTTTCCCGAATCGGAAACGCCCGAGATACTTAACGCTATAAAGATAGAGGACAAAGACCGGGGTATAGACCTCACGCTCGAGGTGGAGCAGTTGATAGGCAATAACACCGCGCGTTGTATAGCGCTGGGCGCGACGGAAGGGCTCGTCCGCGGTATGGCGGCGACGGATGTCGGCAAGCCGATAACGGTACCCGTGGGCGAACAGACGCTGGGCCGCATGTTCAATCTGCTCGGCGAAACCATCGACGGGAAGGGTCCGGTATCGGAGCCGGACAAACGCAACAGCATACACCGTAATCCGCCGTCGTTCGAGGAGCAACTTCCGGTCTCGAGCATGCTGGAGACCGGCATAAAGGTGATAGATCTGCTGGCGCCGTACCCGAAGGGCGGAAAGATAGGCCTCTTCGGCGGGGCCGGGGTGGGCAAAACCGTGATAGTCATGGAACTTATACGCACGATCGCGGCGGAGCACTCGGGCGTCTCTGTCTTCGGCGGGATCGGCGAACGGACAAGGGAGGGCAATGACCTCTGGCTGGAGCTGGACGAATCGGGAGTCCTTAAAAAAACGGCTCTCGTTTTCGGGGAGATGAGCGAACCGCCCGGGGCGCGTTTCCGCGTCGGACTGTCTGCCCTTACGCTCGCCGAATACTTCCGCGACGAAGAGGGCATGGACGTGCTGCTATTCATAGACAATATCTACAGGTACGTGCAGGCGGGATCCGAGGTATCTACGCTCCTCGGCAGAATGCCGTCCGCGGTAGGCTACCAGCCGAGCCTCGGTACGGAGATGGCCCAGCTGCAGGAGAGGATAGTCTCCACAAAACGCGGCTCGGTGACTTCCGTGCAGGCCGTATACGTGCCCGCAGACGACATAACCGACCCCGCGCCGGCCACTACATTCTCTCATCTGGACGCCAAGATGGTCCTATCGCGCCAGATATCCGAACTTGGCATATATCCGGCGGTAGACCCCCTTGACTCGACATCGAGAATAATGGACCCTCGGATACTTGGAGACGAACACTATGAAACCGCTCTGAACGTACAGAAGGTTCTCCAGCGCTATAAGGACCTTAAGGACATCATAGCCATCCTGGGCATAGACGAACTATCGGACGAAGACAAACTCCTCGTCGCCAGGGCGCGCAAAATACAGAAATTCCTCTCCCAGCCATTCTTCGTGGCCGAAGCGTTTACGGGCATCAAAGGCAGATACGTCAAGCTCGCCGATACCATCAACGGCTTTAAGATGATACTGGATGGCAAGGTCGACGATCTTCCGGAGCAGGCATTTTATATGGTAGGCTCCATAGAAGAGGCGGTCGATAAGGCCGGCAAAATAAGGAGCGGGGCGTAAAGATGGGCGCCTCATTTCAGGTCGAGATACTGTCGCCCGATGGAAAGATATGCCAGACCACGGCCCAGTCGCTGGTCGCGCCGGCGGCCCTGGGCTATATGGGCATACTGGCAAATCATGCGCCCATAATAACCTCCCTCGTGCCGGGTAATATAACCGTGCGTTCCGCGGACGGAGCGGCACTGTCATTCCGCTCCATGGGCGGCGGCTTCATGGAAGTCTCGCGTAATAAGGTGGTGCTCCTGGTCGACAGGATGGAGCCGGCGGAATAGAAGACCCCGAAGACTTATACATCCCCCCATAAACACGGAGATAAAATGAAATACACAAAGGGTACCATCGGGAGAGTGTTCTTGTTAAAGTTCAGCGACGGAGATATCCTCGTAGACGAGATAAGTTCCTTTGCCCGTAAGGAACGTCTCAAAGCGGCGACTCTTGTTTTTATCGGGGCGTTCAAGAAGGGCCACCTCGTAACCGGCCCCAAGAAGGCGGTCATACCTCCCGAACCCAACTGGGTCAGCTTTAAAGACGGCTGGGAGGTCATGGGCCTGGGCACCATATTCACGAACAAGTCCGGACCGCAGATACATATACACGCCTCTATGGGCAAAAAGCGCAAGGCCGCCACCGGATGCGTCCGCAGGAAGTCCGAAGTATTCCTCGTCATAGAGGCCGTCGTCTTCGAATTGAAAGGCGTGAAAGCGTCCAAGGAGATGGACCCAAAGACGGGTCTCAACCTTCTCAATATCGCGTAATGAAATACAAGCTGATCATATTCGATATCGACGGCACCATAACCCGCCACATAAGCTCCTGGCGCTACATACATGAACGCCTCGGACTTTGGACAAACCGCGCCTTCCGCTACCAGGAGGACTTCCTGGCCGGCAGGATAACCTACAGGAAGTTCTGCGAACTGGACGCGGCCCACTGGAAGGGTATGTCCGAGCGCAAAGTCCGCTCTATATTCAAAAAAGTGCGGTATTCGAAGAACGCCGCCATATGCATAAGAAAACTTAAGGCTATGGGGTTCTCGCTTGCCGCGGTCTCGACGGGATTGCAGTTCATGTCCGACCGCATCAAAGACGAGCTCGGCTTCGACTACACCATATCCAACAGGCTATCCTGCCGAAACGGCAAGCTCACCGGCGGCGTTAAGATAAATCTGGAGCACGGCGCAAAACATAAGATACTGGCGCGCATACATAAAAAGTTCGGCGTAAAACCGCATGAAGTCATAAGCGTAGGCGATAGCGCCGGCGACATCCCGCTTGCAAAAAATTCCGGATATTCTATAGCGTTTAACTCGACTTGCGGGGAATTGTCGAAGCTATCTGACTACAACTGCACCACGCTGGACTTCGCGGACGTTTACAAAAAAATACTGGCGATAAATCATGAATAAAGATTTTCTTCCCATATCCCGAAAAGAGATGGAATCGCGGGGATGGGAGTCCGTGGACGTAATAATTGTTACAGGCGACGCCTACGTGGACCATCCGTCTTACGGCGCGGCTATGATCGGACGTTCCCTCGAGCGCGAAGGTTTCCGGGTAGGCATCATCGCGCAGCCCGATATACGCGATGTGGATGACTTCACAAGATTCGGCAGGCCAAGGCTATTCTTCGCCGTCACCGCCGGAAACCTCGACTCTATGGTCGCCAACTATACCGCCAACCGCAAGCCGAGAAGCGAAGACGATTATTCGCCCGGCGGTAAAGCCGGTCTTCGCCCTGACCGCGCGACCATAACTTATGTGAATATCCTGCGCGGGGCATTTCCAGAAGCGCCCGTGGTGATAGGCGGCATAGAGGCTTCGCTGCGCAGGTTCGCTCATTACGACTACTGGTCCGAAAAAGTTCGCCGCTCGATACTCCTCGACTCGAAGGCCGACATACTGGCATACGGGATGGGCGAGAGGCAGGTAGCCCGGATAGCCAGGCGCATGGAATCGGGCGAAGAGATAAAGAAGCTCGACGGGATACCGGGAACGGTCGTCGCCAGAAGGTCTATGGTGGAATTCAATAATTTCATCATGATACCGTCCTTTGAGGAGACGGTAAAAGATAAGGACAGGTTCAACGAAGCCTTCCGGAAGCTGTACGCCGAGCAGGATCCCGTGCGCGGAAGGATAGTGGCCCAGAAACACGCCGACAGGTTCGTCGTACAGTTCCCGCCGCCGGCGCCCATGACGACTGAAGAGATGGACGCCGCATACTCCCCGGTATTCGCGATGCGGCCGCATCCGGTTTATGACAAGGAAGGGGGCGTGCCGGGCTTTGAGACGGTCCGCTGGTCGATAACGTCGCACCGGGGGTGCCCGGGAGAGTGCAGCTTCTGTTCTCTGTACATGCATCAGGGCCGGATAGTCCAGAGCCGCAGCCGCAAGTCCATACTGGACGAGATAACCGGGATAGCGGCGCGGGGCGATTTCAGGGGCACGATAACCGACATAGGCGGGCCGACCGCCAACCTGTACGCGTCCGGGTGCGCCCGGTGGGGCGCCTCCGGCTCGTGCAAGGACAAAAAATGCCTTGTACCGAAGCGATGCCCAAACCTTAAGCCGGGATACGCCGAGACTTTAAAGTTATGGCGCGACGCCGCCGGGATACCGAAAGTAAAAAATATATTCATAGGGAGCGGGGTAAGGTACGACCTGCTGATGGACAAAGACGCCGAGGAATATATGAGGGCGTTATGCAAGGACCGTATCAGCGGCCAGCTTAAAGTGGCCCCGGAACACAGCGAAAAGTCCGTCCTGGACCTGATGCATAAACCGTCTTTCGATAACTATAAACATTTCGTCGATAAATTCGACCGTATAAACCGCTCCGTAGGCAAGAAGCAGTACCTGGTCAGCTATTTCATCGCGGGCCACCCGGGCGCGACCGTCGAAGACGCCCTGAGGATGGCCTGCGAACTTAAGCGGCTGAATATACGCCCGGAGCAGGTCCAGGACTACCTGCCGCTGCCCATGACGTTGTCGGGATGCATATACTACACCGAAAAAGATCCCGCCACCGGAAAGCGCCTGCATGTGGCGAAAGGGGCCAGGGAACGGAAACTGCAGCGCGCGCTTATCCAGTATTACCAGCCCCAGAACAAGAGGTACGTCATAGAAGCGCTCAGGAGCCTCGGCAGGACGGACCTGATAGGCTGGTTCTACGGCCAACCTGGCAAATCTAACCAGGTTAGAAAGCGATAGCCGTGCCCAAACTGATATTCGCAGACAATAGGGGATCCATTTTCGTCCATCCGCGGCTGGAGGCGTGCGGGATGAAGGCCGGCAACCTGTTTCGCCTCGAAAAGAAAGATCTTATAAAGCTGCCCGCATGCTCCAGACTGTTCATGCTCCCGGACCGCAAGGCGGCGGGATACGACACGGATAGCGGCGCTTTCGTCTCGAGCCCGGCTCTTGCCGTCGGGGCGTTCCTGGCGCCCGGACACACGGCAACCCATAGCGCCGCCTATGTAGAGAGGGCCGATCCGAAAACGCTTCCGTTATTTTCATATGCGGCGGCCGCATTTTACAAAGGGTCTTTCTGCGCGGCGGCCGTAAAAATAGACAAAGACATCCGCCACGACTCGAGATTCATAGATATATCGGCTGTCCGAAAAAGCGCCGGACGGATTAAAAAAATTTTCGCTGCGAACAGGCTGATTCCGCATCTGGAGAGGTGCGCGCTCGTTTACGGCTGCCCCAACGCGCAGAACTTCTTCCTGGGAAGGTTTGAATGCCCCTTACCGGCGTCTCCGTCATGCAACGCTTCGTGCGCCGGCTGCATCTCGTTCCAGAAGGGCTCTTCATGCGACGCGGCGCAGCCGCGGATCACCTTCACGCCGAAACCGCAAGAGATAGCCGAGGTGGCGCTATTCCATCTCTCGCGGGTAAAGGACGCCGTTCTCAGCTTCGGCCAGGGATGCGAGGGCGAGCCGCTGTTGCGGGCGGGCTTGATAGAAAAGTCTGTCCGGCTCATAAGGCGCTACAGCTCCAGGGGCGTAATAAATATGAACACAAACGGAAGTAAGCCGATGGAGCTGCGGAGGATCCTGGATGCGGGACTGGACAGCGTGCGCGTAAGCATGAATTCCTGCCGCGAAGAATTTTACAACCCATATTACCGCCCCGGCGGCTACACGTTCGGCGACGTCCTCAGATCGATAGGCGCCGCGAAAAAAGCCGGTGTATATGTGTCTATAAATTATCTTACGATGCCGGGCTTCACCGATTCGAAGAGGGAGTTCGCCGCGTTCAGGAAATTTCTTCGAAAATACGGCGTAGACATGGTGCAGTGGCGCAACCTCAACTACGATCCGATGCGGTACTTCCAAAAGATAGGCGCCCGTATCGGGCCCGGGGATATGGTCGGCGTAAGGGAAGAGGTAAGGCTGCTGGGCAAAGAGTTCCCGGGGCTGAAGATGGGATACTTTAATCCCGCGCTTTCTGGGGCGGGCAAACAGAAGTAAGAAAGCGCGGGATCAACCCTCGCGAAGCTGCTTCTCGGCGTCGATAACGTCCCGGTTCATGTAACGTATGGTATTGGCAATACGACTCCGCAGTTCGGGGGAGATGGGCGCGTCCTTCGCTTCTCTCAATATCTGTATGGCCATACGGAAGTACCTGATAAGCTCGCCCTCGTCCGTATCGGTGAAACGAAGAACCTTGTCAAATTTCATGCCGTTCAGCCAGCACTCCATAGCCTTCGCCAGGTGAAAATAAGGGGGCTTGCTGAAAGGGTATATCTTGTATCTTATCTCTTTGCGCCGTATCTCCTCATACCGCTTGTCGCATATATCTCTGATGGCCCTGCTCTCTTTGGATAACCCCTCCAGGCGCTGGTTCTTGCGCGGCTCGAATACCGTAGATACGGCCAGCACTCCGAGGCCGGTCTCATCGAGAGTCTCAAACACTCTCGAGCCGTAGAGGTCCCCGAGAAGAAGCTCGTAGCCGTAAACGGCCTTCGCGAAATGGCCTTTCATAGTCAGTTCGCCGTCTCTTATGCACCCCACCTCGCATAAGAGGCGCACCTTAGCGTCCATAAGCCTCGTAGCCTCTGTCTGCTGCGGTTTCTTGGTCTGGAAGTGATGAAACGACCTGGGGTATATCTTATAAAGGTCGTCTTTGTATTTTTCGTAAAGGTTAAGGACGGTGGCGTACGAGGCGTTAAACTGGCTCCTGACATCCTCTGGCTTGCCATAGATTATGCCCTTCACTTCGTCAGGGCGTATGCGCGCCGGATTGACGCGCGTATATACAAACCCTTCGTTATCTATACCGCGCCTGCCGGCGCGTCCGGCCATCTGGTAAAAGTCGCGCGTCTTAAGGTTGCGGATGGCGTCGCCGTAGAATTTTCTCAGCTCGTCGAATATGACAGACCGGCTCGGCATATTTATACCGAGCGCGAAAGTCTCCGTCGTAAAAATTACCTTGAGCAGCCTCGAGGTGAAGAGCCTCTCTATGACCTCTTTCAGCGTGGGTAACATGCCGGCGTGATGGAACGCTATGCCGCGCTCGATAAGGGGGATCATCGAAACCGCGCTCTTCTCATGCATAAGGTCGAACTTCTCGCACAGACCTTCGTACATGGACCTGATCTTGGCCTGCTCATGCGGGGTAAGGAATGTGAAGTTGTAAAGTTCGTCCGCCAGATACTCGGCGCGCTTGCGCCCGAAGACAAAGTATATGCACGGCAGGCCGTCCTGGTCGCGGACGTATTTTATCAGGGTGTTGGTGGAGTTCGGCTTGTAACCGCGCATCCGTTTCAGGTTATGGACGTTGTCGGTGACCTGGTTCTGGCACTGGAAGAAGAAATGCAGCGGTACGGGGCGGGTATCCTCTATGACGACCCGGACCTCTTTATTGTGTACGGACTCGATCCATTTCGCGAATTGCCCTATGTTCGGTATCGTCGCGGAGAGGGCGAGGATATTCATGTGTTCCGGCAGGAATATCAGAGACTCTTCCCAGACGGTGCCGCGCTCGGGGTTGTCTATGTAATGCACTTCGTCAAATATGATCCAGGAATACTTCTCCAGCGACTTCGGGTCGTCGAGTATCTTGTTGCGGAATATCTCGGTCGTCATGATGAGGACGGGGGCGTCGGCGTTGATGGAGACGTCGCCTGTAAGAATGCCTATCGTATCCTTGTACTTCGCCTGGAAGTCGCGGTACTTCTGGTTGGAGAGGGCCTTTATCGGGGCGGTGTAGACGACGCCTTTACCTTCGGCGATGCAGGTCTCGATAACGTGCTCGGCGATCGCCGTCTTGCCGGCGCCCGTCGGGGCCGAGACTATCACTGAGTGTCCCGCGTTGATATGGTCGATCGCTTCCTGCTGGAACCTGTCGTAAGTGAACATGGGGGGTATTATAGCAGATTTTTTCGGGTCCTGCCACTCCTTCGCAGAAAACCCCGGGCTTTTAAGCCCGGGGATGATGGTTCGACAATAGCTCACCATCATGCTGAGCCTTGTCGAAGCATGAATGCGCCGGCTGCAGCTGCAGTATTACGCGGCCAACGGGTTTTCTGCTTCGGAGGATTCCGCCATCCTTCGACTTCGCTCAGGATGGCGTCCTGAGCTTTTGTCGAAGGACGCCAACAGGCGAATGGAAACTCCGGGCTTTAGCCCGGAGAGCTTCATTTGCCAAACTACAAATGTGTGATATACTCGTTATGAACATTTGCTCATAACTAACGGGGAGAGCATGAGGCCGAAGAAGACCAGGATTATAGAGTGCAGTCCGGGCGGGAGATGCTTCAGGCCGCGGCGCAGGAATGGCAAGAAGCTCGAGAGAGTCGTGATCACCATGGACGAGCTCGAGGCGATACGCCTGGCCGACCTCAATGGCATGCGCCAGGAGGATGCCGCAAGATCCATGAAGATATCGCGCCCGACCTTCTCGCGCATAATCGAATCGGCGCGGTCAAAAGTGGCTGAAGGCCTGGTCGACATAAAATGTATAAAGGTAGAGGGCGGTTGTTGCACATTTAACGGCTTCGATAAGAAGGGGAGATAGGCGAGCGGACAAAAAGACGGCCATGGCATCGGGCGTACTGCTGCTGATATTCGGCGCCATAGCAGGCGTTGCGTCCGGTATCTGGTACCGAAGTTTTAAAATTGATCCCCATGAATCCCGCGCCTTCTTACAGGTGCGGGACAACGAAAGAAGGTGCGGGATGAAAATTGAAGTTTTCGGGCCGGGTTGCCCAAAATGTCAACAGCTGGAAAATGTCGTGAGAGGCGCGGTGTCGGAGCTCGGCGTCCCGGCTGAGATAGAGAAGGTCAGGGACGTTATAAGGATGGCCGAAGCCGGAGTGATGATACCTCCCGCTGTAAGCATAAACGGCAAGATCAAATGCTCGGGGCGCGTTCCGAAATCGGACGAGATAAAGAAGTGGATATTGGAGGTTAAATAATGCGCTTTAAATATCTTGTATCGGCACTTATGATAGCGGCCGCGATGGCGGCCGGCGCGTTCGCCTGCTCCGCGGCCGAAACTCCGGATTCCGTGGTGGTCTACTACTTCCACACGAATTTCCGCTGCGCCAACTGCCATAACATGGAAAACTGGACCAAAGAACTTATGGCGGCCAGATTTAAGGGCGATGTCGATTCCGGCAGGCTGGAGTTCAGGATGCTCAACACGGACGAAAAGGCCAACAAGCACTTCATGGACGACTATAAGCTGTATACCAAATCTATCGTGTTGTCGCTTGTCAAAAACGGCAAGGAAACGAAATATGCCAACCTCGCGAAGATATGGGACTATCTGCGCTCCAAGGAGAAGTTCCAGGAGTACGTGGGCGCGCAGATAGAGGAATACCTCGGAGATTTGAAACGGTGACCTTAATGCTGACGGCCCTGTGGCTGGGCATACTCACATCGATAAGCCCGTGCCCCCTGGCTACCAACATCGCTGCCGTATCTTTCATCTCAAAGACGATCGTCCACCCGCGGGCGGTATTCCTGTCCGGCCTGGCATACACGCTCGGCAGGGCGCTGGCGTACACCATACTCGGAATGCTTATCATAAAATCGCTCCTCGGGATATCGGCGGTCGCCAACTTCCTCCAGCGCTATATGAACCAGGCGCTCGGACCGCTGCTGATCCTCGCAGGCGCCATAATGCTGGACGCGCTGAAAATCTCCATGCCAAGCCTTTCATTGTCGCAGCGCCATCAGAACAGGCTGGCCGGCTCCGGCCTGGCCGGCGCATGCGCCCTCGGAGCTATCTTTGCGCTGGCTTTCTGCCCGCTGTCCGCGGCGCTCTTCTTCGGCAGCCTTATACCGCTGGCCATGAACACTCCCGCCGGCATCGGGTTGCCGGCTATATACGGGATAGGAACGGCGCTGCCTGTAATAATATTCTCCGTGGGGATAGCCGCGGGAGCCACGACGCTCAGCCGATGGTTCGGCAGGATAACGACGTTCGAACGTTACGTCAGGAAGGCTACGGGCGCGGTATTCATACTGGTCGGCGTCTACTATGTCCTTGGCCATATTCTTCACGCCATCTGACACCGACCCGGCCGAAAATTTTAAATATACAAGTCATGCCAAAATAGCGGCGGTCACTTTTAGTGACAGTCGCCTTTTTTTGTGGTAAAATCCCAGGTCATGGGATACCAGCAGGCGCTCGAAAAGGCTTGGCGGGAGGTGTCTGGGGCCACTGACGGAAAATTGTTTTCCGTAAAGCTTCTTTCGGACAGCTACGACATAGATATAAGCGCGAGATCGGTGATGTCGTCCTCCTGCAATGTCCCCGCCAAGGATTACGCCGCCATAATACTGCTGCACTACCTGGCGCAAAAGCTGGCCTTCAGGACGCTGCCGGAGCCGGCCGGCGAATGGATCGATTTCAACAGCCTGCCCGGGGGAGAAGGTTATTACCCGGCCTTTAAGAAGAGGACTATAGACCGCGTCCTGGCTAAATACGGGAAGGATCCGGAGGAACTGCTCGGCGTCATCTCGCGCATGCCGGCAAAGACGGCCAACTTCGGCGACGCCTCGGTGGTCATATACCCATTCGCGGAGGTAGGCATAATGATAAAAATTTCAAAAGGCGACGAAGAGTTCGGGCCGGACGCCAACATACTTTTCGACCGAAATATATCGAAGATATTCTGCACTGAGGACGTAGTAGTCCTGACCGAGATGGTCGTACACCAAATATAAGGACCAGGCCATGATAATACGCTCGAAGAGGAGAAAACGCATAGGCATACTGACCGGCGGAGGGGACTGCCCCGGGATCAACGCGGTCATCCGGGCGGTAGCCAAAAAGGCGATCCATGACTACGATATGGAGGTCGTCGGGATAGAGGACGGTTACGAAGGGCTGGTGCATGAGCGCAGCCGGAAGCTCGAGAGCCGTGACGTCTCGGGCATACTGACCCTCGGAGGCACCATCCTCGGAACGACGAAGAAGGTCAATCCCTACCGTTACGCCATGAAGAGGGACGGGGACTTAGTATTTAAGGACATGTCGCGGCAGGCGGTGCGTTTCGCAAAATCCATAAACCTGGACTGTCTGGTCGTCATCGGCGGAGACGGAACGCTCGGCATAGCGTACAGGTTATTCAAGGACGGCATACCCGTCGTGGGAGTGCCAAAGACCATCGATAACGATATACTGGGCACGGACCGGACGTTCGGGTTCGACACGGCTACGTGGATAGCGACCGAAGGAATAGACAGGCTGCATACCACCGCCCAGTCCCACCATCGCGTAATGGTCGTGGAGGTAATGGGGCACAACGCGGGGTGGCTCGCGCTCGCCTCGGGGATAGCCGGCGGCGGCGACATAATACTGATACCGGAAATGCCCTACAGGATGGATAAGATAGTCGAGAAGGTCAGGGAGCGTAACCGCAAAGGCAAACGCTTCTCCATCGTAGTGGTCGCCGAAGGCGCGAAGCCCAGGGGCGGGGAAGTCGTGGTGCAAAGGATAGTCAAGGAGAGCTCCGACCCCATAAGGCTAGGCGGCATCGGGTTCATCCTGGGCGATCAGATAGAGAAAGCTACCGGGGTCGAGACCCGCTCCGTCGTAATGGGCCATCTGCAGAGGGGCGGCTCTCCCACGCCGTTCGACAGGATACTCGCCACCGAGCTCGGGTCCAAGGCCATAGACATGACAGTGGCCAAAAAATTCGGGTACATGGTCGGGCTGCACAAGGGCGACTACATCGAGGTCTCGCTCAGGGACGTGGCGAAAGGCCACAGGACTGTGCCTTTGAATTCTCCGTACATAAAGACCGCGGTTTCCCTGGGGACCAGTTTTGGGGTATGAAAGTAGATTAAGTTAGCCATAAGTGCGTGAGGTGAAGCTCCATGGCCTTACGGCCATGGCATCATTTAACGCGGGATCCCGCTCTCTGCCATGGAGCGGAATCCCGCCCGAAGGCCATTCATCCACACCCTCACGGGTATGGCCTTCTGGCTGCGGGGTAAACCCCGCAAGGCCGCGGAGCACCGAAAGGCGACCGAGGACAGGACCCATAAATTTACGGGTCTTCATAGTAGAAGTTATTGACTGTTAACATGGGAGATTACGTTAGCCATAAGTGCGTGAGGTAAATTTATGGGTGGCCGAGGTCCAGCCTTGAGGCGCGCACAAGGCCGAAGCGGGATGGGGCAGTACAGATACGCACCTGATAGCATGATATTGTAAACCCCGCAAGGCCGCGGAGCACCGAAAGGCGACCGAGGACAGGACCCATAAATTTACGGGTCTTCATAGTAGAAGTTATTGACTGTTAACATGGGAGGACGTAATGCCTAACGTATTCAACGCAGCAGAGGTGATAGACCTGGGAATAGCGAAAGAGAAGAAGAGGCTGGATTTTTACGCCCTTGTGGCTGAAAAGTTTAAACAGAAAGAGATGAAGGACCTGTTCGGCAAATTACGCGACTGGGAGGCGCAGCACATAAGGAAGTTTACCGCCATACGCGATACGGTCGATGAATCCGAGGTCGTAGAATCATACCAGGGAGAGCTCGGAGCTTATATGAAGGCTCTCGTCGATGACATGCTCTACAAGCAGGTAACGGCCGCGCAGTTCTCGAAGAACGTTAAGGACCCGCTCGAGGCCATTAAATACGGGATAGGGTTTGAAAAAGACGCGATACTGTTTTTCCACGAACTTCTCAGGTACATGACGCCGAACCACCAGGAGAAGATAGTGGAGCTTATAAACGAAGAGAAGACGCACATCGTATATCTGACGCTGTTAAAACGCAAATTTGAGTGAAGCTCCATGGCCTTACGGCCATGGCATCTTTTAACGCGGGATCCCGCTCTCTGCCATGGAGCGGAATCCCGCCCGAAGGCCATTCATCCACACCCTCACGGGTATGGCCTTCTGGCTGCGGGGTAAGTGGGAGACAGGATGAAGCCGCATAAATTTATATTGAGCGAAAAAGATATGCCGAGGCAATGGTACAACATAGCCGCGGACCTGCCGACGCCGATGCACCCGCCTCTGGGCCCGGACGGAAGGCCCGTCTCTCCGGAGATGCTCGCGCCCGTTTTTCCGATGAACATCATCGAGCAGGAGGTGTCGCGCGAACGCTGGATAGACATCCCCGAAGAAGTGCTGGAGATACTGTCTATATGGAGGCCGACCCCGCTTCGCAGGGCGGCGAGGCTTGAGGAGTACCTGAAAACACCGGCGCGCATATACTACAAAGATGAATCTGTAAGCCCGGCGGGAAGCCATAAGCCTAATTCCGCGGTCCCGCAGGCCTGGTATAATAAGCGGTTCGGCATTAAACGGCTCACCACGGAGACCGGGGCCGGGCAGTGGGGATGCGCGCTCGCTTTCGCGGCAAACCTGGTCGGGCTGGAATGCAAAGTCTTTATGGTGCGCGTCAGCTTTGATCAGAAGCCGTTCAGGAAGGCGATGATGGAGGTATGGAACGCGAAATGCGTATCCAGCCCGTCGAACGAGACGCAGGCCGGCCGTGACATATTAAAGAATCTGCCCGACACCCCGGGTTCTCTCGGCATCGCCATCAGCGAAGCCATAGAAGCCGCCGTCACCGACAAGAGCGGCCAGACGCGCTACGCTCTCGGCAGCGTACTGAACCACGTGCTCCTGCACCAGACGATAATAGGGCTCGAAGCCAAGAAACAGATCCTGATGGCCGGAGAAAAGAAACCTGACGTCGTCATAGCGTGCGCGGGCGGAGGTTCGAATTTCGGCGGCATAGCGTTTCCGTTCGTCCTGGACAAGATACACGGCGCAAATATAGAGATCATACCGACCGAATCGTCCACATGCCCCAAGATGACGCGCGGGCCGTTCACATACGACTTCGGCGATGTGGCGCAGATGACGCCGCTGTTGCCTATGTATACGCTCGGGCACGCGTTCATACCGCAGCCTATACACGCAGGCGGGCTCAGATATCACGGCATGGCGCCTCTCGTAAGCCAGTGTATAGTGGAAGGGCTCGCGACGCCGAAGGCATACGGACAGCTCAAGTGTTACGAAGCTGCGCTTATGTGGGCGCGTATCGAAGGGAATATCTGCGCTCCGGAGACGAGCCACGCCATAGCCTGTGTTATCGACGAGGCAAAGAAGGCTAAAGAGGAAGGCAAGGAAAAGGTAATATTGTTCAACTACAGCGGCCACGGACTCCTGGACCTGGGAGGATACGACAAGTTCCTTTCGGGAAAACTCAAGGACTCCACTCTTTCGGACCTGGAGATCTGCGAGTCACTTAAGGCCATCGAAAGCCTGCCGAAGGCCAAACCGCAGAAGACGGGAAAATGGTAGGGCGGGCTGCGATGACAAACGGCAAAATCTAATGAAGCTCTCCGGGCTAAAGCCCGGAGTTTCCATTCGCCTGTTGGCGTCCTTCGACAAAAGCTCAGGACGCCATCCTGAGCGAAGTCGAAGGATGGCGGAATCCTCCGAAGCAGAAAACCCATTGGCCGCATAATACTGCGGCTGCAGCCGGCGCATTCATCCCCGGGCTTAAAAGCCCGGGGTTTTCTGCGAAGGAGGATAACGAATGAGGCCAAAATATTCAATATTGAGAATCGCAATACGGGTCAAACCAAATTCAAAGAACGAGTCCGTCGCAAAAAACGCCGACGGCTCGCTCACGGTCCGAGTCAAGGCCCCCGCGAAAGAGGGTAAGGCCAACGATGCGGTCGTCGAAACTCTCGGAGAATATTTCGGATTGCCCAAAAGCCGCGTCCGTATACTGCGCGGGGAGTCCGGCAAAAACAAGGTCGTAGAGATTTCCTAAAAAAGTTATTGACAATAAAAAGATCGATGTTATCATGTAGCTGAGATCCACACTTTGCAGAACGGAACGACAAAGACGTCTACCAGCCGGTGGGCGTCTTGTTTTTTTAGCTTTACGCCCGCCTTAAGGCAAAATCAATGACGAAGATACTAAAAAAAGATACCCTATCGGACATATCCGGCACAAAAGTCGTCAGGATGGTCATATCAGCCGCTGATATAGCCAAAAAGGCGATGCCGGGGCAGTTCGTTGCGCTCATGGTAGACGACAGGGGCGAACGGGTTCCTCTCACCGTAGTAGAAGCCGACAGATCATCGGGCTCAATCACGATAATATTCCAGGAAGCTGGATTCACTACACGTCTTTTGGGACGGATGAATCCCGGAGAATCGCTTTACGCCATAGTCGGACCGCTCGGCCACGCGACCGAAATAAAAGATTACGGCAAGGTAATAATCGTCGGGGGCGGGGTGGGAATAGCCGAGATATACCCTGTGGCGAAGGCGCTCAAAGCGTCCGGAAACCGCGTCACGACCATCCTGGGCGCCAGGGCAAAAGACCTCCTGATCTTGGAAGATGAGTTAAAGGCGGTATCTGACATATTCCTGGTCGCGACCGACGACGGCTCCTACGGCATAAAGGGCTTTACCACGGATATCCTCGACAAAGAACTCCAGAAAGACAAGTACGGCCTGGTCTATTCGGTAGGCCCCATACCTATGATGAAACGCACAGCCGCGGTGACGGCCAAGTACGGCGTCAGGACCATCGTCTCGCTCAACGCGATCATGGTCGACGCGACCGGAATGTGCGGCTGCTGCAGGGTGACGGTCGGCGGCAAGACGCTGTTCAGCTGCGTCGACGGCCCGGAATTTGACGCAAACCAGGTCGACTGGGATGAGCTGACAAAGCGCAACAGGATATACGATTCGAAAGAGAAGCATATATGCAACCTGAGCAAAATGTAAAGACCGCCAGGAAAGAGCCCGTAAAGGTCCGCGAACAGGACGCGGCCAGGCGATCATCGTGTTTTGACGAGGTCGTGTTGGGCTATTCGGAGGAAGAGGCGCTGCAAGAGGCCGCCAGGTGCATCCAGTGCAAAAATCCCGCCTGCATCGAAGGCTGTCCGGTCAATATAGACATAAAGCGGTTCATATATCACCTCGCCAATAAAGACTATAAGAGCGCCTATTTCACGATCCGCGAGAAGAACGACTTTCCGTCCATATGCGGCAGGGTCTGCCCCGCGGAATACCAGTGCCGCAAGACCTGCGTATTCACCAAAAAAGGCTCGCCCTACGCTTCTGAAAAGGCGATAAACATACACTTTCTCGAAAGGTTCGTGGGCGACTACGGCATGAAGAACAACCTCGAGATATCTACGCAGAAGAATCCCAAGCTCTCAAAGTATAAAGTGGCCGTTGTCGGATCCGGCCCCGCCGGCGTCTGCTGCGCCGGAGAGCTCGCCCGCCAGGGAATAAAGGTCACGATATTCGAAGCGCTCCATAAGCCGGGCGGCGTATTGCGCTACGGCATACCGCCGTTCAGGCTGCCCCGGGAGATCCTGGACTTCGAACTCGATTGTCTTAAAAAACTCGGCGTCGAGATCGCGGAGAACTACATAGTGGGCAAGGCGAAAGGGCTTGACGAATTGTTGGCGGAAGGCTACGACGCTGTCTTCCTGGGCCTTGGCGCGGGAGTACCCACATTCCTCGGCATCAAAGGCGAAAATCTCTGTAACATATATTCGGCGAATGAGTTTCTCACCAGGGTAAATCTTATGTCCGCTTACAAATTCCCGGAATATCACACCCCTGTCAATATAGGCAAGTCGATAATAGTCATAGGCGGCGGCAATACGGCCATGGACGCGGCGAGAGCGGCGCTAAGAATACAGAAGATGCAGGGGCTGGCGCCGGATACCTCGATAGTCTACAGACGCACCGAGGTGGAGCTGCCGGCCAGAAGGCTCGAGATAGAGCACGCCAAGGAAGAGGGCGTCAAGTTCAGATTCCTCGTCCAGCCCGAAGAGTTTACGGGAGACGAGGCTGGTTTCGTTAAGAAGCTGCGCTGCCTCGAGTGCAAGCTGGGCGAGCCCGACGCTTCGGGCCGCAGGCGCCCGATAGCGATACCGGGAAGCGAATTCTCGCTCGATTGCGACATGGCGGTCCTGGCGATAGGGCTGCTGGCAAACCAGGTGCTCACGCGCGTGACGCCGCAGCTCAAGACGGATAAGTATTCGGACGTCGTGGTCGACCGCGATACGATGGAGACGTCCATCGGCGCCGTTTACGCGGGAGGGGATATCGTGGGCGGGGAGGGCACCGTAATCGAGGCTATGGGCATGGCGAAGAAGGCGTCCAAAGCCATAATAGACCGTCTGTTAAAAAAGTAAGCGGTTAACATTTAAGGAGGCCCAGATGGCACAGGCTGTTTTAGAGAAGGAAGCTAGGAAGAACAACCAGACAGGGAGGAGAGAGGGAATGAGCAAAAAAATCGAAGATTTCATGAGCAGGGTGATCGCCAAGAATCCCGGCGAAAAAGAGTTCCATCAGGCGGTCAGGGAGGTGGTGGAATCGGTAATGCCCCTGGTCGAATCGAATCCGAAATACCAGAAGGCGAAGATACTCGAACGGATCGTGGAGCCGGAGAGGGTCGTCATGTTCCGCGTTCCGTGGCTTGACGACAAAGGCGAGATGCAGGTGAACAGGGGTTTCCGCGTCCAGATGAACAGCGCGATCGGGCCTTACAAGGGCGGCCTGCGCCTGCACCCGAGCGTCAACCTCGGCATACTTAAGTTTCTGGCGTTCGAGCAGGTATTCAAGAACAGCCTTACCACGCTGCCGATGGGCGGCGGCAAGGGCGGTTCGGACTTCGACCCCAAGGGAAAGTCCGACAATGAGGTGATGAAATTCTGCCAGAGTTTCATGACCGAACTCTGCAAGCATATCGGGTCCGACACCGACGTACCGGCCGGCGACATAGGCACGGGCGGGCGCGAGATAGGGTTCATGTTCGGCCAGTACAAGAGGCTGCGCAACGAGTTCACGGGCGTACTGACCGGCAAGGGACTGAACTGGGGCGGAAGCCTCATCCGGCCCGAAGCCACGGGATACGGCTGCGTGTACTTCGTGCAGGAGATGTTGAAGACCAGAGGCGAGTCCTTGAAGGGCAAGGTCTGCGCCGTGTCGGGGTCCGGCAACGTCGCCCAGTATACGGTGGAAAAACTCCACGAGCTGGGAGCCAAGGTCGTAACGCTGTCCGACTCGGACGGGTTCATCCATGACGATGGCGGCATAGACGCCAAGGAACTGAAGTGCGTAATGGACCTGAAGAACGTCAGGCGCGGACGCATCAAGGAATGCGCCAACGAGTTCAAGTGCAAGTATTACGAAGGCAAGCGTCCGTGGTCGGTGAAGTGCGACATAGCTTTCCCGAGCGCCACGCAGAACGAGATATCTGGCGAGGACGCCAAGACGCTGGTGAAGAACGGCTGTATCGCGGTGGGCGAAGGCGCGAATATGCCGACGACGCCGGAAGGGATAGAGGTCTTCCAGAAGGCGAAGATCCTCTACGCCCCCGGAAAGGCCGCGAACGCCGGCGGAGTCGCCACCAGCGGTCTGGAGATGTCGCAGAACAGCGAGCGCCTCTCATGGACCAGGGAAGAGGTCGACGAGAGACTGCACAATATAATGATCAGCATACACAACTCCTGCGTGAAGTACGGCAAGGACGGCAAGTATGTGGATTACGTCAAGGGCGCCAATATCGCTGGGTTCGTGAAAGTGGCCGACGCGATGATAGACCAGGGGCTTGTATAATCTCTTCGGAATAGAGATTGACATCCACGGAAGATATGCTATACTTTTACAGTAGCTCTGAGTAGAACTACTGCAAAAAACAAAGACGTTTTGATTGACGGAGTATCGCCAGTCAAAACGTCTTTTTTTATTGAGCACATGATTTACGGAGCGATAGCGACGTAAATCATAAGTGCGAAATATCCGCCGGAGCTTAACGTAGTGCGGATGAGTCAGGCTAAGGAGGTTGCTATGCCAAAATTTATATTCACGACCGGCGGCGTGATATCCAGCCTGGGCAAAGGTATCACATCGGCCTCTATCGCCAAGATCCTTGAATCCCGCGGCCTCAAGGTCTCCCTCATAAAGCTCGACCCGTACATAAACGTCGACCCCGGCACGATGAACCCCTACCAGCACGGCGAGGTATACGTGACCGAGGACGGCGCTGAGACCGATCTCGACCTGGGGCATTACGAGCGCTTCACGAACGCCAGGATGACGAAGTTCAACAACGTCACAACCGGCCAGGTCTACAACGCGGTCATAGCCCGCGAGCGCCGCGGCGACTATCTTGGCAAGACGATCCAGGTCATACCGCACATCACCGACGAAATAAAGGAACGCATACGCAAGGCCGCCCAGGTCTCGGGGGCGGAAGTCATGATAGTGGAGATCGGCGGCACGGTCGGCGACATAGAAAGCCTGCCGTTCGTCGAGGCCGCGCGCCAGTTCCGGATCGACGCCGGATACCACAACACCCTGTACATACACCTGACCCTTATCCCTTATGTAAAATCCGCGGGGGAGATAAAGACAAAGCCCACCCAGCACAGCGTCGGAAAGTTGCGGGAGATAGGCATCCAGCCCGATATACTGGTATGCAGGACCGAAAAACCGCTGTCAGACGAGATAAAAGAGAAGATATCCCTGTTCTGCAACGTCCGGAAGGACGCGGTCATCGAAGCGCCCGACGCGGAAACGATATACCAGGTGCCTTTAATATTCAAGGACCAGGGTCTGGACAAATTCATACTGAACCATTTTGAATTGAAGCCCAAATCGACCGACCTTAAGAACTGGCGTAAAAATGTGGTCGACAGGATATTGAAGCCCAGGCACAGCGTTACCATCGCCGTGGTGGGAAAGTATATAGGCCTCCAGGACGCGTATAAATCCATATACGAATCCCTGATACATGCCGGCATAAATAACGATACGCGCGTAGTGCTGAAGAAGGTGGACTCCGAGGATATCGAGAATGACGGTGCGGAAAAACTGCTCAAGGGTGTTTCGGGGATACTGGTGCCGGGCGGTTTCGGATATCGCGGTATAGAAGGTAAAGTTAAAGCGATACGCTACGCCAGAGAGCACAAAATACCGTTCTTCGGCCTGTGCCTCGGTATGCAATGCGCGGTGATAGAGTTCGCGCGCAATAAATGCGGATTGAAGGGTGCCAATTCGACGGAGTTCGAGCCGGAGACGCACCATCCTGTGATAAGCCTGCTCGAGGAGCAGAAGAACGTCAAGGATATGGGCGGGACGATGCGCCTGGGCGTATATCCGTGCGAGGTGAAGAAGGGAAGCCACGCCTACAAAGCCTACGGCAAGGACCTAATACTGGAGCGCCATCGCCACCGTTACGAGTTCAACAACAGGTACAGGGAGCAGATGGCAAAAGCGGGCCTTGTATTCTCCGGCATATACCCGAACAAGAACCTCGTGGAGATGGTGGAGCTGAAAGACCATCCGTATTTCATAGCGGTGCAATACCATCCGGAGTTCAAATCAAAACCGGATAAGCCGCACCCGCTCTTCAGGGACTTCATTAAGGCCGCGCTCAAATGAAGCTCTCCGGGCTAAAGCCCGGAGTTTCCATTCGCCTGTTGGCGTCCTTCGACAAAAGCTCAGGACGCCATCCTGAGCGAAGTCGAAGGATGGCGGAATCCTCCGAAGCAGAAAACCCGTTGGCCACAGAATACTGCAGCTGCAGCCGGCGCATTCATCCCCGGGCTTAAAAGCCCGGGGTTTTCTGCGAAGGAGGATAATTGTCTTTTGACTTTTGAGCGGCGATGATATATAATTCACACCCGACAACCAAACACACCGGAAAGGTCATGACGGCCATACTCGCGTTAGAAGACGGTAAAATATTCCGCGGCGAATCGTTCGGGGCAAAGGGCGAATGCTACGGCGAGGTCGTCTTCAATACGAGCATGGCCGGCTACCAGGAGATAATAACGGACCCTTCCTATAAAGGCCAGATAGTTACGATGACGTATCCGCTCATCGGCAACTACGGCGTCAATAAAGACGACGTCGAAAGCTCCCGGCCCTGCCTCGAAGGTTTCGTAGTCAAAGAGTACTCCAAGATAGCCTCAAACTGGCGAAGCACCCAATCACTGGGCGACTACCTGGAAGAGAATAAGATCGTGGCCATAGAAGGCGTGGACACCCGCAGTCTTACGCTGCATATACGCCAGGCCGGCGCCATGAAGGCCGTCATATCGACCACGGACCCAAGCGAAGAGAGCCTTGTCAAAAAGGCGAAGGCTTCGCCGGGGCTCGTCGGCAGGGATCTGGTGAAAGAGGTCGTCTCCAAAAAGACGTATGACTGGAACTCAAAGGGAAAGTACAGGGTCGTCGTCCTCGACTGCGGAGTGAAATTTAACATCCCAAGAGAGCTGGCCAAAAACGATTGCAAGGTCACGGTAGTGCCGGCTGGCGCGACCGCGCGCGACATAATCAACCTCAAGCCCAACGGCGTACTGCTATCCAACGGCCCCGGAGATCCGGCGGCGTTGCCTTATATAATCGAGACCGTCCGGGGTCTGGTCGGAAAATTTCCAATATTCGGCATATGCCTCGGCCACCAGATGCTGGGTCAGGCGCTCGGCGGCAAAACGTTCAAATTGAAGTTCGGCCATCATGGCGGGAACCAGCCGGTAAAGGACTTAAAGACCGGCAAGGTAGCCATCAGCGTGCAGAACCACGGTTTCTGCGTGGATATAGAGACCCTGAACAAAAACCAGATAGAAGCTACCCACGTCAACCTGAACGACGATACCCTCGAGGGCATGCGCCACCGAAAGCTGCCGATATTCTCGGTGCAGTTCCATCCCGAGGCCGCCCCCGGACCGAACGATTCCAAATATCTTTTCGGAAAGTTCGTCGACATGATGAAGAAGAACAGATAATATGCCCAAGCGTACTGACATAAAAAAGATAATGATAATCGGCGCAGGGCCTATAGTGATAGGCCAGGCGTGCGAGTTCGACTATTCGGGATCCCAGGCGTGCAAGGTATTGAAGCAGGAAGGTTACAAAGTGATCCTCGTGAATTCGAATCCCGCTACGATCATGACCGACCCTGAGCTGGCCGACAGGACGTACGTCGAGCCTATAACGGTCGACGCCGTAGGGAAGATAATAGAGCGGGAGAGGCCGGACGCCATCCTGCCCACGCTCGGCGGGCAGACGGCGCTCAACACGGCCGTGGGCCTTGCGGAGGCCGGAATACTGAAGAAGTACAAGGTCGAGATGATCGGCGCCGATATCAAGGCGATCAAGAAGGCGGAGGACAGGCAGCTGTTCAAAGAGGCGATGCAGAGGATAGGCCTGGACCTGCCGAAGAGCGGCAGGGCGTATAAGCTGTCCGAAGCGATCGCCGTAGCCGAAAAGATAGGGTTCCCCATAATCATACGCCCCAGCTTCACGCTCGGAGGCACGGGCGGGAGCGTGGCCTACAATATGGAGGAATTCAAAGATCTGGCCAAGATAGGGCTCGATTCCAGCATGATAAGCGAAATCCTAATAGAAGAATCGGTCATGGGGTGGAAAGAGTTTGAGCTTGAGGTGATGAGGGATACCAAGGACAACGTCGTCATAATATGCTCTATAGAGAACCTCGACCCTATGGGCGTGCACACGGGCGACTCCATAACGGTGGCTCCGGCGCAGACGCTCACGGACGCGGAATACCAGATAATGCGCGACGCCTCCATAGCCTGCATAAGAGAGATCGGCGTGGCGACAGGCGGATCGAACATACAGTTTGCGGTAAATCCAGACAACGGGCGCATGGTGGTCATTGAGATGAACCCGCGCGTATCGCGCTCTTCCGCGCTGGCCTCAAAAGCCACCGGATTCCCGATAGCCAAGATAGCCGCCAAGCTGGCCGTGGGCTACACCCTAGACGAGATACCGAACGACATCACAAAAGAGACGCCGGCCTGTTTCGAGCCTTCGATCGACTATTGCGTAGTAAAGATACCGAGGTTTACGTTCGAGAAGTTCCCGGCGGCCGACCCGACGCTGACGATATCGATGAAATCGGTCGGCGAGGCCATGTCTATAGGCAGGACGTTTAAGGAGGCCCTGCAGAAAGGGCTGAGATCCCTGGAGATAAAGAAGAGCGGGCTTGAGAGCGTGCTTTTCGGGGACCGCCCGGGGGCCGTATCGCCGGACGCGGCCGAGCTGGAAAAGATATTCGACAAGCTGAGAGAGCCGAACGCGGAGCGGATATTCTATGTCGCTGACGCTTTAAGAGCCGGTGTGGAGATCGACAAGATATTTGAGATGACCGGGATAGACAGATGGTTTCTCTTCAACATTAAAGAGATAGTGGACGCCGAGAAGGAGATCGCCGGTATCAACGGCGGCCTTAGCGCGAAGCAGATGATCCGGGCGAAACAGTTCGGATTCAGCGATAGACAGATCGCCCGGCTTACCGGAACGACCGAAGAGAAGATCCGCGAAGAGCGCAAGTCGCTCAAAATCAGCCCGGACTTCAAGCTCGTAGATACCTGCGCTGCGGAGTTCCAGGCTTACACTCCGTATTATTATTCGACCTACGACAGGTAGGTAATTTCTTTACACCGCCACAAGCCTCGTGTAGAATATCTCCGATGAATCTGGCTACCATTTCCCTTAAATTGCTGGAACCCAAAAGCAGGGCGTTTGAGCGCTCTACGATGGATCCTGTGCGCGCCCAGACGAAGGTCCTCATGGAGTACCTGAGGCGAAACAAGGATACGGAATACGGGCGTAAATACCGTTTCTCCGAGATCAGGACGCTGAGCGATTACCAGGCCCGCGTCCCGGTCGTGGAGTACGAAGCCATAAGGCCTTATGTCGACCGCATGGCTAAGGGCGAGCAGAATATCCTGACCCGTGACCGGCCGATATTTTTCGGTTCTACCAGCGGAACGACGAACCTGCCGAAGCTCATACCCACCACAAACTACTCCGAATCGAAGAAGATGGAACTATTGTGGCTGTGGAGCTACTACATAGCCAGGGACCATCCCGACGTGGTGAACGGGAAAGTCCTGGCCATAATAAGCCCGGAGGATGAAGGGAAGACCCCTTCGGGCATCCGTTACGGCGCGGAAAGCGGGCATGGCTACAAGAGCCTGCCATGGCCCGTAAAGAGGCTGTACGTCCTGCCGCCGAAAGTATTCGAGATAAAGGACTACGATGCCAGATACTACACTATACTGAGGCTGAGCATGGGCGCCAACGTCACCGACGTGGCGACGCTGAATCCGAACACTATAGTCCTCCTGTGCCAGAAGATATCAAAATGGCAGGACAGGATAATAGAAGATATACGCAACGGCACCCTGTCGCGTGACTTCGATATACCGGACGGAGTCCGCAGGCCTATCGAGCGGTCGCTGAGACGCGATCCGGTGCGCGCAAACGAGCTCTCGATGCTGGCGGCGAAAAACGGCAAGCTGCTGCCGAAGGACTTCTGGCCGAATATGCGGCTGGTGGAATGCTGGATGGGCGGCATGATGAGGCTTTACCTAAAAGAGATAGAGGACTATTTCGGAAAAGTATCCATCCGCGACATGGGATGCTTATCCACGGAAGCCCGCAGCTCGATACCGATAGGCGACGGCAGCGCGTCCGGGGTGCTGGCCATAGACACGAACTTCTACGAATTCATTCCGAAAGAAGATGCCGCCCGGAAGAACGCCGCCGTCCTCACCTGCGACAAGGTGGAGGCGGGAAAGGAGTACTTCATAGTCGTAACTACCGCCGGAGGCCTTTACAGGTACAATATAGACGACATCGTCAAGGTGACCGGCTTTATGAACAAGACGCCCATGATAGAGTTCGTGCAGAAGGGGTCCGGCGCCACATCGCTGGCCGGGGAGAAGTTATACGAATCGCATGTCAGCGATGCCGTAAACCTCGCCGTAGAAAAACACGGTCTGAAGATCGAGTTCTTCTGCGCGGTGGCCGAATCCGGCGCCGCCGGCGGACCGCGATACGCTTTTCTCGTAGAATTCTCCGGAGACACTCCGCCAGCGGACAAGAAGAAGGCCTTCCTGGGGTCTCTCGAAGAGAACCTGCGCTCGCTCGACAGCGAGTACCTGTTCGTCAGGAACGCCCAGCTGTTGAAGGCGCCGGCACTTAAGGTGATAAGGGCCGGGGATTTTGAGAGATACCGCGCCCGCAAGGTCGCGCACGGGGCGCACGACGGCCAGTTCAAGGCGCCGGAGCTAACCTCGGATACAAATTTTGAGAAGAACTTCTTCATCGAAGAGATAACAGGACTGTAGAAACCGTGATAGAGATAGGCTCAAAAAAGATAGATACGAACATATTCCTGGCGCCGATGGCCGGATGCACCGATCTGCCGCTTCGCATGATCTCGGCAGAACACGGGGCGCGTTTCGGGTTCTTCGAAATGCTCGACTCGAACTCATTCATCTACGGACCGCGGCGGACGCTGGCTATGATGAAGACATGCGCTCAAGACCTGCCGGTCGCGGCACAGCTCGTCGGCAACGATCCGGATCTCATGCTGCGCGCGGCCGAGCGAGTATTGCGCTCGGTCAATGTGGCGTTTCTGGACATAAATGCGGCCTGCCCGGCGAAAAAAGTTATCAAAAAAAAGGCCGGGGCGTACCTGTTGCGCGACGAGGGGACGCTTTACAGGATGATAGGGCTTCTGTCGGGCGCGCTGCCCGTGCCTGTAACGGTGAAGATCAGGACGGCTTGTGACGACGATAAAGTATCGCGCATACCGCAGATAGCCGTCCGGTGCGAAGAGTCGGGGGCGAAGGCTATCTTTATCCATGGCAGGACCCGTCTCCAGGGCTATTCCGGCGAAGTCGACTACGATTCGATCAGGTCGGTGAAGAACTCCGTCAGGATACCGGTCTTCGGCAGCGGCAACGTCTTCTCGCCGGTCCTGGCAAAGAAGATGTTCGACCGGACCGGCTGCGACGGAATCATGGTTGCCAGGGGAGCGCTCGGCAACCCATGGATATTCGAAGATATAAGACGGTATCTCTCCTGCGGAGAACTTGCGCCCTCGCGCGACGCACGGACCGTGATGGATACGCTTAAACGCCACCTGTCGTACATAGAGACGCACAACACAAGCCGCGGCAAGATAGGCGTTATGCGGCATACGGCCCTCTGGTATATTAAATCGTTTCCGAACGCCAGGCACCTCCGGGGCGATATATGTACTGTGAAGAGCTACGAAAAGATGCTACAATACATCGACGCCGCGATGGACAACCCCGCCCATTGCCTTGTTTGCGAGCCGGTAAAATAGGGTCCCGGATGAAGTCATATACAGAATACATATGGATGAACACGAAGGACCGCTACGCGATCGTTAATATCACTGACGAAGTTGAAGCGGCGGTCAAGAAGAGCGGTGTTAAAGAGGGCTTGTGTCTGGTGAACGCCATGCACATCACCGCCAGCGTCTTTACGCACGATGAGAACTCAATGCAGGTTTCCGAGGTTTAGATTTAGAATACAGGGAGTGCTAAAATAGGGAATACTATGAAGACAATGAAATTGTTTTTTGTAGTTGCCGGTTTTTTATTCCTTACTGGCTTTGGCAAAAGCGACCTCCAACAAGGTAAGGATTATTTTCTCGCATGCAGGTCTGCTACTAATGCCACAGAAGCATTTACATTATACAATAAGGCCATAGAATCGTTTACAAGAGCTATCCAGTCTAATCCAAGAGAAGAAGAGGCGTATTTTTTTCGGGGAGCATCATATCTTAACCTTGGGCAGTTCGATCCCGCTCTCGGTGATTTTACTAAGACCATCGAGATCAATCCTCATAATGCGGAGGCATACTGGAATCGGGGTTATTGTTACGCAAATAAGCGGATGGATGACAAAGCGATCGCCGATTATACAGAGTCGTTGAAACTGAAAACAAAGATGGAAGGCATGGTTTACGAATTGCGGGCTGGGGCGCATTTCAGAAAAAAGATGTGGAATGAGGCCGAAAACGACCTGAATTTCATTCTTATTCTGAAACCCGGCGATCCTAAGACTTTGGCTGCTTTGGAAGAGGTCAAAAAAATGAGATCCGATCCTACCTTCGACCCTCAAGCCTTAAAATATCGCCCTATTAACGAACAGCCCGCATATGGAGAGATGCCCCCTACGAATGAGATGAATGCGGCAAATGAGCGTTATATCACGACCGTTATACAGACACATAAGACAAAAGAAGCCGCTCTGAAAGAAGTCCTGAAGGAGGCACGAAGACTTTACGATAAGGGTGATTATTCGACGTCTATGAAAAGATTCAATCAGGCATGGTTGCTTGATGATAATAACCCGGAAGCCTTCCATGGTTTTGCATTGATCCTAAGAGCTTGGGGATATAATAACGAAGCCGAAAAATGGGAAAAGAGAGCTGTCGATGGCGGCTATCGGGAGCCGCTAAAATAATGAAATCCCACACCGAATACATATGGATGAACACGAAGGACCGCTACGCGATCGTTAATATCACTGACGAGGTTGAAGCGGCGGTCAAGAAGAGCGGTGTTAAAGAGGGCTTGTGTCTGGTGAACGCCATGCACATCACCGCCAGCGTCTTCATAAACGACAACGAGAGCGGACTGCACGAGGACTTCCTGAGGTGGGTCGAGCGCCTGGCGCCGTACGGCAAGGATAAATATGAACACAATCTCACCGGTGAGGATAACGGCGACGCGCACCTGAAACGGACCATCATGGGCAGGGAGGTCGTCGTGGCTGTAACTAAAGGCTCTCTCGACTTCGGGCCGTGGGAGCGGATATTTTACGGCGAATTCGACGGACAGAGGAAGAAGCGCGTCCTGGTAAAGATAATAGGGGAATAGATGTATTTTCTGGCCAGATGGCTCATAAACATAGCGGCCCTTTTTGTCGTAATACATATGGTCGCGGGCGTCAGCGCGGACAACACCGGAACGATAGTGGTGGCGGCGCTTATAATAGGGCTCCTGAACGCGTTCCTGCGCCCGGTAATGATAGCGGTAACCCTCCCGCTAAGCGTGCTTACGCTGGGCTTCTTTACGCTCGTAATAAACGCTTTCATATTCTATCTGGCCGCCAAGTTCGTAAAGGGTTTCGTCGTGGCCGGATTCTGGAGCGCCTTCTGGGCATCCATACTGTTCAGCGTAATAAGCTTCCTTTTGAACACCATGCTGAGCCCCGGGACGTCATTCAGGGTGAACTACTTCAGGAGCTCCGGGGGTAATAAGCCGGAATATGCGGACGCCATAGACGTAGAGGCAAGGGTGGAGGAAGATAAGAAGGCGGAAGACGAGCTTACAGATAAAGGAGGAAGGCAGTGAATAAAAATATAAGGTCTGTCGTAATAGCAGTAACCATACTGTTGGCGTTGTTCCTTGCTTATAAGCTGGCATTCGTACGTACGGTAAATTACGAGATCGGCGGCATAACGATACCTTCGAAATACAACATCCTCACCGGAAGCGTTAAGCCGATAAAGGACTATAAGGGCGCCGCGATAAAACGCACGATCGACTCTTCCGAAACAAAATCCGCCAATCCTAAGGACATCGGCATGACCCGGGAAGATATCGCGGGCGCCAACGTCAGATGGGCGATCTTCGAGCAGTGGGTAAAGGAGCGGCCGCAATACAATGGCTGGGACGCCGACAAAGAGATCTTCCAGAAGGCGCAGGATGATTTTCTTGCCGAGATGAAATCCTCCGGGCGGAGGGTTACGGTAATTAAGTAGGCCCGGGCGGATCGGAATTTATTCTTTACATGCCGCACGACCGATAGTATAATTCTGCCTGATGAATATGCAGACAAACTCCGTGCTTAAGGGATTCGATAACGACGAGTACCTCAAAGAGCAGACCGCCGCGATAACGGACCGCGTCAAGAAGTTCGGCAACAAGCTCTACCTCGAATTCGGCGGCAAGCTCTGCTTCGACTACCACGCAGCCAGGGTCCTGCCGGGTTACGACCCGAACGTCAAGATCCGGCTCCTGCAGAAACTCAAAGACAAGATCGAGATAGTCCTCGCGATATACGCCGGTGACATCGAAAAGGGAAGGGTGCGCGGCGACTTCGGCATAACATACGACGCCGCGACATTGAAACTTATCGACGACCTGCGCAAATGGGACCTCGACATCTCCACCGTCGTTATAACACGCTTCGCCAATCAGCCGTCCGCTGTAATATTCAAGAATAAGCTTGAGCGCCGGGGCGTAAAGGTATCGCTGCACTATCCCATAGAAGGCTACACGACCAACGTCGACCACGTAGTGAGCGACGCGGGGTTCGGTAAGAACGATTATATAGAAACTAAGAAACCGATAGTCGTCGTTACCGCGCCCGGGCCGAACAGCGGGAAACTTTCCGTCTGCCTGTCGCAGCTTTATCACGAGCATAAGAGAGGCATCCATGCCGGCTACGCTAAATTTGAGACATTCCCGATATGGAACCTTCCGCTGAAGCATCCTGTCAACGTGGCATATGAGGCGGCGACGGCCGACATACTTGATTTCAACCTGGTCGACCCTTTTCATCTTTCGAAATATAACGAAACGGCTATAAACTACAACCGCGACGTAGAGAGTTTTCCCATACTGAAGCTCATACTCACAAAGATACTTAACACGGACGCCAACCTCCCGGTATACAATTCTCCGACCGATATGGGAGTAAACCGCGCCGGATTCGGGATCGTCAATGACGACGCTGTCCGCGAAGCGGCAAAACAGGAATTCATACGACGTTACTTCCGGTACAATCAGGAATACGTCATGGGCATAGAGAAGCGTCAGACCGTGGAGCGGGTGGCGGCGCTTATGGAAGAGATGGGCGTGAAAACGACCGATCGCAAAGTCGTAGAGGTGGCGCGAAAAACCGCCGAGGATGCGGAGCGCAACGGCAAGGGATTCGCGGGGATATTCTGCGGCGCCGCGCTGCAGCTGAAGGACGGACGGATCGTGACAGGAAAGAATTCAAAGCTCATGCACGCGTCGTCCAGCCTGGTGGTAAACACGGTGAAGACGCTGGCCAATATTCCGGACGAGATACTGCTGATATCCCCACATATCATAAATCAGATAAACACGCTCAAGGAAGGCATCCTAAAGGGAGAGCCGGAATCGCTGGATCTCGAGGAGGCCCTGATAGCCCTCTCGATAAGCGCCACCACAAACCACACGGCCGAGCTCGCCATGAAGAAGCTGATAGAATTTCGCGGCTGCGAAATGCACATGACACATATACCGACGCCCGGCGATGAGGTAGGACTTAAGATGCTTGGCGTAAACCTCACCACAGACGGAAAGTTCTCTTCCCGCAATCTATTCGTCGTATAATTAATCCATAAAAAAGTAAGTTATTTTGTGTTGAATATATTCAGACATATGCTATATTATTGTATATGTTAAGCAATGAAATCGTCAGAAAAACCATATTCAGAATAGTTTGCCTTGTAATCATCCCTGCCCTATTATTTAACGATTTAAGTTTTGCCGCTGGCGAACAAACTCGACATCTTTCACCTCCGAGCAAATTCAATGCAATAACAGGCCCGAAAGCAGACAGAAATTTCTTGTCCCAGGCCGCGTTCCGAGATATTACCATAATCATCGGCAGGTATCTTCGGATCGGCATATCCGAGCACACCACAAGAAAACACGTCGAGTTGCATCTGGCCAGACTCAGGGAAGTAATGACCGCGAAGCTTTCATCCCGCATCCTGGAAACGTTCGCCATCGAGAGGCTCTCTTACGACAAGCGCGACAACGCGTTTTATCTTCCGACATACATAGGTTCAAAGGAAGGCCCGAGATTAAAATACTACTTAAACGGTGACCCCAAAGATGCGGACATCGTGATCCCTCTGGGAGACGGCACCGATGTGATGGTCCGGGTAGAAGGCCGCCCAAAACAGGATACCAGGGTTACAAAGCATGACCTATTGGTCTTCATGGCTGTAATAGAGACGAGCTCCATAGACAGGCAGCCGCAAAGATATTCCGCGGAAGAACAGTTCCTCGAGTTCACCATCCCTCAACTAAGGTCAATGTGCAATTTTGAAATAAACGACGGGAGCCTCGCCATCCTTGTCCGCAGGGCAAATTACCAATGGAAGAAACTGGGATCGGACAGGCGGGTACGTGTCGATGCCGATACAAAAGTCGTTCGAGCCTATTTCGCGCAGCCTTCGAAGCCTGAGCCGCCCGACATTGGAAGTGACGAACCTGAGGTATCTTTTGAAGATATCGTCACCGAACATTACTCCGGCAAGGCATCCATCCGCGGACTCGACATAGGCGCCGGAACCGGCACAAAGACCGGGTGGGTCTGCCGGATGCTGCAAAAGAGCTTCAGGGACGTGGCCTTTGAAGGGATCGAAGCCGAGGGAGAGTTCGTAAAGATAGCGGGAAAGAGAGGCAACCCGGTTAAAGAGGTGAACGCGCGCGACCTTATTTCTGCATACGGCGAAAGATCACAGGATCTTATAACGATGTTCTATCCGTATCCGGAAAATATTCCGGAATTTGTCGGAATAGCCAAAAAGCTCATAGGCCCGGATGGCATGATAGCCATATCGCTTCAGGACGATGACCTTAACGCTCTTCTTGAAGATAGAGATATGTACGGAGGGGTCCGGGCGGGGATAGTAAGACGCGCACTGGCGGACTTTACCATGGTAAAGGTAAGGGCAGAGGATGCGGGCCAGGCCGGTATAAGCGTCTTCGGCAAAGATTCCCGACTGTTCGTCTACACACCGCCTTCCCGCGGAAGCGGATCGTCTTTCGCGAAAAATACCGCGACCGAGCCCTACATAGAAAATGCGGCGGCCCAAATGATAGAAAAGAGCCTCGCCTCGAAGCTCCCCGCGGGGTCAAGAGTTCTCGACCTGATGAGCGGCGCCTTCAGTTATGTGCCGGATTCGGTAAATGCGGCTGAGGTCGTCGGTATAGGCCTGAACACGGAGGAGATGAGGATAAACAAAAGGCTAACACGATACCTGGAGCTGGACCTTAATAAAAACCCGGAATTGCCCGCGGAATTCGAGGGCTATTTCGACGCCGTCGTCATGACCAACGGCGCGGCGTACGTAAAAGATCCGGGCCGATTCTTCGCCGCAGCGGCAAGATCGCTCAAGCCCGGCGGCATCCTGTTCGTCGCGCAAAATCCGCTCTATTACAACGGTGAAGCGACCCGGGCCTGGAAGGATGCGCGCGAAGGCGAAAGGGCCAGGCTCGTCACTGATTCGCTCAGGGCTTCGGGAGTATTCTCAGACATTACTCATAAAAGGAAACAATATCCCGGAATGTTCGGCGTCGCACAGGATCTAGATATCATCGTCGCCCGAAAACCATTTTCATCCTCCGGAACGGCGGGCATTGGGACGGGCGGGCGGACGCCGGGCGACGTCTCATTTCTGGTTGAAACCGTGAAAAATGTCAAAAGTTCCGCGGTTCCGGATGAGTTCTGCCACCACTTGTCGTGCAAGATCGTGAACGCCCTAAAAGAAGAAGGCATTGATGCGTGGGTTTACGAAATAAAAGGCCATAGTTATGTGATAGCGAAGGTCTCCGGAAATGACTATGTCGTCGACTCAACCCCTGTCGGCCTGTGGCCGGCCCGGATGTACGAGGTCGCCCTCAGAGCCAAAACGGACAAGGATATAATCGCTCCGCCGGACAATTTAACGGGCTGGCCAAAATATGTGGTCGCGCCGCTGGACAGGGTTTCGGATATCTACACAGGAAGCCCGATAGACGGAGAGATGTTCGAAGCTATAATACGGGACTCCGAAAAGATTAAGGGCAAGTCCGGGCGAGTCCGCGCCGGAGCTGAATTCAAAAAACCTTCGGAATTTTCCACGATATTTTTCGATATCGGCGACGTACTGCTGCGGACCAACAATAAACGTGTCGTTCACGCTTTAGCCGGGTATTGCGATATGCCGGAGGATGCCATATCCGCCGCAATAATCGTAACCAAAAACCCTGACAAGCTTCTTTTTGAAAAAGGGCTGATAACAAATGAGGAATTTTTCAGACGGATCAGGAATAGGCTCGGTTTGAGAATGGATTATGAAACTTTCGTTCGATTATATACGGATAAGTTTGAAGTGATAGCGGAAAACGTCGAAATAATGAAAGCCTTGAAGCGGGCCGGATACAGGATCGGGATAATATCCGATATAGGCAGAATAAGCAAGGACCACGTCCTTTCAGCTTATAGGGAAATATTCTCCGTCGCCGATGTATTCATCGCCTCATGCGACGTAGGGATCATGAAAGACGACCCCCGGATATTCGACATCGCGCTGAAGGCCTCGGGCTCCGAGGCGCCAAAATCCGTATTTATAGACGACTTGAAAAGCAACATTGGCGTGGCGGAGTCCGTGGGTATGTCGACTGTGCAATTTGTTCATGGCAAAACCGACCTGCATTCATCTCTTAAAAGTATTCTGGAACCTGTTAAGAAAAAAAGATCCGGAGAAGCAGGCATGGCAGGGGTGGCGGCCTCAAAAGCCGGAACCCGCAGGCTACTGGAAATGCTTTTAAAAAATGCGGTTGCAAAAGTTTCGGATTTCAGCGCGAACGATGGAATAACAACCGGCCATGCCGCTATGACACAGATGATCCCTGTGGATTTTTTAACAGACCTGAGCAGGGTTGATGTAGCGGCGGATCCGACGGACCCGCTCGTTCGCCGGTTGATAGAGCGCATTGAAAACGGCAACCTATCAGGCAATGATGGCAGGCCTATACGTATAGATGTAAAATCGGATGGCAGGGTATCCGTATTCGACGGAATGCACAGGATAGCGGCGCTGAAGGCGCTTGGCGTAAAATATATTCCGGCTATGGTCGTATATTTTGACAGGGGCCTGATAGGAAAAATTCCATCTAAGGACGCGCCGGATATTTTTGGGCCTTATGCGAGCGGGCACGAAAGTGCCGGAGAGACTAAACCCAGCGCCGAAAAAAAGCCCGAGCCGACCGACATTGCTACGGAGACTGCGGCATCGCCGGGAGATCCGGGCGGCCAGGCAAGGCTTGCAAACGGCGGATCCGGGCCCGACAACATACAGGTCGCGGCTCTATACGAAATACCGGCCCACACGTCAGGGCATTTCGATCTATTCAAGAGAGAGGTCGAGCTTGCCGTGGACAACCGGAAACTTGGCGGCATGCTCGACGAAAAGGCGCTGGATATATTGTATGAGATGGCGGGAAATATATACCGTCACTCAAGGAACGGTTACGGCTATCTTTCTGTCGAAAGCGTCAGGCGCGGAGGCGATACAGGAATGCGGTATACATCCGTTAACGAAGCGCCGTCATTCAGCATGAGAGACTTTTTCGTGGGGTTCAGCCAGGTCCAGGCCGCCTGGAACGACGCCGACTCGTGGCATGTCGGACTTCCTAAGATGATGGAGTTCGCTGACGAATTTACGCTGAAGTACGATAGCGCCGCCAACAGGCTCTCGATCAGCCTGATAAAGTGGAAGACGAGCCCGGGTGAGAAATCTGTCGCGATCCTGATGCCGATGCCCGACGCCTCTACAATGCGCGGCGTGTCGCAAAGTATCGGCGAAGTGCCGGATTACAATATGAACAGACTCGATCTGCTATCTTTGGATAAAGGACCTATCGGCAAGATAGCGCGGAATCTCAGGGACGGGTATTCCCATCGGGCCGCGGCAGGGCAGGAAACGCGAAACGCTGAAAACGCTAAAACCGGCACCGGCCGGACAGGTTCAAATACAGCCGGACCTGCCTCCGCCCCTGACGGCGTAGATGAAAATGCCAAGCCCGAATCGCCCGACACTTCGACGAATGTGGAAATATCGTCCACGGCCATGTCAAATACTGAGCGGGTCCAAGCTGTCGAACTGACAGACGCAGCGAAGCTTATCCGTAATTCAGAAAATCCTTCGGAGATTATAACGGTCGGACTGGGCACAAGCTGGATGGCGGCGTACAGCAGGAATAAAGCCGAAAAGTATCAGGATCTCAATAAGCTTATCATAGCGATAGGCAGACTACTGAACCACTATAAGATAAATTGCGTAGCTCAGCAGGCCGGGGAGAGCGACGCCGATTTCGCGAAGAGGATCGACGTGAACGGCGGCAGAGTAGTAGTGCTTACGGGCTTAAACACTATCGTCCGCGACGATTCGCCGTTTGCGGCCTTCAGGGACAGGAAGAACGTCTTCCTGGCTGGCGTCGATACCGAGGGAGCGGGCCTAGACGAGGACTGCTACTTGCCGGTTACTGAGATGCTAAAGCTTGCCTTATACATAGGGTTAAAAGACATGCTCAACCAGAATATCTCAAGTGACAACATCACAACAGAACCATACCGCAAATTCACGAACGTCTTCCGTTTCCTGCCTCGCGCAGTGCGCATCCCGGTCTACGAGAACCTCCGGCAGCTCTACCTCGTCCAGGAATTCGCGTAAAAATATATAAGACCTAAGGCAGGCTATCTCCGCACTGAAAATATTTCCACTAATCTCAAACCAATTGGACGGGTCCTGCCATCCTTCGGCATTGCTCAGGATGACACCCTGAGTCTGTCGAAAGG
>Ga0233425_10001411_pt1 | contig 54001 bp, 60 predicted proteins | sample Watercolumn_Towu_2_FD_181712 | JGI IMG/M metagenome (GOLD analysis project Ga0233425, IMG submission 181712) | Freshwater microbial communities from Lake Towuti, South Sulawesi, Indonesia - Watercolumn_Towuti2014_140_MG | ecosystem: Environmental > Aquatic > Freshwater > Lake | place... | reverse complement strand
AGCTTAACCAATCCGACATCAATCGGAGATGTCTTTGAAAATTGTGAATTTGATAATTTTAAGGAGGTATTTTCGTTTGGTTCTGTTGGTTCATCGACTAGCCCGATAATCGTTAAAAATAATAAAATGACCACTTTAGCTGCACCGGGAGTCTTTGGTGATGGAGGTGTTGTTTCATATAACTCTGGTTTTGTGAATATTAAAGACAATGAATTTTATGGCAACGGAATTTCACTAACAAATAATAACGGAGTAATATCCGGAAACACAATTACTTTAACAGAAGACTCAATAGGCATTTACGCAGGAGAATTGCAAAATAGCATTTTTAATGGCAACAAAATAACATCAAACGATGATTTTAGTAATGCATATGCGCTTTATTTTAATAATCAGAATTTTAATAGCAATATATTTTTCAACAACAAATTTGACGGGCCAGTCCATCTTTATTCAGGAATCGGCACCAACACATGGAGCATAGCTCAAACACCTGGCACAAACATTGTCGGCGGAAGCACAATCTGCGGGAATTATTGGAAAGGTTTTACTTGCACTGATGATGGCGCAGGCATTTGCTCAGAAGACAAAACAATTGATGCCAACAACATTGACGCATGTCCCTTAGCACTTTCACCGTCTTCGTAAACTTTATATACCTGTTCTGCTTGAGCCAAAACATGAACAAGCTATTTGCAGTCTCACTGGCGCTTCTTGCAATACTGAGCATTTATTCATTTGCTGAAGGAGCAGTTTCATTGGAAGATATTGAGCAGAAGTTAGCTGTGCTGGAGATAGCTGAAAAGAATGATTACACTGCGCTCAGCAATGAGCTTGCTGTGCTGAAATCACAAGTTGCATCGCTGAATGACAAGATGAATGCGCAGAATACAGGCTCAAACCTTTCACCGCTAAAACAGCAGTGGCATGTTTATGCAGTATTCCTCTGCCTGATAACAGCATTATTCGTGCTGAACATATCAACAATGATAAGAATGCGCTCATTAAGGCCGGCGACAGCAAAACAAATAGTAAAAATAAAGCAGGACAGCAGTGAAAAACTAAAGCAATATATTAACTACTGCAGATTCCAGAAAGGAATGTCGGCAGTGGACTGCAGAAAAGAGCTGTTAAGCAAGGGCTGGACTGATGAACAGCTTAAAGGAATAATCTAAAACTTTATATACCATTTATCATTTCATTTTCTTATGGCAGTTATAACCCCGTGGGAAGTTGAAGGAAAGCTTGACTACGGCAAGCTAATAAAAGAATTCGGAATATCGCCGCTGAAAGAGCTTCCGGAAATCTTCAATGAAAACATACTCTTCAGAAGAAAAGTAATCTTTGCGCACAGAGACATACAAAGAATACTTGAAACAATAAGGGATAAAAAGAAATTTGTGATGATGACCGGGCTTATGCCGACAGGAAAATTCCACATAGGCCACATGCTTCTGGCCCAGCAAATGATATTCTACCAAAAATTAGGCGCAAAAATATACATAGCCGTAGCAGACATAGAAGCATACAATGCAAGAGCGCAGAGCATTGAGGGCAGCAGAAAAATAGCAATAGACCAGTACATACTGAACTATATAGCGCTCGGCCTGAAGCCGGAAAACTGCGAAATATATTTCCAAAGCGAGAGAAGCAAAGACGCAAAAAAATCAAACGCATACTACCGGCTCCAAAATATGCTTGCACGATATGCAACATTCAATGAATTCAAGGCAGTATATGGAGAAATATCGCCAGGAAAAATGATATCAGCACTGCTTCAGGCGTCGGACATGCTTCACCCGCAACTGCCTGAATTTGAAGGGCAGTGCCCTGTAATCGTGCCTGTCGGAATAGACCAAGACCCGCATATACGGCTGGCAAGAGACATAAGCCAAAGAATAAAAGAGTTTACGCAGTTAATCTCAACATACCACTTTTTCATGCCCGGGCTGTCAGGAGGAAAAATGTCCTCATCAGAGCCGAACTCATTCATAGCATTAACAGACACGCCTGCTGAAGTGAAACACAAGATAAACAAATACGCATTCTCTGGCGGGCAGGCAACAATAGAAGAGCACAGAAAAAAAGGCGGAAATCCCGAAATAGATGTTTCATTCCAGTACCTAAAGCATTTCTTTGAGCCGGACGACAAAAAACTAAAGCAGATTGAAGAAGAATACAGAAGCGGAAAACTCCTCTCGGGCGAGCTGAAAAAGATGCTGATAGACAAGATGAACAATTTTCTTGCAGAGCACCAAAAGAAAAGAGAACAGGCAAAAAGGCAAATAGAAAAATACATTTGAAAGCCTCAAACGAAAGTTTAATAAATCAACACACCAATTATAACCGCTATGTTCGGCAAACCAAAAGGCATAGCAGTTCTTGAAAGCAAAAAAGCAGGTCTTGAAGAAGAAATCAGCAGAAATAAAGCGGTGCTTAAAGAGATAGAAGAAAAAGAAGGCGTGATAGAAACTGCATATGAACGGGCTGTAAACAAGGAAAAAGAGGCAAAAAAGCTGGAGGAAGCGCTGAACAAAAGAGAGCAGGCAGTTTCAGAAAGGGAAAAATGGGCTGAAGAAAAAGAAAAAAAGCTGAATGAGCTGAAAACAGTAATAGACTCAATAAAATCAAAAATAGACGAGAAAAAAACAAACCTTCTTGAGAGAGAATCATTCATCAACAGAAAAGTCGGAGATGAAAAAGAGCTGAATGAAAGAGTGGCAAGGCTTGAAGAAGACAAAAAAGCATTGATGAATGACTTCAAAAAACTCAGTGAACTAAACGAAAAAGAAGAAGCGCTGAACAACAGGTCAAAAGACATAGCAGAAGCCGCCCAGAAACTTGAGCAGTTCAAAGAAATGCTCAAAAAACGGGAGCAGAAGGCAGAACAGCTTGAAAAAACAGCAAAAAAGAAAGCTGAACAGGCGGAAAAAATAATGGCAGACCGACAGGCAAATGAAGAAGCTCTGATGAAGCTCACAGCAAGAAAAAACGAGATGGAAAGCATAATCGCGGAAAAAAAGGAAGAAATTGACGGGCTGACAAACGAAAAAAGAAAAAAAATAAGCCAGATTGAAAAACAGCTCCAGCGCCTCCACAAGAAAGAAAACCAGCTAAAGCTAATTGAAAGCGAAATTACAGCAAGAGAGGCATCAACCCCGAAGAAAAACACGGCAGAAGAAAAATCATTCAAAAAGCTTTCACTCAAAGAAAGCAGAATAACCGAAGAAAAGCCAAAAGAACAAGGGGACGCATACAGCTTCATTGCAAAAGCAAAAGAGCTGATAAAGCAGAATGAGCTGAACGAAGCAGAAAAGGCGCTCCTGAACGCAGAGCAGGCAGCATCAGACATAATAAACTCTGATGAACGAAGAAGAACACATTATGAAGTAAGAGAGCTTAAGGCAGAGCTCATGCTCGCAAAACTCTAATTATATTATCCTTGACTTCAAACTTCACATCCAAGAACTTCTCAGCCACATAAATCGCAGAAAGAGTATGCTTTGAAACAGAGCTGGCCTTTACTGCACCGCCGGCAACACCAAGAAAAGGAATAAGGTTATCAGCCAGATGGCAGTCAATAGGCGCGCCTGAAGACAGTTCGGCAAGAAGCTTTTCCGCGCATTCTTTTCCAACATCCTCTGGCTTTTTTCCAGCACTCCCAAGAACATCAGCGCCGACAGCAACAGGAAAAACATCAGAATCAAAAACAGCCCACAAAGTAATACAGCAGCCCGCAGAAAAAGACAGGCCATACTGGCGCGAGATATTAACCGGAACGCCGAGAGATGAAAGCGCATGCCCTGCAGAATCAGCCATTCTCTCACACACTTCTTTCGTTTCAAGCACACTTGAAGCAGAAGCAATGCCTTTTACCTGAGCCATACCGCTGCGCTCAAGCATAATAATCTCCTTAAAGCAGTGAGGCCTGACAATCAGCTCAACCTCCCCGCCGCCGTCAGGAAAATAGCCCCTGCGCAGAAGACGGCAGCCAATATCTGCAAACCTCCTCAGCTGAGGAACAAGAATATTTGCAAAGTAATCATAAGGCATACTCCACTGAACATCAGTGCCTCCTTTAACATTAACCTTAACTCTTTTTTTCTGAAAAACAAGAAAAGGAAGAAGCGACTGAAGAAAAAGAGTAATCGCGCCGGCAGTCCCTATGTCAACAGAGATATTTCCAGGCTCTTTTTTGCCCGGAGAAAAAGAAAGCTCGGTGCTTCCAAGAAAATCGCCTTCAACAACCGCCCCCACAAGCTCTTTTAGCGCATTCACACAGGCAAGGTGCTGGCGCTTTAATCCAGGAATGCCGCGCCCTTTTCTTATGTTATTAATCTTGAACGGCCTTCCTGTAAGGCATGAAAGTGACAGGGCATTCCTTATAATCTGGCCCCCGCCCTCCCCATAATCCCCGTCAAGCTCAATCATAAAAAGCCAAAAAACATAAAAGGATTAAAAAGTTTTCTCCCCTAAAATGAAGCCAGTCATCACAGGCATAGACCCCGGCGCAACAACAGCATACGCCGTACTTGATATTGACGGAAACATCCTCAGCACCGGCTCTTCAAAAGAGCTTTCAATCAGCGCAGTGATAAACGAAGTATACAAAACAGGAAAGCCGTTCGCAGCCGGATGCGACAAAAAAACAGCCCCTCATCTCTTAAAAGAATTTTCAGCAAAAACAGGCGCAAAAATAATCAGCCCACCGGAAGACCTGACAGTTGAAGAAAAAACAGCCCTTGCAAACATAAGAACAAGAAACAGCCACGAGATGGACGCGCTCGCATCAGCAAGATACGCATTCAACACTCTCAGAGGCACAATAGAAAAAGCAAAGCTTTTTTCATCAAAAGAAGGGGCTGAAATAGACAAAATACTCCCGCTCGCAGTAAAAGAAGGCATAAATTTCACAGAAGCAAAAGCAAAACTGGAAAAAAAAGAAGTGATAATCATCAAGCAAAAAACCCGTCAGGAGGACAACACGCATAAAATAATCGCCAGAATGCACCTGCTTGGCGAACAAAACAATGAGCTGAAAAGCAGGATAGCGCATCTTGAAAGAGCAATACAGGAGCTATCAGACAGAAAAATAAGAAGAAGCCGGCCAAACGCAAAATATGACCTTCAAAAGCTCGCAAACACAATAAATGAAAAAGAAAAAGAAATAACCATGCTGAAAAACAAAATCTGCCTGCTTGAAGAATTCCTGTGCGAAAGAGAGAATATTGTTGCAAGAAAATTCTCCCACCTTAACAACATAAGCACAGAAGACAGCATAATCATTGTTGAAAACCCCCAGAACTTCTCTGGAAGAGAGGCCGAAAAGCTGAAAGAGACACTGAATTACATAATAAGCGACAAAACAGCAAAAATACCATTCACAATAATAAAAAAAGAAGGGCTTGCCATAAAAGAAACAGACAAGTTCGCGCTGATAAACAGAAAAGAACTTGAGAAAAGAGCAGGAAAATCCGAAATGCTTTTCAGAATAGTTGATGAATACAAAAAATCAAGAGATAAATAGTTTTCTTCCGGTTTCAATGTTTTTTGCAGTGACTTTTGCGCCGACCTGAACAATTTTGACCCGCTCACCCTTATACTCAACTACATCACCCACCTTAAAGCAATACTCCTCAAACAAAAGAGTCATCCTGTGAACCTCCCTGCTCGTCTGCGAGTCTTTTGAGAAAAGCCGGCTCGTAAGCGTGCACTTTCCTACGAACACGCGCGGAAGCTCATTGTTTAGCTTCATCAAAAACTTGTTTGAACTTACCTTAAAATCAACCCCGTTTTTATGAAAATCCCTTTTTGCAACACCAATATTGTCTTCAGACATCCTTCGTTCTACATAATCCAAAACTTTTTCACTGCAATTCCTCAACTGCAGAGTCCCCTGAAAGTAGTTTGAGTCCATTTTTAATTAAATACATTTAAATACGCTCTCATCTGTAAACATATATAAAGCTTTTCCAATAGGAAATAACTTTCTAAAAAGCAAAGCTTTTTATTTTTTTCTTTTTTAAGGGGCATTGTGAACTGGAAAAAGATATGGAATTTCATATGGCACGAGGACAGCATTGCTTCATGGGCAGTCAACATAATAATAGCGTTCATACTCATAAAATTCATTTTTTACCCGGTTCTTGGATTTATTTTAGGCACCTCACACCCGATTGTAGCAGTTGTTTCAGGAAGCATGGAGCACAGCTTTTCAAAAGAAACAGCAGTTGATGGCGTCAAGTACGAATTGTGCGGGAAAATAACCGGCGCAAAGCCAGAGCCAAGCTTCAGCGCATTCTGGGAAACATGCGGCCAGTGGTACGAAAACAACGGCATAACCAAAGAACAGTTTTCAAACTTCAAAATGAAAAACGGGTTTAACAAAGGCGATTTGATAATACTATCCAGCAAAGAAAATGCCAAACAAGGAGACATAATAGTATTCTGGTCAAACAGGCAGTATCCGATAATTCATAGGATAATTGAAAGCGCAAACGAAACATTCAGGACAAAGGGAGACCACAATGTGGCAGACGACGGGCTTACAAAAAAAGAGCTTGCAGTAGGAAAGGCATTTATCAAAATACCCTACGCCGGCTGGATAAAAATCTGGTTCGTCGAGCTGATTGAGCTCATAAAATGGCGGTAAAATGATATTCTGCCCGAAATGCAAAAAAATACTCACGCCGAAAAAAGAAGGCGCAAAAACAATAATGGCCTGCCTTTCATGTGAATACAAAAGTGCAAACGGAGAACAGGCGAAAATAAGCGAGAAAAACACAAAAAACGAAAAAATAGTCCAAGTCATTGACAGCGAAAATGAGATGCACCCTGTCTGCAAGGAAAAATGCCATAAATGCGGGAATGAAGAGGCATATTATTTCCTTCAGCAGACAAGAGCAGCGGATGAAGCTCCGACAAAGTTCATGAAATGTACGAAGTGCAAACATGTCTGGCGCGACTATAGTTAAACTCATTGTTCACCCAAGCTCAAATGAGGACAGCATATCCTTTGACAGTGGAAATAACATCGCACTGTTAGTTTCCCATGAATACTTGGAATGGTTGAGTTTTAATGCAATGTTGGGCGAAGCCCAAAAACTCAAAGTTGCAAATTCTCGTTTATCAATTTGAGGGGGCACTTTAGGATGGCGGGAACCATTAGTTTTTTAGTATTGAGAGCTTGTCGCCGTAGTTGTTCGTATGGGGGGAGTTCCGCTATTTTTTGCTTCTTTTTTTCAAAAAAGAAGATTATTTATTAATAGCAGGTAGCCAGTTTTCTTTATCTATTACAACAACTTCATGATTTCTAATTGTTTCGTGAAATTCTTTTCTTAAATTATCAATAATCTCATTTAGTTCTTGATAATTTTTTACGATTAATTCAAGTTCTGCATCCCAAGGAGCTATCATTTTAACATAATAAATAGATTGAGGCAAATTTTTTATATATTCCAAAAGTCTTTTTTCTTCTTCTTTATTTATGGAACGATAATAAAGAATTATCTTAAAAAATTCCAATCCTAATTTATTTATATCAATACTAATTCTATATCCGATAATAATGCCTCTATTTTCCAGACTTTTCATTCTGTTCATAACAGTTTTTACAGAACATCGCACTTTTCCTGCAAGAGTAGCTATAGGTATTCTAGCATTGTTTGCAAGGACATCTAAAATTTTTTGATCAACTTCATCTATTTGATGATCGATTATATCTCCAGCAAAAGATTTTACCTCGTGAATTTCTCCAGTCAGATATTTCTTAAGATATTGTTTTGTTTCTATCATTACACCAATTTCTTTTTTTATGATTAAATGTTTAAATTTGGAGAAAATCTCATTTTTTATTTCATCGAATTCTATTGAAGATTTTGCAGAAACTCCAATTATATAGTCCCAAACTCCGCTACAAATTCCGTGCCAAGGAATTTTCTTATGATTACTAATAAATCTAAACATTTTTTCTTTTTCTTCAGGAATGTTCTCAAGCTGTAAAAATATTTTATAGTAGGTTATCCCCAATTTTGCATGATTTATTGAGGTAATGAATTTTTCAAGAATGCCTTTCTCGATTAGTTGTTTAATCCTATATTTAACTGCCTCTCTAGATCTACCCACTTTCTTAGACAATTGGGTATCTGTTACCCTGCAATTTTTATCTAATTCAAATAAAATCTTTCTATCAATTTTATCCATTTTTATGATTTTATTTTCTTCCATATTAACCATATATTGCTTAATCTATTTAAATATTTCTATATTCGGTCAAAATTAGATAAAAACTTTAATATATTTCTTATGATTGGTATTATTAACTTAGGAGTAGTAAAATGAAAAGAAAAATAATGTTGATAAAACCGCCAATACACGCGGATGCTGTATTTGATCCTATTAGGACAACTCAGCCCCTGGGTCTTTGGTATATTGGAAGTTATTTGAAAGAGAAAGGTCATGAAGTCACAATCTTAGATACAGTTATGGAAGGTATAGATCAAAGAGTGCTTTTTTCAGGCAGAAGTTATGATGATTTTTCAGAACAAAAGAGATTAGATTTAGAATCATTAACCGCTGAAGAATTTGTAGAAAAATATTCTCCACATTCTGAACAAAGGGTTTCTAGAGAAGTTGTTAGAGTGGGGTTATCTAATGAAGAAATATTAGATAGAATTAGGCAAGAACAACCTGAATATATTGGAATTTCTGTTTTTGCAACTTGTAATCATACTCCAAGTATAGAGCTTGCAAAGTTGATAAAAGAAAATTTTCCAAATATAAAAATAGTGGCAGGCGGAGCCCATGCAACAGATATGGCCGAGAGAGTATTAAGAGACTCTCAAGGAGCTGTTGATTTTTGCGTAAAAGGTGATGGTCAGTATGTTTTAGAAGAAATTGTTCAAGGAATAGTTCCAGAAACAGGGGCAGCATATTTGGATGGAGAAGAATACATTGATAAAGGAGAATTTAGAAGAGTAAAAATGAATGAATTCTCTAGACTTGATCCATCTTTATTAGAGAAAATTGTTTTGCCAATGCCTGCAACACACACGCAAGATACACATGGAAGAAAATATGTAGATATAATGTTTTCAAGAGGATGTAAAAAAAGGTGTGAATATTGTGTTGCTGGAAGCAAAAAATATGGATTTGATGCTCTTAGTTTAGAGAAAGCAGATGAACAACTTAGAGTATTAAGAGAAGCAGGTTATGAAGAATTAATATTGCAAGATGATGATTTGCTTAGGGACAAAGAGCATTTTTTTGGAGTATTAGATTTAATCAAAAAACATAGACTGCATTGGCAGGATAACGGAGGCATTGCAATAGAAGATTTAGACGAAGAAGTTGTTGATAGAATTATTGAGAATGGTCTTTGCAGTTCCTTGTATGTTCCATTTAATCCTAGAAATTATAGAGTGAAACAGGCAGCAGAATTTGCGACAAGCCATTATCATGGGAATGTTGAACAATTAAAAAGACTGAAAGAAGCAGGGATTTATGTTTATACTAGTGGAATATTTGGGACAGATGTTCAAACTAGAGAAGATGTTGATTCAGAAATTCAAACATACAAACATCTTATTCAAGAAGGATATGTTGATCAGGCTTTAGTTTTTGCAGTATCTCACTTGCCTGCAACTAGAAATCATGAATTATTTAGACAAGACATTGTTAATCCAGATGACTTTTTAGGATATTCGATATTTGTGCCTCATGCAAAAACATGCACAATGGGAATACGGGATGTAGAAGTTGCAGTAGTTAGAGCTAATCAAGAATATAATCGAATTCAGGCTCAGGCAGGTGCTTGGGGCAGTTCTTTCCCTAAATAATAAATCTCAAAATCTTTAATTTTGACTATGTTTTCGTTTCGGAACTCCCCCATCGTTTCGTTTTTTATTTCGTAGGCGACAAACTCCAAATTATGGGTGGGTGGTCGGGGGATTTGAAGTGCCCTCTCCTAAATTTTGGTTTTTACTCTAACTTTAAGAGAATTTGCAATTGAAACTAACAGATATATAGCAAAAGTAAAAGCGCCTGCTGACAAAAACAAAGCAAATAAAGCTGTGCTAAAGCTGGCATCAGAATATTTCAACAAAAAAGCAATGATAAAATCAGGAATGGCGTCAAAAGAAAAGTTAATTATCCTTCTGGACTAATTCTTTTTTTCCGGCTCTTTTTCTTCAGGTTCAAAGAAGCCGTCAAGTGTTGTGTTATTCTTGATTGCATTAAAGCTCACGGCCATTTTTTTCAAAAATATTTCTAAAAAATACATTTAAAAATAAGATTGAACTTCAAAATATATTTTATAGAATATATTTCGTATTATGGAACCGGGCTTATTTTGGCGCCGTTTAATAAAAACAAGATTCAATAAAGCTTTGCGAGACTTTTTTCCAAATGAAACGGACGCAAAAAAATTTCGTCCAAATTTACACTCAGAACATTCCGCCGCAACTCCTGCGAAAACAAGCATTATAGCGCTTCACACCATTTTAATGCACTCTTATGTTCTGATTGAGCAATGAAAAAAAATTTTGAACAGCGAAGAGTGGTGAATTAAAATTAGAAAGTTATTTATACCCGGCTTCAAATAAATCAATGTGGCATACGACATTGTTCTTGGAAGAAGCAAAGAAGACTCTGATAAATTCGGCTCAGACGGAACAATATTCCTCGCAAGGCAGTATGTGACTATGGGAAGAACAACATCCCTGTCAAATAATATTTACATGGATGTTTCAAAAGCCCATGTTGTCTTTGTGTGCGGAAAGCGAGGAAGCGGAAAATCATACACCCTGGGCGCAATAGCAGAAGCAGCAACAACAATGCCTAAATCCGTTTCACAAAACCTGAGCTTTATCCTTCTCGACACAATGGGAATATACTGGACAATGAAATACCCTAACATAAAAGACAGAGAACTGCTTTCACAGTGGTCGCTTAAAGGAGAAGGGCTTGATGTAGTCATATTCACGCCGGCAGGATTTTATGACGAATACAAGAAAAAAGGCATACCAACAGACAGGCCGTTTTCAATAAGGCCGTCAGAACTCCAGCCACAGGACTGGTTTATGTCATTCGGGCTCAGCCAAAACGAGCCGACAGCAGTGCTCATTGAAGGAGCAGTAAACAACCTTAAATCAGAAGGAAAAAACTACGGCATTCAAGAGATAATAGAAGAAATAAAAAAGGCAGATGCAGAAAAAGATGTGAAGGCAGCCGCAATAAACCGGTTTGCGAATACAATTTCCTGGGGGCTCTTTTCAGAATCAGGAACCCCCCTTGAAGACCTCGCGATAGGGGGCAAAGTAACAGTCCTTGATGTAAGCTGTTATGTAACCGCACCAAACGGCTGGGCAATAAAATCATTAGTAATGGGGCTCGTCGCCCAAAAACTCTTTAATGAAAGAATGGTCCTGAGAAAAAATGAGGAATATGACTTGATAAAACAGCTGACATCATTCGGCTCAAGAAATGACTCCGAAAAAATGGAAAAACCGCTTGTATGGCTTGTAATAGACGAAGCACACGAATTCCTTCCAATAACTGGAGAGACAACCGCATCGCAGGCGCTTATAACAATACTTCGCGAAGGCAGACAGCCGGGAATATCGCTAATTCTTGCAACACAGCAACCAGGCAAGATTCACACAGATGTTATGACCCAGTCAGACATAATAATCTCGCACAGAATAACCGCACGGCTTGATGTGGATGCATTAAAAATGCTTTCATCATCCTATATGACCTCGGGAATAGACGAACAGCTAAGAATACTTCCAAGAACACAAGGAGCAGCAATAATAATAGACGACCAGAACGAAAGAATATTCTCAGCAAAAATAAGGCCGAGAGCAACATGGCACGGCGGAGAAGCGCCCACGGCAATAAAAGAAAAAAAGAAACTATTTTAGGGGCAACCGCCAGTACGATTGCCACAAAAAATGCCAAGCGTACGGACAAAAAAACAACACCGAGCAATCAAAAGAACACTTCGATATTCTTAATCACCATAAACAGAAGAGCGAAGAGTTATAAAAGAAGCGACAACAAAAGCCAAAAACAATATTATCATCGGAACACCCCAGCTGATTGAAATTCTCTCCCTGAAAGTCAGAAAAACAGAAGCGATAAATCCAAGAAATGAAACTGCAACAAAAGAGTCCGAAAGCGGGTAATATTCCATCTTGCTCTTCTAATTTCGGTTTTGGTTTATATATTTTGCGTTATTTCCGAGCTTAGGCAATCTTTCGTAGTTCTTTAAGCGCTTCAATCTCCAGCTGGCGCACCCTTTCACGAGTCCTTCCAATCCGGCAGGCAACCTGCTGGAGCGACATCGGATTATAGCCGTTCAGCCCAAAACGCATCTCAAGAATTGCCCTTTTTCTGCTGTCAATTCTGGACAAAAGCTGGTCCAGGCAGGCAATGTCGATTTTAACTGCCAACGCTCTTATGCCGTCATCATTTACAGCTTTAGCCATATTTTCATTTTCGTGCACACAATCTGAAAGAGAAACCGTGCTTACTGTGTGCTTAAAATAATTATCAACACGCCTTCTGCTTATTCCTGTTTCTTCTGCGATTTCATCACGAGTCGGAGGCCGTTCAAGCCTTCCTTCAAGCAATGTATATGCGCTTCTGATTCTTGAAGAAATATCAACCATTTGATACGAAATGCATATTCCATTGCTTTGTTTAGCAATAGCAAGCCTCATTTTTGTTTTTATCCACCACGCTGCATAAGAGCTTAACTTTGCGCCTCTTGAAGGGTCAAATTTTTCAACACCCCTTGTCAACCCCCTGTTGCCTTCACAAATAAGCTCCTGCAAAGGAACTCCCCGGTCTTTGAAATCATGTGCAATTTTCACAACAAGGCGCAGATTGCCCGTTATAAGCCTGTATCGTGCAGCCTCCCTTTCCTGCTCTTCAAGAGAAATGTCATGCATCCGCTGATAACAACGAATTTCTTCATCACGCGTTAAAAGAGGAATGGCGCCTATTTCTTGCATATACCTTCCCAAAGAATCGCAGTCTTTCATTAGAATAAGCTGGAAAAGCCCTCTTTTTTTTAATCTTACGGCAAAATCACCTTTTAATTTGACAAGTTTTATAAATACCTGTTTAATTCGGCAGGCTAAGATGGAAAAAAAATGCATTTCATGCGGAAAAAAACTGATGAACGATTCATCAGGAGTTATTTTTCTATGCCCGAACTGCGGAAAATATGAATTGGTGCGGTGCAGTGTATGCAGGCGCCTCGGCGCAAAATACAAGTGCCCCCAGTGCAGTTTTGAAGGGCCGAATTAAGGTAGCAAAATGGCAGATGTTGTTGTAACAATGCGCATAATGCCGGAAAGCCCTGAAATAGACCTTGCACTAATGCAGACCAAGATAATGTCTTTAATAGACAGTTTTGCAGGGAAAGGAGCGAGAAAAACTGAAACAGAGCCGGTCGCATTCGGGCTGAAAGCACTCGTAATAATGTTTGTAATGGCTGAATCAAATGGCTCAACAGAAGGCCTTGAGAAACAGATTGAAACTGTTAAAGGAGTAAATTCTGTTGAAGTCACTGATGTAAGACGGACTATAGGATAATTCGGATAATTCTTTTTCTTCCATTCAATAAAAATTCTTTAATACCTTGTGCAATACCACAAAGCTCAAATAGCGCTTGATGCAAGGCCTCTCTGCTTCATTCTCATAAACACTTTTCCATTCTTTGCTTCAATCTGCTTCCACTTAAATTTGCCGTTCTGCACTTTTATAAAGTTTATTTTCATTTTCCACCCCCAATTTTTATATGCTGTCTCTAACCTGCTTTCGTATTTTCATCTTGATTGCATCATCAAGATTAAGCGTGATATTCCTCGATTTTTTGCTTAGATTATTTACCCACCCAACTTCTGAATGAATAAGATTAAGCTCGCTAAAAAATATGAGAAAAGTTCTGATGCGCCTTTCAGAAAGAGGCTTTACTTTGAATGAATTGCACGCCTTGATATAATTCCGGTAAACCTCAGGCCCTATTGTCTGGCCTCTTGTCTTGAGAAGCGTCAGGTAAAGAATCTTTTGATGGCGCGTCAGCCCAGAAATTGTTTTTGCCAGTGAATCCTCCTCAAGGTTTTTATCGGCTTCAGAAACCATTTCAAGAGTTATACTTTCCCTGCCTTTTGTAAGCGCGATTTTTCCGCAGGAATCAAGAAGTTCAAGGGCTTTTCTTGCATCGCCCCCGCGCTCGGCTTCTATCTCGCTTATTCTTTCTATTGCCGCAAGAGAGACGGTTTTCGGCATAAATGCTTTGGCAGCTCTACTGGCGAGGATTTCTTTAAGCTCATTTGAATTATAAGGAGAAAAAATTATTTTTATTCTTCCAAAAGACGATTGAGTCCTTGGAGAAAGATAATCATAAACCCGCAAATCATTGGATATGACTATCGTTGACACCTTTGAAACAACGCTTCCATTTATCCTGCTCAGCCGGTAAAGAATGTCGTCGCCGGACTCTTTGAGAGCATAATCTATTTCATCAAGGACAACAAGCAGATTCTTGTTTTTTTGTGCCAGAAGAGCTCTTACCTCTTCCAGCACTTTTTTTGTTGACCATCCAAGCTTTGGAATCTCGGCGCTTGAAAGCTGGGACAGTATCTCAAGAAGTATTGAAAATTCAGTCCGGTTCTCAGAACAGTTTATGTAAACAACCTTAAGCAGAATGTCCTTTTTTTTAGCCTCTCTCAACAGTTCATTGCATATTTCAAGTATCAGCGCGGTTTTTCCAGTGCCCGGAGTTCCGTAAACAAATATTGAAGAAACCGGCGAATTTATCAAAACCGGTGCAAGTTCCATAACCAGTTCATTCCTTTCATTGAGCCTTCCAACCAAGCCCTCCTTTGGAACAAGCTCATACAAAGCATTCCTGTCCTGATAAATTGTTTTTTTCAGGACATTGTCAAATGTAAGCTTTTTCAAAAATCCACCCCTCTTTTAAATACAAGCCCAAGCCCGCGCATGGGGCTGCGGGCTTCGGGTTTGTTTTTGACAAAGAATAACACCCCCCAGTGCATCCCTTCAACCAGTGTAAAGCAAGGAGGTATATAAATGTTTCCTTTTCTTCCCCCATTTCCGTTATTTCCGATGCTATTATTGAATACACTGGTGTGCTTTTATGCACTCCGCCTGCCTTGTTCTCAACACCCGGAATTTTTTTATACTGCTGTGCGCTTCTCAGCTTATGCTGTTCCACATCTTCCGCGATAGGGGCGCAGTAAACGCGCTGAAAATTCTTTCTTCAGACGGAAGAGTACATTCAATTGACGGAATCGGGCTTTCAGAGAAATCTGCAGAAACTCTCTTTTTTCACGGGCTGATACAATTTGAGAAAAATGAAAGAAAAACTTCAATATCCCTGAAAGGAAAGCAGTTCATAAAACTAATGGACGAACTTAAAAATCTTGCTGAAAAAGACGACAAAGCAAAAAGCATTAAGCTTTCATTCTCACTCTCAAAAGAAGAAAGAAGCTTTCTTCTTTTTGCATCAAAACTCGGCTTTATAGCAGAAAAAAAGAAGCTTTTCAGGCAGATGAAAGAGCAAAAAATCCTGAAAAGCAGGCCGGCTTTCAGCAAAATCATCAAGTCTCTTGAAGAAATAAGCCTCATAAAATCAGCAGGAGCGCTTGTTGAAATAACTGAGCTTGGAAAACAAACAATAATAAATGAATTGCTGGAAGAATTCAATCTGGTCTGAGAATCTTAACTAATTTTTCTTCGCTTATCCTGCTTTTTATCCCCATAGGCTCAAAATGCGTCCTTGATGCAGCATACCCGCTTTTTCTTATTCTTTCAAACAAGTAGTCAAAGCCTGGCACCTCTATTTTTTCTTTTTTGCACATCTGCGGAATGTCATAAAATCCCATTGCACTTATTTTTGACTCTTCATAAATCGTTGCGAGGAACTTTTTTGTTTTTTCATCTTTGCACAACTGAGCCATTTTTTTTACCAGTTCAGTACACCATAACCGCCCAGCCCAAACAGGCCCTGCACCATTTATTATCTTATGCTGTTTAATTATCTCGTCGCATTTTTCTTTTGATTTTTCGCATAAAAAGAATGCTCTCATGTAGTGGTCTTTAGCATATGAAAAAACAGGGGTCAATGCCTTGCTGTATGACGCACCGATTAACTGAATTCGCCTTATTAATATTCTCAATCCAGTTTCATGCATTATCGAATCCTTCTTCGGCAGCGCCCAATATTTTCTTAAACATGCTTTCGGCGATGTTCCTGACAGTGCAGCAGTGTCTGTTGCAGTCACAGCAAGCACGCCATTGCGCGCCAGCCGTTTCATTGCCGCATCAATAAATGGTGTGGGTGTTCCGAACGGGTCGATGTCAATGTAATCAAACCCTTTTGAGTTTAAAAGAAAGATGCTGGCATCATTGCTGTAAATTTTGAAATTATTTTTTATTTTATTAAGCTTGAGATTGGCCCTTATTGATTTTACTGCATCAAGCGATGCATCATTTATGTGCACGCCGTCAATTATGCTTTTATCGAGTTCAAGAAGAAACCGTATACACCTTATCCCCGTTCCTGCCATGGGCTCTGCAATCTGCATTTTTTTTCTGTTCAAGCTTTTCAACAGAAGCACAGAAATTGTCCGATTCAATTCCATCAGCGGATTGTAGAACACAGCAAGCTCTTTTGAAATCCTGCCCGAGCATGCCTTTAGCACTGCACTCCCTTCTTTCATTATGTTTTGCTTCTGCGCAGAGTTCACAATAATGCATTACTGCCAAACATATTTAAAGGTTGCCATACTTCCCACCATGATGAGCGGGCAGAATTCATCAATAATAGAAAAAGTGGCTTTTAGAAGAACAGCCAGTGCAGTCCCAGGATGCACTCTTCCATTCAGCGGAAGTGCTGTACGAATCTTTCAGGGATATAACGGGCCTTACAGCCATTTTGCTGTGCGAAGAGGCGCAGTTGAAGACGGCCGCATTTATGATTATTCTTTTTCACTTGATTTCGCACTGCCTTTCGGAACTCCAGTCGGAGCAGTTCTTGACGGAATTGTTATCGGCGCATTCGCAAGATTTTGCTATTCATACAAAGGCACTGACTTGACAACAGGATTGACAACTTTTTCAAACTTAATTGTTATCGAGCATGCAAAAAATCTTTTCAGCGTGTATTCACATATCGCGCACAACGGCCTGGCAGTTGAGTTAGAAAGCATGGTAAAAAAAGGAGATGTTATTGCAATAACCGGCGATGTCGGATGGATAGGGCCTGAGCCGCACCTTCATTTCGCACTTTATGAAGAAGGAAAAAATGGATTCGGCAGGCTTACAAATCCCGCATTGTTTGACGAATACAGTGGAGCGCTTGAACATAGTGAGATAATTTAATTGTTTTCTTTGCCGTCTTCTTTAAACCATTTATCCGCAAATAGACATTCCATTTTATAGATTTTTTTCAACAGAAATCCGACACCTCCAGTCATTAGACTGGAGGATTGCTCGCTACCGCTCGGCCGGATTTGTAAACTACTTCGGGCTAAAGCCCGAAGGCAGTTTACTCTTATAAACACAATTTTTATAAACTCCTGCTGTTTATGTTTTTTATTATGGCAAAGGAACTTTCATTTAAATCAACTGCTGAAATAAAAGTCCCAGACAAGCTCATAGACCAAATCATAGGGCAGGATGAAGCTGTTGAAATAATGAGAAAATCCGCAAGGCAGAGAAGGCATGTCCTGCTCATAGGCGAGCCGGGAACAGGAAAATCGCTTCTTGGGCTGGCACTGGCAGAGCTTCTTCCGAAAGAAAACCTCCAGGATGTCATATCCTTTGCAAATCCAAATGATGAAAACGCCCCTTTAATAAGAGTTGTTCCAGTCGGGCAGGGCAGAGAAATAATTGCAAAATCAAGGTTTGAATCACAAAACTTCTTCAAAGTACAAAACATAGTGATGCTGATACTGCTTATTTTTGCAATGGTGGCGCCATGGTGGGCGTTTAATTATTACCAGTCAATTTCACCGACAGTCGCGGCAATAATGTTTGTTGCATTTTTCCTCGGAGGAATGTTCTTCCTCGGAATGTTTATGCTTATGATAAATGTAAGCAGAAAAGGAATGTTCCAGCAGAAAAGCGGAACGCCAAAAATCATTGTTGACAACTACGGCCAAAAAACAGCGCCGTTTTATGACGCAACAGGAGCTCACGCAGGAGCACTTCTCGGAGATGTCCTTCATGACCCATTACAGTCCGGGGGGTTGGGAACGCCTGCAAACGAAAGAGTTGTCGCAGGAATGATACACAAAGCGCATCTTGGCGTGCTGTTTGTTGACGAGATTGCAACATTACAGCATCACACCCAGCAGGAGCTTCTTACAGCACTTCAGGAAGGAAAATATGCAATAACCGGCCAGTCGGAGCGCTCGGCGGGTGCTATGGTCAGAACAGAACAGGTGCCATGCAGTTTTGTCCTTGTCGCCGCAGGAAACATTGAAACAGTAAAAAACATGCACCCAGCGCTAAGAAGCAGAATAAGAGGATATGGATACGAAGTATTCATGAAAGAAACTATGAAAGACACTGCTGAAAACAGAAACAAGCTCTATCAGTTCATTGCTCAAGAGATAAAAAAAGACAAGAAAATACCGCATTTTACAAAAGAGGCGTCTGATGAAATAATAGACGAGGCGAGAATAAGGGCGAACAGAAAAGACCATCTCACACTAAGACTACGCGGATTAGGAGGGCTTATCAGGGCGGCAGGAGATGTTGCAGCAGAGGAAAAAGCAAAACTTGTCACAGCCGAACACATAAAAAAAGCAAGAAAAATTGCAAGGTCGCTTGAAACACAGATTTCAGACAATTACATAGAAAGAAAAAAAGAGTATGAAGTAATCAAAACCTCTGGAAAAATCATAGGTCGAGTCAACGGGCTTGCAGTAATCGGAGAAGGAGAAAGTTTTTCAGGAATAATACTGCCAATAGAAGCAGAAGCCACTCCCGGAGGGCAGCAGTCGGAAATAACAGCAACAGGAAAGCTTGGAGAAATAGCAAAAGAAGCAGTAAAAAATGTAACTGCAATCGTCAAAAAATACTTTGGAGAGGACATAAGAAAAACAAAAGACATCTATGTGCAGTTCCTCCAAACATATGAAGGAGTTGAGGGAGACTCAGCATCAATAGCGGTTGCAACAGCAGTAATATCTGCACTCAAAAAAATACCCGTAAAACAGGACATAGCAATGACCGGTTCGCTTTCAGTGAGAGGAGAAGTGCTTCCTGTCGGAGGAGTTTCATCAAAAGTTGAGGCAGTCATCAGCACAGGAATAAAAAAAGTAATTGTGCCAAAGTCAAACCTTAAAGATATTGTCCTGAGCAGTGATAAGCTCAAAAGCATACAGATAATCCCTGTTGAAAAAATAGAAGAAGTGCTGAAAGAAGCACTTGAATGGAACGGCAGAAAAGACATAATGAATACAATACTAAAAAAGAAGTAAACTGCCCAGAGCTAAAACAATGGGCATTGCGAAAAACAGAACATGGCTGATATCAACAGCGAAGGCAGTTTGCTCGAAAATTAAGCGCAGTTCAACGCGATTAATTTTCGTTGTAAACTGCCCAGAGCTAAAGCAATGGGCATTGCGAAAAACAGAACATGGCTGATATCAACAGCGAAGGCAGTTTGCTCGAAAATTAAGCGCAGTTCATTTGTGAGAAAGCGCACAGCACTCATGTAGCGATTTTTGTTGCAGAACAGCAGAAAAAATACGCATGCCACTTTTAAACAAGGCGTTTTTTCCTTGTTTTTTATATCCTCGCAAAAAACCGTAAGTTTTATAAATAGACCCCGATTTCTGCAGGGAAATGGCTGCGCTTCTCGCTCTTCATCTACAGTTTTTTACGCAACTGTCAATATGCTTGTAGAGAGAACGCTGCCCTGGTGGTGTAGCGGTTAGCATGAAGCCCTGTCGCAACCATTATGCTCATAAATCATCATGGTTATAGTAAGGCTTCGACTCGGGTTCAAGTCCCGACCAGGGCGTTTGGGCCGGTAGCTCAGCTTGGAGCGGAGCAATTTCCGCGGGCAATAGAGCACCTGACTTTTAAACGAAAATGAAGGCGTGAATCTTCAGATTCACTTAAGAAATCAGGTGGTCGCGAGTTCGAAAAGCCGAAAAGGCTGGAAAGTCTCGTCCGGCCCGCTTTTTTTTAACAGAAAAAAGGAATGAAAATGGCAAAGAAAAAAACCAAGATAAACACCCATACAATCATACCCAAGCATACAAAGCTGTCTGAATCCGATAAAGCGGAACTTTTTGAGAAATACCAAATAACCGGAAAAGAATTGCCTTCAATAAAAATCAGCGACCCGGCTCTTGAAGGAATGACCATTAAACTGGGCGATGTAATATTAATTGAGCGCAAAAGCCAGACCGCCGGAAAATCAAATTTTTACAGGAGCGTAATAGAATGAAAAGAACAGAGCTTTTACTGCAAAAATTCTTTGATGAAAATTCATTGGTCGCATCAAACATAAGCTCGTTCAACCACTTTATTGAAAGCGGGCTTCAGGAAGTAATAGACGAGAACAAAGAGCTTCTGCCACCGATACTTCCGACAAACATAGAAGACTTTAAAATACACCTTGACAAAATATGGGTTGGAAAGCCGGAAGTAATAGAAGCAGACGGAAGCAAAAGAGAAATACTGCCTATGGAAGCAAGGCTAAGAAAACTGACATACGCCTCGCCTGTTATGCTGAGCATATCCGCGCACATAAACGGCGTCCAAAGAGAAAGCTTCACAACACAGATTGCAAGCATGCCGATAATGCTGAAAAGCAAAAAATGCTTTCTAAACAGCCTGTCAAAAGACGAGCTCGTTGAGAAAGGCGAAGACCCAGACGACCCAGGCGGATACTTTATAATCAACGGAACTGAAAAGGTTCTCATATCTGTTGAAGACCTTATGCCGAACAATGTGCTTGTTGAAAAAGACTCTGCAAGCGATGATTACACCGGAAAAATATTTTCAGAACATGCAGCATTCAAAATACCGCACACATTGATAAAAAAGAAAGACGGAATATTCTATCTTTCATTCACGCGCGTCAAAGAAGTGCCTCTTGTGATAATCCTGAAAGCGCTCGGCCTTGTAAATGATGAAGATATAGTGAAGGCGATTTCAGCAGATGAACAATTTGACGAGCTTCTTGTCAACCTTTACGAATTTGTCAGCATCAAAAATGAGGAAGACGCACTGGACATAATATCAAAGAAAGTAAACATCACACAGCCAAAACAGATACGGATAGAAAGAACAGTTGAGCTTCTTGACAAATACCTTCTTCCGCACATAGGATGTACAAAAGAAGACAGGACAGCAAAAGCATACAACCTCTGCAAAATGCTTAAAAAATTCATAAAAGTATCAACGGGCCAGCTTCCTGAAGACGATAAAGACCATTACAAGAACAAAAACCTCAAACTGAGCGGAGAACTTTTAATGGACCTTTTCAGGGCAAACCTCAGAATATTAATCGGAGATATGCTTTACAACTTCCAAAGAATAGTAAAGCGCGGAAAAGTCCCATCAATAAAAGTAATAATCAGGGAAAAGCTTCTCACATCAAGAATATACAGCAGCATGGCAACAGGCTCGTGGGTCGGCGGAAGAAAAGGAATTGCGCAGAGGCTTTCAAGAGTGAACTTCCTCGACATGCTGTCGCACCTCCAAAGAGTTGTTTCGCCGCTATCAACTTCGCAGGAAAACTTTGAGGCAAGAGAGCTTCACCCGACACATCTCGGAAGATTATGCCCCGCAGAAACACCCGAAGGAACAAACATAGGGCTAAGAAAAAATCTAGCGCTTCTCGCGCAGATATCGCAGAAAGAAAACGAGCGGGAGCTTATCTCAAAGCTTGCAGACCTCGGCCTTAAGGCGGTGAAAGCATGAATGATGTATTCCTAAATGGAAAATTCATAGGAACAGTTGATGACGGAGCGTCATTTGCAACAACATTAAGAGACGAGCGAAGAAAAGGCAGCATTTCACAGGGAACAAACGCCTTCTTTGACAATGATTCAGGCAACTTATTCATATACAACACTGGAGGCAGAGTCAGAAGACCCCTAATAATCGTTAAAAACGGAAAACCGCTTCTAACAGAACAGCACCTGAAACAGCTTGAAAAAAAAGAGATATCCTGGAACGACCTCGTAAAACAAGGAGTTATAGAATCACTTGATGCATCAGAAGAAGAAAATGCATATGTCGCATTTTCCGAACAGGAAATAACTACCGACCACACACATCTTGAAATATCCCCGATAACAATGTTCGGCCTATGCACAGCACTTTTTCCATTCTCAAATTTCACACAAGGAACAAGAGTTTCAATAGGCTCAAAAAACCAGAAGCAGGCGCTCGGATTTTATGCAGCCAATTATTACAACCGCGTTGATATGGACATAAGCACGCTTCACACACCGCAAATGCCAATAGTTCAGACAGTTCTTCATTCTGTTTCAGATTATCAAAGCCATCCATCAGGGCAGAATGTTGTTGTTGCAATAATGGGCTATGACGGCTATAACATGGACGATGCCCTTGTTGTAAACAGAGCAAGTGTTGACTTCGGTTTTGCGAGAAGCACATATTACAGGCCGGTTGTTTCAGAAGAACTAAGATATTCCGGCGGACTTACAGACGAAATATCAATCCCCGACAAAGATGTAAAAGGATACAAAAGCGAGCGAGACTACAGATTCCTCGAAGAAGACGGAATAATCAGCGCAGAATCAGATGTGAAAGAAGGAGATGTCCTAATAGGAAAAACATCCCCTCCAAGATTCCTCTCAGGCCTTGACGAATACAACCTTGCAAGCTCAACAAGGCGCGAGTCAAGCTCAGCATTAAAACACGGTGAAAAAGGAATAGTTGACTTCGTATTAATCAGTGAAAGCGAAAACGGCAACAAGCTTATTCAAGTCCGGCTAAGAGAACAAAGAGTGCCTGAAATAGGAGATAAGTTCACATCAAGGCACGGCCAGAAAGGAGTTGTAGGGCTTATTGCAAACCCTTCAGATATGCCATTCACAGCTTCAGGAATAATACCTGATTTGCTATTCTCGCCCCATGGCATACCATCAAGAATGACAGTTTCACACCTGATGGAATTGCTCGGCGGAAAAATCGGGGCGCTCGCAGGAAGATTTATTGACGGAACAACATTCGAGTCAGAAAATATTGACGATTTAAGAAAAGAGATGCTCAGCCTCGGATTTAGGGAAAACGGAACAGAAATAATGTACAGCGGAATAACTGGAAAACAATTCAAGGCAAGAATATTCGTCGGAAACATGTATTACTTAAAGCTTAAACACATGGTCGCAAACAAGCTCCATGCAAGGGCAAGAGGGCCGGTGCAGCTTCTGACAAGACAGCCGACAGAAGGCAGAGCAAAAGAGGGCGGATTAAGGCTCGGAGAAATGGAAAAAGACACATTTGTCGCCCACGGCGCATCGCTCTTATTAAAAGAAAGATTTGATTCAGACAGAACAATCATTCCTGTATGCGAACAATGCGGATTAATCGCAATTGAAGACGCCTACAAAGACAAGCTCTTCTGCCCCGTATGCGGAGGAGACGCGCCAATATCACACATAGAATTAAGCTATGCATTTAAGCTATTGCTTGATGAACTGAAAACACTGGGTGTTTACCCCAAACTTAACTTAAGCAACAAATACTGAGGCCAAAAAATGGAAGAAACAGAACGATTTGTTTACAAACGCGTAAAATCAATAGACTTCGGCATCCTCTCGCCAAAAATCATAAAAGAGATGGCTTCAGCAAAGATAGTCACCCCCGAATTATATGATAAAGAAGGATATCCTGTTGACGGCGGATTAATGGATGTCCGGCTCGGAGTCATTGACCCGGGCCTTAACTGCAAAACCTGCGGTTCAAAACTTAAGGAATGCCCAGGGCACTTCGGCTATATAGAACTTGCAAGGCCTTTAGTCCACATAAAATTTGTAAGCCAGATAATGAACATGCTTAACTCAACATGCAAAGAATGCGGAATGATATTGCTTCCTGCGCAAAAAGTCCAGGCAGAAACGGCGGCAATTACAAAACTCAAAAAAGAAGTCACCTCAAGCGCATTTGACGGCTATGTCAAAAAACTCATATCAAAAATAAAAGCACAGCCGAAATGCCCCTACTGCAAAGCAAAGCAGGCAAAAATACGGCTTGAAAAACCGACAACATTCTACGAAGGCGAAAAAAGAGCAACACCAATAGAAGTGCGAACACGCCTTGAAAAAATATCAGATGAAACACTTCTGTTGTTCGGGTTTAACCCGAAAACAGTAAGGCCTGAATGGATGATATTAACGCTTCTTCCAATACCTCCAGTAACAATGAGGCCGTCAATAACTCTTGAGTCAGGAGAGCGAAGCGAGGACGATTTAACACATAAGCTGGGAGACATAGTAAGAATAAACCAACGGCTATTTGAAAACATAAACGCAGGAGCCCCTGAAATAATCATAGAAGACCTGTGGGACCTGCTTCAATATCATGTAACAACATTCTTTGACAATGAAGTAGCACAACTGCCTCCTGCAAGACACCGCTCAGGCCAGCCACTAAAAACATTAACAGAAAGAATAAAAAGCAAAGAAGGCAGAATAAGGCACAACCTTGCAGGAAAGAGAACAAACTTTTCAGCAAGAACAGCAATAAGCCCTGACCCAAGATTAAGCATAATAGAAGTGGGAGTTCCAAAAGTAATCGCAATGAAGCTTACAGTCCCTGAAAGAATAACTGAATGGAACATGGAGTACCTGAAAAAATTTGTTGAGAACGGGCCTGAAAAATACCCCGGCGCAAACTACATCGAAAGGCCTGATGGAAAGAAAAAGAAAATAACCGAAGAAACAAAAGAAGCGGCTTTGGAAGAGCTTCAACCGGGATACATTGTTGAAAGGCATTTAATGGATGGGGATGTTGCAATATTCAACAGACAGCCCTCGCTCCATAGAATGAGCATGATGTGCCATAAAGTAAGAGTCCTGCCCTTCAAAACATTCAGGATGAACCCCGCAGTAAACCATCCTTATAACGCAGATTATGACGGAGATGAAATGAACCTCCATATTCCGCAGACAGAAGAGGCAAGAGCAGAGGCAGAAATACTTATGCAGGTGCAGACCCAGCTTATCTCACCAAGATACGGCAGTTCAGTAATTGGATGCATACAAGATGCCATAAGCGGAAATTTCCTGCTGACAAAATTCATGAAAATATCAAAACAGGAGGCAGTAGACCTTCTATACGCAATCGGAATTGATGACATAAAAATAAACAAAGAAATGGTGGAAGGCAGAGAAGTTGTTTCACATCTTTTCCCTGAAGATTTTGACTTCAAAGGAAAATCCCGCTCAGGAGAAGAACTTGAGATAAAAAAAGGAACTCTTGTAAAAGGCGTGCTTGACAATGCAAATCTTGGAGGAGGCGGAGAAGGACTTCTTCTAAGAAGAATACACAGAAAATACGGCGAGCAAAAAGCAGTTGAAATACTCTACAAACTTTTCAGGCTCGGAATAGAAGTAATAAGCAGATATGGATTTACATCATCAATATCCGATTTAGACATGCCTGCAGAAGCAGATGAAAAAATAAAGAGCATACTTGATAACGCAGAAGAAAAAGTCAGGCAGATAATAAAAGACTATGAAACAGGGCTTATTGAGCAGATACCCGGAAAAAACCTTAAAGAAACTCTTGAACTGCGGATAATAGAAGTTTTAAACAAGGCAAGAAACGAAACAGGAGACATAGTCTCAAAATTCTCAAAAAGAAATTCAGACACAATGATAATGGCAGAATGCGGAGCAAAAGGAAAGCTGATAAACTTCATCCAAATGTGCGCATGCGTCGGACAGCAGGCATTAAGAGGAATGAGAATTTCAAAAGGATTCAGAAATAGAACACTCTCAGCTTTCAAAGCAAACGAGCTGTCACCAAAGTCGCACGGATTTATAAGAAATGGATTCAAGCAGGGGCTCGGGCCAGCAGAGTTCTTTTTTCAGTCAATGGTAGGCCGAGACTCGCTCATGGACACAGCACTCAGAACACCAAAATCAGGATACCTTTACAGAAGGCTTGCAAACGCAATGCAAGACCTAAAAGTTGAATATGACAGCACAGTGAGAGACGCATCAAACAAAATCGTCCAGTTTGAATACGGAGAAGACGGCATTGATGTCTCAAAATCAGAAAAAGGAAGGATAAATGTAAACAGAATAATCCACGAGGTTGAACAAGAATGAAAGTCGCAGCAGAATACGCAAAAAGAATTACTCCAAGAATCTTAGAAGACCTCAAAAATGCAGAAGACCTTTCAGAAAGCAAGGCAAAGAAAGTCATTGAGCAAACAGCAGAAGAATATGAAAAAGCAAAAGTAAGCCCCGGCGAATGCGTTGGAATAATCGCGGCAGAAAGCATCGGCGAACCAGGCACACAAATGACGCTCAACACATTCCACTTTGCAGGAGTTTCAGAAATGAATGTCACAATGGGGCTTCCAAGAATCATAGAAATACTCGACGGAAGAAAAGGAATAAAAACGCCGATGATGGAAATTTATCTCAAGCAAAAACTTGAAGGAGAAAAAGTAAAAGAAATTGCGCTTAAGCTCAAGGAAACACTTCTCGGCGCGATTGTTGAGGAATTCAACATGGATATCGCAGAGCTTAGAATAGAGCTTCTTCTTAGAGAAGCAAAACTGAACATACTTGGGCTGAATGCTCCGGCAATTGCAAACACAATCAAAAAATCAATAAAAAACATTTCAGCAACAAAAAACGACAACAACTCAATAATAATCAAGCTTGAAGGCAAAAACAGCTCAATAAACGAATTATACAAGCTTAAAGAAGCACTCAAAACAGTTTTCATAAGCGGAATAAAAGGAGTAAGAGAAGTCCTTCCAGTAAAAAGAAAAGAAGAATTCATAATAATAACCGCCGGCTCAAACCTCGGCGAGATAATGGCGCTTGACTTTGTTGACACAACAAGAACAATAAGCAACGATGTCTTTGAAGTTTACGGAGTTCTCGGAATAGAAGCAGCAAGACAGCTCATAATAGACGAGCTTATGAAAGTCATGGAAAACCAGGGCCTTAATGTGGACCTGAGGCACATAATGCTTGTTGCGGACACAATGTGCATGAATGGAGACATACAAGGCATAACAAGGTATGGTGTTGTAAGCGAAAAATCATCCGCACTTGCAAGAGCATCATTTGAAACTCCAATAAAGCACATAATGAGTGCCGCACTGAGCGGAGAGCGGGACGAGCTTAACTCTGTTGTTGAAAATGTTATGCTCAACCAGCCGGTTCCTGTCGGAACAGGGCTTCCAGGGCTGATAACAGAAATAAGAAAATAGAGGTAAAAATGGCTAAAAAGAAAAAGATTCTCGAAGAGCACATCGCCAGGATAAAAAAAAGCACAGAAGAAGGGAAAATAGTCTTAGGAATCAAGGAAGTAACTGCGGGGATAAGAAAAGACGAGTTCTTAACAGTATATCTCGCATCAAACTGCCCGCAGGAAGCAGAGAAGGACATAAAAAATATTTTTTCAGGAGAAATAATCCGGCTTGAACAGCCAAACGATGAGCTCGGCACAATCTGCAAAAAACCATTTTCAATATCTGTTCTCGGAATTAAAAAATGAGCAAGCTGGTTTACGACGCAGAAACCATGAAATATTCAGCAATCTTTGAAACCCTGACGCAGGTCCCTTTGAAAGACTGCTTTAAAGACGGCGAAGAAATAATCTTTGTAGTAATGCCCGGATTTATTGCGAAAGCAATAGGCAAGCAAGGCATTAATGTAAGAAAAATAAGCGGAGCAATAAACAAAAATATTCACATAATCGAGTTCAACCCGGACATCACCCAATTTGTTAAAAACCTCGTAAGAGCAGACGGAGTGGATATCCTTGAGCAGGAAGGAATCATAATCATAAAATGCCCCGACACAAAAACAAAAGGGTTTGTTTTCGGAAGGGAAAAAGAAAAATTCAAAAAAATGGCGGGAATAGTCACAAGATATTTCACGCCGAAAGAAATACGGGTCGAATGAAGCTATCGAAAGCTTTTTAAATAATCCCCAGTTTTTCAGGTGATACAAATGGGAAACAAAACAAACGGACTGAACTCAGCAAACAGGCTGAAACGAAGAAGATGGAGCTCAATAAGACTGAGTAAACTCTACAAAAACAAAGTCCTCAAGCTCAAATACAAAGCAGACCCGCTTGAAGGTGCATCACAGGCAAAAGGAATAGTCCTTGAAAAAGTCCAGATAGAAGCAAAACAGCCAAACTCCGCAATGAGAAAATGCGTTAAAGTCCAGCTCATAAAAAATGGAAAACAAGTAACAGCATTCTGCCCCGGAGACGGCGCATCAAAAATGATTGACGAACACGACGAAATCGTTGTTGAGTGTATCGGCGGGCACATGGGAAAAACAAAAGGAGACCTTTCAGGAATAAGATGGCAAGTAATAAAAGTAAATGACCAAAGCCTTGATGCACTGCTCAAAGGAAGAATAGAGAAGGCGAGAAGATGATAAAATTCTTTAACAGATGGGATTCAGAAGGAATAAAAGTTGACGATGAAGGAATAAAAGACTACATAAATATCCATCCGAAAGTCGTTCCAACAAGCAAAGGCAGGCTTGCAAACACCCGATTTTACAAGTCAAAAGCAACAATAGTGGAACGATTGATAAATAAAATCATGATACCCGGCCACAAAGCAAAAAAACACAAAATAAGCTCGGGGCACATGAGCGGAAAAGACCACCAGGCGCTCCAGATAACCGAGAGAGCACTTGAGCTGATTGAACAAAAAACAAAGAAAAATCCCATCGCAGTGCTGGTGAAAGCTGTTGAAAATGCATCTCCAAGAGAAGAAATAGTCGCCATTGAATACGGCGGAGCCCGCTACCCAAAAGCAGTTGAATGCTCGCCGCAAAGAAGAATAGACCTCGCACTCAGGAACATAACGCAGGGAGCATATACAAAGGCATTCCGAAGCAAAAAACAAATATGGGAAACACTCGCTGAAGAAATAATCAATGCATCACTCCTTAAACAGGAAAGTGCAGCAATATCAAAGAAAAACGAGCTTGAAAGACAGGCAGATGCAAGCAGATAAATTTATATACACATCATTTTAATTGTTTTCTTGAGGTGATTTTTATGTCTGAACGAAAAGAAGCTTTTATGAGAATTGCAGTGCTTATTGTGAGCGGAATAATCCTTGCGGTTTGGAAAGGGCTCAACCAAATACTCATACTGGTTAACTGGATTATCACCCTAATCGCCGGAAAACGAAACAGAGGCATTGCAAACTTCTGCGAGATATGGAACACCCAAGCATACATGTTCTTAAGATACATTTCAATGGTAACAAACGAAAGGCCGTTCCCATTCACACACATGGCAAAAAACATGACAAAATTCAGCAGGTAACCCATTTAGCAAAGAAGAAACAGGAAACAGCTTTTAGGGCACTCATTATTCTTTTGCCGCATCCCTCTTAATAATTGATTAATAATTAATTTTAATTCAATTATTCAATCTCCAAAAAATATAGACGAGAACCAAAAAGCGCATATATCTATAAATATCACAGTAATATCTATCGATATATGCCGATATCTGCAGAAATCCGGCGCTCCCAGCCACTAAACCAAAGGATTGCACTGCCCGGCCGGATTATTTATTTCCATAAAACTCAAGCGCTTTCTTAAACTCCTTTTTGCCGAAGTCATTCCACTCAACACCCGAGAAGTAAATAGCAGAATCAGCAGAGTCCCAAAGCATAAACCCTGAAGCCAGGCAGTCATGCACCAAAACAATCAAGTCCGGAGGAATAAAATAAGACGAATAAATATTCTCTTTCACAAGCTGTTTTGAAATCTGGTCAGGAGAAATCTTCTCGTACTGAATGCTCCGCATTATAACCCTTAGCGCATTAATTATCTCTTCTTTTCCATCATAATTCAGGCAGAGATTAAGAAAAAAATTGTCATACTCAGAAGTTGCGCTAACACCATTCTTAACCGAATCAATAACCTTGCTCGGCAAATCATACCATTTTCCCATCACTGACAGCTTTATCTTATTATCATTGACAAGCCGGCTTTTTGCGAGAGAGTCAATAAACTCAGAAACCCAGTTCATATGCGCCGAAAAATCACTAAACTCCGAAAGATTAAAAGTAAAAATGGTTATCCTGCTTTTTATGCACATCTCAATAACCCCAATTATGCGCTCACCAGCCTCCTTCAAAGCCATCTCTATTGAAGAAGAATTAATCTCAGCCCAGTAATCAATACCCTTTATGCTGAACGCGATATGCTTTATCCCGCTGATTCTTGCAAACATAAGCGCAAGCAAACACACGAATATTATAAAGATGGTGCATATTCCCAGTTTTCACTAAATTTATAAACCTCCACCCCAATAAAAAATCATGCTTCCAGAAATAATCGCGCTCGCAGCTCTTTCAGCAGCAACCGCCACAGACCTTAAAACAAGAGAAGTTTCTGACAAGGTAAGCTACGGCCTAATGGCATTCGCAGGAGCGTGGCAGATATTTCTCTCATTAACAACAAAGTCATTCGCGCCAATACTTGACGGAGCCGCAGGATTCATTGCCTTCTTCGGAATAGGATACGCCCTTTACAAATTCAACCAGTGGGGCGGAGGAGACACAAAAATCCTTGGAGCCCTCGGCGCCCTCTTCGGAATAAAAAGCATGTTCATGGCCCGCTTTTTCATAAATCTCCTGCTCTTCGGAGCGCTTTACGGAATAATCTACGCAGTTTACACGGCAATTAAAAACAAAGGAAAAATAAAATACAAAAAAACAGAATATGCACGCACAGCAACCGCGATATGCCTGCTCCTGCTATTTTTCGGGGCAGTATATTTTAAAGAAACAGCGCTAAAAATATTATTTTCAGCAGTTGTCCTGCTCTCATACACACTTTTTTTCCTCCTTAATTTCATGGAAGCAGTGCAAAAACAGGCATTCCAAAGATATGTAACACCAATGAAGCTCACAGAAGGCGACTGGATTGGCGAAGACATCGAACTTGAAGGAAAAATAATCTGCAGAAAGAAAGACAACGGGCTGACGCCTGAACAGCTCAAAGAACTGCAGACACTTTACAGAAAAGGAAAAATCAAGCAGGTCCTTCTAAAAGAAGGAATACCCTTCCTCCCAAGCTTTTTAATGGCATTCATAGCAACCTGGGCAGGAGTAAATATGGCCAATGCACTTTTTATCATCTTACGGTAGCCGTGTGAGTATTTTCTCAACCCACTTTGAGTTTTTAATCTCCTCTTTCTTTTCCTTGATTTCCTTAGGCTTCTCCTCTTTTTTTCCGACAATTATGTTTTTGCACGCTTCTTTCAACTTCAGCTCAACAACACCCATCTCCTCTTTATCCTGCTGTTTCGGCTTCCACTCAAGATGAAGATTGTCACCTTCCTTTCTCGGGATTATATTGACTGCAACATGAGGAACCTTCTGCCCGGAATCACTGCCATTGTTAATCAAAATATTAGTCCCTTCAGCGCCAAGCGCCTCAAAAAGAATTGAAGAAAGAATGTTCGCAACATGAAACATCTCCCCGCAGACATCCTCAGGAACCTGCTCAAGAATGGTAAAATGCTGTTTAGGAACAAGAAGAATATGGCCTGCAACCGCCGGGCGCTCCTTCAAAAATGCGACAAAACTATTATTTTCAAAAACCTTCCTTTTCACACTCCCGCAGTATTCACATTCACTCATTTTGTGAACAGCCTCGCAATATCATCAATGCCAACACCACTCTTTTTCTCAACATCCCTTTTTTCTTTTCCTGCCTTTTTTCTCCCAGACCGATTCATCCGGGTCATCCTTATGTTAAGTCCATTATCAACAAAGTAAAGGGTATTCGGCTGGCGCTTTATGCCAACCTTAAGGACTTTCTCTTTTTTCTGCTTTTCTTTCACCCGCCCTTTAACCATCCTGCACCTTGAAACATCGCCGTCTTCATCCACAAAATAAATGTAGCCCTTTTCTTTTACGGGCCGCGGCGCATCTTCAGGTTCTTCAACACCCGCTTCATTTTTTTCCTCTTTTTTCGCAGTGCTTTCCACTTTTATGCCAAGCTTTTTTTCAATAAACACGCGGAGATTATCGGCAAGGCCGTCATCAACAGCGCCATTTTCAGAAATCTCAAAATGGCCGTCTTTTTCCTTTCTCGGGATTATGTGAACCATAAAATGCTGAGCCCTCTGCCCCGCAGGCATGCCATTAGCAACAAATATTGTTGTGCCACCACATTTAAGGACTTTGAGGCAGGCATTTGATATGGCTTTCGCAACCATACCCATATGCCTCATCGTGCTTTCAGGAACCTGCGGACCAACCTGAAAATGCTCCTTCGGAAGAAGCAGGACATGGCCAGGATTTGCAGGATTTATGTCAAGAACGCCTATGCACAAGCCATCTTCAAACACCTTCATTGAGTCAATTTTTCCATCCACTATCTGGCAGAACACGCACTGCTGCCTAAAAAACGCTTTTCTTTCTTCAGGAGATAGCTTGGCAAGCTTTTCCTGAAATGCCTTGATTTGTTCGGGAGTGGGCTGATCAGACATTTTTCCTCTATTTGTGTGCAAACCAAAACTTATATTTATTATCTTTTATGCTGTCCAGACGGCAGAACCCAAACCGCTCAAATTGTATTATGTCTCCTTCTTTCAGCGTTTTTATTGTGTTTTCTGCCAGCCCGAATACCTGCTTGTTGTCAGGCATTAACACCTCAACCTCAGTAAGCTTTTCAACCGGAAGCCAATGAACTATTTTTTTCCCCGCTTTTCTATAATCATCAATGTTTTTGCCCGCAAACTTAAATGATTTATTGCTTTTTCTTATGTTAAAACAGTCCATAAGCCGGACAAGCTCGTTATCACTTATTGATTTATAGTCCTCCTGCGTTATGTAAAACCTGCCTTTTGCCCTGAATTTTCTTCCGCCTTTTTTGTTGTCCGGATGCAGGTCAAGCACAACATCCAGCTCAGGAGCTCCCTCAACAATTATCTCGTGGGGGTCAGAAATAAAGAAAAACCGCTTTGCACGCCCATCAAGAATCTTCCTGTTAACTGAAGCAATCACAGAAAAATCCATGTTGGAATTTGCTTTTGAAAGCCCGACTATTTTTGACATTTCGTATAATGTTTCTTTTACTATTCCTCTTCTTTTTAAAGCTCGGAGCGTTACCAGTCTAATGTCATCCCAGCCAGAATATTCTCCAGATTCAATCAGCTTTCTTATTTCCCTTCCCTGCGTCACTGCGCCCATTATGTTAAATCTTGCATACTGCCTTATTACCGGATGAGGCAGGCCGAACAAATTTCTTATGTATTCCTGCAGTTCTATCCTGCTCTCAAATTCATTGCTCCTCAGAACATGAGTTATGCCTAAAAGCCCTTCCTCCACTGCATTTTCAAAATCATACATCGGCCACACTTTGTATTTTGCGCCCTGCCTGTAATGCGGAGTATAGCATAACCTGAATATTACGGGGTCTCTCATGACTGCATTTTTATGCGCCATATCTATTTTCAGCCGTAATGTGACTGCTCCTTCTTCATAACCACCTTTTTTCATCTCATCCCATTCCTTTTTTACTACGGCAGGCACTTTTTTCCTGCAGACGCACTCAGTCATATCCCTCCTTCTTTTAGAAATCTCTTCGCTTTTGCAGATGCAGGTGTATGTTTTTCCTTCTTTAATCAGTTGTTCTCCAAACTCATAATATTTATCAATATGGTCTGAAACAAACACTGTTTTGTCAGCTTTAATGCCAAGATATTCAAGAACATCCTCGTTCATTGCATCTACATATTCCTGCGCCTCTTTTTCTGGATTAGTATCTTCATATCTTATTATACATTTTCCAGTGTATTTCAGAGCATACAAATAGTTGATTAAAAAGCTCATTGCATGTCCGAAATGATTGTATTTTGACGGTTCTGGAGGTATTCTTGTAACAACTTTTCCCATTACTGCATTTTTTAGTTCAGGCAATTCGTGCCTTTCTTCTTTTCTTTTTTCTTTCAGCTCTTTTTGTTCTTCAAAATAATCAGGCACAATTTTAAGAAGCTCTTTTTTTTGTTCTTCAACACTCATTGAGTTTACTTTTTTGGCTGTTTCATTTATCTTCGGAACCAGAACATCCATATTATTCTTCAATGAAGCATACTCCCCAAGAATCTTTCCAATAACCGCGCCAGGATTGCATTTGCCGTTAAACTTTACTGCATTCTCAAGCGCATACTTTTTAATTGAAAGCTCTAAGTTCATAGCAATAAAAAAATGCTGTTGATATATAAAGGTTGTTAAAGGAAAAGACAGATTAGGTAAAGTGCCAAAACTCTTATTAATATGTAGCTTTTTTCTTGGTTTTTTAAGGGCCCTTAGTATACCGGCAGCACACTCGGTTCGCAATCGAGAGAAGCGGGTTCAATTCCCGCAGGGTCCAGTATCACACTCACAAAAACAGCCAGTTCTAATGCTAAAACAGCCAGATTCAAATTCACTCTGCGAAGTGAGGATACAATTCCCGCAGGGTCCAGTATGTTAGAATCTTAAGGTTGATAGTTTGAATATTGACCGGAGACTCTTTTATTTATTCCGAAAACTTTCCGGATTTTTCTCCGGAGAATTTATTAAGAGCGAAATTCATCTGTTTTTTCATGGAATCGGCGAAAGCTTTAAATAAGAGTTATACATTACAGTTATACGCTATGATAAGCTGTAAAACCAAGCAATGGGGAAACTCAATAGGCGTTATTATTCCAAGCTGTTTAGTCAAAGAGATGAACATTAAACCAAATGAGGAGCTTTTTGTTGACATTGGGAAAAAAAAATCTGTTTTAAAAGAGTTGTTTGGAACTATTAAAGGAATAAATGCACAGACAGTAAAAGAAGTAAGGAAAGAAATGGAAAGCAAGGTGATGTAAATGTATTCTCTTGACACTTACGCTTTGGTTGAAATCGCCCAGGGAAATGAAAAATTCAAAAGGTTTATGGAATCTGATTTTGTAATCAGTGATTTGACGCTTGCAGAATTCTATGCAGTGCTGCTTCGAACAAGCGAAGAGACAGCTGAAACATGGTACAAAAAATTAAGCCCTTACAGCAAACCTGCAGATAAAGCAATTCTTGTGAAAGCAGTTAAGTTCAGGCACCAGAATAAAAGCAAAAACCTTTCTTTCTTTGATTGTGCAGGATATATTTTCTCAAAAGAGAACAATTATTTATTTGTTACAGGCGACAAAGAATTCCGAACAATGCCTAATGCCGAGTTTATCCAAAAATAACAAGAAGACTGCCTGAATGAAACCGTTTTCGGCCTATTAACCTGCGGTTTTTGACATAACCGAGATTATCTCACACACAATGTTTTAACCCGACGATGAGCGTGATAACTTTGGTTATATAAACTACCTTCGGGCTTCAGTCCGCAGTAGTTTACAGAGAATAAAACTTTCCGGATTTTTCTCTGAAACCACCAAAAACATTATTAACCATTGTTTTTTCCCGCAGAACAAGGGCCCTTAGTCTATCGGCAGAACACCCGGCTGGCAGCCGTGAGAGGCGGGTTCAATTCCCGCAGGGTCCAGTATCACACTCACAAAAACAGCCAGTTCTAATGCTGAAACAGCCAGATTCAAATTCACTCTGCGAGAATTGTTCCCGAACGAAGCTTCTCTGCGAAGTGAGGATACAATTCCCGCAGGGTCCATCCACAACCTAAACCTTTTTAACTCGTTATTTCTTTCCTTTCATGATGAATTTGCTATTCTGGTGCGAGTTTCCTGAAAGAATGAACTGGGAAGACCTAAACAGCTTTTTCATAAGCCACAGCTTCACGGCAAAAATCGGGGTTGCCTGCACAAGCAGGCAGGATTTTGAAGAAAAAAAGAAATCCATTGAAAAATACTCCAACTTGAACATTGCCATGGCATGGCCGGTTCTTTCCAAAGAAAACGGCTATTGGTTTTCATCGCAGACAGAAAGAAAAGACATAGACTCCTTAGACCAGTATAAAGGAATGAAAATAAAGCTGGATATTGAGCCAAGAATACCTAACATTTCATCTTACAAAAATAATTCTTTTGCACTATATCTTTGGCTTTTCAAGCAGTTGTTTATGAAAGGAAAAAACCAGCAGTATCTGCAGGAAAAAATAACAGAGCTAAGCAAAACAACAGACATTATGCTCTCAACATTTCCATTTCCTGATACAATACTTATCAGCCTGGGAATGGTTTTTGACAAAAATATGAAATATAACTATATTTTTTATTCATCTTTTTTCCCAAAGCCGTTAAGAATGCTGTACAGAATTTATATGCACTTTTTCATTAAGCGCAAGTTGAAATTCAGCCCTGAAACATTTTTTGCCGCCGGCCTGCTAACTCCCGGAATCTTTAATGACGAGCCGGCATACAAAAATCCCGGAGAGCTTGAAAAAGACATAAAATTCCTGTTAAAAAACAATGCCAAGAACATCATCATATTTCAGCTCAACAGCTTTCAGGAGCTCAAAAACCCTTCAGACTGGCTGTACACAATAAAAAAGTATTTATAGCACTCCACCTTTTCGCTTTTGAAATGGAAGACTGCATATTCTGCAAAATAATAAAAGGGCAAATCCCCTGCGAAAAGGTTTACGAAGACAAACACTGCTTTGCATTCCTTGACATAAAACCGATAAACCAAGGGCACATACTGCTTGTACCAAAAGAGCATTCAAAGAATATTTTTGAAATAAGCGAAAGCACTCTGAAAAATATCATCCCCGCATTAAAAAATCTCGCGAGTGCCGCTAAAACAGCAATGAATGCAGACGGCATAAACATCGGAATGAACAACGAGCCCGCTGCAGGCCAGGCAGTCATGCACACTCATTTTCACATAATCCCGAGATTTAACAATGATGAACTGAAGCACTGGCCCGGAAAAGACACTTCAAAAGAAGAGCTCAGCGCAACCGCTGAAAGAATGAGAAAGCTAAACTAACGCTTTTATTGACTTTAAGTCATTAATCCTTTTTTCTGCAGAAATTGAAGCCCTGAAAAGATTCCAAAAAACCTTCTGAAGCCATTCAACCCATTCAGCATCATATATTTCATAAAAAATAAATGTTTTTTTATCAAGCTCGCCTCTTTTGTAATTTTCAGGAAGTTTCACCTCCTTCATTCTCGCAACCCCGCCGTCAACTATTGTGGCCCTCAACGGCTGGCAACAGTGCCTTATCTCAAAAATAGTTTTTCCAATCTCATCATTAAGCCTTAAAAGCTTTGTAATGTTTGATATGCCAGCAATTTCCACCCGCGCCATTATTTTTATGAGAACACCGCGCTCAGCAATTTCTTTCAAAACTTCCAAAACTTTTCTCAAATTAATGAAAGAAAGATTTCCTGAAAAAAACAGAATCTGGCTCTTCGCGCTTCTTAAAAGCATGATAAACTCTTCAACATCAGTCTCATCTTCGTTACTTCTTTCCTCTATAACCGCGCGCCTTTTCTTTTCTTCAACATACTGGAAAATATCCATCGGAGAAAAATCCTCCTTGTTCCTTCCGCTTTCTATTCTTCTGAACAGCTTCTCCTGAAATTCAGAAGAATGAATCTTTTCAATGCTGTTCCAGTAAGCAACCTTCAAAGCACCCCGCGTGCCCTCTCTGAAAGTTCTTGTTGAAATCGTCCCATGCTCATTCGCAATCCGTTCCACATAAGCATCAGCAGTCCGCCAATTCTTTTCTATAAGAAATGCAATCTCCTGAATTGTCCTCGGCTTCGCATAAACAAAATCATTTATCTTCTTAATGATTTTTGAATCAAGCATATTCCTGAAGAACAACAGGAATTAATAAATATTTGTGTAATAAATACAACACCATTCCAAACTTTTAGCAAGAAACAACTATATTTTCTGCAACACCTTTACTTAATCATCAAGTTTTTGTTTGGAGGTGAAAATGGAAACAACTGCCGATTTGGAAGCTGCGCTTGAGAAGTTTGCGGACAAGACTTCTTTAAAAGAGCCTGAAACATATATGGCTTGTGTCGAGCGAATTTCGTCTTCAATTCTTACAATGCCTCTTTCCCAGAGACAGCATGCCCTTATCGCAATGAATGCTGCACAAAGAGCGTATTTTTCCAAGAAGATAAGCGCAAGATACCGGAGAATTTCAAAAGATATTCTTGGACTTAAGAGAAAAATAACTCTCGAGATAAGTGAATATTCAGGCAGGAAGTATTCTCTTTTGATTCCTGTTTTTGCATATGCAAACCTTAAAGAGAACAAGTGGAAGTTTAAGGCAGTAGCGCAAAATGATGAGCGATACCCTCCTGTTGAAATTGAACTCGAGGCAAAACTCCCGTTAATTCCTCAGAGCGCGCTTGGAAAAGCAAAAGAAGCTGAATGTTTTATGTTTGAACTTTATATCGAGGCACTGCCTTCTGTTATTGGAAATAACTTAATGTTTTATGACGGCACCCCTAATCCCGCTCGCTCAATGCTTAACATTCTGTGGATTCCAACTTCTGAAAATATTGAGTTCAAGGTGCTTGAACCACCTATTAAAAGCAAAGACCCTGCGCTTGTCATTGACTGGGAGAATTGTCTTTATCTTGTTGCAAAATGGAATGTTGAGCATGAAGAGCCTTTTGAGCATTACTTGAATGAGTATGAAATAAGCTGAGGTGAAGAAAATGGGAGGATGTTATGAAAGAAGTGCAGTATATGCACATAGAGAAAGCCGGTGCACACAGGACAGGAGTGGTTCAGAAGCGCGGATAAGAAAATTTTTCAGCTCCGGAAAACCCGAACTGCTGATAGCTGCACTTCTTGCCTATGAGTCTGAAGGCAGAAAAACCGGATTTTTCAAGTGCCTGATGGATTACCAAAGACAGAGCGAGGCAGAAAGGGAGCAGAAAGACTATGAAATAGAAAGCAAGCTTGAAATATGCCTGACCCCGCTTGACGGGCAGGAAGAACCAACTTTAACCGACATTCTTGACGCACTGGAATTCCCGCCGACGAAAGGCGCACGGTTCATAAAAGACCCGGTAAATGTGCAGTCAACCGGAGAAAACTCGTTTTTTGGAGACGACAACGACGAAAGATTTGTCGTAATAAGCAAAGGGGGCAACTGGTATCTTAAAGAAAAAGGAAAGGCAGAACATTACAGCTTCGGAATCCCTGGAGAGCAACTTGTGATGAAAAGAAGAGAAACAAGAGCCCCCACAGACCCGCTGAAAGTTGCAGAAACAATAATGTCCAAATACGCAGACGGAACAACAAGCTACAAAGGCGCAATAAGAAAAGAAAAGGCAGATATGTATCTGCTGAACACAACCACCGGAAGAATGTACGGGGTCACTGCATCCGATGCACGATGCGGAGAGAGAAGGCAGCTGCAGCTTGAAGTGGAATATGCCGGATTTATCAAAGGATTTGCAACAGACACTGAAAATGAGCGAAGCATAGTTGAGGACATTGCAGCAATAAACAGGCACATACTCTTAATGCACAACGGCGCTTCAATAAAAAGCTGGAGAATCAATTTCCTTCCGACCAGCGAGAGAAAATTTGATTTTGTTGCAGGAAAAAAAAGAAAAGAAATCCCCGCCGAACAATACGCAGATGAATTTGCAGGCTTTTTGAGGACGGCGCAAGCCGTATCCCTGAAAGCCGTGGCGCGAAAATGATTATCTATGTTTCAGGACCGCACGGAGCAGGAAAAAGCTCGCTGATTAAAAGCGTATGCGCATACACCGGCGCGGCTTATTATCCCGACCGTCTGAAATTCGCCCATGTTGAAAACCCGCTCCTGAGGCAAAGAGCAAAGATTGCAAAGTTTTTTCAGGAATACTGCGACCTGCAGAACTTTGAGAGAGAAAATCCAGGAAAAGATATTATCGCAGACAGATGCATCTACGATTTAATAGCATATGACAACGCTTTTGAACAATTAGGGTGGATAAGTAAAGATGAAGGAAAAAGAAACCACGAAACAATCCAAAATCTGTTTGCGCCAGAAGACTCAATGATGCCAAGCATGCCTCAAAATGTGGCCATACTCAACCCTCCTTTTGAGACGCTTGTCGAACACCTGCAAAAAAGATGGAAAACAGCGCAGAAGAAATGGCGCGAAGAAGATTTTGAGTATTTAAAAGAAGTGCACAAAGCATACAGACTGCTTCCGGAATTTTATTATATTGAAAACCTTCTTGTGATAGAAACAAACACAACTTTGGAAGAAGAAGTTGAAATGTTCATGAGATGGCGCTCAAAAATAAACGAAGACGAACCATGCACCAGACCAAAGCATTTTTAAATTAATCCCCAATTCTTTCATTATCCGATGGTGCAGCACAACCTTTACGCAGGTTGGCGAACAACCGCGAATACTATCAACGCAAAAGCATTGATAGTATGCACAAAAACTAAAAAGACAAAAATAAAACGGCGGTGCAGCACAACCTTTACGCAGGTTGGCGAACAACCGCGAATACTATCAACGCAAAAGCATTGATAGTATGCACAAAAACTAAAAAGACAAAAATAAAACGGCGGTGTAGCATAGCCTGGCTATTGCGCGGGACTCATAACATATGAGTGAAGAGCCTGAAAAGGCGATGACTGTAAGAAATCCCGAGGTCGCGCGTTCAAATCCCGCCACCGCCAGTTTTTTCAATTGTAAAATACTCGTTCAGAAAGTTTTCCCATAACCAGAAGTTATTGCTTACTTCTGTTTTTTCGCAATGCCCACTGCTTTAGCTCTGGGCAGTTTACCATGCTCATCGTCGGGTTAAAACATTGTGTGTGAGATAATTTCGGTTATGCTAAACTGCTCCGGCCGAGATTTGAACTCGGGTCTCCGCCTTTCTATAACAGTCATGCCATTTCTTGTCAACAGCGTAACAGCTTTTTTTCTGTTTTGTTGAACACCATCTCGTTTTTTACGAGTGCGGTGCACGCGGTTGCCCGTCAACAGGCGTAACGGTTGCGAGAGGGCGGAATCATTGGCCGGGCTAGACTACCGGAGCATAATGCGAAGAAAACAGAGAGTGTTTTTAAAACTTACTAAAAAACCCCCCGCTCAATATGCCCTTTGGTGAATCCCTTGCCCAAGCGCTTAAAATTAAGCTGTTCGCCGTTTAGAATTCTTGAATAAACCTCCAGCCATTTCTTCACATTTCTGTCTGGCTCCGTTATTATGGCAGTATTCAACAGCGTTCTTTAGCTCGTCAAAAGAAAAATTTCCTGCAGGAACAAGCAGTTCTGGCTTCATAAAAATAAAGGAAAGGCGTTAGTTTAAATATCTTTGGCATAAGATGGCCAAAAAGCAAATATTTATATATCTATAAGTTGACAATTCATAAACCAAGGAGGTGCTTTATGCCGGACAAAATACTTATTGTTGATGATAGCTTTGAAGATTCATCTCTCATTAAGTCCATTCTTGAAAAGGAGGGCTATTCTGCATTTGTTGCAACAAACGGCGCGCAGGCGCTCGACATGATGAATTCAATAAATTTCGGCCTTGTTTTGATAGATGTTAAAATGCCTACGCTGTCAGGATATGACCTTCTGCGCCTTTTAAGGGAAAAATACAATGGAAAAACAAAAATGTGCTATGTAACGATAGTGCCGAGAAAAGATGTTGACCTAACTGAAGTAAATGGTTTTGTGCAGAAACCGTTCACAAAAGCAACATTGTTAGAAGAGGTTAAAAAACTGATGAGGAAATGAAAAATGACAAAAAAGATACTTGTTGTTGATGACGAGCCGGATGTAAGGGAAACTGTCAAAGTAGTTCTTGAAAAAAACGGGTATAGAGTCATGACTGCAATAAACGGAGATGATGGTCTTAAAAAATGGCAGAAAGAAAAACCGGACCTTGTTTTAATGGACATAATGATGCCTGGAACGCCTGTAAAAGAAATAATACCAAAAATGAAAGGCACAAAAGTTGCATACCTTTCTGTTGTAAGGATGAGCGAAGCAGAGAAAGAAAACCTGATGAAATCAAGCAACATAGTTGAGTTTATACAAAAGCCTTTTGACATAAAAGAGCTCGCAAGAAAGGTAAAAGAGCTTGTGAAATAAAAAATGGCGGATATAAAAAAAGAGCTGGCTGAAAACAGGATAATCCTTGCTGTTGTCTCGGGTGAAAAGTATGCCGAGTTTATCGTGCAATGCATGAAAAAGCTCAGCGGCAGCATATGTTATCTAACGCTGAACAAAACATACGACTCAATGAAGGAGCTATTTGAAAAGAAGGGCGTGAATCTTGGCGATGTTATATTCATAGATGCAATATCAAAAACAATAAAGGATGTTCCTGATCAGGCAAAGTCTGTTTATTATTGTTCAAGCCCTGGAGCGTTGACTGAAATATCAATAGCTGTTGAGCGGTTTATAAGGCATGGCTTTGATTATATTGTTTTTGACTCTCTTACAAACCTCCTGATATACGAGCGAAAGGCGCCTGTGGCGAGGTTTGTTTCATCATTAGTTAACAAAATACGGGAGAGCGGCACAAAAGCGCTGTTTCTTGCGCTCAAGCTTAATGAGCAGGACGCAATGATAAAAGAAACAGAAATGTTTGTTGATAAAGTGATTAACGCTTGATTTTCTTAAAAAAAAGAGGGGAAATGAAAGAAAAAGAGTATGAATTAAGAAAGTTCTTTTTCGGAAGCATTAAAAAAAAACTGAACATAGCTTTTGGAGTGCTTGTGCTTCTCATTGCCATTCTGGTTTTGATAACTTATGCCCTTAACAGACAGATTTCAGAAGATGCGTCATTTATCAGGGAAGTTAACTCTCCTTTGAATGTAATGGTTGAGCAGGTAATAGGGCATGATGCAATGCTTACCGGCGCGGCGCATGCATCGCTTCTTCACGCCCAAAAAGGTCAGATGGCTAAAGTAAAACAGCACAAGGCGGTATATGACGAAATAGGCGCAAATCTTGATGACCTTCTCAAGTACCATGCAAAAAGCCTGCTGAACAAAAGCAGAAGGAGTGCCGAAGAAAAAAGAAAAGTTTACGGTTATCTTGAACAACTGGATGAAATAAACCTTAAGCTGGTTGGCCTGGAACTCGGCGCTTTCAGCGCAATTGAAACCGGCGATTTGAAAACAGCATATTCTCTTATCGTATCAGACCAATATGATGAATACAAAAAGGAACTTGCTGATTTATACAAGAAATGGCTTGCCGAAGAAACCAGAATGACTGAATATTACAGGCAGAGAATTCTGGACAACACAAGAAAAGTGCAGGTTTACAACCTCTGGATGGGCATACTTTTTGTATTGATATCGCTTATAATCCCCGGGATTATTAATTCAAGCATCTCAAAGCCGATTTCAAAAATAACTCTTGCTACACGAGAGATTGAAAAAGGAAACTTTAAAGCAAGGGTTGATGTAAAAAATAAAGACGAAATACAGGAGCTTGCGAAGTCATTCAACAAGAGTGCGGAGCAGCTGGAAAGAATAGATGAAGAAAAAAAGCAGATAGACAAGGCAAAGACCGAGTTTTTGTCAATAACTTCCCACGAGCTAAGAAGCCCGATGACTCCGATGAGAGCCCAGCTCCAGATGCTTCTTGAAAACTATTTTGGAAAATTAAGCGCCAAACAAAAAGAAAGCCTTGGCGTGGTTTTGCGGAACACAGAAAGGCTTGACAGGATAATACAGGACTTTCTTGAAATCTCACGGATAGAAGCGGCAAGGCTCAAGTTCAACTTCATAAAAACATCGCTCACCGGTCCGATAATGAATGTGATTGAGGAAATGAAAGGATTCATGCCCGAAAAACAGATAAAGTTTATTGCTAAAATAAAAAAACTGCCTGAAATAGAAGCAGACCCTGACAGGGTTATGCAAGTGCTGAGAAATCTTTTAAACAATGCAATAAAGTTTAGCAGTAACAAAAGCAGAATATGGATAAATGCAAATGTTCAAGGAGGTTCTATAGTGCTTGCTGTAAAGGATGAAGGAGCAGGGATAAGAAAACAGGACCAGCCACGGATATTTGAGCCGTTCTTTCAGGCAGGAGGAATGTATGAAAGAAAAGTCGGAGGAACAGGGCTCGGGCTTGCAATCTGCAAGGGCATTGTGGAAAGCCAGAATGGAAAAATTTGGTTTGAGTCAGAGGAAGGCATGGGAACAATGTTTAAGTTTACCGTGCCTTTCACTCCTGTGAAAGAAATGAAACCAATAAGAGTTTTATTCTCCCGAAATTCAGGATTTGAAAACGATATAAAAATGCTGATGATAGACCTGCTCGGGCCGTTGGGAGAAAAAGAGTTTGAAAACCTAAAAACAAAAGGCATAACTGAAAACAATATGATAAACTATATAAATGAGCTTGCCGAGAAAGGGATTGCCGCAAAAGAAAGAAGCGCCCTGTTTAAGCATCAGGTTCGGCAGGTCATCGGAAAAGAAAGCAGTGAAATGAAGGCTGTTGACGGTGAACGGGATATTAAAATTGAAAGGAAAGATATTGAAAAGTTCATAAAAAGGGGTGAAAAAAATGATATTTGAAATAATTGAGCCTTATTTGGAGGCTGTTAATTTAATTTTGGCTTTGGTTCTTGTTGCATTCGGTGTTGGAATAATGCCCCGGCTTAAAGGCGAGCTAAAAAATGCATGGGGATATTTTTTGTTAGCAATACTCCTTTTCGGCGTCCATGAAATTATTGGAAGCCTTGCCGAGTTCAATATTTTTGAAATTGAAGGATTTTATGCATTCACCGAGTTTATTTTTATAACCGCATTTTTATTTTCGGTTTTCGTTTTTAAAAGATTATTTGACAGAATTCCGGGTAAGCGCAAATGAGACTGCAGACAAGGATAATATCGGTAACACTATCAATATTTATCATAGCTCTGCTGTTCCTCGGGGTTTTGGTGTTTTCAACATCAAAAGTAGACTTTGAAAGGCAAACAAAAAACCAGCTTGTCTCAATTTCGCAGACAGTTAAAAACACAATAAAAACTTTTCTATCCGGCCAGGAAAACAAAATAGAGCTTATTGCAAACCAAAATGACCTCTCAAATGAAGAACTTATGAAAATAGTAGAAATTGACGGCACTTTTTACGATATGTTTGTCATTGATTCAGATGGAAAAGTCATCCGCTCGTCAAATCCTGCAAGAATCGGGATTGACAGGTCAAACAGGGCTTATTTTACTGAAGCAAAGAACAAAACTTTTATCAGCCCCGTTTACTTTGCTCTTGTCCCGAAAGAATATTCAATAGCAGTATCCACTCCTTTTAAGGGGGGAGTTCTGGTCGGGGCAATGAAGCTTGAAGTGTTTAACCGGATTATTTCTGACAGGTCTGGCTTGGGCGAGACCGGAGAAAACTTAATGGTGTTTATGAATGAGAACAATGAAATGGTGTATTTCACTGACAGACTGTTTTCAGACAAAAAAATTGAGGCCGTCCCTAAAGAAAAATCAGAAAATCTTCTGGCATACAGTGCATTGCAGGGTTATGAGGGGCTGATACAAACAACCGAAGATTACCGCGGTGCTGAAGTTATTGCGGTTGCAAATTACATTAAAGAAATAAACTGTGGTCTGGTAACAAAAATAGACCATGCAGAAGCATTTGCATCAGTAAAAAAGCTTCAAACAAACACAACCATGATTGTGTTGGTAATAGTTATTTTGATGATTATACTAATATTTGTTATGACAAAACCTATTTCCAAGGAAATAAAAAATCTGGCGGATGATATAAACATAATAACAAAAGGCAATCTTGATGTCCAGCTGAAGAAAAGTTCAATCAATGAGATACGAACTTTGACAGACTCGCTAAACAGAATACTTACCTCGATGAAGCTGGCCATATTAAGAACAGGCATTACAAAAGATGAAATTGGGCTGGGCGAAGCTGTAAAGGCAAAAGAAGAGGCGGAAGAGAAGTACAAGCAGATTTTTGACAGCTCAAATGACGCAATATTCATACATGACATGACTGGAAAATTCCTTGAAGTAAACCAAACCGCAGCAGAAAGACTGGGATACACAAAAGAGGAGTTCATGAAGCTCTCTCCCCAGAAGATAGATTCGCCGAAATTCTCAAAACTTGTCCCTGCAAGAATAAAAGAACTGCAAAAAAACGGAAAAGCGGTGTTTGATTCTGCTCATGTAACAAAATCTGGAAAGGAAATGCCTGTTGAAATTAACAGCAGGGTGATAAATTTCAATGGCATGCCTGCGATAATGAGCATAGCAAGAGATATAAGCGAAAGAAGAGAAAATGAACAAAAATACAGACTGCTGTACGAGTCATCAAATGACGCAATAATGACTCTTGCGCCTCCGAGCTGGAGATTCACATCAGGGAATCCTGCAACAATAAAAATGTTCAAGGCGAAAAATGAGAAAGACTTCATCTCACGGGCGCCTTGGGAGTTTTCGCCCAAAAAACAGCCGGATGGAAAGCTGTCTTCAGTCAAAGCGAAACAGATGATTGAAAAAGCAATGAAAAAAGGGAAAAACTTTTTTGAATGGACCCACAGGAGGCTCAACAGAGAAAACTTTCCGGCAAGCGTGCTTTTAACAAAAGTAAAAGACAATGAAAAAGAGTATCTTCAGGCGACAGTAAGAGATTTAAGCAGGAGGATACGCTGAATTCATCACGCTCATCGCCTGGTTAAAACCCTGTGCGTACGCGAGATAATTTCTGTTATGTTAAAATGATGTGGAATCTTGAAGACATACGGAAGATGAGAAGGCAGCTCGGAATAACCCAGAATGCGCTGGCAAAACTGTCAGGAGTCTCGCAGTCGATGATAGCAAAAACAGAATCAGGAAAGCTTGACCCCGGATTCTCAAGCATAAAAAAAATATTCCTTGCGCTTGAAGGATTCAAGGCGGATAAAATTGTGCTGGCAAAAGATGTGATGAACAAGAATATTGAAGCCGTTGATGAATCTGCCAGAAAAGAAGACATAATAAAAATAATGCTGAAAAAAGGATATTCTCAGCTTCTTGTTGAAAAAAACGGCAGAATAACGGGGTTAATTACTGAAAAATCAATCATAGATGCGCTGGCTGAAGGAAAAAGGATAATCTTTGAGGAAGCGCCTCCTGCAGTATCCCCCGAAACACCGCTGAAGCTTGTAATTGACCTGCTTCATTATTTTCAGATAGTTGTTGTTCAGTCAGCAGGCAATAGAATGGGTGTAATAACAAAAATTGATGTGCTGGGAAAAACAGTATAAGCGCCGCAGCCAGGCATGGCGCCTTTATGCCTATTTCTTCGGATTTTTGTCAATGAGCCACTCCAGAAGTGGAATGAATTTTATTGTGCCTTTTGAGCCAAACCACTCTATTTTTTCTTCCCCTCTTTTATTAGATGTGAGCATGGCCAGATTTCTGCATTTCAGTTCTTTCTGCGCGCTCAGCAATGCTCTCATCTCTCTTCTTTTTGTGTCAATGTCTTCCGTATTGTGGCATACCTGTATTAATTGTTCTGCTTTTTTTGATTTTGTAATTACAAAGTCAACTTCTTCCCCAGCGTTGTTTTTCCAGTAAAAAATGTCTTCCAGAGGGCGTTTTTTCCTCAATAGCTCAATGAAAACAGCGTTTTCCATTTTTTTGCCTGTGTCTTTTGATTGTTCAATAAGCTTTAGGTATGCGGAGTCATTAATATACACTTTATTTATGGAAAAATCTTTTTTTCTCTCTGAACCTGAGAATTTATGTGTTTGAAAAATGAAGAATACATCTTCAAGAAGCGAGGCATATTCATAAAGTGTGTTTTTGCTTATTTTAATTCCCTGAGACTTCAATGTGTTGTACATCTTGTTTATGCTGAACTTCTTTGTTGCAGAAGATAACATTGCGTTTATGATTAATTTTACGACTGCTGAATTTCTTAAGCTGTATCTTTCAACAATATCTTTATACACAACAAGGTCAAGATATTCAGTTATTATTTTCAATTTTGAATCAACATCATTCTCTTTTATAATCTCAGGAAAGCCGCCAAAGTCAAGATACTCATCATAAAATCTAAGCAATTCCGCTTTTTCTTTCGAGCCCAGGATTCTGGAATCTGCGCCTTTGAACTTAAGAAATTCATTAAACGAAAATGGCAGAATTATGTAAGTTAAGCTTCTTCCTCTTAATGAGGTTGCTATCTCTTTACTCAGCAGCTTGGAGCTTGAGCCGGTGATAACTATTTTTATCCCTTCGTCATACAAGCTTCTTATTGCAAGCTCCCACTTTTCAATGTTCTGAGGCTCATCCACAAAAAGATAAAAACTTTTTTTATCTGAAGGATACAACTGCCATTGGAGCTTTATTATTTCTCGAATTTCATCAAACCTTACGCTTATCAGGCGTGTGTCCTCGCAGTTAAGATATAAAATCTGTGCTTTGCCAACATCCTCTTTTATAAGCTCTTTTATTTTCTGGAATAGAAAATAAGTTTTACCAGCTCTCCTCGGACCTATTAAAGATACTATTTTATCTGTTTCCGGGACATAAATATCTCTTTCAACCAGCTCAGGCAGCCGCTTGTTCTGAAAATCATGTATGTACTCTTTAACTGCTTCAATGTTCATTTTTCACCTCAATATACCTGTGTAAAAGGATAAAAGTATATAAATCTTTCCCTTTATAATGGTATATTTAAGAAAAATCCGCCGCAGCCCGGCATGGAGGCTTTGAAGGTCTTCTTATTTTACCTTCTTTGTTATAACATTTTTTAATGTTCTAATATATACCTTTGCTTGAAGTTCCACTTCTTTATAATCCTCTTTTTTAACTGGCTTGCCGTAATAGTTTATGCCATTTCTTTTAGTTCTTATCTTTTCAAAAAAGTCCCAACTAAATTCAAATTCAGGATGTTTAGTGCAAATGTAAGCAAAAAGACACTGATGGTTTGCGGATTTTACCTTGTCAAAAATCAGGAAGGATTCTGCTAAAAGATGCAATGAATCATATAATGATTTGTAAGCAGAATTCCATCTGTTATCTTTTGCATCATTATCTGAGCTTTCCAGAGATTCTTCCGCAATTTCAATATTAGACTGTATTATTGTTTCATCTGAGTCTGCTGTTGGAATGAAACAGCCATCTTTCTGGCACTCAGTGAACGCTTCATTAAGTGTTTTGAATTTAGGCACGTATTTTCACCCCTGCTTGTTTTATACTCCCTTTAACTATGAAACCATTAAATATGTTCTGAATTAAATCCGGACTTAATTTTTTTAAATCTTCTTTGTTTTTGGCTGAAAACAACTGAATGTCTCTTTTTAGCTTTAATTCATACTTGCCTATTTCCAGGCCATTATCATCGCCGTATACGAATAAATCTATATCACTGTCTTTATACCAATCCCACCTATTCATGCTGCCAAAAATAATAACTGTTTTGGCTTTAGAAGATTGTAAATGATTAAGAAATCCTGAAGAGTAAAACTGATTAAGCATAAACAAGCGTTTTTTGTTTTGGTAATTTACGCTGTTGTAATCACTTATGTAATAAGGCATTTTACTTTTAATTTTAATCCTTCTTATCAGCTTGTCCTTTATGAATTTGCTAAGCCACTGTGCGGCCTGAGGCCTGCTAATCTCCGCTCTTTTAAGTATTTCTTCAAAATGCCATTGTTTAGTTGGTTCATTGAAAAAAAGTTCAAGTATTCTGCCATCCTTCATAATAATTAGGTTAAAGCTAACTAATATTTAAATGTTGTGGGTATCTGCACATGGAGTGGTTATGTCTATTGAGAACTTTTCACTCACCTTTTTAAATAAGTGTAACTTCCCTACGCAGTATGTACCTTGTGAAAATAGAAAGCGAAGGATGCCATCATGATAGTGGATATATGCTGTCTGACTTAGAAGATATTTCTCAAACTGTTTTTATGGCTTCAAAGGTAGGTTCAGAACCATCGTTTGAAGGGCGCATTCCTGAGAATATCGACGCCATAATTAAGCAATCGCTTTTTCAAGATGATGTTCCACTTTTTGGAAATTCCGAGTATCCATTATTATTTCGTTTGGAATTGGGGTCAAACCAAGATTTTCGCCGGCACTATGAATTAACGCATCCCAATATTGAACCAAAACTAGTTGATTATCAAATGGGATTTCACAGATACTCTTTAAGCGTATTCGATTTATCTAGGGATGCTGATGTAATGAAGCTTGTTGATGACAATCGATTGACTGACAAAGGCGTTTTAACATTTATTCCAGGTGATTCTGTAGTTGAATAAATTTCTTTCTTAACGGGTACAAAAAGTATGAACGCCGCAGCCCAGACTTTCATTTTGTGAAGCCGTTTTATTCTGCCTGTGAAGCTCCGTCAATTCCTTCGGAATTGCTGGCACACAAAAATCCTTTACGGATTTTTGGGTAAACTCCCACTTTCGTGTGAGTTTGCACTCAAAAATCAAAAGAAGCAGTTTATCAAACTAACAAACTTTTGATTTTTGGGTAAACTCCCACTTTCGTGTGAGTTTGCACTCAAAAATCAAAAGAAGCAGTTTATCAAACTAACAAACTTTTGATTTTTTGGCAAAATTTGGCTTCGCCAAATTTTGAACTGGGATATCCTTGCGGAAAGCGGTTTTCGAGACCGCCGCATTACCGGATTGTGCTACTGCGGCATTTAGTTTTTGTGCATACTATCAATGCTTTTGCGTTGATAGTATCCGCCGTTGGGCGTCAACCGACCGTAACCGGTTGTGCTACTGCGGCATTAAAAAGAAGAAAAATGTGGTGGAATAAAAATTTTATTGCTGTTTCATTGCTTTTTCCCTGTTCTGCTCTGCTGTTGTATTCAGCTCAAGATTAAGTTCTTTTAGCTGTGAGTCCTGCCATACTTGGGGTGAGCCGTCAAGCGGGTTTTCTGCTGCTTTATTTTTTGGGAATGCTATTACTTCTCTTATGTCATTTATTCCTGCCATCAGTGCAACAACTCTGTCAAGGCCGAGGGCTATTCCGCCGTGGGGCGGGGCGCCGTACTGAAATGCTTCAAGCAGGAAGTCGAACTTTTTCTGCGCTTCTTCATAGCTTAATCCTATCACTTTAAGTGTTCTTGTTTGTATGTCTTTCTTGTGTATTCTAATTGAGCCACCACCAATCTCTACTCCGTTAAGAACAACATCATATAGTTTGCCTTTTACTTTTCCGGGGTCTTTTTCGAGCTGTTCCATGTCTTCTGCTTTTGGCATTGTGAAAATATGGTGCCTTGCCTCCCATTTTCCGTCAATCATTTCATAAAGAGGAAAGTCAACAACCCAGCAGAACTTGAGCTCTTTTGGGTTTACCTTGTTTAGCTTTCGTGCAATTTCGCATCTTAATGCGCCGAGTGATGCATAAACAATTTCCGGAGTGTCTGCAACAAATAAAAGCAGGCTGTTTTCTTTTGCGCCTGATTTCATGATTATCTCTTTCTGAATGCCTTCTGCGAGATACTTTGCGATTGACGATTCAAGCTTTCCACTTGCAACTTTTGCGTATGCAAGACCTTTTGCCTTGTATATTTTTGCAAACTCTTCAAGCTCTTCAATTTCTTTTCTTGAGAATTTCGCTCCGTCAGGAACAACAATGCATTTTGTCATCTCCGCAGTTTTGAAAACGCTGAACTCTGATTTCTTTGCTTCAGGGGTTATGTCTTTGAGCTCAAATCCAAATCTTAAATCAGGTTTGTCTGAACCGTATTTTTCCATTGCTTCGGTGTAGGTTATGCGAGGGAACGGTATTGATATGTCTATGTTTGTTCCTTTTTTAAATGCGTGTTTTAGTATTCCTTCAACTATGTTCTGGACATCAATTGAGTCCACAAAGGACATTTCAAGATCAACTTGGGTAAACTCTGGCTGTCTGTCTGCTCTCAAATCTTCATCTCTTAGGCATTTTGCAAGCTGGTAGTATCTGTCGCATCCTGAAACCATCAGTAGTTGTTTGTAAAGCTGGGGTGATTCAGGCAGTGCATAAAACTTTCCGGGATGCGCTCTTGAAGGCACTTTAAATACTCTTGCTCCGCCCGGTGTTGTCTTGACCAGCATGGGTGTTTCTATCTCAATAAAGCTTTGAGAGTTGAGATATTCTCTTATTGCGGTTGCGACTTTATGCCTCAGTGCAAGCCTTTGCTGCATTATCGGCCTTCTAAGGTCAAGATATCTGTATTTTAGGCGTATTTCTTCATTTGCTTCTATTCGATCATCAACTTCTATTGGGGGTGCTTCTGACTTGTTAAGTATTTCCAGTTCATCAACAAAAACTTCTATTTCACCAGTAGGAATTTTTGTATTCTCCATTCCCTGCTTTCTTGCTTTTATCTCACCTTTTATCAGTATGCAGTCTTCTCTTCTTAGGGTGTCTGCTGTTTTAAGGAATGTGGAATTAAATTCTGGGTCAAAAACAACTTGTGTTATGCCGTATCTGTCTCTTAAGTCAATGAATATTATTCCGCCGTGGTCTCTTCTGGCGTGCACCCACCCTACAAGTGTTGCTCTTTTTCCGATGTCAGATTTTTTCAGCTCATTATTTGTGTGTGTTCTCATGGTGCGTGGTTAATCGCATTATTATTTAAAGGTTATTATATTGCCTGGCTCTTATGAAATCCTCTTGCTTTGCTCGCCAGTATAGTTCTCGCTAATTACTCATTTATTGTGCAGGCTCTGTTTCCCCCGAGGGAGCTTCTCCCATGATGAGCCAAACAATTTTATTGACGAGCCGCGGTAACGAAAATCAAGGATTGATTTTCGGAACATCGAACAATGATACAGGATTTCACATTAGCCGATTGCTAATGTACATAGAATAACACGAGCCTGCGAGGATTTGCGTGCGAAAATCATAAGAGACCCAGGGATTAACAAAAATAACCTATGATTTTCGGGCAAATCTTCGATAGCCTACATTTAAAAGCGCATGCCTCATAAATAGAATAACACGAGCCTGCGAGGATTTGAACCCCGATCAACCGGTCCGAAGCCGATCGCACTAATCCAGGTTATGCTACAGGCCCTGTTTTTTTTGGGTTGCGGCATCCAAAAATAAAAAAATCATTGAATGCTAATGCCCGTGTGCAATGAACTAAAAGAAAAAGCTTCAGTATATAAAGTTTAATAGTGCAATTTAATATGACCCATTAATTTGAAGAACTGCTGGTTTCCTGCCGTATGATTCTGTGCGCAAATGTCTTTTTTGTCATGGCAATAATCCATTTCCAGTGGAACATTGCATGAATCAATCCAAGAACAATCAAAGCCGCACTCCAATCGTGAAAAAAAGTGGCTATTCACATAAAAACGCTTCTGTAAGTAAGCCCGAACAGAGAGAAAACAGCAGGGAATTTAAGAATGCTTGTAATCATGCAAACAATGAATGCCATAGCCATTATCTCATCAACAACATAATTAAGTTTTGCGCGGTCCATAGTTTTTACAACGAAAATTAATCGCGTGAATGCAGTATGCTTCAGCTTGCTGATGAACTGCGATTAATTTGTAAACTACTTCGGGCTTTAGCCCGAGGGTAGTTTACAAAAATAACCTATGATTTTCGGGCAAATCTTCGATAGCCTACATTTAAAAGCGCATGCCTCATAAATAGAACAACACGCCCCTGCGAGGATTTGCGTGCGAAAATCATAAGAGACTCAGGTATTAACAAAAATAACCTATGATTTTCGGGCAAATCTTCGATAGCCTACATTTAAAAGCGCATGCCTCATAAATAGAACAACACGAGCCTGCGAGGATTTGAACCCCGATCAACCGGTCCGAAGCCGATCGCACTAATCCAGGTTATGCTACAGGCC
>Ga0233425_10001410_pt1 | contig 54042 bp, 40 predicted proteins | sample Watercolumn_Towu_2_FD_181712 | JGI IMG/M metagenome (GOLD analysis project Ga0233425, IMG submission 181712) | Freshwater microbial communities from Lake Towuti, South Sulawesi, Indonesia - Watercolumn_Towuti2014_140_MG | ecosystem: Environmental > Aquatic > Freshwater > Lake | place... | reverse complement strand
ACCGAGGTACTATATGTAGTATGTGCTGCTTTCTGCCAAGTCTGCTCTACCCACTACATGTAGTGCTTGCAACCGGCGAACATGCTACCTGTAGGGACACGCGCAAGTTAGCGGAAAGTAGAGTTGAATCATCAGTGGCAACAAGGAGTCTTCGCAGCAATCTGCAACAGGTGGATTGGGCAGAGCGCCGTCAAAGCAGACAAGCTGCTGGCGCTCGAAATCCCCCTCCCACCCTTCGCCGAGCAGCAGCGCATCGCCGCGATCCTGCGCGAGCAGATGGCCGCGGTGGAGCAGGCCCGCGCCGCAGCCCAAGCCGAATTGGACGCGATCAACGCGCTCCCGGCCGCGCTGCTGCGCCGAGCGTTCAACGGAGAGATTTGATATGGCGCGTGGACAGAAGAAAAACTCCAACGGCAAGCGCCTCGCCACCCAGCAGTCGGTGGATCAGGCGGTCAAGAGCGTCTGCGACATCATGCGCCGCGGCAACTGCGCGGGCGCGATGCAGTATGTGCCCGAACTGACCTGGATCCTCTTCCTGCGCATCCTCGATGAGAACGAAGCCCGCGAGGAGCAGGAGGCCGCCGCGCTGGGCGTGCCGTTCCGCCCCTCGCTGGCCGCGCCCTACCGCTGGCGCGATTGGGGCGCGCCGGACGGCCCGAAACGCGTCGAGATGGAACGCGCCGCGCTGGGCGCGTTCTTCAACTTCGTCAACGCCGACCTGCTGCCGCACCTCAAGGCGCTCAAGAAGCGGCCCGACGCCACCCCGCGGCAGAAGGTCATCAGCGAGATCATGACTGGCGTCGAGCGGGTGCGCATTGACACCGAGCGCAACTTCCGTGACGTGCTCGACAAGGTGCAGGAGTTGGGCGCTGACGCGGTGGACACGACGCACGTCTTCGCGCTCTCGCAGGTGTACGAGGGGCTGCTGCTGAAGATGGGCGAGAAGGGCAACGACGGCGGCCAGTTCTTCACCCCGCGCCAGGTGATCAAGGCGATGGTGCAGGTGATTGATCCCCGCATAGACGAGACGGTCTATGATCCCGGCTGCGGCACGGGCGGCTTCCTGGCGCAGGCGTTCGAGCAGATGGCCGGGCCGAATTTCGCCCACTGCGCCAGGCCAGAGCAGATCGAGACCCTCAAGCAGCGCACCTTCTGGGGCCGCGAGAAGGAGAACCTCATCTACCCCATCGCGCTCGCCAACCTGGTGCTGCACGGCATTGATAAGCCCAACCTCTGGCACGGCAACACGCTGACGGGGATGGAAATCTACGGCGGGCTGTTCGAGGACGCGCCGCCGGCGTTCGACGTGATCCTGACCAACCCGCCGTTCGGCGGCAAGGAGGGCAAGGAGGCCCAGACCAGCTTCGACTACAAGACCAGCGCCACGCAGGTGCTCTTCCTGCAGCACGTCATCCGCAGCCTGCGCGACGGCGGCCGCTGCGGCATCGTGCTGGACGAGGGGCTGCTCTTCCGCACCAACGAGGACGCGTTCGTCAAGACCAAGCGCAAGCTGCTCGACGACTGCGACCTGTGGTGCGTGGTGAGTCTGCCGGGCGGCGTCTTCACCGCGGCCGGCGCGGGGGTCAAGACCAACCTGCTCTTCTTCACCAAAGGCCAGCCGACGCGCAAGATTTGGTACTACGATCTGACCGACATCAAGGTGGGCAAGAAGACGCCGCTCACGCTGAAACATTTCGCGGAGTTCCTGCGCCTCCTGCCGGCGCGCGCCGAGAGCGATCTGTCGTGGACGGTGGATATGGAGGCGCGCAAGCGGACCGCCGCCAGCGAAGCGCGGCCGCTCAAGGAGCAAGCCGCGGCCAAAACTCAGGCGGCCGCGCAGTGGAACGAACGGCTGCGGGAGCTCAAGAGGGCTTGGCCGCGCGACGAGACCGCCATCGCCGAAGCTGAAACCCAGGCGGCCGCGCTGGCCCGCGAGGCGCGCGAGCTGGCGGCCAAGGCCAGGGAGGTCGAGGATGCGGTCTATGACCTGAAAGCGGTCAATCCGCACCGCAAGCCGGATGTAGACGACCGCACGCCGGAGGAACTGATGGCGATCATCGAGGCGAAGGGGCGCGAGATCGGCGCGGCGCTGGCGGTTTTGAGGCGTATGACGTGAAGGCGCCAGGATCGCTCGTTTGACAATACAACAATGTTGTTGTACGATCTAAGCACGGTCGGGGAGCACGCATGGACTTTAGCCGTCCGCCGTTGTGTGATTCGCTTGGGGATGGGTTATTTGAGTTGCGCGTCGGCCGCAAAGACATCGCCAGGGCGGCCTGGTTTTTTCGGGCCGGGCAACGCATCGTTGTCGTGCGCTGCTTCGTGAAGAAAACGCAGAAGACGCCGCCGGCCGAGTTGACGTTGGCCTACAAACGGATGGCTGAGTACTTGAGTCGCTGACAGAAAGGAGGGCGCGATGGAGAATCTCCAGACGAACTTCGACCGCTACCTGGAGCGCAAACTCCAGAACGCTGATTTTCGCACCCGTTTCGCGGCGGCGGATCAGGCGTGGGATATCGCGTTGCAGCTCGCCGATCTGCGCCGGGCGCGTGGGCTAACCCAGCAGCAGGTGGCCGAACTGATTGGCACCAAACAGCAAGCCATCGCTCGGCTCGAAGACCCAACGTATGCCGGTCACAGTCTCAGCATGGTGCGCAAATACGTCGAGGCGTTGGGGGCCATAGTACGTGTGACCATTGAGCCGACCGAGGTCATCGGCGCATATGCCGTACCACGCAGCCCTCGGCCGCTCCATGTGCATGAAAAGCAAGGCAACTACGATGTCTCCTCCGACCAGACCCAGGCGCTCTTGCGCGTGGTCACAGATTATGCCCGCAGCCTGGACATCCTCGATGACTACGATCACCAGCGGACGCGGCCCCTCGACGTTCGCCGTGGCGCGGCGTGCGGCATTGACTACGACGAGGCCATTGCCATCGTGGCGCAGTTGCGTCAGACTTTCGGCGGGACGGAGCTTTTCGGCCGCGAGAAGGATGCCAGTTTGCGCAGTTCGCTCGCCGCGGTGATGCAATCCTTCGACGGCGCCGATGTCTACCCCGGCCTCGAAGAGAAGGCCGCGCACCTGCTCTACTTTCTGGTGAAGAACCATAGCTTCGTAGATGGCAACAAGCGCATCGGCGCCGCGTTGTTCCTCTGGTTCATGGAGAAAAATGGTATCCTGTACCGGACGGATGGCAGCAAGCGTATCGCCGACAACGCGCTCGTCGCCATCACCCTGATGATCGCCGAAAGCGCGGCCGATCAACGCGAGATTTTGACCCGCATCGTCGTCGAGCTGATCAACGACCGGAATTGACATAGCAGATTCCAGACGGACAACCCCAATGAACGAAACCCTCCACCTTCTCCTCAACCGCCGCTCCATCCGCGCCTACGAGAAGCGGCCGATCAGCGCGGAGGATCACGATCTGCTCTTGCGGGCGACGTTGCGCGCGCCGACCGCCGGCAACATGATGCTCTACTCGATCATCGAGGTGAACGATCAGGCGGCGAAGGAGACGCTGGCGCGCTCGTGCGATAACCAGCCGTTTATCGCGACGGCGCCGCTCGTCCTGCTCTTCCTGGCCGATTATCAGCGGTGGCACGATTACTTCCGCTACTCCGGCGTCGCGGAGCTGTGCCAACGCCGCGGCGAGCCGATGCGCGTGCCCCTGGAAGGGAATCTCTTCCTGGCGTGCAACGACGCGCTCATCGCCGCGCAGACTGCGGTCATCGCGGCCGAGTCGCTGGGCATCGGCTCCTGCTACATCGGCGACATCATGGAGAACTACGAGATCCACCGGGATCTGTTCGGGCTGCCCCCTTACGTCTTCCCGATCTGCTTGCTCTGCTTCGGTTATCCCACCCGGTCGCAACTGGCGCGCGCCATGACCCCGCGCTACGACCGCAAATTCATCGTCTTCCCGGATCGCTACCGGCGACTGGAGCCGGCCGACTTCGACGAGATGTACCGGGACGCCCAGGCGCGGTTCCTCAAGAATCCCGATCGCCCGGCCGGGATCAAGAATGTCGGGCAAGCCATGTATCGGCGGAAATTCAGCGCCGACTTTTCGGTGGAAATGACGCGCTCAGTGCGTGCAATCCTCAACACTTGGGAGACATCATGACAACCCACGACACAACGCTGCCCCGCAGCGCCCCAGAGGCGCAGGGCATCCCGTCCGCCGCGGTGACGGCGTTCCTGGAAGCGGCCGAGCAGACTTCGGCCGGCCTGCATAGCTTCATGTTGCTGCGCCACGGGCACGTGGTCGCCGAGGGCTGGTGGTCGCCCTATCAGCCCCACGCGCCCCACATGCTCTTTTCGCTCAGCAAGAGCTTCACCTCGACCGCAATCGGCCTGGCCGTGGCCGAAGGCCGGCTGTCGGTGGATGACCCGGTGCTGGCCTTCTTCCCGGCCGAGGCCCCGCGCAAGCCGAGCGCGCATCTGGCCGCGATGCGCGTCCGGCATCTCCTGTCCATGTCCACCGGGCACGATCATGACACGACCGGATACATGTGGAAGCGCCGCGATGGGGACTGGGCCAGGGCGTTCCTGGCCCGGCCGGTGGCGCACGAACCCGGCGCGCACTTTCTCTATAACACCGGCGCCACCTACATGCTCTCCGCGATCATCCAGCGCGTGACCGGGACGACGCTGCTGGAATATCTGCGGCCGCGCTTGTTCGAGCCGCTGGGCATCGCGAATCCCACCTGGGAGACCTGCCCGCGTGGGGTCAACACCGGCGGCTTCGGGCTGAGCATCACCACCGAGGATATCGCCCGGTTCGGTCAGATGTACCTCCAGCGCGGCGCGTGGGATGGGCAGCAGCTTGTGCCCGAAGCGTGGGTGGCGGCCGCCTCGACCAAACAGATCGCCAATGACGCCAACACCAACCCCGACTGGCAACAGGGCTACGGTTATCAGTTCTGGCGCTGCCGGCATGGCGCATATCGCGGGGATGGCGCGTTCGGCCAGTTCTGCGTGATCCTGCCCGCTCAAGACGCGGTGCTCGCCATCACCGCGGGCACGCCGAACATGCAGGCCGTGCTCGATCAGGTCTGGGCGCACCTGCTGCCAGCGATGGGGCCTGCGCCGCTGTCCCCCGTCAGCGCGGCGCACGCGGCGTTGCAGGCGAAGCTGCAGGGCCTGGTCTTGCCCCACGTGACGGGCACGACGACCCCGCTCATCGCGGCGCAGTTAGCGGGCCGGCAATATCGCTTTTCCACAAAACGCGCGCCCTTGCGCGCGATCGCGTTCGATTTCGATCCCGCCGGTGATGTCTGCACGGTGCAAGATGAATACGGCGAACATCGGTTGATCTTGGGCCGCGACGCCTGGGCCGCGGGCGCGGCGGCCTGGGATCCGCTCAATGCGCGCTCCACGGTGCGCGCTGCCCGTCGGCCCATCGCCGCCAATGGCGGCTGGATCGCCGGCGACACCTATGAGTTGCGGATCTACTATACCGAGACGCCGTTCTGCGTGACCGCGGTCTGCAAGTTTGTGGGCGACAAGGTCAAGCTGAAGTTGCGGGTCAACGTGTCGTTCGGCCCAACTGAGTTTCCGCAGTTGACCGGGCTGTCCGATCGCTGAAGCCGACCGCGCCGAGACAGCAGCGCCTGCGCGGTTGACGCGGGTCGCAGGCCAAATTGCCAGGGCCTGACGGAGTTCTGAACTCCGTCAGGCCCTTTTTTTCTCTTGACTTTTCGCGCTTCTTATCCTATAATTGAATTAAGATTCAATTATCCGGCCATCCAACTTTCTGCCGGAGTCGAACTATGCCCCGCCCCGATGTGAGCGCCGAGCGCACGGCGCAAATCCTTGCGGCCGCCCAGCGCGTCTTTGTGCGCGAGGGCCTGGCCAATGCCCGCATGGAGCAAGTCGCGGCCGAGGCCGGCCTGAGCGTCGGCATCCTCTACCGGTATTTCATGAACCGGGATGCTCTGCTCTATCAACTGCTGGTCGGCCTGACCGAACAAGACCTGGCAGTTTATCCCGAGCTGCTGCAGGCGCCGGGCAGCGCGTGCAGCAAGCTGCGGCAGATATTCACCCATGATCTGGCGCTCACACTGGAATTGGCGCCGCTGTTCTATGCCCTTTATGCCCGCGCGCTGACCGAGCCAGCGATGCGCGCCCACCTGGGCGTGTACTACGAGCAGTACGTGGCCATGCTCACAGCTTTGGTGGAGCAGGGCATCGCGCAGGGGGAATTACGCCCTATGGATGCCACGGTTGCGGCGCAGACCCTCCTAGCGTTGTATATGGGCGTGCTGGAAATGGTGACGCTATGCGAGATGCCGGATCCGGCGGCGCGCTTTGCCGCAGCCATTGAATTGCTTCTGGAGACCTGGACGAACTGATCAGCACGAAAGCGAGGTCAGCCATGAAGGCGCGTACTCTCTCTATCTCCCTCACCTTCTTCGGTATCTTGTTGTGCCTGCTCGCCGCGGCCGTCGCGCTGGCCGAGGCAGGCCCGGCTCCGGCGGCCGCGGCCCCGGCGAGCGTTTTCGCATCTGACATAACAGCTCAACCGGCGGCTGCGCCGGTCTTACAGATCGCCCTCCAGCCAAGCGCCGACCGGCCCGCCTGGGGCGAGGTTTTCACCTACGCGGTGGTCATGCGAAACATCGGCGACGCAGCCGCGGCCGGCGCACTGCTGACCAACGCGCTGCCCGATGGCCTGACCTACGTCAGCGGCACGCTGCACGCCACGTCCGGCGCGGCCGAGTATCAGGCGGCCGCGCGCGCCATCCGCTGGCAGGGCGACCTGGCGCTGGATGCAGCGGTCACGCTCACTTACGTCGCGCAACTGGTGACGCAGGACTATATCTACAACACGGCCGTGTTGACCCACCCCCTGGCCGCACAGGTCGCCAGCGCCACCAGCAGCCCGGCCGACGAGTGGGGCGCGCCGGAGGTGATTGCCGAAGGACACATCTTTGATTACAAGTTAGCCAGCTACCGCAACCTTGCCGTGGATAGCCAGGGCCGGCCGCGCATCGCGTATGGCGGCGAATCGGGCCTGTACTACGCCACGTTCGACAATGGCGCGTGGACGAGCACCCGCGTGCCGGTTACGCCGACCCGCCCCACCAAAGCCGCGCTGGGCTTGGATGCTCAGGATCGCGCCCTCATCGCTTTCTACGATGACATCTGGGGCTATATCTGGCTGGCGCGCGAAATCAGCCCGACCGCCAACACCTGGAGCCTGGAACAGGTCTTGTCCAAATACTTTGGCGTCAACTTTATGGAAAAAGTGGACATCCAGTTGGATAGCGCCGGCCGTCTGCACATGGTCTATTATGACACTGATGCGCCCAGCGGGCACTATTACACCGTTTACAGCGGCACAACCTGGCTCACGCCGACGCTGGCGGCAGCCTCCAGTACGTGCGCGTTTGCATTGGATGCGAATGACACGCCGCATCTGGCGTGCAAACGGTCTATTTACCTGAGCCTGTACACCTACAACGGCGCGACGTGGACTTTCGAGGATGTGGCCTGGGGAATGGATGCCGATAAGGTGATTTATGCTCCCGGCCTGGCTTATGCGGGGACAACGCCGCATGTGACATTCCTGCGCCCCAATAACGGCCTGTACCACGCCACCAAGGAGCCGGGCTGGACGGTAACGCAGGTGGACGATAGCCCCTGGAGCGCCTCGCACGCCAATACCCCGCTGGTCACGGCGGCGACGATCCGTGGGGGACAGATGGCCGTGGCGTATGCGTGGCATGAGCGGCAGACCGGCAACGCCATCTACACGGAGACCATCCGCCTGGCTTATCGCCCCCTAACCGGCGCGACCTGGATCACCGAGAGCGTGGACTCAGTGTTGGGTGATGCTGTTACCCAGGACTGGGCGCGGCCGGCCCTGGCGTTGGGTGCGACCGGGCGCGCACATCTGGCGTACTACTACCGAACCGACGCCGCGCTGCGCCACGCCGCGCAGACCAGCTCGTTCACGTTCTACACGGTGGATGAAAGCCTGGAACTGGGCGATAACGCTGCGTTGGACGTGGGCAGCGACGGCAGCACGCACGTGGCGTATGTGGCGAACGGCTTGCACTACGCGTATAGCCCGGCTGATTCGACCACCTGGACGAAAACGCTGTCCGTAGCTGGCGTGCATGAAGCCGCGCTGCTTGACCTGGCAGTGGACGGCGCGAATACGCCGCACGTGGTCTATCAGAACCCCTTCGCCGCGCCGCTGTACCACGCAGTGCTCACCGGCGCTACATGGACCGGCCGCGCCATTGACGTGCCCGGCGTAAACGCGAATCCTGCGCTCGACGCCGACGCGGCGGGCACGGCGGACGTCGCCTATCTGGCTCTGGAAGGCGCGAATCTGGTGGTGCGCTATGGGCGCTTTGCCGCCTCGGCCTGGACGACTGCGACGCTGGCCGTCGCCGGGCCGAATCAGCCGCTGCACTGGCAATCACCCAATCTGGTAGCGCAGGGCGGCAAGGTCTACGTGCTCTACGCCGATTGCACGGCCTTTCAGCCCAGCGGCGACTACCCGATTACCTTGATGCTCAAGACGCTCGCCGGCGGCGCGTGGCACGCGCAAACATTGCACGCTTTCACCGGCCAATGCAACAACCGACTTACCTACCACCTGCGCGGCGATAGCGCCGGGCGGCTGGCGGCGGTGGCCGTGATTGCTGACGCGCAGGGTAACGCGCAGGAGTTGACTTTCTGGCCGGAAGACGGCGGCGCCGGCCAGATGACGACGGTTAGCACGCGGGCGGCGACCTCCAATGCGCCGCAGGGCTTGCTGGGCTACGATGTTGGTCGCTACCGGCAGGTGCGCGGCGCCGGGCTGGAGACGATCTACGTCAGCGGTGGGCAAAAGCAGGCGGTTTACCGGGACCGCAGCGGCGCTGCGTCCGTGCCGGTCACCCTGTCCTCCACGCTAGACTCGTACACCAGCCTCCAAGACCTGGCCTGCTCCGGGCAAACGGCCGCCGCGCTGGAGTATTCATCCAACCAGAACGCGCTGGCGGTGGAGCGCACGGTGCCCAAGCCTCCCCCACCGACCACCTGGGCCAATGCCACCAAGTCGGCCACGCCCAACAGCGTGTACGCTTACGAGCGGATCACCTATACGATCCGGCTGGAGTGGCGGGGGAATGAAGACGCAGCCATCAGTGTCAAAGACAGTTTATTCCTGGAACCAGTGCAGTATGTCCCCGGCAGCCTGAGCTGGGGCGCGTACATTGCCAATTGCCAGTATGATACAGGTCGCCTTGAAATTAGTTGCAGCGGCGCTTTTCCTCCCAGCGACACGCCGTTGAGCACACAGGTTACGTATGTGGTCACGCCCACCTGCGATATTTACATGGAGACCAGCCCATACGTGAACACGGCGCTCGTGAACATCGGCCCGTATCAGTTTACCCCATCCGCCCGGACGGCCATTAAAGCGCCGTTCAGGTTGCGCGCCTCCACGCCCAGGTTTGTGCCCAGACAAGACTTTGCGCCGGCCCAGGCCGCGCTGCTGTACACCGTGCCCAATGGCGACGAACCGAACGAACTGCTGCGTAACTGCCAATTCAACGTTTACACAAAACTCAAGGTCGGGAGCGCCAGCTACAACCCACAGCCGATGCGCAATGATGGACAGAATCCCGACTTTCACGCCGGCGATTGGCACTATTCGCAATGGACCGACCTGGTAGAGACAGACCCGCACATCTATGACCTCTACGTTACCGGGGCCGGTCAGCCATTTGAAAAGGCGTTGCTTGCCCATACCCTGAATATCCCGTATGTCTCGCCGCCTGACGGTGCTTATCACTTGATCGTGCTGACCGATTTTCAGGCCATGTTCAACGAATGGCGTGAGATTGGCCTATTGTACACAGATGACAGGCGCGATGCCCACATCCAGGATCGCAACCAGAATCGTATCCTGGACTATTACGATGCCGTGGAACGGATACGCCAGTACGCGGCCAACCCCGACCATCCCGGCGTGGTGATTGACGTGGCCCGAGATGCCTATCGGGGGCGGGGGACCGCTAACTATTATGGCTCCTACGACGACCGGAGCAAGATGGGCTTGTGGGTGGACCGAATGGTCTGGGAATTGCCAAGGGGAGCGTCCTACCTTGCCATTATCGGCAACGACGCCGTGCTGCCCTACCGCCGGGTGCCGATTCCATCCGGGGCACCCTCCGAAATACTATCTACAGCGGAGTGGAGGACCGTGAATCCCAACATCATCGCTGTACAAGACATGGGCGCCGGCGGCTCGCGGGGTAGTTGGTTGAGCGACATTCCGTATGGCGACAATATTACCGAACTGTGGGGCGACAATATTATCGAACTGCCTGCAGATGGCACTCGTCTGATTAGCTGGGCGGTGGGGCGGATCTTTTCTGATCGGCCCCTGGAGTTGACTAAACTCATAGATGACCTGGAACGTCCGATTGTTTTGAGGGCCGACTCGAGCAGCGCCTGGCTCATAGGCGATACGAACGACGAAGAGGTTGACTTTGTTGACGCCATGACCAAAATCTTCATTCCTGAGTTCAAACAGTTCTACGGCGAAGACAAGGTCTCGTTCGTGCGAGAGCAAGTTGCTCTCAGAGGGATGCCCTTTCCCAAAGGCTACGCCTACTGGCTGGACAAAAATACGCTGTTAAAAGACCCGCGAAACGTGTCCAAACCCAAATCGCCCAGGACATGGTGGGGCATTGACATAGAAAAAATCGTCAAGGAGGCGGATTTGTTGCTCTTCCTGACACACGCCGACCAGAACGGTTTTGCCAGGGTGGTTGACCGCGAAGCACTGGTCGGCGGCGTGTATCGCCTAGCGATGGGGAATGCCTGTCACGTCGGCGTGCTGCCGGGCGCGCGCGGCCACAAAGCGGGTCAATGGGGCATGTGGTGGCCGGCGCGCGGCGCGCTGGGTTCCGGCGCGCCCATGTTCGTTCCCACATCTCTATATCTGGCATCAGGGTATAAAGCGGGAGTGTTTAAGATCACCGTCATTCCCACCCAGGAGACATATCACCACAAGTTGGCGCGGCGTGTTTTGGGAAACCTGTTGAATCACACTCCCCCCACGGTAGGCGACGCCTTGCGGTGGGCTAACATGGGTTACAAGTGTGGAGCCTATTGCAGCGCTCAGGATGCTCAGGCGCTATACACATACCATCTCGTCGGCCTGCCAACACAGAAGATTGACTTTCAGGCAGTTCAACCGGCCATCGTAGCCAACCTGTCTGCGCTGCGCCGCCCATCGGTGCTGGCGCCGTCGGCCGCCCAGGTCATCAGCCGCTCACTCGTCATTCCCTACTTTGACGAAATCCGCGACGAACAGGGGCGCGTTGCCTTTGCGATTCCTCACAATGGCGCGCTGAACGGCCAGGCTTTTGGCCCTCTGTGGCCTGAAGTGCAGCACACCTACCTGCTGCCACTCGACGCCACCGATGTTACCGTTACGCTCACGCTCAGCCAGTCCCATCTCTATTCCGGCACCGTGGACATGATCCCCTTGACACCGGTGGCGTTCTCGTTGGGGCCGTTGAGCGGCAGCATTACCCTGACCCAACCCTATCCGCAAATCATTCTGGACTCTCGGGTCTACACCGACGGCCATAGCCTGCTGCTGGATGTGTACCTGATTGCTCAGCAATACAACCCGGAGACGCGCCAGGTGACACTCTACGACCGGCTGGATTACCGGATTACTTACAACGCGCCCACGACGTATACGCTCTCCAATATCCAGGTCAACAACGGCGCGCCAGTAGCCGTGGACCAGACCGCGCTGCCCATCACCGTCACGGTGAACGCCGCGCAGCCCTTCAGCGGCACGCTGTACTGGGCAATCTATGACGCGGCCGGCACGTTGTGGGACGTCGGCGCCAGCCCACTCAACCTGGCCGCTGGCGTTTACCAGCTTGGGCTGGGAAGCAACACAATGGGATGGGAGCCCGGTCCCCAGCAAGTCATCATGGCGCTTTCGACCGGCTCAACTATGGCTGAGGGGAAGGTGGTTGCCGGCGGGCACACGCTGTTCACCGCACGCGGGCGCAGCCTGGCGCTGGCGATGGACAAGACCGTCTATGGTGCGGGCGACACAGCAGCCTATCTGGCGACAACTGTGCGGGATGAAACGGGCTCGCCGGTGGCCGGGCTGGCCGGCAGCCTGACGCAACGGTTGGACGGCGCCCCTCTGGCGCTCAGTTGGCAGGGCAGCGGCGTCTACACTGCCACGCTGAGTCTGGGCAGTGTCGTCACCGGCCAGCACTTCATCTCCGTCACGCTGGGCGGGCGCGTGGCCGAGCGCGGCTTGATCGTGGATCGCGACCCGCCCACCTCCACCGTGTCCGGCCCGGCTATCGTTTACACGCCAACCTTTACCGTGACCCTCTCCGGCGAAGACGACTTGAGCGGCATAGACACCTACTACGTCCAGTATCGGGTCGGCGCGGGCGGCGCATGGACCGATTGGCTGACACGCACGACCAGTTACGACTATAGCCACGCCGGCCTGAATGACTTGACGCTCACCTTTGGCCCCACGCAGCCGGTGGCCCTGGCGCCCGGCCAGACCGCCTACTTCCGCACGCGCGCCGTGGATCGGGCCGGCAACCGGGAGGCGGAGCACGCCGCGGCCGACCTGGTGGTGTCCTACGGCGCGCCGCGGCGATATATCTACCTGCCACTGGTCATGCGACAGTAAGGAATCGCTCCGAATCACTTTTCGGGCCGGCCATGATCGGAGACCGGCCCGAACGGGCGGGACGCACAAATCTTGAAAAGCAGAAGTTTTCCGCGGGTTGGGGCAGATGTACGTGGATGATCCGCGCTTCGCGGCCCACTATTGTTGAGAAATCCTAGTGGTACATCATCCCTCAATCCCGCTCCACCAATTCGACGAGCACCCCGTGCGCGCCCTTCGGGTGGATGAAGGCGATCTTGCCATAGGCCCCGCGCCTGGGGGTTTCGTCAATCAGTTGCGCGCCTTTGGCCTTCAGTTCGGCCAGGGTCGCCGCAATGTCATCCACCTCCAGGCAGATGTGGTGCAACCCCTCCCCGCGCTTCGCCAGATACTTCGCGATGCCCGATTCGGTCGAGATCGGCTCCAGCAGCTCGATCTCCGAGTCGCCGCTGGGTAGAAACGCCATGGTGACATCCTGCTCCGGCATCTCTTTGATCGCCGTGACGGTCATTCCTAGCGCGTCCCGATAGATACCCAGGGCTTTTTCCAGGTCTTCGACGACAATGGCGATGTGATCAATGCGTTTGATGGTCATCTGTTTTTCCTCTCAGTGATGCGAATGTCATTGCGAGCGGTTTGTGCGAAGCAATCTCCTGCGCCAAGGATGAGATTGCTTCGTCGCAAAACCCGCTCCTCGCAATGACGACTCAGAGGCTATCCACAAGTTAGTCGGGCCGAACGCCCCACTCCTCGCGTTCGGGATCGAAGCCGCCGAGCGCGACCATGTCGAGCTTGACGTAGCGGCCGTGGCCCGTCACGGCGACCGTCCCGTCGGGCAGCAGCAGCTCGCCGCTTCCTTCGAAGAGGCGCGACTTCTCGCGGGTGATCCGGCCCGCCACGGTCAACTCGACCCTCACCGGGGCCGGCCGGTGAATCCGAAAGCTCAGCTCGGCCGTCACGCCCCAGATCGCCTCGCCGTAGGGGATCATGATCGCCCGGCCCATTGCTTCGTCCATGGCCGCGGCGATGGCGGCGAGGCTCAGGTTCCCGGCGTCATCGGCGTGCAGGGCGGTCGGGGTGAAGCGGGCCAGCACGCCGCCGTCCGCCTGCTCATAGAAGCGCACCTTCAGCCCCGCGCAGTTGCGCGTGCCGCACACGAAACACATGCGGCTGTTCGGCTGTTTCTTCACCGCCGGCCTCATCGCCCACTCGACGAAGGGACTGTCGGCGCCGGACGCCTGCCCCGCACGGGCTGCCCCATACCTGACCTGCGCCTCCACCGCGACCGTGTCATCGGGGAGGCGAAGCTCGGCCGCGCCGGCCAGGCCATCCCCATCCGCCGGCGCGAGCCATCCCGCCGCCGCCAACTCGACGCCCAGCGGCACGGGCTGGCGATAGCGCACCCGCAACTCCCGGGACGCGGCGGTCGCGCCGCGCCCCGTCGTCGCCCGGTCGATGGTTTCATCCAGGAGCGCCGCGATGATCCCGCCGTGCATCCGGCCGGGATAGCCCTGATGATGCTCCTGGGCGGTGAAATGAGCCAGGCGTGCGCCATCTGTCTGTTCATCATAACGCGCGTGCAGCCCCGCCGGGTTGTCCCCGCCGCAGATGAAACACGCCTGGCTTGTAGTGGTGACTTCAATCGCCCCGTGGCGCGGCGGACGACTGAAGTCGTCACTACGAACGGTTTCACTCATAGACGTTGTCTCCACGTAGAGCGCGCCAGGCGGGCAGCTCATCGCGTTGCGCCCACCACGCCGGCGCGTCGCCCCAGCGAAAGCGCACGAAGTCGAGCCGCTGCTCTGGCACGGCCGCGACGCCCGCCGGCCGCATCCGGTTGGCGACATACGCCGCCACGGGGTAGTCGCCGCGCAAGGCAAGGAGCGCCGCGTGCAAGGGCGCCGGGTCGTAGTGCACGGCGCGCAGCGTGGCCTGCCAGCCTTTGGCCGCCGACCAATCCAGCAGCGCGTAGGTGGCTTTCCCCACCACGGCGTCGTGGCCGCGACCGTAGCTCAGGCTGCCGGGGTTGACGATCAGCACATCGGGCCGGGCGCGCGACGCAGCGCGGCGGAGCAGCGCGGTGTGCGTGTGGCCGCAGACCACGACATCGGCGTCCACTTCCCCCAGCAACTCCTGGATGCGGCCATCGGTCTGCACCCACGGCGCGCGATCCTCGCCCGGCCGCGGCAGAAACGGCAGGAACGGATTGTCGGGCACGCCATGCACCACCAGCAGATCCTCCACCCGGCTGGCCGACAGCGCGACGTGTTCGGGCAGCGCGGCCAGCCAGGTCAGCCGTTCCGCGCCCAGTCGCGCCCGCTCCCACATGACCATCTCGTGCGCCAGGGGCAGGTTCCAGCGCTCGGCGGGCCACAGCGGGGTGTCCCAGAGGGTCAAATACAACTCGGAATTGCCGAGTACGGCTTGATGGGGCAGCGAGCGCAACAGATCCACCACCTCGGCGCCCCACGGCAGCTTGTAGACCAGGTCGCCGGTTACAATCATCGCGTCCGGGCTTTGGCTGCGCAGATCGGCCAGCACCGCCTCCAACCCGAACAGATTGCCGTGGATGTCCCCGAAGACGGCGATCCGCATCGCTACTCCTGCCCGTGATCGAGCGTAAAGGAGCCCTGGCCGCTCTCCAGCGCCAGCAGGCGGGCCTTCATCTGGAGTCCGCCGGCAAAGCCGTGCAGGCTGCCGTCCGCGCCGATGACGCGATGGCAGGGGATGATGAGCGGGATCGGGTTGGCGCCCACGGCCGCGCCCGCGGCCTGGGCGGCCCCGCGGCCCCCGCCCACCTGATCGGCGACCCAGGTGTAGGTGCGCGTCTGGCCGTAAGGGATGCGCGCCACGGCCGCCCAGACGGATAGCTCGAACGGCGTGTGGCCGCGCAGATCGAACGTGACCGCGAATTCCTGAAGCTCGCCGGACAGGAAGGCCTTGACCTGTCGCGCCACATCATGGAGCGCCGGGTCGTCGAGGATCAGCGCCGCGTCGCGATAATACTGCCGGAGCGCGCGGAGCGCGGCCTGCTCGGTGCGCCGGGGCAGCGTCAGCAGGCGCAGCCCTTGCGCCGAGGCGGCCAGCCCGATCCAGCCCCACGTGGGCGTCTCGAAAACCAGCGCGTGCGCCTCACCGGCCATGATCCTCTCCTATCTGCCCGGCCCTGGTAACGCGCGAGCGGCGGGCGAGAAGCATCTCGACGGCGATCCCGACTGCCAGGAACGCGGTCGCGGCCAGGGCCGCCGCGGCGGCATCACGGATCACCGGCGCCGCGGCCACGCGGGGGGAGATCAGCCGCAGCGCCGACAACACCAGGCCGACCGGCAGCACGAAGTTGAGCGCCAACCACAGCCCTACCTGGCGCGGCCGCGGGGCCGGCGGCCGCGCCAGCCGGCCGCTCAGCCAGGCCAGGAACGCCAGCGGCAGCGCGACTCCGGCCAACAGCAGGAACACCCCCAGGACGATCATCGCTCGAAGCCGCCCCGTCGGCGCGCCTGCCAGATGCGCCAGGTCATCTTCAGGAAGAGCCAGCTATCGCGCAGCGGCCGGAAGTGACTGATCTTGTCGTTGTAGATCGTCTTGATCGGCACCCAGGTGATCTGGAATCCGGCCAGTTGGGCGCGCAGCAGCAGCTCGACCTCCGCCTCGAAGCGGGTCGCATCCGTCCGTACCGTCTCCATCACCGCCCGGCTGAGCAACCGATAGCCGCTCTGGTTGTCGGGGATCGGCCGGCCCATCGCCAGGCCCAACAAGAAGGTGCCCGTCCGGTTGCCGAACTGATTCCTGGCGGGCATCTGCGAGAAATCGCGCTGGCCGATGATGATCTCGCCCCGGCCGGCTCGAAACGCCGCGATGAATTGCGGGATTTCGTCCGGGTCGTGCTGGCCGTCGGCGTCGAGGGTGATCGCGGCCGCCGCCTTGCGCTGCACCGCATAGGTGAAGCCCGTGTTCAGCGCCTTGCCCTTGCCGCGGTTCACCGCGTGCGCAATGACCTTCGCGCCGGCCAACGCGGCGACCGCGCCGGTCTCGTCTGTGGAGCCATCATCAATCACCACCACCGGCCCATACTGCAGCGCGGCCTTGACCACCTCTCCGATGAGGCGCGCCTCGTTGTAGGCGGGTATCAGAATGATAATCTCGCCGTTCGCCTGGGTCATGTTTCCTCGCTTCCTGAAGCTGAACACTCACAGGCGCAGTGTACCGCGGGAATCGGGATGCGTCAAAACGCCCACGGCAGCAGTTCCAAACATTTTGGAATCGCTGAGGCCGGCCCCTGCTATTTGACAAGCACCCATCTCGGCGGCAGAATAGGGGGCGTGACAATGAAGTCAACCGACCAAAGGAGACCCGCCATGTCTCTCTTGCGAACGACACTCATCGCACTGTCCCATAATCGCGCCCTCCAGGATTTGATTGTGCGCGTCGCAATTTCCCGGCGGATGGCCCGGCGCTTCGTCGCGGGCGAGACGCTCCAAGACGCGCTGACCGCCGTGCTAAACCTCAACGATCAGGGCATGGTCGCCACGCTCGATCACCTGGGCGAGAATGTCACGACCCAGGCCGAGGCGATCGCGGCCGCGGATGAATACCTGCTGGCGCTGGAGGCGCTGAACCTGGCCGGCGCGAACAGCAACGTCTCGGTCAAGCTTACCCACATGGGCCTCGACCTGAGCGAGGATTTCTGCTACGGCAATGTAAACCGGATCGTGCGCAAAGCAGCCGAATTGGACAACTTCGTGCGGGTGGACATGGAAAGCTCGCCGTACACCGAGCGCACCCTGCGCATCTACCGGCGCCTGCGCGGGCAATTCGACAACTGCGGCATCGCCGTCCAGGCCTACCTGCACCGCTCGCAGGCCGATGTCGAGGCGCTGATCGCCGAGGGGATCGGCCATTTCCGGCTGTGCAAAGGCGCCTACGACGAGCCGGCCGGCATCGCCTATCAGGAGCGGCCGGCCGTGACGCGGGCGCTCAACGCGTTGGCGCGCACGTGCCTGGCGCCGGCCGGGCAGGCGCGGGGCGCCTACGCGGCGGTCGCCTCGCACGACCAGGAGGTGATCAACTTCACACGCGCCTACGCCTATCAGTATAATGTCCCGCCCACCGCCTACGAATTCCAGATGCTCTACGGTATCCGCCGCGAGCTGCAGGCCGACCTGGTGCGCCGCGGTCATCAGGTGCGCATCTATGTGCCGTATGGCACACACTGGTATCCCTATTTCATGCGCCGCCTGGCCGAACGACCGGCCAACCTGCTGTTCTTCCTGCGGGCATTGATAGGAAACTAGGCCAGTGGCGGATTGTGGAGTACGGAATGTGGATGTCAATAACACGGCATGTGTGCTCCGATAAACACATTCGCCGCAACGAAAGGAAGTCGAAGGGGTTATAACGACAAGTATGACACCCCAGGAGAGGTCTATGGCGTACGACTGCGTTGTGTTGGTCAAGCAAGTGCCCGATACTGCCCATATCAGTGGCAAGGCTATGAAAGACGATGGCACCGTGAATCGCGCGGCGCTGCCCGCAATCTTCAACCCCGAGGACCTGAATGCGCTGGAGATGGCCTTGCAAGTCAAAGATCAGTATGGCGGCCAGGTCACTGTGCTAACGATGGGGCCGGCGCGGGCGGCTGACGTGTTGCGTGAGGCGCTGTACCGTGGCGCCGATCGGGTGATCCTGCTCTCTGATCGCAAGTTTGCCGGGTCGGACACCTTGGCCACTTCCTATGCCCTCAAATGCGCCGTTGAACATATCGGCGACTACGACCTGGTCTTTTGCGGACGGCAGGCGATTGATGGCGACACGGCCCAGGTCGGGCCGCAGGTGGCCGAGAAACTGGGCATCCCGCAGATTACCTACGCGGAAACCATCCAGTCGCTGCAAGATGGCGAGATCACCGTACAGCGAGCTTTTCCCCGTGGGAAGGAGACGGTCAGATGCGCGCTGCCGTGCCTGCTGACCGTCGTCAGCACAGCCAATCGGCCCCGTCCCCCTTCGGTCCGCAGGATGATCGCCGGTAAATTGGCCGCTACCCCCCTCGAATATCCTGCCTTGCTGAAGCAATGGCCCGAGTTCGAGACAGTTGAGGCGCTGGATACCTATCTGGCTGAGCGCGATCTGAAGATTCCTGTCTGGACGACAGCCGACGTCGGCGCTGAAGAGGAGAACCTGGGACTGGACGGTTCGCCGACCAAAGTGTGGAAGGTTGATTATGTCGTGCTCGGAATGAACGAAAGCCGACAGATCCCGGCTACCCAGGAAGGCATCTCTGCCCTGGTCAGCGAGCTAATTCAGGGTCACATCTTGTGAAGGGAATTGAGGGATGAATCAGGATAAGGAAGTCTGGATCTTTATCGAACAAGAAGACGGTGAGATCGCTGCTGTCAGTCTGGAGCTGCTTTCCAAGGGACGGGAGCTTGCCCAAAGGCTGGACAGTCGGGTTTGTGCCCTGCTATTCGGCCACGACATCGCTTACTTGTCCGAGCAGGTCATCGAGTACGGCGCGGACGTGGTGTTGCTGGCCGATCATCCCGAGCTGGCCTCCTACCGCACGTTGCCCTACGCCAGAGTCGCCATTGATCTGGTGCGCGCCCGCCAGCCCTATATCCTGCTGCTGGGCGCGACGCCGACCGGGCGCGATCTGGCGCCCCGCATCGCCAGCGCCGTGCGCGCCGGCCTGACGGCCGACTGCACCGACCTCCAGATCGGCGATTATCGGAAGAAAGATCGCGTGTACCGCGATCTGCTTTACCAAATCCGGCCCGCGTTTGGCGGCAACGTGATCGCCACCATCGTCAATCCCGACATGCACCCGCAACTCGCTACTGTGCGTGAAGGCGTGATGCGTATGGGTGAACCGGATCCCACGCGCAAGGGCCAGGTTGAGCGGATCGAGCCGCAGTTCGACGCGCGCGACCTGGTGTTACAGGTGGTGAAACGGGAGATGCAGCCGCTTTGCTGCGACCTGAAGAACGCCTCCATCGTCGTCTCCGGCGGCGCGGGCGTGGGCAGCAGGGAAAACTTCCAGCTTATCTATGAACTTGCGGAGACGTTGGGCGGTCAGGTTGGCGCCACGCGTGCCGCGGTTGATGCCGGTTTCGTGCCCTATGAACATCAGGTGGGGCAGACCGGGATCACGGTCCGGCCCCGTCTGTATATCGCCTGCGGCATATCGGGCACGGTCCAACACCGCGCCGGGATGGATCAGTCCAGCAAGATCATCGCCATTAACAATGATCCCGACGCGCCGATCTTTCAGATCGCGCATTACAAGATCGTAGGCGACTTGAACGAGATCATCCCCTGGATGATCCGTGCTTATCACGAGAATGCCAAATAGGGGAACTGAGCATGCCAGAGAATTTTTTTACCGATAACCTGGATCTGCAATTTCGCCTGGATCAGCTGGACTTCCGCCAGGTTGTCGAAATCATGGAAGACGGGTACAGCAACCATGCTCAGTATCCGGCTGCGCCGCGCAATTATGCAGACGCCAAAGACAACTATCGCCTGCTGTTGAACGTGCTGGGGGAGATCTGCGCCACCCGCGTGGCTCCCCGAGCGGCCGCGGCGGACGAGGAAGGCGCCCACTTGTACGATGGCCGGGTCAGTTACGCCACTGCGACGCAGGAAGCGTTGGATCTGTTCCGCCAGGCGGGGTTCACAGGCACGGTTCTGCCCTGGGAGTACGGCGGACTGAACCTGCCTGGAACAATCTACCGGATGATGATCGAAATCGTCGGCCGTGCCGAGGCCGGGTTGATGGCCGTTTTCGGGCTGCAAGAGATCGCAGCGACGATTGAGGCATTCGGCAGCGAAGATATGAAAGCCCGGCTCCTGCCCCGCTTTGCACGCGGCGAGGTGACCGCCGCGATGGTGTTGACTGAGCCGGATGCCGGTTCTGACCTGGGATCTGTGCAGACCCGTGCCACCTTGCGCGCCCAACCGCAGGATTCAGGCTCCGCAGGAGCAAAGGGTGAGTGGTGGCTCCTCAACGGCGTCAAACGGTTCATCACCAACGGCGGCGCCCAGATTTTGCTGGTGCTGGCTCGTTCCGAACCGGAGAGCAAAGACGCCCGCGGCCTCTCGTTGTTCCTGGTGGAGGCGGATGAGACGGTACATATCCGCCGTCTGGAGCACAAGATGGGCATCCATTCGTCACCCACCTGCGAGATCCAGTTCGCGAACACGCCGGCGCTTCTGCTCGGCAAGCGGCGTTTTGGGCTGATCCGCTACGCGATGAGCATGATGAATGGGGCCAGACTGGGGGTATCGGCCCAGGCGTTGGGCATCGCCGAAGCAGCCTACCATGATGCCTATCGCTACGCTGAAAAGCGCGTCCAGTTCGGCAAATCAATTCACGCGATCCCGGCGGTGTATCGCATGTTGCTCTCGATGCGGGGAGAGATTGAAGCGACGCGAGCGCTGATATGTGAGACCGGGTATTGGGTGGATCTGAACCAGGCCTACGAATATCGTGCCCGCAAGGGAGAAAACCTGGATCCGGCCGCCCGCCAACGGCAGAAGCAGGCCGATCGGTTGGCGTCTGTGCTGACTCCATTGACGAAGTACTTCGCTACCGAAATGGGCAACCGGGTCTGCTACCAGGCCATGCAAATTCACGGCGGCGCCGGCTACATGCGCGAGTTCAACGTGGAGCGTCACTACCGCGACATCCGCGTCACGAGCATCTATGAGGGCACCAGCCAGCTTCAGATTGTCGCCAGCCTGGGCGGACTGCTGAGCCACACCCTGGACGAGGTGTTCCAGGAATGGGCGGGGCTGGACTACGGCACGGACCTTGCCATGCTCAAGGATCAGGTCGTAGAGGCCACGGCATTGTTCAACCGGTGTGTTGACCACCTGAAGGAAGAAAGGGAACGCGCGCTGATTGACTACTACGCGGCCGACCTGGCCGACACGGGCGTATACGTCACGAACTGCTGGCTGATGTTGCGGGACGCGCGCCTGGCAGATTGGAAGCGCGAGATGGCCCGTGTCTATATCGCCGAGACGTTGCCGAAGATCCATGGTAAAGTGGCGGTTTTCCAGGCGATTGACCCGGCTCCCGTACAAGCGCGGGAACTGCTCCTGGCTGAATCTGTCTGAACTGAGGGTCATCTTCCGAGTTGGTTGGCATGAGTTGAGAGGTATTGAAATGAACCCCTACGACATCCTACGCGGCAAAACCTCGGTGATCACCGGCAGCGGTCGCGGCATCGGCCGGGCGATCGCGCTGGAATTGGCGAGCCACGGCACGAACGTAGCTGTCAACTACTTCCGACACAAAGAGCAGGCCGAGGAGACGGCGGTCGCGGTCGAGGCAGCGGGCGGCCGGGCCGTGGTCGTGAAGGCGCACGTGGGCGAGATCGCGGAGGTGCAGCGACTCGTCCAAACTGCCGCGGAAACCTTCGGTGGGGTGGACATCTTTGTGGGGAATGCCGCGTCGGGCGTGCTTAAGCCGGTCCTCGAACAACAGTCTAAGGGGTGGGACTGGACTTTGAATGTCAACGCTCGCTCGATCCTCTTCGGCGCACAGGCTGCGGCGCAGCACATGATGAAGCAGGGTTGGGGACGTATCATCGGCATCAGCAGCTTTGGCGCGCGCCGCGTGCTGCCGGAATACAGCCTGGTCGGCGTCAGCAAAGCGGTGATCGAGACGCTGATCCGCTATCTGGCCGTCGAGCTGGCGCCGCACGGCATCGTGTGCAACGCGATCAGCCCCGGCGTGGTCGAGACAGAGGCGCTCAACTACTTCCCCAGCAAAGACCTGATTCTGACCGAGGGCCAGCGCCGCACGCCTGCTGGCCGCTTCGTGTGCCCGGAAGAGGTGGCGAAGCTCGTCGCTTGGCTATGCACCGATGACGCCCGGATGATCGTCGGGCAGACGATCGTGATGGACGGCGGGTATGAGTTGGTTGCGTGACGAGTGACAAGCAACGAGTGAAGCGTGAGCACATCGTACGCACGCTGGATATGACCAGCGAAGGCAGCCAGCGGGTGCTCCCCAACTACGGCGCGGTGTCGGCGGCCAAGGCCGCGCTGGAATCGCACACCCGCTAGCTCGCCCTGGAGTTAGGATCGCGCGGCATCCTGGTGAACTGCATCAACGCTGGCGTCACCGACACACCTGCGCTGCGCAAAATCCCCGGAAACGAGATCATGGTCGAGATGACGCTGCGCCGCAACCCGCAGCGCCGCCTCACTGTGCCCGAAGATGTCGCCGCGACGATCGTCGCGCTCAGCCAACCCGACGTAAAGTTCATCAGCGGTTCGGTGATCTTCGTGGACGGCGGGGAATCCATCGTGCCGTGATGACAAACCTCACCCCGCAACTCAGCCACGGTTCTGAACGCAGTGAAAGCGCCTGGATTTCGGCATCGGCCAGAGTGTTGCTGATCGCTACGTGGGCGGCGTTCAGCCGGTCTGCAATGCTGTGTTTCGGTCGGGTTGCCATGCGGTGTCTCCTTGCGATGTGTTGACGATGAGTTTTGGCGGCTGCCTGGCGCCGGCGGGTCGCTTCCGCCCGTCGGGTGGTTGCTTCCCTGTGCCGGATGGCTGCTTCTCGATGCCGAACGGTTGCTCCCCTGTGATAGGCGACTGCTTCCAAGTGATGGATGATTGCTTCTCCATGGCGAACGGCAGCTTCCCGGTGACGGACGGTCGCTTCTCGACGGAGCTTCGATCACGTTTGTAACTCGCGGATGAAGTCGGTGGTGGGACGCAACCGAACCTGGCTTCAGGAGCAGGTCACGGTTGATCTGACCCGCTCCGCCACGACCAATCTCGCGACGATCGTGGGTGATCGAATTCAAGTACCTGTCGAACGCGGAGTTCGCGAGGTATCACGTGGCGCCCGAAGCGTTCCCGCTGCAAGAGGAAGACACGCGGCAGATTGCGGGCTACGTGGCGGGGCTGCGCCAGGAGTACCCGGAGGCGCACATCCGCCAGTTCGTGATCTACTGCTTCGGCAACCAGGGCTTCCGGGTGTGCGAGGCGAACGAATAAATGACAGGAGTTACGCAGTAGCTGCTCCCAGCCGGTCTGCGACCGGCGCCGTTGGCCTGGACGGGCCGCTTTCTCTGGCCCGACGGCGGTCGCAGACCGCCTGAGAGCCAGGAGTGCGTAAGTCCTGTAAATGACCGGCGCCTTCGAGGCGCCGGTCACTTGCGATTCTCTTACGGTTGCTCCGGCTCGACCGGCGCCAGCCGCACCTCCTCGTACCCCTTCCGCTTGGCCGCCACCTCCCAGTCGAAGGTCGCGTTCGACGCGCCGCCCCGCAGCTCGCGCACGGTGAAGCCGGTCGCCGTCTTCTCGACCACGTAGACGCCGTTGCAGTCGCCGGTGAGGGTGACCTGCACCCGCATCGGATGGTCGGCGTCAATCGTCACCGTTTCCAGCCAGATCGGATCGAGCGCGATGGTCGCCACGCCGTTCACCAATTGCCCGCCGCCCCGGTCGAAGAAGTAGACCTCGGCCGACTCATCGGCGTAGAGCGTGCGCGCGCCATGGCTGGCCGTGGCGACGACGGCGCTCTTGGCGCCGGCCACGGTGACATTCCCGCCAATGTAGACATTGTGATCCGCGCTCACATTGCCGCGCAAGAAGGACTGGCCCGCCACGGTGGCGTTGCCGCTGACGGCGGCGTTGTGCGCCACCGAGAGATCATTCCCGCCGTAGATCGCGCCGGCAAACGAGCCGATGCCTTGAGCGTTGACGCCGCCTTGAGTTTGGATGGCGCCGTTATGACTCAACACGGCGAAGAGGGCCGCGCCGGGGGCCGCGGGATAGATCGCGAATCCCCCGGCGTCCATGCGGACTTCACCGCCGGCCAGCGCGCGAGCTTCGCCGCCGCCGGTGGAGACCGATACGCTTGAGTAGGTCGCTGCGCCGTAGCTGTTGACGCCGGAGGTGGTCGTACCCTTATCAACGGTGTGCAAGCTCTGGGCGTAGATCTCGCCGTTCAGATTCACATCCCCATTGATCTGCACCCCGCCGTCGAACCGGGCAGCTCTGCCGCCAATAACATTCACGACCCGAAGGCCGTAGTGGCTCGTGCTGCTGCTTCTGAAGGATCCCCCATCGCCGTTCTTGCTGTAGCCGAAGACACCGTCGCCATTGATGCTTTGGCCGGCGACACCGTCGCCATTCTCGCTGTAGCCGTAGACACCGTTGCCAGTGTCGCTCTGGCCGGCGACACCGTCGCCACTGTTGCTGCGGCCGTAGACACCATAGCCGCCGCCGTTTTGCACTGACGCGGCCTCCAGGGTCGGCGAGTAGGTGTTCGTCACCGATAGGACAGGCGAACCGGCGATGTTGCCGACGATCACCGCGCCTGGCCGCAGGCTGAGCGCATAGGGCACGGGCGTGATCTCCTCGCAGGCGACGTTGCCCGCGCCGCCCACGTCCACGCCCAGCCACAGTCCTCGCCCATCGAAGAAGAGCGCCTGATCCACATCCAGCTTGACGCTGAACAGGCCGTTGGCGACCGCGACGCCGTTCGACACGACGGGGCTGCCCACCGGCGTCGCGCAGCCCACGGCGGTGTAGAAGCGGAAGGTGAAGTTGCGACTGCCGGTCACAAGACTGCCCCCTTCCTTCAGCACGCCCTGGTAGTTGATCCGGCTGCTGACGGTCGCCGCCGTAACCGAAACTGCGCCGTCCGGCTGCGGGCCGGGCGTCTGGGCCTGGCCCGACCGCGCGAGGAACGCGGCGAACGCGATGACCGTCAGTGCGACGGCCAGCATGAGGCGGAAGGGTTGCGGTTCATGGGAAACCTCCCCACATCCAGACCTTTGAGGTCTCGGAGACCTCAAAGGTCTATCTCGCGACCTTGAAGGTCTATTGTTTCAGCACCAGCGGCAGATACCGCAACTGCCGGACGGCCGGCGCGGAAGCCGCGCCCGGCAGGAAACCCGAACTGATCTGGGGACCGACGCTCGCAGTCCACTGGCCGATGGCGCTGTCCAGCGTCACCGCGCCTATGGTTGCCTGGCCGCCGCCCCCGGCGATGGCCGACCACCCGATCCCAGGCCCGGCCTGCGCCCGGATCAGCCCCGCGCCGCGGAGCAGCAAGCTGCCCGCCAGCGCGGCCAAGAGGACGATCTGTTTCATGCGCATTCTGTTTGCCTCCTGTTGAAACGGGGAGACCCTCGCCGTCGGCTGAGACTGCGGAGGTCTAATTGCGTTGCCCTGCGATGACTCCGGGCGCTGCGCTGAAGTTGTGCTGCGGCTGCTTCCCGGTCTATTGTTTCAGCACCAGCGGCAGATAGAGCGGCGCGCGGCCGGTCGTCACCTCCCGGCGCGTCAGGTTGCCGGCGCTGTCGTAGGTGTAGATGATGCGTTTGCTGCCATAGTCCGCCTGGATCAGCCGACCGGCCGCGTCGTAGGTGTAGGTGATGGCGACACCGGCGGATTTTCGATTTTCGATTGCCGATTGCGGATTGACCGCGGAATCCTGCATTCGCAGATCTGAAATCGCAAAGACGAGATCGGCGTCCGCTTGCGCGTTGGCTGCGAGTGTCAACATCACGAAGGCAAGCGCGATGAGCAAGATCGTGCGTTGTCGAGTGCTTGAGCGTAGCATATGTACCTCCTCATCGGTATAAGTGATCAGGCCACAAACGCTATATCACACATCGCTCGGCGTCAGCGGCCAAGCGGCTGCGTTACCAGTGTCTGTGTCCGCCGTCTTTCCTCGAAATTCGTCAATAGGATCTCCACGTCATCGTAAAGCTCCCGCTCAAAGGTCGCGATGCAGTCGGGATCTACCCTCTGAACGCCCCACACCATCGCCTGGGCCCTGCGCCGCGCGATGTCTTGTTTGAACTGATGTCGCCTCTGCGGGTCAGCGAGTATTCTGTTCACCTTTTCGTTCAGCATCTCGCGCAACTGCCCTTCCCTTTTCGCAAACTCGGCCCACCTATCGCCCTCTAGCTGCGCGATACCCAGGCGTCGCCACAGATACCACGTGGCACCATAGTCTTCATCTGAGTTGCCGATGATGATCTGCTCGCCGCCGTGTCCAAATACTCTGAAGGCGTATCCTCGCACGAGAAAGCGCACATCAGCTTTTCCGTCATGTTCGGCGATGGCCTGCCGGGCTGCTTGCTCCAGCTCTTCCGGCGTTGGTGGATGCGGCACGATCGCCCCGGTCAGGACATAGGCTTCCAGGCTCATCTTGCCGAGCAGATCGCTCAATGACGCTGATCCCGAAGCTGTCGTTGCCTGGTGATACGTCCGAGAGCGGCCGCTTGTCGTCCAAACGTCATTGAGATCAACTGAGGCCCCAGCCGGATCGCCTTTTTGTATGGGGTCGTCCAGAGCGTACAGATAGGGATCGAGCTCCCGGGTGTCGGCAACCTGCGGCCAGACCGGATCGCGGCTGATGAATCGCCCGGTCGTCGCGTCATAGTAGCGCGCCCGCATGTGGTAGAGCGCGCCGCTCGCGCCTTCCTGCCGCACGCCCCACTGCCCCACGAAGGTGAACGGCTGCGTGTTCGCGCCCGTGTGCGCCAGCAGGCGGCCGTAGGGATCATAGGCATAGGCATCGGTCACTGCGCCGCTCCCGTCGGTCAGCGCCAGGGTCGAGCCGGTGCGGTCGAAGTGGTAGTGATACACCTGGTTGCCAGCGGCCGCCTCTATCATGTAGAGCAGTTGGCCGCCAGGAGTCCAGACGTAGTAACGCAGCGGAATTGCGGATGACGAATGACGAATGGCGAATGGCGACGCATCGGCGGTCTCGGTGAACTCGGCAACGATGGGCGACAAACCCAGCGCGTAGTTGTAGTAGTAGTGCGTGGGCGCCCCGCCCTGCGTTCGCGTGCGCAGGTCGCCCAGGCCATTGTAGGATAAGATGTCATCTTGTCCCACCCCGACCAGCCGCGAGGCGCCGTCCCAGGTGTAGGTGATGCCGGGCGATGCGGTCAGCCGGCCGCGCGCGTCGTAGGCATACCCTGGGCTGCTGATCTGCGCGGCTGCGTCGTAGGACAAGTTGACAACTTGCCCCACAAGGCTGGCGCTGGGGTCAAGCGGCGCGATCATCGCAAGCTGCGTCACCTGGCCGGCGGCGTCGAGGGTGTATTGCAGATCGGTGATGGCGTTGCCGCCGCTGGCCGCGCGGATGCGCGTCAGACGCGCGGCGTCGTCCCACGCATATGTCGTGTTCACACCGTTCGGCCGTGTGACGCCGATGAGCCGCCGCGCGTTGTCATAGGTGAAATGGATCTGGGTCCCGGTCAGGCTATCGTGCACCTGCGCCAGCAACCCGGTGGTCGCGCCGTAGGTGTACGTGACCGTAAATGCGCCGTTGTTGTACGTCACCGTCTTGACGCGCCCCGCGTCGTCATAGGTCGCGCCGAAATCAGCGCCATCCTGAGTGTGGGTGATGCGGCCCTCTGCATCATACGCCAGCGCGAGGTCGTTCGCCGCAGTCAGGCGGTTGGGCGCATCGTAGGTGAAGTTCAGCGCGGGGCCGCCCGAATAGACGAGCGCGGTCAGGTTGCTGGCGGCGTCATACGTGCGCATCAGGGTCGCGCCGTCGGGGAACGTCGTCTGCGCCAGGCGATCGCGCGTGTCATAGGTGTGCGTGATCACGCGGCCAAGCGGATCGGTGAGCGAGCGCAGCCGCCCCATCGCCGTATAGCCGAAATCCCAGCGGCTGCCGTTGAGATCGGTGATGCGCGTCAGGTCGCCGAGCGCGTTGCGCGTGTAGGTGACAGCGCCGCTGGCCGGCAGCGTCACGCCTGCTAGCAGATCGTGCGCATCGTAGGTGTAGTCTGTCGCACGGCCCAGCGGGTCGGTGATGCGGGTGATGCGATTCAGCGCGTCGCGGCCGATCCGCGTGGCCGCGCCCAGCGGATTCGTCACAACCGTCGTGAAGCCGAGCGCGTCGGACTGGTAGCGCGTCGCGAAACCGAGCGGCGTCATCTGCTGCGTCGGGATGCCTTCGGCGTCGAAAGCCGTCTGCCACGTCTGCCCGCCGCGCGTGATCGCGTTGAGCCAGCCGCCCGGATCGTAGCCAAAGGTGGTCGCAATACTCGTCGGATCGGCGACGGAGGCGAGGCGGCCGAGCGCGTCATAGGTGTACGTCGTCGTCTGATTCAGGCGATTGGCGCTGCTCGCCACGCGATCCATCAAATCGTAGGACAAGTTGGCAACCTGTCCTACCGCATCGGTTACGCTCACCAGGTTGTCGTTGGCGTCGTACGCGAAAGTCGTCGTGCGATTGTTCTCATCGGTGAGCGAGGTAACGTTGTCGTTCGCATCGTAGGCGATCTGGACGAAGGTCGCGTCGGGGTGGGTGATACGTATGAGCCGCTTGTGGGCATCGTAGGTGCAGGTCGTGACCGCGTCGGCATCCGAGTCTTTGGATGAGGCGAGGGTCGCGTCGGCGTTGTAGATAAACGTGGCGACGCCGCCGCGCGGATTGGTCGCGGTGAGGACTTGCCCGCGGCCGTTGTAGGTGTACGTCCAGACTTGCCCCGCGCGATCGGTGTGCGTCAGGACGTTGCCGTTCGCGTCGTAGGTGAATTGTTCGTTGTCGTCAATTCGCTGGAGCGCCGATGTCGTCGTCGGGTAATCCACGCGCGTCGGATTGTAGAAGGTGAATGTGATAGTCTCGCTGTTCAGCGGATTGGTGAAAGTTTGATCCTGTGCGGTGTAGGCGTAATTGATCGTGTTGTTCTTGGCGTTTGTCATGTAAAGCAACTTGCCTGTTTGCAGATGATACGAAAACACAGACGTCGCGCCAAGCCGATCGGTGACGCTCGTCAATTGCTCGTCGCTGTTCTTGGTGAACTGCGCCGCCGCGCCGTTCGTGTCGGTGATGACTTTGGGCAGGCTGTACGAACTGTGGTGCTCAAAGACACGCGTGGCCCCGTCGGGCTGCTGCACCATCACCGTGTTGGAGTTCGCCGTGTAACTCAAAGTCGTCGTGTTGCCCAGCGCATCCTGCTGCGTCGCCACACGATTGTCTAAGGAGCCGTTGAGTGTACTCACCGTATAGGTCTGCGTGACCGGCGCGTTGCCGCGCGGCAGTTGACGGCTGGCGACCTTATCGCCCCTGGCATAACTGAGTGTGGTTGTATTGCCCAACGCGTCCGTCACCGAACGCAGCGTCGGCCGGTTGCTGTTGTCCGCCGCGGCGGCTTCGTAGGTGAAGGTGATCTGTCGGCCGCCCTGGTCGGTGATGCGTTGCAGATAGGTCTTGGTCCCCACCGTGGCGTAGGCGAGGTCAAGCGTGCGGCCCAGGCCATCTTCGATGCGCGCCGGCTTACGATCGGCGCCGGCGGCGTAGGAGTAGATGAGCGCGTTGTTGTTGCGGTCGAGGAAGCGCACAATGCGGGTTGCTTCCCCGCTGAGCTTCTGAAAGATGTAGACGCGTTCTGCGATGGGATCCATCAGATAGGCGTACTCAGTGGTCTCTTGGAGGACGTACGGGACACGCGAGCCGTTATCCACGAGGGTCCCAACACCGGCAATGACTTCGTTCGGCTCGACCAGCACCCAGTCGCTGCCGACCTTCTTGAACGCGACCTGATCGCCGTCGGGGAAGAGGATGGTGGCCCAGGTTTTGCCGTTGAGGTCGTAATTGATGGTGGCAACCACAAAAGGGCTCCAACGGAAGTTGGTTGGCAGCCAGGTCGTGAGCGCATCGGATGGCGGCAGTTCGGACTGGGACTGGTGGAACAGGTCAACGTCGAGCGGCAGCAGGCTGTTGAGGGCCAGGAGCGGTTGGCTGAACTCATATGCCCCGCTGCCGGCCGAGATGGGATCGTTTGTTTTCAGCGTCTTGCCGAGGCCGCGGGTGGTCCACACGGCGGGATTGTCCTCTCCTGCCGGCGCACGGACGGCTATGGGCGCCTCGAAGACGATATCGAAACAGTTCGTGCAGCCGGCCGCATCGTAGACCGCCGCGCCTTCGGTTGCGGCCAGCGTGTCGGCCGCCAGGTCCAGCCCGATCGGCAGGGTGTTACTCATCGCTGCGCCGTTGGCCGGGCTGTCTGCCGCCATCCGGGCCGACATGCGTTCGTTATCCGGGACCGGCCCTGTCGCGGCCTGTGCTGGCGACGCTGAGATCTGCGCGGCAAACGCCAGTCCGGCCAGCAGGGTCAATCCTGCTGCGAAAGCGAAACTGAGACGAGAGAGGTGCGAGCGCATGGTGACCTCCTAGCGAAACGGTAGGCTTCCTTTCAAGCAGCGATCAGTTTCTATCTGAGAATGAGCGGCAGACTCCGTGTCGAGCGCCGACCAGCCCTCGGCAAACGGTTCGGCAAGCGCGGCCGTCTGAGGTATGGTCGGCGGCTGGATTGCACGCGACGCCGCAGGCGACGCCGCGCTTGCTGCAAACGCAGCCAGCATCGCAGCGACGACGAAGAGGCGAAGTGCTTTGCTCATTCGCTGAGTGGACTGGGCCAACATGACGGCTATTCCCCTTTCTTATGGAACACGACGATTAGCTTCCTTTGAGAACGAGCGGCAGGTAGGTCTTGAGAAGCGGCGTCGAAGTCGCTGTCGGCGAGGCGGTTGGCGTCCGCGTGGGTGAAACCGTAGCAGTCGGCGTGGCTGTACCGCCTACGGTATACGTCACCACCAGCCGGGGGCGCAGGCTCGCCGTGCCGCAGTTGCGGCTATAATAGTAATGATAGGTGTATTGACCGTCGAGCGGACGCAGCAGCAGGCCGTGGTTGGGCTGGCTGCCCGATACCCAGGCGCGCACGGCCGCCGTGGCGTCCAGTTGCACCCAGCCGTTGACCTGGCTTGCAGGCAATGTAGTCTGTCCTACGATGGTCGGGTCGAAGTCGCCGCCTGCGGTCGTCCAGGCCGCGGCTGGGCTGGCCCGATTCCAGGTGGCGCCATCGGCGAGATAGCCCGGCGGCGGGTTGAAGTCAACGCCGGTCCCTTCGACCCAGTCGCGGGTCACCCGGTAGAGGGCGATCGGCATGGCGTTCGACGCTTCCCCGCCATAGCGATACAACTCGACCGTCGCGCTCCCGATCACGGCATTGGCGGGCAGGGCTGACAAATCCCACCGCAGCAGGCTGCGCCGGCGTTCGGCTGCTTCGCCCCAGAAGGTCTCCAGGTTCCCGCCCTCGCCCAGGTTGATGTCGGGGAAATCCTCGGCCAGGATCGTGTCGCTCGTGCCGGCGTAGGCGGGAGATGGGCTGACGCCATCCTGGAAGATCATCGTTTGCTCGCCGGGCGGCAGCGTGGCGGTCGGGGTCGGCGTCGAGGTTGCGGTCGGCGTCGGCGTGCGCGTCTCCGTGGGTGAGGCGGTCGCGCTCGATGTGGGGGTCGCGGTCGCGCCATCGGTCGGGGTGAGTGTCGCAGTCGCGGTCGGCGTCGGCGTGCCCAGGCTCGCCTGCCAGCGATGGTAGAAAATGTTGAGCAGCGGGATGAACTCGCTGGCGGCCTTCTGCTGTCCGGCGGTCGAGGGGTGGCTGTCGCCGCTGGGGTAGGCCGAGGCGTTGTTGTCTATCGTCTGTATGTGTTGGATCGCGAGACTTTGCCAGCGGTGATGGTTGCCGTCGGTCCAATCGGCGTCGTTCGGCTCGTCGGTCGTTTCGGGATCATCCACGCGGCCGGGGCTGCCGTTGGAGGTGAGGACGTTGTAGTAGTTGAAGACCGCGACGTTCTGATGGGGATATCCGGTCAGCCAACTGTTCATCAGCCAATTGTTGAAGGCACGGGCATTGGCGGCACGTTCAGGTGTAGTATCCCCCTGCGCCAGCGGCGGCGCGGTGATGACGATGAACAGCTTGTCCGGCCGGGTGGCGAAGTAGGTCAGGATTCGGTTGTAGACGGCTTTGGCGTTCGCGACGGTGTACTCATCATTCGGCTCCGCGCGGGGCGGGTCGTCCGGGTTGCCGGACAGGTCGGAGTTGGGGAAGCACGACTTGAACATGATGATCTGGTTCTCGCCGGCTGGCGCGATCGCCAGGCGCGGCCAATCGCCAAACCCGCCGAAGTTCTGGTCGCCTTCGCTGTACAACGCGGCCAGGATGGTTGCGCTGTTCGGCCCAGTGAACCATTCGGGCCAGTTGGGGATGTCGGTGCGATCGCCGATGGCGTCTGGCCCCCAGCCATAGTTAGTGGCGCTGACGTAGTAGTTGTTGTTCATCAGCGCCTGACCCAGGCCGCCGTAGGGCTGACCGTCATTGGGGTCGGCCAGCCAGTGGCCGCCGGTCGAGTGGTGGATGAAGACCAGCCGGACCGGGTCGGCGGGCGGCGCGGGGTTGTCGGCCAGCGTGACGGTGGTGCGCGTTTGACTGTGCGCCGGCGGGGTCGTAATCATGCCGGGCAGCGCGGCCAGGACCGCAACGAGCAGCAGAAGGGTGACAAGACGTAGGATATTCATTTCGATGACCTCCTTCATTGATGACTCCGCAATACCAGCGGCAAGTGAACAAAACTGGTCGGCACGAACGGATTAAGCTCGAACGAACCGATGTCGCAGACAGCCACACTATCGCCGTTGCCATCCAGAGGACGAGTTACGCCACGCTGATCCGTCGCAGGACAATCTGAAACCTGTCAGGCCTCTTTCCTTTCTTCTACCGCAGGATCAGCGGGAGATACACCCTGAATTGCGGTGTCGCGGTCGGTGTGGGCGTTGGCGCAGTTGTCGCCGTGGGGGTAGGCGTCGGTTCGGCGCCGGGTTCATGGACGAAGACGTCCTCTGTACCATTCGTGTCATTGGTCACCAGGTTGTGGGCGCTGGAATGAAATGCCACTGAGCGTCCTTCGGCAGAAAGGGATGGCATGGATCGCATGTAAGACCACCCGGAGTCGCCGCTCCCCTGTGTGCCATCAGAGGCGACGGAAACACGGATGGTTTCGCCTGTTTCTTGGTCATGCCTGAAAACATCGAAGAAGTTTCTCGTGTCACCGCTGACCAGGTTGTTGGACTGAGAAACAAATGCCACGTAGCGGCCGTCGGCGGAGATAGCCGGGTAGCGGCCGCCCAGGTTGGCCTCGGCGCCGTCGGAGGCCACGGAGGCTCGCGTGGTCTGGCCGGTCTGCCGATCGTGGACGAAGATATCGAGGGCGCCGTTATAGTCCAGGCTCACCAGATTGCTGGCCTGCGACTCGAAGGCCACATAGCGCCCATCGCCGGAAATGACAAGGCCACGCGATTCTGCATTGGCCTGGGTCCCGTTGGAGGATACCGACACACGGGTGGTTTGGCCCGTCTGCCGATCATGCACAAAGACGTCCCACGTCTCGTTGGTATCACCGCTGACCAGGTTGGTGGCCCTGGAATAGAAGGCCACGTAACGCCCATCGGCCGAGATGGCCGGCCAGTAAGAGTCGCTATCCGCCTCGGCGCCAGCGGAGGAGATGGACACGCGGCTGGTCTGTGCGGTCTGGCGGTCGTGAATGAAGATGTCCTGGGCGCCGTTGCGGTCGCAGTTGACATCGCATTGGCTGTCGCTGTTGGTGTCGGTGCCGATCAGGGTGCTGGCGTGCGAGGAAAAGGCCACGTAGCGGCCGTCAGCAGAGATGGCGCATTCGGCGATATAGGATGCGGAGGCATCGCCTTGCGCGCCGTTGGAGTGGATTGAGACCCGGGTGGTTTGCGCCGTCTGCCGGTCGTGCACGAACACATCATAGGCGTTCGCGGTGTCGCCGTCCACCAGGTTGCTGGCCCGCGAGACGAAGGCCACGTAGCGCCCGTCGGCCGAGATGGCCGGCATGGCGTCAAGGGAGGAGCGGTTGTTTCCCTGGGCGCCGTTGGAATGGACCGAGACGCGCGTGGTCTGGCCTGTCTGACGATCGTGGACGAAAACGTCGTCGTAGCCGTTGGTATCGCCGGCGACCAGGTTGGTAGCGCTGGACACGAAGGCCACGTAACGTCCGTCGGCGGACATCGCGCTATTGACAGACGCGCCGTTGCCCTGCGTACCATCGGAGGCGATTGACACGCGGATGGTGACGCCGCCCTGGGCAATCGCAAACGGCTGCGACCGGAGTACCAGACACATCAGCATCGCGACAATACTCAAAGCGGCTGCGATGAAGGGTCGTGGTTTCATGGCCTCGCCTCCTTGTTGGAATCTACCTGTTCGATTCGTTTCTACCGCCGCAGGATCACCGGCAGGTAGAGCAGCGCGCGGCTGGTCACCTGGCGCTGCGTCAGGTTGCCGGCGTGGTCATAGGTGTAGATGATACTCTTGCCGCCGCCATAATCGGCGCGCACCAGCCGGCCGGCCGCGTCGTAGGTGTAGGTGACTGACCCGCCGGCCGCCTGCGGACGTGCTGGGCTGGCTGCGCCAGCCGGCGACTGCCCGCCGAGCAGCAGCGCGGCGAGCAGGACGATGATGCTGAGGAAGAAGCGCAGATTTCTCATGAGTATGTTTCCTTTCTGAGCAACTATGTGCCAGGCATCTTCGAGACGCCTGGCACGTTTTTGCTAACGCGCTTTGAAGACCCACTCCCCAAGTGCCCACCACTTGGCGAAGGTCTGGCGGTGAATGCCGCGCCATATGTTCGGGAAGGCGTTCCACATATTATGCGCGCCTTTCTTTAACATTGCGATGTTCTCTTGTAGCCTGGCCATCCGCTCCTGTCGCTCCCACTCCAACTCTTGTTGTCTTCTCCGTTCCTTGTAGGCCTTTTCGTCTGCCACTTCTTGGGCCACGCGCTTTTTGACCTTCTCCCAGTGGGCCTCTTGGCCTGATGTCTTTGCTTGCCATTTCATACCCCACCCTAGTTCGAACTCCAACTCTGCGACGGTTATGTCAAAGGCAAGGAACAAGCGTCCGCCGACTTTCACCACACGCCCGATAGTCTTGGCTGCGACTTTTTCAAGCCAGGCTTCCTGAAAAACCCGTTCTGACTTCCTCATTTCCTTTGCCAGATCTATCACATGAATAGGATCGTCAAGAGACTCCAAGCCAGTCAAATCCACAAACCCTACTGGATTACTGCTGGCATAGGCATACGGACTGATCTGCAGGGGATCATCCGCCTGGGGCCAGATCGGATCGGGGGAGAGGAAGCGCGCCGTGGCTGCGTCGTAGTAGCGGGCGCGGATGTGGTAGAGCGTCCCGCTGTCGCCTTCCTGCCGCACGCCCCATTCGCCGGAGAAGGTGAATGGTTGGTCGCTGGCGCCGGTGTGGGCCAGCAGCCGGCCGTATGGATCGTACGCGTACGCGTCGGTCAGCGCGGCGCTCCCGTCGGTCAGCGCCAGGGTGGAGCCGTTGCGGTCGAAGTGGTAGAAGGAGACCGCGTTGCCGGCCGCCGCGTCGATGGCGTAGAGCAGGCTGCCAGCGGGGGTGTAGATGTAGTAGCGTGTTGCGGATTGCGGATTGCGGGTTGCGTGTTGCGTATTGCGTACTGCCTCCTGACCCCTGACCCCTGACTCCTGCCGTTCTGCCACGATCGGCGCCAGCCCCAGCGCGTAGTTGTAGTAGTAGCGCGTGGTGGTCGCGGCCACGGTGCGGGTGATGAGCTCGCCCAGGCCGTTGTAGGCAAGCTGAACGTTGGAAGCTGGAAGCTGGATGCCGGTGAGGCGCGAGGCGCCGTCCCAGGTGTAGGCGACGCCGGGCGACGCGGTCAGCCGGCCGCGGGGGTCGTAGGTGTAGCCGGCCGTGGCGATCTGCGAGGCGTCGTCGTATTGGAAGTTGGAGGTTGAAGGTTGGAGGTTGGCGGCCGGATCGAGCGGCGCGACCATGGTGGCCTGCGTCACCTGGCCGCCGGCGTCCAGGGTGTAGCGCAGGTCGAGCAGCGCGCCGTCCCGAATGCGGGTGATCCGGCCGTTGGCGTCGCGGGTGTACGCCGCGTTCACGCCGTTGGAACGGGTCAGGCCGGCCAGTTGCAGATCGGCGTCGTAGACGAAGTTCACCTGCGCGGCGGTCAGGTTGTCGGCCACCCGCATGAGCAGGCCGGTGGTGGGGCTGTAGGTGTAGGTGACGGTGAAGCCTGCACTGAGCCAGGACGAAGTGACGCCGCTGCCGTCGGGCCGCGGGTAGGCGATGGTCTGCAGCCGGCCCCCCGCGTCGTAGCTGGCGCCGAAGCTGACGCCGTCGTTGGCGCTGTTGATCACCTGCGACTCGGCGTCGTAGGCGAGGGCGATGTGGCCGGCGGCCGTGAGGCGATCCAGGTCATCGTAGGTGTAGATCATGCTTGTGGTGAGCGAAGCCGAACCATCGGGCCCGCCAGAGTAATGCAGCCGCGTGACGTTATCCGCCGCGTCGTAGGTGATGGTCAGGGCGCCGCCGTCGGGGAACGTCACCGTGGCAAGGCGGCCGCTGGCGTCGTAAGCCAACGTGGTCGTGCGGCTGAGCGGGTCGGTCGCAGTCGCCAGCCGCCCCATGGCTGAATAAGCGAAGCCCCACGCCTTGCCGCGCTGATCGGTGAGGCGGGTCAGGCCGCCCAGCGCGTCGCGCTGATAGGTCGTGGCGCCGATGCCGGGCAGGGCCACGCCGGATAGCAGGCCCTGGCTGTCGTAGGCATACGTGGTGGTGCGGTTCGGGTCGGTCACAGACGTGATGCGGTTCATGGCGTCGCGAACCGCCGTGAGCTGGCCGCCCAGCGGGTCGGTGAGGCGGGTGGGGAGGCCGAGCTTGTCGGTCTGATAGGCCACGGTGCGGCCCGACGGCGTGGTCCATGAGGTGGGCACGCCCTCGTCGTCATAAGCTGTCTGCCAGGTGTAGCCGCCCTGTGATGTGCTGATCGGCCAGCCGCGGGCGTCGTAGGCGAGCGTCGTGACCAGGCCGGTCGCATCGGTGATCACCGTCAGTTGGCCCAGCGCGTCATAGCCGTAGCGGGTCACGTTGCCCAGGCGGTCGGTGACCTGCGCCAGGCGGTCCAGGAGATCATACGCCAGGGTCGTGACCCCTCCCAGCGGATCGGTGACGGTCGCCAGGTTGCCGTTGGCGTCGTAGGTGTAGGTCGTGACCTTGCCGCGGCCGTCGGTCGTGACCGTGACCTGGTCGTTGGCGTTGTATGCGTACTGCTCGCTGCTGCCGTCGGGATAGGCGACCTGGATCAGCCGGCCAAAGGCGTCGTAGGTGAACGCCGTGACGCCGGTCTCGGAATCGCGGCTGGAGGCCAGCGTGCCATCCGCGTTATAGGTGTTGGTGATCACGCCGCCGACAGGGTTGCGCTCGGTGAGCGGTTGTCCGCGGGCGTTGTAGGTGTAGGTCCAGACGCCGCCGGCCTGGTCGGTCGCGGTGATGACGTTGCCGGTCGCATCGTAAGCATACTGCTCGTTCGTGCCGTCGGGGTAGTCCACGCGGGTCAGGCTGTAGAACGTGAAGGTCACTGTGGACTGCGGACTGCCGAGGGCCGACGACAAATCCGCAATCTGCAACCCCGAATCCGAAATGGTCATCATCTGCGCGGTGTAGGTGTTGGCGACCGTCTGGCCCATGGCGTTGGTGCTGGTGACGACCTTGCCGGTCGCCGCGTGATAGCCGAAGGTCGCGGCGTCCCCCAGGCGGTCGGTGATGCCGGTGAGCTGGCCCGCGGCGTTCTGCGTGTATTGCGCCCGCCGGCCGGTCGCGTCGGTGGTAGTCTTGGGGAAGCCGTGCGCGCTGAAGTGCTCGTGGATCAGGGTCGCGCCGCCCGGGCGGGTCTGGGTCACGACGTTGGTGGCCGCAGCGTAGCCCAGGGCAATCGTGTTGTTGTAGGCGTCCCGCTGCGCGATCACCCGCGCGTAGTCCACGCCGTTCAAGGTCTGCGCCTGATAGGTCTGGGTGTAGGGCGTGTTGCCCCTGGGCAGGGTCTGGCCCGCGATCAGATGGTTGACCAGCACCTTCCCCGCGTAGGCGAAGGTCGTGGCGTGGCCGGCCGCGTCGGTCACAGAACGCAAGGTGGGAGCGTTGTCGTTGTCCGCGGCCGCGGCCTCGTAGGCCAGGGTCGCCTGCCGGCCGCCCTGGTCGGCCACCCGCTGCAGGAAGGTCTCGCCGCCGACCGTGGTGTAGGTCAGCGTAAGGGTGTACGCCAGCCCATCGCCGATAAGGGCCGGCTGGCCGCTGTCCGGTGAGGGGTACTGGTAGGTCAGCGCGTTGCCGTTGCGATCCTCGATGCGCTCCAGGCGGGCCAGCCACTCGCCGGCGCCCCCCTGCGCGTACTTGCGGAAGACGTAGACCCACTCGGCCTCCGGATCCTGGAAGTAGGCGTAGCTCGCGGTCTCCTGGAGCGTGTACTTGACCCTGGCCGCGTTGTCGGTATAGGTCACGTCAGCGTGTTCCGTGGCATCCACCGGCGCCCACGCATCCCCCTGCTTCTTGAAGGAGAAGAGGTCGCCGTTCGGCAGGTAGAAGCTGGCGTAGACGTTGCTGCCCAGCGGCACGCTGATCACGGCCGAGGCGAAGGGGTCCCACCAAAACGTCGCGGGCACGAAGGCGCCGCCGCGGGCGTAGTCGCTGCGATAGCGCAGGGTGAAGCCCAGGTCGAACGGCCCGCCCAGCGCCAGGAGCGGCATGTCGAAGTGATACGCGCCGTTGGCGCTGGAGACGGGGTCGCCCAGGTTGTAGGACTTGCTGTAGTCGCGGTTCGCGCCCGTCCCGCCGGTCTCCGTCTGATAAGCCGGCGTCGAAGCCATAAAGGTCACAACCCACTCCTGGAAGGATGCGCCGGAGCCGCCATCTGACGCATTGACCTTGACCCTCCAGCCATACGAGACATTGTACCCGAAGCCCGAGGGGAGCGCATTCAGGCGATATTGATTGACATAGCCCAAGAGCGGGCTCGTCCAGGAGAGGTTAGAGCCGCCGGTACCGGTCAGGTACACTTGATAACTGTCTTCAGACGAGTTGGGGCGTTCGTTCCACCCGAAGTTTATGGGCACATTCGCTGTGGCGCCTGGGGGAGGGTTCTCCAACGTGGTGTTAGTGATGTTAAAGTTGCCGCCGGCTACGGAGCTAGTGGAAAAGCTGGGGATAAAGAAACTTAGCCACTTGTACAGAAAGAGTGGAATCAGGGGATTGCCGTCCTGACCGTTTCTGAACCGCACATTGTACCTGCTCCCTGGCGGCAGAGCAGAGATATTCGTGAACTTGTACTGCGCGTGCTCGTCAGTGCGTGTGGTCTGAACTGGATACCATCCTGTCTCGTCCTCCGGCGCCTGCAATAGATCGTTCCCATTATCCGTCCGCCGAGACAGGCTGCCGCCATCGTTCCGCCACAGCGATACATTGATGCCGCCCATGCCGGCGCCCCGGTAAGTCACCTGGCCGTAGATGCGGCTGGGACGGTAGACGCGCGCTGCGCCGCCGCCGTAGGTTCCGGCATAGAGCGTATCATGGAAACAAGCCAGCGCGCCGATGCCAGGTTGTCCGCTGACGCCGAAGCCGTTCGTGTTGGCCTTGCTCCAACTGCCCTCATCGCCGGTCGTGCTGCGCCACACCTGCGCCCCGAGTACGCTGCTATCGGTTCCCACCCAGAGATGTCCGTCGCAATCAGCCATAGCCCAGGCATGGGAGTTCGTGGCGTCGAAGCCGTTGGCGACGACGCGGCTCCAGGGGAGAGAGCCGCTGGCGCTGCGCCAGACCTCAAGCACATGACTCGCGTCTGTGCTGGCATACAAGGCAGTGTTGAAGACAGCCATGGCGCGCACATTCTCGCCGAAGTTGTCTGGACTGACGAGGCCCCATGTGTCACGATCACCTGTACTGCTGGAGAACACCCGGGCGCCGTTTTGCGTGGTTCCCGCAAAGATGAAGTTATTGAAGGAGGCCAGGGCAAAAATGCCCCAGTTGCTGGAATCGCCGAAGCCGCCCACAACGACTCTTTCCCAGCCGCCGGCGTCACCGGTGGCGTTGCGCCAGACCTGGGCGCCGTGCGGGTCAGATGGCGGCGTGGGCGTCGGATCAGGTGGATTGCCTTGCCACGTACCGGCGTAAAGCGCGTTGTTGAAGACCCCCAGGAAGCAGGCCATGTTTTGACGGTTGCCGAAGCCGGCGTTGGCGATCTGCTCCCAGCTGCCGGCGGCGCCGCTGGCGCTGCGCCAGACCTCGGCGCCGCCCCTGTAGTTCACGGCGCAGGCGTAGAGGGCATTGTCGAAGACAGCCAGGGAAGAAACGTAGGAGTTGAACGCATTGCCAAAGCCGGCGCTGACCACGCGGGTCCAACTGCCCGGGTCGCCGGTCGCGCTGCGCCAGACCTCGGCGCCGCTCCCGTTGGCTGTCCCCACATAAAGGGCGTCGTTGAAGACAGCCATGGATTTCGTAGCCACATTGGCAGACCCGCCATCGAAGCCGTCCAGGTTGACCTGCTCCCAGGCCAGAACCGGTTCAGCGGCCGGCGCGGCCGCCGGCAAACTGCTGGATGCGCCGGTGGGCGGCATGGGGGTGCTGGCAGCCGGCAGCAGATCGCCGGCCGCGGACGGATTGCCGAGAACGGCCTGCGCGCCGCGCGCGTCAAGCGAGACAGGTTTGGGGGTATCGGCGATGCTGGGCGGCGCGGCGCGGCCTGGCAGGATCAGCGAAGCGCCAACCGATAACGCGAGGACGACGAGAACGACGAGGAGAGACAGGTGTGGTGCGCGCATGGTAACCTCCTTTTGCGCCATGACAGGGAAAATAAACACCGATGGCGTGGGTCACTCGGTCAGGAGGCGATGGGACAACGAAGAACCGGGCGACCACGCAAGGTTCTTGGTCTGATACTATTCAATTCTTTGGGGCGCAAGCATCCTGCCCTGAAAAATAATGGCTCGCCGCTCTGGATTCGAGGCTTTAGCCGGTTTCTGCCGTTGCCAGCCAGACCGGCTAAAGCCTCTAGTCCGGGGCGCATTTTCATCGGCCGTGCCTGCCCTGAGCTTATCGAAGGCATGCTCCGCTGACGCAAAGCATGCCCCCAATTCAAGACATACCCAGCGAGGGGGTGTTTCTTGACAAGCGCTTAAAGTCGTAAGCCGTCGAGCAGTAACTCGACGCCCCGCGCGATCTGCGGCCGCAGTTGCACCTGCTCGGGGTCATACCCCCACAGCAGCAGCGTGCCTTCGATCATCGCCGCGATGGCGACGGCGATCTGGGAGGCCCCCATCGGCCGAAACTCGCCCCGGTCCATCCCCTCCTGCACGAGCGCCGCCAGCGCCGCCTGCGTCTCACGCAAGAAAGCCTGCAACACCTGGCGCGCCGCCGGCTGCCGCAGCCCCATCGCAAAAAACTCGTAGACGATGGCCATGAGCGCGCTTTGCTGCTCCAGCTCAACCGCGATGGCGTCAACCATGAGCAGGATGCGCTCCCGCGCCGTGCCCGGCGCAGCCCGCCATTGTTGGTAACCGTCCAGCTCTGCGGTGAACAACAACTCGTTGATGGCCGTGACAATGGCTTGCTTGTTTTCGAAATACAGGTAAAGCGTGGCCGGGCTGAGACCGGCCTGCGCTGCAATGTCCTCCATCCGCGCCCGATCGAAGCCCAACTGGGAAAAGACCACGAGCGCGGCCTGGAGGATCTGCTCAGTTCGTTCTTTGCTGACGTCGGCGCGCGGCGACATAGTTATCCTGGATAATAAATGATGGTTCAGTTATTCGCAGTATACACCTGAATCACCGCCTTGTCAATGGGGTGATCGGTCGGAGACTGGCCCCAACTGGTGATATAGTCGGAGGATGGCTGCGCTTCTACTGGCTTTCTATGACGAGTACCCGATGCCGTTGTGGTGAACCTACAAATGACCGGCGCTTCCGAAGTGCCGGTCATTTGTCTCACTGCCCGCGCCATCGGCGGCGGGCGACGCCTTGGACGCACCCCAGGACCAGCGCGGCCAGGCCAACCGCCAGCGCGACCGGCGTCCCGCGGCCCGCGCGGTCAGCCCCCGCAAGACGATCGCCGTGGGCGCCTCGAGGCTATCCTTAAACGCAAAGGAACGCAAGGCCGAGTAGCTCGTCACGTGCGCCTCCACCCAGCGTCAGCTCGCGGCGGTTGCGCTCCGGCGCAAAACGTGTACAATATGGCCCAGGCGGTGCGAAGCCCACAGCAGGTCGGCCGCCAGACGGACCTGCCGGATCGAGGTGTCAGGAGGACTTATGAAGAAGCGCGTGTTGTATGGCGTCGCCAACTACGAGGAGCTCGTCCGCGACAACGGCTACTTCGTGGACAAGACCCCCTACATCGCCAGATTGGAGGCGGTCAAGAACCCGGTCTTTCTACGGCCGCGGCGGTTCGGCAAGTCGCTGCTCTGCCGGATGCTGGAGTGCTACTACAACGTCGGCCAGCGCGACCGATTCGCGGAGTTGTTCGGCCACACCTGGATCGGCCAGCACCCGACCCCGCTGCGCAATTCGTGCATCGCGCTGCCGTTCGACTTCTCGGTCGTCGAGCCTGGTGGGACGATCGCGGAGATCGAGAGGAGCTTCGATCACGTTTGTAACTCACGGATGAAGTCGGTGGTGGGGCGCAACAGGGCCTGGCTTCAGGAGCAAGTCACGGTTGACATGGCTCGTTCAGCAGCGACCAATCTCACGACGATTCTGGAATTCATCGCCGACCGCCGCCTGCCGCCGCTGTACGTGATCATTGACGAGTACGACAACTTCGCCAACCAGCTCATCACCGGCCAGCGCGACCAGCTCTATCGGGAGCTGACCCGCGAGGACAGCTTCCTCAAGACCTTCTTCAAGGCGCTCAAGGAGGGTCGCAAGACCGGCGCCATCGCCAACGTCTTCGTCACCGGTGTGCTGCCGATCACCATGGACGACCTGGCCTCCGGCTTCAACATCGCGACCTTCATCACCCTCGATCCTGAGTTCGAGGCCATGCTCGGCTTCACGCAGGCCGAGGTGGATGCGCTGCTGGACGAGATCTACCGTGACTTCCAGATGGACCCGGCCACCCGTCGGCAGGTGGCCGCGCTGATCCGCAACCACTACAACGGCTACCATTTCGTCAACCCGGCCGGCGAGGCGCTCTACAACTCCACCATCCTGCTCTACTTCCTGAACCATTTCACCCGTCAGCGGGAGATCCCCAGTCACCTGATTGACTTGAATCTGCGCACTGATCTCTCGTGGGTGCGCCGTTTGACCGGCGCCAATCCCCAGCACACCGAGGCGTTCGTGGATCAACTGACCCTGCATGGCATCATCCGCTACGACGACGTCTACTTGGTGGACAAGTTCAACATGGCGCAGTTCTTCGAGCCGGGCTACTTCCCGGTCTCCTTCTTCTACCTGGGCATGCTGACCCGCCAGGATGAGTTCTACCTGCGGCTGCCCAACCTCACCCTGCGCGAGATCTTCGTGGAGTACTTCAACGAGTTGCATCGGATTGACGTTTCGACGCGTTACACCGAGATCATGGTGGCGTTCGTGGCGCAGCCGGAGCTGGCGCCGCTCTTCGCGGGCTACTGGCGGGAGTACGTCTCGCAACTGCCGGAGGCGATCTTCAGTCAGGTGAACGAGAACTTCTATCGCACGACCTTCTTCGAGCTGTGCAGCCGCTATCTGTCGCGCTGGTTCACCTGGAACGTGGAGCGGTCCTACCCCTCGGGTCGAAGCGATCTCGAATTCGTGGGCAAGTATCACGAGCGGTACGCGGGGCTGCGCTGGGTGATCGAATTCAAGTACCTGTCGAACGCGGAGTTTGCGAAGTATCACGTGGCGCCCGAGGCGTTTTCGCTGCAAGAGGAAGACACGCGGCAGATCGCCGGTTACGTCGAGGGGCTGCGCCAGGAGTATCCCGAGGCGCACATCCGCCAGTTCGTGATCTACTGCTTCGGCAACCAGGGGTTCCGGGTGTGCGAGATGAACGAAGCCAGGTAGGACTTCTGACGAAAAGGCACAAAGCACGAAAGGGCATCGCGCTTTGCGCCTCTGGCGGGTCAAGGTGATCGGCGAAGGTCAGCCGTCTTTGTTATCTTTGCTTGGCGCGGGGGTAGCAGTAGCCGCGCTAGTCTCGCTGCTCGTCGGCCTAGCTTCCTCGTCCTTCTTCTTTGGGATGGCTGTGGACGATCGCCCCTTATTGTCGGTCACATAGAACCCCGACCCCTTGAAGATCACTCCTACCGGCTGCATGACCCGATGGATGTGGCCGTTGCATTCCGGACAATCGGTCAGGATCGGATCGGTGAATCGCTGCGTCTTCTCAAACCGCACGCCGCACTGCTCGCATTCATATTCATAGATCGGCATCTGCATCTCTCCTGGACACGTTCATCTCGACGTAACGTGCAAACCTCCGAGGTAGATCAAACCTCGGAGGTTTCATTCTGGCTTGACGAACGGCCCCTATTATAGTCCGGCAGCGGCAGATTGACAAATCAGGAGACAGGAGGCAGCAGTCAGGAATCAGCTTCCACTCACAATAGCTTTCTGACCCCTGACTCCTGATCCCTGACCTCTGACTCCTGACTAGAACAGCCCCACTACGCGCCCGGTCGCCAGATCCAGATCTACATCGTAGAACACCGGCCGCGACGGCAGGCCCGGCATGGTGCGCATCTCGCCGCAGAGCGGGTAGAGGAAGCCCGCGCCCACGCTGGCCCGGATGTCGCGGATCGGGAAGACGTAGCCCTGCGGCCGGCCTTTGAGCGCCGGATCGTGCGTCAGGCTCAAGTGCGTCTTCGCCATACAGATCGGCAGCTTGTCGAAGCCCAACCGTGTGTACAACTCGATCTTGGCCTCCGCTTCTGGCGTGTAGCTCACGCTTCCGGCGCCGTAGATATCCTTGGCGATCTTCTCGATCTTCTCTTTGATCGTCCATTCGAGCGGGTAGAGGAATTGGAAGTTGCTGGGCCTGTCGCACGCCGCAATGACTGCCTTGGCCAATTCCACTGCGCCGTCGCCCCCGTGGGCCCAGTGGGCGCACAACACCGCATCTTCGGCGCCCGCCGCAATCGCCTTCTGACGGACCAAAGCGATCTCGGCCGGCGTGTCGTCTTTGAACTGGTTAATCGCCACCACCACCGGCACGCCGTGGCGTCCGATATTCTCGATGTGCGCTTCCAGGTTCACGATGCCCTTCGCCAACAGCGGCAGGTTCTCGGAGGTGTAGGCAAAGTCCAGCGGCTTGCCGGCGACGACCTTGGGCCCGCCGCCGTGCATCTTCAACGCACGCACCGTGGCCACCAGCACCACACAATGGGGGATTAGCCCGGAGTAGCGGCATTTGATGTCCATGAACTTTTCCATGCCCATGTCCGCGCCGAAGCCCGACTCGGTGACCACGTAGTCGGCCAGTTTGAGCGCGATCTGGTCGGCGAGGATGGAGGAGTTGCCGTGCGCGATGTTGGCGAACGGCCCGGCGTGGACAAAGGCCGGCTGCCCTTCCAGGGTCTGCATCAGGTTGGGCATGATGGTGTCTTTCATCAGGACAGTGGCTGCGCCCGCCACGCCCAGGTCTTCGACGGTGACGGCCGCACCGGCCTTGCTCGTGCCGATCACTACGCGGCCGATCCGTTCGCGCAAGTCTTCCAGGCCGGTGGTGAGCGCCAAGATCGCCATCAACTCGGAGGCCACGGTGATGTCATAGCCGGTGATGCGGGTCTTGCCTTTTTCATCCGGCCCCAGGCCGACTTCAATCTTGCGCAGGAAGCGATCTGAGATGTCAATCACCCGGTTCCAGGTGATGCCGGCGGGGTCAATGTCGAGGATGGCGAAACGGGCCTGCTCTTCCGGGGTCAGATCGTCGGGATCGGTCTTCTGAATGCCCAACTTTTTCAGCCGGCGGAGCATGGTGGGGGAGAAACTGCGCTTGCCGCTCTTGTCCCTGGGACACAGGCGGTCGAACATCACCTGTGGGCTGCCGGCTTCGGCTTCGTGCAGCATCCGGGCGTCAATCGCGGCCGCAATCAGATCATGCGCGGCGGTGATGGCGTGGATGTCGCCGGTCAGGTGCAGGTTGAAGTCCTCCATCGGGACGACCTGGCTGTAACCGCCGCCGGCCGCGCCGCCCTTGATGCCGAAGGTCGGCCCTTGCGATGGTTGGCGGATCGCCGCCACCACGCGCTTGCCCAAGACACCCAACCCCTGGGCCAGGCCGATAGTGGTAGTCGTCTTGCCCTCACCGAGCGGCGTTGGCGTAATGGCAGTCACATCAATGTACTTGCCTTGTGGCCGATCCTTGAACTTGTCGAGCACATCGAGATGAATCTTGGCCTTGTACTTGCCATAAGGCTCGATATCGTCTGGGCTGAGGCCCAGGGTCGCGATGATCTCGCTGATTGGCTTAAGCTCGGCAGCTTGGGCGATGTCCAGGTCGCTTGGGACGGGCGTGAGTCGCTTCATGGGTTCAACCTCCGTCTGGAAAAATATGTCCTGAGATGATCGGGGCAGGATGCAAGGCGGCGTCGCCAGCCTGACCCAGAGAGCAATCATAACGCAGGTGAACATCCCCGTCAATGATTGGGGTCATGTCCGCGTTTTGGCGCGCATCTGCGAGAAAGCGCGTAACTTTTCTCGCAGACCATCGTCATGACGCGTAACAGTATAACGATACAGAACAGAATTTTCCGTACTACGACTATGCGGAGGCAAAGATGGCGCTATATGTGAAGCCCTTGCGATCGGAGGAGCAGATGCGATTGGATGCCCTGCAACGAGCTGAAGATGGCAGCGACCTGGGGAAGCGGGTCAGCATCATACTGTTGTCGGCAAGGCGTCAAGGGGTTCATGAGATCAGCATGAGGGTTGGCTTACACCCCATTAACGTGCGCAAGTGGATCCATCGCTTCAATCAGTTGGGGATTGACGGGCTTTATCCCAAGCGTTCACCGGGGCGCCCCCGTTTGTTTGATGAAATTCAGCGACAGGAGATCGTCCGGTTGGCGCGCACAGCCCCCGATTCCCTTGGGTTGAATTTTTCAAGTTGGTCTTTGCAGCGGCTGCGCCAGGAATTGATCGGACGTGGGATCGTGCCAGAGATCAGCGCCGAAGCGATTCGCCAAGAATTGCGCAAAGGGGGCCTGATCTTTGAAGATCGGCAATGGGTGCCCGACCAGATGTAGTGTTTCTCCCGCTTCGTGTCGCGCGTCGTGAACCGACCGCCGACGTCAAAAATGAACAACAGGGGCGCATTCGGCTCCTCGGGCCGAATGCGCCCCTGTTTGGTGTCTGCCCGAGGACTTTGCGTGCAGCGGGCCTATTGGCCGGATGTGACCGTGGAGAGGATGGCGGGTATCCAGATGCGATAGTCACGCATCGGCTCGCGCACACTGGCCCACAGGCTGGTCCCCGTCACGCTGCTTACCTCGGCCCAGCTTAACCCGACCCCGCCGGATGGGATGATCGTCAACGCCGCGTCCTTGAATGTATTGTTGCTGGTGATCATGTGGCTGATGGGCCAGTTCGCCGCGTGCTGCTGCGCAGAGGTAACCCGAAGCGCGTTTGGCTGCCCGACTTCGCCCTCTTCTTCCCAGGCGAGGTGCAGGTATTTGCCCGCTTCCGAGATGATGTGCGGATTTTTGGCATAGCCGATCGCGGTCGTAACGATCTGGGGCGCACTCCACGCTGTGTGACGACCGTAGCTATAGAGCACCGCCCATTCGCCATCCACCCAAACGATGTGCATTTCGTTATCGGCCGTGCTAGTGATATCCGGACCGAGCGAGTCAACAGCGCGACTATCGGAGATATCGAGCGGCGGCGTCCATGTGCCATCGCGTAGCGCCGAAACGAAGATATCAAAATCCCCCAGTGAGTAGGGGTCGCGCGTCACCCGATCTTGCCACACCACGTAGACGCCCCCATCCGCCGACACGTTGATCGCGGGAGATTGGCCGCGTCCGCTAGGAATCGGCCGATTACTCCAGAATTGACCATTCCAGGTCGCGTGGTACGTGGTCCAGTAGCCCGGCGTGTTGTCCATCCAAACGGCATACAAGGTATGGTTGCTGGCCAGCGCCAACTTGGGATGCGCCGAGTAGCCGGTGGTGTAGGCCATGTTGACCGGGAGCGACCATACGCCTTCGGCGCGGAAGATGTGGTACGTTTCGTAGTTGCCCATAAACAGGTTGACAAACGCGACGTGGAGGGTACCGTCGCTGTCCGCGACCATGTGCGGCGCAAAACCATAGGCGATGAGCAGCGGAGCGCCCCAGACGCCGCCAGCAGACTGACTGGAATAATAGAGCCGGTTGTTTGACTCCCACACCGCATGCGTCGTGTGGTCCGCCGTGTATGCCAGCATCGGGTATTCGGCGTCGCTTTGACTGGGGACGATCGTGGTCGGATCGCTCCAGGGCATGGCGCTGACCTGAGTCGCCTGCTGGGCATTCATGGCCTGCAGCGTGCTGCGCGGGGCGCCCCGTGTCACCCGAACCATACCGGCCTGACACACATCCGGTCGCACGGCTGTGCCGCGCACTTCGACCCACCTGCCGCGTTCCACCACCGCCGCGGACTGATCTACCCAAGTGTTTCTGTCTACGTTGACGCGCGCAACCCAGGGGACGCCGACCGGATCGGTCGGGTCCACCACCACATCCCAAGCCGAGGCGCCATCCGGTCCATCGGTCATCGCCACGATGGAACCGGCGATACGGGTATCTTCGGCCGGCGGCAGCACGCGGATGAGCGTTGCCAGGAGCACGCCGCCGCCATCCAATGCCCGACATTCGACCATCGCGCCAACCTCTTCATCCCCGATGATCTCGGTTTCGGGAGTAACGGTCACGCGCCGGCCGTCAATGAGGCGGTAGCCGACGCCGATTTCCTGAAGCGCGCCGCGGAATTCATACGTGGTCGTGCTTGCCAGGGCGCGGATCCATTCGGCGCGCAGTCCGTTCGGGTACATGACCGCGCCCACCCAGACGATAGTGTCTACTGTGATGGTGCCGCTGATACGCGTGGCCGCCGTCACCTGGACTGGAGTGTCATCCACCGACCACCAGGCTGAGTGATCCTGATCTTCCTCGCCGATCTTGGTCACCTTCCCGACGAACTGGATTTGCGGGCCGCGGCCGCCGGCCGGCCGGTCCACTTCGATGAGGAGCGCATCCAACTCGCCCGGCCCGTGCACCGACGCATAGACGATGACCCACGCGCCCAATTGAGCCAGGCCATTTTTCTCGATGATCGGGGTCGCGCCTGTGACATTGACGATCCGGTTGCCCTCCAGGTCGTTGCCGACCATCCACTTGGCAGGGCTTTGCGCCCGAATATAACCCTCGAACCGGATCGGCACGGCGCTCGTGGCTTGGGCGCGCGCCGGCTCGGCGGTCCAAAGGGCTTGCGTCGCCAGCAGCAAAATCGCTGCCACGATAACAAGGGCATCGGTCGTCAATCGCCGGGGGCGGTTTTCTTGACTGGCCTTCATAGTCTAAACCCGTAGCGAGAAAAGCATCAGCTTCATTCTGCTGCCACAAATCAGAATAATTATACCTTAAGTTGTCACGGTTGTCCACTTTCTACGCGCGGCTATCGAGTGCCTCCTGCCGTCTTGCTAGGGGTCGCCGTCGGCGTGGCGGTGGGCTGCGACGTGTGGGTGGCAGTTGGCCGCGGCGTTTGCGAAGCAGTCGCGGTCATGATCGGCGTTTGCGAAGCAGTCGCGGTCGGCCGTGGCGTCGGTGTCGGAGACGCCACGTGGGTCGGCATCACAGTCGGCGTGGGCGAAGGCGTGCGTGTCGGACGCACGGTTGGCGTCACCGTGGCGGTGGGCACGGGGGTCGGCGCATAGACCATGAGTAAACGCGCCAACAAGCGGCCATCCGGCAGGCGCATCGCGCGCGTCTCTGCCCACCGACCTACCATCGGCGGATCGCCGGCAAACCGTGTGCGGCCATCGAAGTAGATGGTTTCGACGGTGGGGCCGCGCAAGATGATGTAGTTCGAGCTGACGAGCTCGATCATACCTGGCAGGCCATGTTCGGTCAGAGTCCTGACCACAACCTTCCTGGCCCAGATTTCGCCGTTCGTGCGCCGCTCAGCGTGCACCTCGGCCTGGCGATCAATGCCTGGCTCGCCATCTACCTCCGTGCTGCCGGTTACTTTGAAGACGATGCCATTCACCGTCCACCATTCGCCCTCGATCTTTTGGATCAGACCCAGGAAGTCCATCGGTTCCAGAGTCGGGCTGGCTTTGCGCGTGACCGTGATCAGGGTCGCCAGCAAAACATCCCCCTTGAGCACCCACGTCACGGCGATCTGGTCGCCGATCTGCGGATCGCCGATCAGCACCGTGTTGCTGTCCACGATGACTCGCTGGATCGTGTCGGCATCGCGCACGACCCAGATATTGCCCTCTCGGCCGACCAGAGTACCTTCGCCCTTGCCGGTCTGGGCGGGTCGCAGCGGCGTCGGTGAGGGGCCGGCGGTGGGCAGGGGCGTCGGCGTGCGCGTCGGCGTCGGCGGCTTCGTCGGCGTGAAGGTCGGCGCCGGCGTGTCGCTGGGCGCCGGGGTGTCGCTGGCCGCGATCGCCCGCTCGGCGATCGCGGTCGCGGTTGGCGCGGGCGCGGGCGGGGTCTCCGTCGGGGTCGGCGTCGCCACGGTTGAGGTGGGGATCGCCGTCGGCGCGGCCTCCCTGGACGCTTCAGAGTTGGGGGCGACGCGCAACGAAATTGCAACCAGGCTGCCATCGCCGGGCGCCATCAGCTCAGCGAACGCCAGCGCCCCCACTGCGGGCTGGCCGACGATGCGGGTGCGCGAGTTGATCTGGAGCTTGAGGTTGGCCACCTGCCATTCGGTCTCGGAGAACGCCTGGATGATCCCTGCCATGCGCAGGCTCTTCACCGGTCGGCGCAGCACGCTGATAATCTCCGCTTCCTGCACACGGCGCGCCGTGATCCCCTGTTCGATCGCTTCACGCGCGGCCGAGTCACGTGCCAGTAAGAGTTGCGCCTGTTCGGCGATGAGCTTAACCTGATAGAGCCGGTCGCCGGGCAGGGCCGTTGCAGATGCGGTGACGACTCCGGTGGTGGAAACGCCGAACAGCATCACCACGGCCAACAGGAGCGCGAGTGCATAGGAGACGCGGCGCGGGCCGGCGAAGCCGGCCACCACAGCGGCCCACCAGGCGCTCAGCCGCTCGACGATGCCGGGCGCTTTCATGTCGGTCGCCAGGTCGCGCGCTGCCGCCATGAAGCGCTGGCGGCTGGCCGCGGCTACCGCCGGAGCGCGCGGCGAGACGACGCGTTGCTTCAGGACTAGGCCGGCCGTTTCCAGGAGCGGCCGGATTTCGGCCGCGTGCTCAGGATGCGCCTGCAGATAGGCATCTACTGGCTTCCCCGCAAGCAGGAACTCTACAGACTCATTGAAGGCGTCGTCGAACGACAGCTTGCCGGTTGGTCGCTTCATGGTTGCATGATCCGGCGCAGAGCGAGAACTGCTCGGTATTGCAAGGCTTTGATCGCGCCTTCGTTTTTGCCCATGATGGCGGCGACTTCAGCGATGCTGAGATCTTCCAGGAACCGCAAGGTGATCACCTGCGCCTGTTCTTCCGTCAGTTGACCTAACGCCGCGCGCAGGTCTTCTCTGTCCAAGGTGGCCTGCACCCGGCGCGAGGGATCATCTTCGGTAGCGATGATGGGCGGCGCCTCGTCAATATCTACAAATGCGGCGCGACCGCGGCGACGATAGAAGTCTATGACCAGGTTGTGGGCGATTCGATACAACCACCCCGAAAATGAAGTTTTCCATCCCCGTCCGGTGCGGACCGCCTCCAGCATCCGCATGAAAACTTGCCCGGTCAGGTCTTCGGCCTGTTCTGCGTGCCCTACCCGATGATAAATGTACGAATAAATCCGGTTGACGTACTGATCGTAAATCTGGCCCAACGCGTGCGGATCGGCGCGACTGGCCCGCTCCAGAAGCGCCTGCTGCTCTGGATCCTCAGCGTGCTCTTTGTTATCTTTGATGACGCTAAACGCGGCAAAAGATAACGCGGAAAAGAACCAATTCAGGCCGAACATTGCGGAATCCCTGCTCGATGCTGCTATGCCCGGGTCTGGTCAGCCCGATAGGTGATCAGGATACGTTGGACAGCCGTGATGCCAGCCAGGGCGGCGATGATTGCCAGCGCCCACGGAGTAAGCCCGAGGAGCAAGCCGATGATGAGCATCAGAAGACGCTCGAAGCGCGTAAAAACCCCCTCCTTGCAGGTCAGCCCGATTCCTTCGGCACGGGCGCGCGTGTAACTGACCATAAATGAAGTCGCCATGGCGGCGACCACCAACAGTACCCCAACGCTGTGACCCACGGTCAGGTAGTGCCACACCATTGCGCCGTACAGAAATAGCTCGGTCCAGCGGTCGAGCGTGGAATCGAGGAAGGCGCCGAACCTCGACACGCAGCCCTGGGTGCGCGCCATCGTGCCATCTACGGCATCGAAGGCCAGGGTGACGATCAGCAGCGCCCCGGCCAGCCGGAGGCGGCCGGTCGCCAGAATGGCGGCGACCCCGACGTTGAGCAGGAATCCCAACACCGTCACCGCATTTGGGTGAAGACCCAGGCGCGAGAGCGCGTAAGCCACAGGCCGGATCAAGTGCGCTCCCCAGGCTCGGGCCACGTTCGTTAACATAGATCCTCCCGGCGCCAAATAAAGTTCGTTCGTGACTATCGCAACGATTCTACAATAGGAGTTCCCCCGCGTCAATTACCCTTCGGGCGTATCGGCAGCCGTTTCACATATAAGTTTCGCTTCCAGAAATCTACCCAAAGACAAGGCCATGCGCCGGTCGTCTCCTTGCGTGCACCTGATTTACTGTATTATAATGGCGCCGCAGGAGGTTTTCCTATGAACGCGTCCATCCCCCCGTGGGCCATCCGGCCGCTGGTGGCGGAAGAAGTGTACACCGACCGCCAGGAGCCGCAGGAGTTTTTCTATCAGGCCGCGCTGCGCGCCATCACCCGGCGCACCACCTCCACCGTGCTGTTGGGCCGGCGCCGCATGGGCAAGACCGAGATCTTCAAGCGGGTGGTCAACCGGCTCTTTTTTGAGCAGCAGGAGTACGCCGACCCGCCGGCCTCCGTGGTGCCGGTCTATTACTCCTTTGGCGACCGGCCCACCGACGAGTGGGATTTCGCTGTGGACTACACCGTGAACTTTATCCGTTGGTACACGGCCTTCCGGCTGCGCAATCCCAATGTCCTGGATGATAGGCAGATACCTTCGGACCAGTTGATCGCGTTCATCCGGGCCAACCTGCCGGAAACCGGACAGTTTGTCCATTGCCTGACCTTCTACCAGTCTCTGCTGCGCAAGGGGATAACCGATCCGGTCAGGTCAGCATTGATGCTGCCACGCAACACCTCGGACCGCGCTGAGAGCACCATCGCTGTCTTCCTGGACGAGTTCCAGAACACCCGCCTGCCCCAGTACAACTTCGACATCGTGGGCGCCTTTCACGAGTCGGTGGAGTCGCCCACCTGCCCGCACTTCGTCACCGGCTCGGCGGTGAGCATCCTGGTCAAGGAGATCCTGGGCCGTGGTTCACTCTTCGGCCGCTTCGATGCCGAGCGTATTGACCCGCTGACCGA
>Ga0233425_10001409_pt1 | contig 54043 bp, 41 predicted proteins | sample Watercolumn_Towu_2_FD_181712 | JGI IMG/M metagenome (GOLD analysis project Ga0233425, IMG submission 181712) | Freshwater microbial communities from Lake Towuti, South Sulawesi, Indonesia - Watercolumn_Towuti2014_140_MG | ecosystem: Environmental > Aquatic > Freshwater > Lake | place... | reverse complement strand
CCCTTAAAATCCTTGACATTCAGGGACGGTCGATTCATTATGCTTCGGCCCATTTGGTTGGGGTATGTGAGAGGATCGTGATGAAGACGCCGAACCTGACAGCAGAAACCGCTTCCAGAAAGTGGTACGTCGTGGACGCAGAAGGTGTGTCCCTGGGCCGCATGGCCAGCCGCATCGCCATGGTGCTGCGAGGCAAGAACAAAGGCCAGTTCACCCCCTACGTCGACGGGGGCGACTTCGTCGTCGTCGTCAACGCAGACAAGGTCCTCATGACCGGCAACAAGCTGGCCGACAAGATCTACTACTTCCACAGCGGCTTCCCGGGCGGAATCCGCGGCGTCACCGCAGGCAAGGTCCTCGAAAAGCACCCCGAGCGCCTCATCATCGACGCGGTCAAAGGCATGCTCCCAAAGGGCAAGCTCTTCCGCCGCCAGATCCTGAAGCTCAAGGTGTACGCGGGCCCGGAGCATCCGCACAAGGCCCAGAAGCCCGAGCCCATCAAGCTCACGAAATAAGCGCACGGATACGGAGTCGTCATGACCGAAGCTGAGAAGAAGACCAAAGGAACTGGCAGGCGCAAGACCGCTACCGCTCGCGTCCGCGTCAAGGAAGGTACCGGCCTGATCACCATCAACGATCGCCCGGCCGACAAGTACTTCTGCCGCCCCACCCTCATCATGCAGATCGAGCAGCCCCTGGTTGCCACCGGCATGAAGGGCAAGGTCGACGTGGCAGTCACCTCCGCAGGCGGCGGCCTCTCCGGCCAGGCCGGCGCAGTCCGCCACGGCATCGCCCGCGCCCTGTGCCTCTTCAACCCCGACCTGCGCCCCGCACTCAAGAAGGGCGGCTTCCTCACCCGTGACGCACGCATGCGGGAACGCAAGAAGTACGGGCAGCCCGGCGCTCGCAAGCGCTACCAGTTCTCGAAGCGATAACTCCACTACCGCCTTTTCAGCCTGGTTTCTTTTTCGGGGGGTCCCATGGTCCCGGACAAGCCCACGGTTACCGTAGAGGAAGAAATTCGTACTTCCTATATGGATTACGCCATGAGCGTAATCATCGGGCGTGCGCTCCCGGACGTGCGCGACGGCTTGAAGCCCGTCCACCGCCGCGTCCTGTTCGCCATGTACGACCTGAAAAATACCTGGCAGGCCGCGTACAAGAAGAGCGCACGCATCGTCGGCGACGTCATCGGCAAGTACCACCCCCACGGCGACCAGGCCGTCTACGACACCATCGTGCGCATGGCCCAGGACTTCTCCATGCGCTACCCCCTGGTCGACGGCCAGGGAAACTTCGGCTCCGTCGACGGCGACCCGCCCGCAGCCATGCGATACACCGAGATCCGCATGGAACGCCTCGCAGGCGACATGCTCGCGGACATCGACAAGGAAACCGTCGACTTCTCCCCCAACTACGACGGCTCGCTGGAAGAGCCCGACGTCATGCCCGCGCGGTTCCCCAACCTGCTGGTCAACGGCTCCGCAGGCATCGCAGTCGGCATGGCCACCAACATCCCGCCCCACAACATGCGGGAAGTGCTCGACGCCACCCTGGCCCTCATCAAGAACCCCGAGACCACCATCGACGAGCTCATGCAGCTCGTCCCGGGACCCGACTTCCCCACCGGCGCATTCATCTACGGCGTGGAAGGCATCCGATCCGCATACCGCACCGGCCGCGGCCTGGTCCGCATGCGCGCCCGGGCCGTCATCGAGCACAACGAACGCACCGACCGGGAAGCCATCGTCGTCACCGAGCTGCCCTTCCAGGTCAACAAGGCCAAGCTCGTAGAAAAGATCGCAGAGCTCGTCAAGGACAAGCTCATCGACGGCATCTCCGACCTGCGCGACGAGTCCGACCGCGAAGGCATGCGCATCGTCATCGAGGTCAAGCGCGACGCGATTGCCCGCGTGGTGCTCAACTCCCTGTACCAGCACACCTCCATGCAGGCCACCTTCGGCATCAACAACCTGGCCATCGTGGCCGGACAGCCGAAGCTGCTCAACCTCAAAGATCTCATCCAGTCCTTCATCGACCACCGTCGCGACGTGGTGGTCCGCCGCACCCTCTTCGAGCTCAAGAAGGCCGAGGAGCGCATCCACCTCCTGGAAGGCTTCGTCAAGGCCCTCGACAACCTCGACGCGGTCATCGAGCTCATTCGCGCCAGCAAGGACCCCGAGACGGCCAAGGCCGGGCTCGTTTCCACCTTCGACTTCTCCGAGCGCCAGGCGCAGGCCATCCTCGACCTCAGGCTCCAGCGCCTCACCGGCATGGAACGGGAGAAGATCCTCGAGGAATACCGCGAGGTGCAGAAGGAGATCGAACGCCTCAAGTCCATCCTCGGCTCGGACAAGATCCTCATGTCCGTCATCTCCGAGGAGCTGGTCGATATCCGCACCCGCTACGGAGACGAGCGCCGCACCGAGATCGTGCCCCACGACGGCGAGATCAGCATCGAGGACCTCATCGCGGATGAGGACATGATGGTGACCATCTCCCGCGAAGGCTACATCAAGCGCATGCCCGTCAGCGTCTACGCTGCCCAGCGTCGCGGCGGCCGCGGCAAGAAGGGCATGGTCCCCAAGGAAGAAGACCTGGTCACCAACCTCTTCGTGGCCAGCAACCACACGAACCTCCTGGTCTTCACCAACCTCGGCAAGGCCTACTCCCTCAAGGTCTACGAGGTCCCGGCCGCAGGCCGCAACGCCCGTGGCAAGCCCATCGTCAACCTGATCCCCACGGAAAAGGGCGAGGCCATGCGCGCGGTCGTCCCCATCCGGGAGTTCAAGGAAGACTCCACCCTCATCATGGTCACCAAGCAGGGCGTCGTCCGGCGCACCCAGACCACCGCGTTCAGCAAGATCCGCGCCACCGGCATCATCGGCATCGTGCTCAACGAGGGCGACGACCTCATCACCGTCGAGGAGTTCCAGCCCAACGCGGACGTCATGATCGCCACCCGCAACGGCCAGTCGATCCGCTTCCCGGGAGACAGCCTCCGCATCCTCGGCCGCGCCACCATGGGGGTTCGCGGCATCCGGCTGGAGGACGACGACGTCGTGGTCTCCGCCACCGTCATCTCCGACCCGGAAAAGAGCGTGCTGACCGTCACCGAGAACGGCTACGGCAAGCGCACCGAAGCCGCGGAGTACCGCCAGCAGGGGCGTGCAGGCAAGGGGATCATCACCATCAAGGCCAACGACCGCAACGGCATGGTCGTGGGCGCAGTCCAGGTGGACGACACCGACGAGCTCATGCTCATCACCCTGTCCGGCATCATCATCCGCATGCGCGTCGCGGACATCCGCGTCATCGGCCGCAACACCCAGGGCGTCAAGCTCATCAACCTCGACAAGGGAGACAAGGTCGTCGCGGTCGAGCGCCTCGTCGAGAAGGACGAAGAAGACCTTCCTGAGGACGACGGGGCAGAATCCCCGGCCGAGTCCTCCTCCCGCTTCCACTCCGACACCACGCTGCGCCGCGACCGCGAAGGCCCGGCCGACGACGAGGCCGAGGACGAAGCCGAAGGCGAAGACAAGCCGGAAGAAGAATAGCAGCAGTGCCGGCTAGATGAGGTCCCTCGCCCCGAGGGGGCTCGGGATGACGGTTGCCGAGCATGAAGGGTAGGGTCATTCGCCGGCAGCGTCCCGATCCATGGCCACGATGCAATCCGGGTGATCCGTGAGCGCGGAAGCAGGCAGCCCCACGCCCGGAGGCTCGTTCCTGAGCCGCGTGAGCACGTCGCGCTTGCCAGCGCCCGTTGCCAGCAGCAGCACCGTGTGCGCGGCCAGGATCGTCGCAATCCCCATGGACAGCGCGGTGGACGGCACCGCATCCGGACCCTTGCCGGGAAACAGGTACGCGTTGGCCGCTCGCGACTGGGGCGTCAGGATGCGCAGCCCCGTGCGGGACCCGAACGGAGTGCCCGGCTCGTTGAACGCGATGTGACCGTTGGCTCCGATCCCCAGGATCGCAAGCGAAAGCCCCCCCAGCGCCTCGATGGCCGTCTCGTACCGCCTCCCCTCCGCTGCCGCGTCCTTCGCTGCCGCGTTCATCGCGTGCAGGCTGGACACCGCGAGCCTTGCGGGCCGGATCAGCTTCTCGGCAAGCACGTGGGCAAAGGAGCTCTCCCGGGCAAGCGTGGGCGACAGGAACTCGTCCAGCGCAAACCACTGCACGCCCGACAGGTCCGGCGACCCGGCCCGGTGCATCGCGGCCAGCCTCTCATACAACATCAACGGCGTCTTGCCCGTGGGCAGCGCAATGCGCGCCATGGGATCCATCCGCACCACGCCCGCTACCGTCCGGGCCGCATAGGCGGCCACCCCGGACGCATCGTCGAATACGCGAAAGTCCATCTTGCTACCCGCAGCCCGTCGGCTACGCTCCGTACTATTCGTACCCCTATGCCTTCCGCCGGAGGCCTGGCAGCATGCCCAGCACCTGCCGCAGCTCCGAGCGCGCAAACACCGCACACCCCGCGGCAAACGCGGCAAGCGCCACGACCCCGTACAGCCCCAGCGTCAGGCACAGCCTCAGCTTGCCGTGCACGTCCGTCAGCGGCACCCCGAGCATGAGCCCGGTCAGCGCACCCCACATCACCGCGCACGCGAGCAGCAGCCGCACCACCAGCGCCAGGTGCTCACCAAGCCCCGTTTCCACCCCGCGGCGGCGCAGCAGCCAGAACATCAGCACCGTGGATGTCGCGGCAGACGCGGAGTTCGCAAGCGCGATGCCGCCGTGGTCCAGGAACCGCGAGAAGCCGAGGCTTCCCCCGATGTCCACCACCACCGACGCCAGCGACACCAGCATCGGCGTCTTCAGGTCCTTCATCGCAAAGAACGCCTGGTTCAGCGATCGGGACATGCCGATGAAGTAGATCCCCATGCTGTGGAACAGCACGGCCCACGCGGTCATGTCGATGCTCTGCTCGTCGAACGCTCCCCCGCGAAACAGCAGCGACACGATGGGCCGCCGCAGGATGATGAGCCCGGCCGCGGCCGGAAGCGTCACCAGCGCCAGCACCTTGAGCGCAAACCGGTGCGTCGATCCGAACCCCTTGTGGTCCCCCTGCGCCATCTGCCCCGACAGCGTCGGCAGGATCACCGTGGTCATGGAGATCACGAACACCCCCAGCACCAGCTCCTGGAGGCGGATCGAGAACTGGAGCGCCGCGATGGACCCCTCCTTCAGGGACGCCGCGATGATCTCGGAGATGAACACGTTGACCTGGTAGATGCCCGCGGTCAGCGTCCCGGGAAGGAAGACGCGGATGAGCTCTTTGACCCCCGGATGCGACCAGTCGAACGACAGGCGAAGCCCCCGCACCCGCTTGAAGAACCAGGGCAGCTGGAAGCAGAGCTGCGCGACCCCGCCCAGCAGGAATCCGGCCGCAAACCCGTACGACGGATCCGGCAGTCGCCGGCACAGCAGCACCGCGAGCGCAATGATCGACAGGTTGAGCAGGATGGGCGTGAACGCGGACGGGGAGAAGACCTTGAAGCTGTTGAGCGCGCCCTGCACCACCGCGGCAAGGCACACGAGGAAGAGGTACGGGAACATGATCTGGGTGAGCAGCACGGTCAGCGCGATCTTCCCCTCGACCTTCGCAAACCCGGTGAAGAACGCGGGGATGATGACCGGCGACAGCAGGATCCCGGCCACGCACACGAGCGCGGTTACACACGTGAACAGCGTCAGGAACGACGAGAGGAACTCCGCGAGCTGCTTGCGATCTCCCCGCTCGACGTAACCGGTGAACACCGGCACGAACGCGGCGGTCATGGCCCCTTCCCCCAGCAGCCTGCGGAACAGGTTCGGAAGCGTGGACGCGAGCCCGAACGCATCCGAGCTGGTGCCCGTGCCCAGGTAGTACCCGCGCACCTGCTCCCGAACCAGCCCGAGCAGGCGGGACACGAACGTGAGCACGGTCATGGAAGCCGCGGCCTTGAGGACGCCGCGCTTGACGTCCCGCTGCGCGGGGGGGCCCGGGCTATTTGCCGCGTCGCTCACGCTTGCTCACACTCCGCTTCGGACGTGCCTTCTTGGCCTTCTCCCAGAGCGCATCCATCTCCGCCAGCGTCGATTCAGCAGGCGTCTTGCCCCGCCGGGCAAGCTCCTTCTCGATGGTCCCGAAGCGCGAGATGAACCGCGCGTTGGCCTTCTGCAGCGCGTCCTCGGGGTCCACGCCCAGGTGCCGGGCGAGGTTGGCCACCGCAAACAGCAGGTCCCCCACCTCGTGCTCCCGGGCCTTCCGGCCCCGCGCCCGCGCCACCTCGTGGGCCTCTTCCGCCACCTTGTCCAGGACCGGCAACACGTCCGGCCAGTCGAACCCCACGCGGGCCGCCTTCTGGCAGATCCGGTGCGCCTTGAGCAGCCCGGGCAGGTGCCGGGGCACCCCGGACAGCAGCCCCGAGCCCTCCCTCTTCTTGACCTTCTCCCAGGTGTCCACCACGTCCGCAGCGGTCTTTGCCACCGCGTCGCCGAACACGTGCGGGTGCCGCCGGATGAGCTTTCGCACCAGGCCCCGGGCCACGTCCTGAAACGTGAAGTCCCCGGACTCCGACGCGATCTGCGACTGGAACACGATCTGGAGCAGCACGTCCCCCAGCTCCCCGCACAGCTGCCGCCAGTCGCCCGAGTCCACCGCATCCAGCGCCTCGTACGTCTCCTCCACGAGGAAGGGCTTCAACGACTCGAGGGTCTGCTCCCGGTCCCACGGGCAGCCGTCCGGGCTGCGCAGCAGGCGCATCACCGCGACGAGCTGATCCACCGGCCGATGGGCCAGCGCCAGCACCTCGCGAACCTGGCTGGATCTGCTCTTCAATGCGGTCCCGGCTAGTTTCCGAACGTCACCGTTCCGGCCAGCGTCAGGTCGTGGAAATCGTTGCCCGCGGGCGACCAGTTGGCGGCCCACGTCCCGGAGTTGGACAGCCGGATCAGGTTGGCCTTGAACCTCTGCGTCGGGGCTGGAACCCCGGTCATGCCCGGAAGCTCGGTCCACGGGATCGCAATCTCCACCGTGTACCCCGCATCGGCCTTCTGGTCCCCCAGCGTGCCGTCCACGGTCACCTTCTGCTCCACCGCGAGGTTGGCTTCCGCTGCCTTCTTCCACGCGGGGTTGCGGTACGAATCGAAGACCGCGTCGAACACCACGCCCGCGGGAGACACCTGCAGCTCCAGGTACTTCTTGCCGTCCCCGTCCGGGTCGAAGTAGAACTCCACCACGTCGCCAGACCCCTTGCCCGCGCTCCAGAGCGTGGAGTCGCGGTCCTTGTACGGGCTTACCAGGTCCGTGTCCTTGACCTTGAACGCAACGTACAGGTTCTTGTCGTCGTAGAGCAGCCCGCCTTCAACGGCTTCCGCGGGGGGGACCGGCTTGCCCTCGTGGGTGGTGAACGTCCCCATGTCCAGCAGGGCCTGCTTCCAGTCCGCCTCGTCCAGCTTCCCGTCCACCGCCACGGGGCCCGTCGCCTTGCGCACCTTGAGCACCTTGTCCGGCACGTCGCCCACGAGGAAGGACGTGACCAGCAGCCGGCTCTCCTTGTCCGTGCGGCAGTTGCCCGCATCCTTGACCGAAAGCCGCTTGTTTTCCTTGCGGTCCCTCCAGGCCGCGGCGTCGAACATGCCCACCCACAGCCGGGCCGGTCCGGGCGGGAAGCCCTGGTCCACCTGGATGGTGAACTCGTCCTTCAAGACCTCTCCCACCTTCCAGTTCGCGGTGGGATACAGCCCGTTGATCGCATAGTGGTCATAGGTCTTGCGCGCCTTGGAAGCGTCGAGGTGCACGAAGATCTTGTAGTCGTCCGTCACCTTGGCCAGCGACTTCCAGTACAGCGTCACCGCGACCGAGTCGCCGGGCTTGACGTTGTGCTTGTTGGCCGAGTACGACACCAGCATCACCTTGTCGTCGAGGTTCGCGTTGAGCGGCACGATGGTCTCGCCGCTGGGCGCCTCGGTCAGCACGCTGTCCTTGACCGACTGCTTGTCCTGCTCGGTCAGCACCTTCTTGGGCGCCCTGCACCCCGTCGCCACCAACCCCAGCGCCACGGCCGTCGCCACTGCTGCGTACCTTCGCATCATCTCCTTCCTCCCGCGTGTGTCCGCTATCTCCCGTGTCCTTCGTCCCCGCCTATCGCACTATCTCCCCGTGTCCTTCGTCCCCGTCTTTCGCGGTGCGGCCTTGCGCACCACCCGGCGCCGGTAGTCCTCTCCCCGCACTTCCTGGAACCGGCACATCTCGCACAGCCGGGAGAAGATCCTCTCCCCCAGCCGCTCCTGGAGGCTGGCAGCGATGCCAGGCCCCCCGTCCGCCAGCGACGACAGCGCGGGGGCCGGGCCCGCCGCGGCTTCCGGCGCGTAGTTGCTCGTGCAGTGGATCGTCTTTCGTGCGTTGTACCGGGCCGAGATCAGCTCGTCGAGAATGGACAGCTCCCACTCCGAGTTGCGCCCCTTGCCCAGCTCGTCGATGACCAGCACGTCCACGGCAAGCAGCGGCCCCACCACCTCGGACTCCCACCGGTTCTGCGAGAACCCCTGCTTCAGGTCGTAGATGAGCTGCATGAAGTCCACGTACCGGCACGACAGCCCGCGCTCCAGCGCCAGGTACGCGATGAGGCCGCACAGCATGTGGGTCTTGCCCACGCCCGGGTTGCCCCACAGCAGGAAGCCGCGCTCGCCGGGCGCAAACCGGTCCCGGTGCTCGAGCAGCGCGTACTTGGCCCTCTTCTGAGTGCCCTCCCGGTCCAGCTCCTCGATGTCCTCGATGAACCGGCCCGCGAACTTCGCAGGGATGGTCGCCGCGTTGTACGTCGCGATGCGACGGTCCAGCGCGACGCAGTCGCACGCTGCGGCAAACGTGGCACCGCCCTTCTCCACGTAGCGCACGCCCGAGCCGTGGCAGTCCGGGCACACCGAGGAGCAGTCGCACCGCACCGCGGTCGCATGCGACCCCGCCACCTCGATTCGGTAGCGGTCCCCGTCGCACTTCGCACACCGTTGGCTCTCGACCGTCATCCCGTCAGCCCCGGGAAGCGTTTCCGCTTCCGTTCCACGGTCATCTCACCGACCCCGGGAAGCGCTTCCGCTTTCGTTCCACGGTCACTCCGCCAGCACCAGCACGCCCAGCTGCTCCCGCAGCAGGCGGGCCCGTTCCACCCTCCCCATCCCCTCCCGGGCCTTGTTCCCGAGCCCGGAAGACGCCGCCTTGCCTGCCACGCGCCGGTCTATCTCCTCGCGCTCGCGGTCGTCCAGGCGGCTATGATAGAAGTCTAGTATATCCGCGTCAAGCAGTAGGAGCGCGGCCTCGACGTCTTCGGTCGCAAGCCGCGAAGCATCGAGGTCCGCACGCACCTGGCAAAGCCCCGCCAGCAGCTTCTCCTTCACCTCCCGCTCCCGTTGCCGCTCCTCTGCTTCGACTTGGAGCTCCGCCTCGGCATGAAGGTGCTCCACCAGCTCGATGGCACGCCTCCTCGGCAGATCGGCCTTGTCGTGAGCCCCTGACCCTCTCCCCCCCACGGGGGGAGTCCCCGGCTCCGCCGGGGAAGGGGGGGGCGTGGCGCCGGCACTGCCGGGGGGAGTCCCCGGCTCCGCCGGGGAAGGGGGGGGCGTGGCGCCGGCACTGCCGGGGGGAGTCCCTCTGAAGTTTCTCACCTGGGCCGCGATGAACTTCGAGTAGTAGTTGAGCCGGAACGGCGCGCGCTGCCCCTTGGCCGCGTGGTACCGGAACGACTTCAAACCCCGGGTCACGCCGCCAAGGACCACCCGAAGGGGAACGCCCTTCATGTACCAGACGCGCACCTTCTCGCAGTCCGTGGGAGACAGCACGAACCCGGACGCGCGCACCAGTGCGAAGAACCGTTCCACGTCGTTGAGGTAGTTCCAGAAGCCTTCGGACACGGTCTCAGATGTCCAGCGTTCCCACGTTCAATGCGTTTTCCACGATGAAGGCCCGCCGCGGCTCCACCTCGTCGCCCATGAGCACGGTGAAGAGCTGGTCCGCCATGACCGCATCGTCGATGCGGACCTTGACCAGCGTGCGCGTCTCGGGGTTCATGGTGGTCTCCCAGAGCTGCTCCGGGTTCATCTCGCCCAAGCCCTTGTAGCGCTGGATCGACTGCCCTTTGCGCGCGATCTCCATGATCGTGTCCAGGGTGCCTTCCAGCGTCGGAAGCTCGGACACCGCATCCCCGGCCTCGTTGCTCAGCACGTAGGGCGGTCCACCCAGCGCCTTCAGGCTCTCGGCCTGCGTGCGCAGGCGCAGGAAGCCGGGCGACTCGAGGAACACCACGTCCAGCTCCGTCTTCTTCTGCCGGCCGTTGAGCGTCGTGGTCGCGGCCACCTTGAAGCACCCGTGCTCCTCGTCCTTCTCGAGCACGAAGGAGAACGGGAAGATCGTCGGCGCGTTCTTCTGGAGGTACGCTTCCATGGCCCTGAGCCCGGATGCCACCTTCTTCTCCTCTCTGAGCGTGGCCACGTCCAGGTGCGTCGCGGACAGCAGCGCGTCGATGAGCCGCACGTCCCCCTTCCGATCCAGCGGAGCCAGCCACTGCCGGTACTGGATCACGCCCTTCATCACCTCCATGAGTCGCTCGCCGGAAAGCGTGCTCTTGCCGTTGCCCGCGGACAGGGTCAGCCCCTCCATGCCCGACTCGAGCAGGTAGTTCTGGAGCTGTGCCTCGTCCTTCAGGTACTTCTCCTTCTTCCCCTTCTTCACCTTGAACAGCGGCGGCTGCGCGATGTGCAGGTAGCCGCGCTCCAGCACCTCGGGCATCTGGCGGTAGAAGAAGGTGAGCAGCAGGGTCCGGATGTGGTGCCCGTCCACGTCCGCGTCGGTCATGATGATGATCTTGTGGTATCGTGTCTTGTTCGCGTCGAAGCTCTCGACCCCGATGCCCGTGCCCAGCGCGGTGATGAGGGTCGCGATCTCCTCGTTGCGCAGGATCTTGTCGAACCGCGCCTTCTCCACGTTCAGGATCTTGCCCCGCAGCGGCAGGATCGCCTGGAACCTCCGGTCCCGCCCCTGCTTGGCAGAGCCGCCTGCAGAGTCGCCCTCCACGATGAACAGCTCCGCGTTGACCGGGTCCCGCTCCTGGCAGTCCGCAAGCTTGCCCGGCAACGACGCGGTGTCCAGCGCGCCCTTGCGCCGGATCATCTCGCGGGCCCTGCGGGCCGCTTCACGGGCCCGGGCCGCTTCCACGCACTTGCCCACCACCGCACGGGCATCCACCGGGTTCTCGTCGAACAGCATGGCCAGCTTGTCGTTGACCACCTGCTCCACCAGCCCCTTGATCTCGCTGGAGACCAGCTTGTCCTTGGTCTGCGACGAAAACTTCGGGTCCGGCATCTTGACCGACAGGATGCACACCAGCCCCTCCCGCACGTCCTCGCCGGACAGCGCATCCGTGCCCTTCACCAGGTTGTTGCCGGCCGCATACCCGTTCACCGTCCGGGTCAGCGCTGCCTTCAGCCCGGACAGGTGCGTGCCGCCGTCCTTGTTCCGGATGTTGTTGGTGAAGCAGTAGATCTGCTCCTGGAACGAGTTGTTCCACTGGAGCGCGACCTCCACCGAGATCTTGTCCTTGTCCGCCTTGAAGTAGAGCGGCGAGGGGTGCAGCGGCGACTTGTTCTTGTTCAGGTAGTCCACGAAGCTGGCAATTCCGCCCTCGTAGTGGAACTCCACCGACTTGCCGTCCCGCTCGTCCTCCAGCGCGATGGTGAGCCCGGGGTTCAGGAACGCCAGCTCCCGGAAGCGCTGGCTCAGGATGTCGAAGGAGAACTCGATGTTGGTGAACACCGCGGCGTCGGGCGTGAACGTCACCTTGGTGCCCGACCGGTTGGTCTTGCCGATCACCTCGAGGGCCTCCATCGGCGTGCCCGCGTGGTACTCCTGGAACCACACCTTGCCGTCGCGGTAGATCTCGAGCTTCAGGACCTTGGACAGCGCGTTGACCACCGACACGCCCACGCCGTGGAGCCCGCCCGACACCTTGTACGAGTTGTCGTCGAACTTGCCGCCCGCGTGCAGCTCGCACATCACGAGCTCCGCGGCCGACCGCCCGGTCTCCGCGTGGATGTCCGTGGGAATGCCGCGGCCGTTGTCCAGCACCGACACCGAGTTGTCCGTGTGCACCCACACGTGGATCCGGTTGCAGTACCCGGCCAGGGCCTCGTCCACCGAGTTGTCCATGACCTCGAAGACCATGTGGTGCAGCCCGGTGCCGTCGTCCGTGTCGCCGATGTACATCCCAGGCCGCTTCCGGACCGCTTCCAGCCCCTTGAGCACGTGGATCTTGTCCGCACCGTAACCTGCCCACCCCTCTTCCGCGTGCTGCAGCTCCTCCGCGGTTAGCTCCCGATCCTCCCCGGCCCCGTTCTTCCCGTTCTTCTCTTCTTCCATAGCGCCCTCTTCCGCGTTCATCCGTCCGCATGTCACCACAGACAAACCGGATCTTGATAACATAAAGGAAATAACAAGTAAAGATATTACGCGCGAGAGAGTGCGCGCATCAGGCGCGTATGGGTGCGCGCTAGGCGCGCAGGTGTACGCGCACGGAAGTTCCCCGCCCCGCTCCCAGCGCGACCGCGGCAGAGCCGTTGATCGCGCTGATCTCCACGAATCCGCTGCTTCCCGGCATGGCAACGAGCGTGCCTGCCGGCCGGTCGGAGTAGCACTCCACGTAGTCGCGGATGCGGTGGGTGCCGACAAAGGTGGCTGTCACCCGGGAACGCTGCGTCTCGCGGTTCGGGATGCTGGTCACGAGGTTGCCGAACACGTCCACGTGGATCACGTTGCCCAGGAGCGTCGCCTTGTCCCTCCGGTACTCGATGTCCGGAAGCCGGACCGGCTTGCGCAGCACCGGGCCGAGATCTCGGAACGAGAGCGCACCCGACGCCAGCAGCGCCGCGGCAGGGCCGTAGAGGTCCCTCCCGAAGAAGGTGCGGCAGGAGGGTTCGAGGCCGAGCTTGCGGCCGTCCAGTGACCGTATCAGCGCATTCCCGGACCGGAACAGCACGTGGCTGAAGATGCCGTTGTCCGGTCCCACGAAGTACTGGTCCATGCACGCGATGGCAAGACCCCGGTCCTCTGACCCCACCCCCGGGTCCACCAGCGCCAGGTGCACTGTGCCCGCGGGAAACGCCTCCGCTGCCTGCGCGACCTGCCAGGTCGCGGCCAGCACGTCCTGCGCGGGCACGTCGTGGGTCACGTCCACGAATGTGAGCTGCCGGGACCTGCACAGCATGGCGCCCTTCATCTCGGCTACGTAGTGGTCCCGGGTTCCGTAGTCGGTGGTGAAGGTGACGATGCCCGAAGGCGAAACGAGCGTCACTTCTGCTCCTTTGCCCAGAGCGCGGTCAGCTCGACCATGACCCGGACCGCCTTCTCCAGCGCATTGAGCGGGACCCACTCGTTGACCGAGTGGAAGTTCCGGCCGCCCGCGGACAGGTTGGGCGTGGGCAGGCCCTGCTCCGACAGCCGGCTTCCGTCCGTGCCCCCGCGGATCGACTGGAGCAGCGGCTCCACGCCCGCGTTGCGCGTCGCCTGCATCGCGAGAGCGATGGCCCGCGGCTCCTTGTCGAGGTAGTACTTCATGTTCTTGTAGGAGTGCGAGATCTTGATCTCGGTCTCGAGGCCGGGGAACGCTTCCCGGGTCTTTGCGCACAGCGACTCCAGCACCGCTTCCCGCCGCTTGAGCCCGTCCATCTCGAAGTCGCGCACGATAAACTGCACGTCGGTCTTGTTCACGTCGCCCGCGGTGCCCAGCGGGTGCAGGTACCCCTGCTTCCCCTCCGTGGTCTCGGGCAGCGCTTCGCCGGGAAGCAGGGTGATGAGATGGGCCGCGGCTCGCACCGCGTTGACCATCTTGCCCTTGGCATAGCCGGGATGCACGTCCTGCCCCTTGAGGACCACGGTCGCGCTGTCCGCGCAGAAGGTCTCGTTCTCGACTTCCCCCTCCTTGCCGCCGTCCATGGTGTACGCAACGTGCGCTCCGAAGTCCTCGAGCTTGGGGAAGCTCGCGGTGCCGCGGCCGATCTCCTCGTCCGGCGTGAACGCGATCTTGACCTTGCCGTGCTTCAGCTCCGGGTGCGCGAGGAGGTGCTCGACAAAGGTCATGATCTCCGCGACGCCCGCCTTGTCGTCCGCGCCCAGCAGCGTGGTGCCATCCGTGGTGATGACCGTCTGGCCCACGTAGTCCTTCAGGTCCGGGTTGTCCGCGACCTTGAGCACCTTGCCCGTGCCGGACAGCACGATGTCACGGCCGTCGTAGCCCTCGATGACCTGGGGCTTCACGTCCTTGCCCGACGTGCCGTGATACGTGTCCACGTGGGCCATGAACGCAATCACCGGGACCCGGTCCCCATCCGCGCCCATGTTGGACGGGATCTCCGCGGTCAGCACGCCGCCCAGGTTGACGCTGACGTTGGCCGCCCCCATCCCGGTCAGCTCGTCCTTCAGCAGGTTGATCAGGTCCCACTGGCACTGGCTGGACGGAATGGACTGCCCGTCCTCGGCCGACTGGGTGTTGATCTTCACGTACCTCAGGAACCGTTCCAGCACCGGGCGTGACACTGCCATGACGTCGCCTCCCTCGTTGCAGACCCGACCGTTATAGCATCCCGTCGTCCGCCAGGCAACGCCGCGGTTCCCGTATCGACGCAAGGGGGTATAGGCGGGGGCCAACGTCCCTGCGGAAGAGGGCGGTACGGGCGGGGGTCAACGTCTCTACGCTACGGAATCGCCAGGTAGTAGTCGTTGTTGTTCTCGTCAGTCTCGATCCACTGCTTGCTGGAATCGATCCGGAACGCGGCATACGGCGCCTTGTTCGGGGAGTTCGAGACCGTGAGCGCCATGCACTTCGTGGCGCCGGTAGAGTCGGGCAGGTAGGCCCCCATCTCCATCTCGGAGCAGCTATCCGGCCAGGACGCTGAATTGGCTCTGCAGGCGCGGATGGACAGGCCCAGCCCGAACTTGTCCTGGTTGCCGGGGTTGCCCTGGTCCTTGTAGCACACGTCGAAGTCCTCGAAGCCCCCCCAGCCCTCCCCCTTGTCCGTCACAGAGGTGATCACCCAGTCCACGGCCGTCACGCAATCCGGAACGCCCACCTGGCACTGCTGCCCGTTCTTGCACGACTTGGAAGTCCAGCAGTTGCAGCCGTTGCCCACCGGAGCGCAGACATACACGGGCACAGACGAGATCTCCTTTGGCGGAATGCTGCAGCCGGGGCTTGCCGCGGGCGGGCTGCAACTGATCTGGCCAGCCATGCAGGCATCTTTGCATCCGCACAGGCCGGCCGTGCAGATGGGCTTGTCCCCGGGGCAGGCGCCGCACTCGCCGCCGCAACCGTCCGGGCCGCACTCCTTGCCCGCGCAGTCGGGGGTGCAGCCCGTCTTGACGCACGTTCCCCAGTCGCACTTCTCCCCGGCCTTGCACGTGCCGCACGACCCGCCGCAGCCGTCGGGCCCGCACTCGATCCCCTCGCAGTCGGGCTGGCAGCCTCCGCCCTCGCAGTCCATGGGGAACTCGCCGCTCGGGTCCGCGTCGCCGTCCGTGCCGCACGTGTAGTACGCGCTGTCGGCATCCCATCCGCAGGGGCCGTAGTCCTCGGCCCCACAGTCCACGCAGTAGAACTGCCCCTCGTCGCAGAAACGCAGGATCCCCGACGCGTCGCAGCACCCCTCGAACGTATAGTCGAAGCAGTCCTCGCCCGAGGGCTCCTCGAAGCCCTGGCATTCAGGAAGCTCCTGGCACACTCCGCCGGAGCAGGCTACCCCGGATGGGCAGGTGCCGCACGACCCGCCGCAGCCGTCGGACCCGCACTCCCGGCCGTCACAGTCCGGAGCGCAGGCGTCCTGGCCGCAGCCCCCTCCTTCGCACAGGTACTCGTCCGCGCAGTTGACGCACGTGTCCACGCACCCGGCCCCGCTGCACGCGGCGTCCTCGCAATTGCCCTGGCACGAGCCCTGGTCTTTGGGCGCGCGCACGTCCGTCGCTCCCGTGTCCTTCCCCGGGGTGGCATCCTGGCTGCCCCGGCCGCCGGTGTCGACGCACAGGTTGGAGTAGCAGGCCAGCCCCTCGTTGCACGTGTTGTTGGGGTAGCAGGGGCCCCCTTCGGTGCCCTCCTGCTTGCCACCGCTTCCTGAACAGGAACAGAGGAGCGCCACCGCAGGGACGATTGCCGGCCAGGAAGATACCTTCATGGAGTTCACCTCCGGAACACGAAACGGGCTTGACCACGGCGACAATGTACACGGTTTCGTCGCGGCAGTCCAGCCCGCGGGCTACGGCTCGCGGCGCGGCAGATCGGTACGGTCGAAGTGACGGTCGTAGCTGTAGAGGGCCAGGCCGCGGCAGCGGGCCGCGGCGTACTGGTACGCATCGTCGAAGTCCAGCTCGAAGCGGTCGGAAATGGCCGGAAGCAGCCGCAGCTCCTCCGGGCTCAGGCGAACCACGCTGACCCCCGGTGGGGACAGCAGGTCGTTCAGAAACCGGGACAGGGTGGCAAGCCGCCCGGCACGCGTGAGGATGACACCCACCGAGTGAAGGCTGAAGTCCGTTACGTGCAGGCGCTCGACAGGCGTCTCGGAAAGGAGCCGGGAGACGCGGGCCGCCTTCTCCTGCCCCAGCAACAGCTCGAGCCAGATGTTGGTGTCCAGCAGCACGCTCCGGACTACCTCCCGTCCCGCCATTCCAGCCCGCGATGCTGGAGCTCCACGGACGACGTCTTGTCCTTCAGACCCGCCAGCGCCCCGGCCCAGTCCAGCTCCAGTCTCCCCTTGCGGGTGCGCTGCCTCGGGCTTCCCGCCTGGTCCAGCAGGCGGCCTACGGCCTCGGCCACGAGAGCCGACAAGGTCTTTCCCTGCTCTGCCGCAAGCACTTTGAGCCTCCGATGGACGTGCGTGTCGAGGTAGATGGTGGCAGGTTTGAGCTCGGCCATGGCGGCACCCCCCAAACCGCATCTTAACGTTTTAACGGTAACCTGTCCAGCTCTGTGGACAGACCGTGCAAGACGGACCCTTCCCCCGGCGTGGACATGCTTGCGCAGAACGGATAATGTGGAGCCTCGTAGGGGCCGAACCTTTCGCGCCGCACGCCGGCGCGCGAAGCTGCTTCCTTGGAACCGGAGGACACATGAGCGCCAGAACCATCGTCGTCATGCTGTTGTTCGTTGTCGTGCAGGCAGTGGCCGGGACCGCGGCAGGCGGCGAACCCGCAAAGCCCGTGTTCGCCGCGGGGCCGTGGACCGCGGGCAAGCCCGACGCAACCTACAACGCGGCCGAGAAGGAGTTCGGCAAGGGCAACTTCAACGCGGCCGCAGACGGGTTCGCGAAGTTCGTGGAGAAGGCCGGCACCTCCCACCTCGTCCCGCACGCACGGCTGCGCATGGCGCAAGCAGCGTTCAAGGCCAACGACTTCGATCGGGCGCTCACCATCATGGACGAGATCCTGGCCGCTTCCCCGGGCACGCTCGTGGAAGCGCGCACCCGGGTCGTGCGCGGAGAGCTGGCTCTCAAGCTTCCTGCTTACTGCTTCAAGAAGGGCAGCGCGTGCCGCTACAACGCGGACGTCCGGGAAGGGCAGGAGGAATACGCGTACGTCCGCAACGCGGACATGGCTCGGACCGACCGGGAGACCGCACGCGTCCTCTTTGGGCTCTTTGTCGAAGCCAACCCCACCGGTGCGGACCCGTTCGACCCCAGGGTCGACGTGCGCATCGAGGCCATGGCCAACAACCGCGACCTGGCCGCCGCGTTCCAGAACCAGGGCTACACCGTCTACGACGACGAGGTGAGCAACCCCGGCAACTTCATCCCGGACCTCGCGGTCCCCTACGAGAGCCTCACGACCAACCGCCAGAAGGTCCTCTACCTGCTGTCCGAGTGCGACCGCACCGGGGCAGCGTGCAAGGACAAGTCCGGCATCGCGGAATGCAGGCTCCAGAAGGCCCTGTTCCTCGCCTTCTTCCCCGAGGTTCCGCCCAAGGAGTGGGTCGACGCCACCTCCAGGGAATCCGACCAGTGGGCCAAGGACCACCCCGACGGCCCCGGATACCAGTGGCCGGAGTGGAAGCGCCCCGCGGCCCTCGACCCGCTGGAGGTCTCCGCGTCCATCCTCGCGGACTTCCCGGGCCTCAAGGACATCGACCGCTTCGAAGCCGTCCACGTCCGCTTCCTTGCGGCCGCACACCGCTTTGCCGACGCGGTCGCAGCCGCGCAGAAGTTCATCAAGTCCAGGGGCAAGAGCACGTTCCTCGGAGAGGTGAAGCTCACCCTCGACCAGCTCACCGGAAAGACCGTCAGCATCTACATCGGCTCCAACTCCTACCCCGGCCGCAAGGCCACCGGCTCCATCACCACCCGCAACCTGGACCGGGTGGACGTCGAGTTCTTCAAGGTTCCCTACGACCTGTTTCTCGCGTCCAACTGGTTTGCCAAGGACGCACAGCAGTCCTTCTCGCAGCTGCTGGACTCCCCCTCGGGAAAGGCCCTGGTCCAGGACCTCATCGCGAGAAGCCAGAAGAAGCTCACCAGGACCTTCGACGTCGAAGACCCGAAGCCCTACGAGCCCATTACGACCAGCTTCGAGTTCGACCTGCCCGAGCAGGGGCTCTACATCTACCGCGTCCGCAACGGGAAGGAGGAGCAGGTCGGCTTCCATTCCTTCTCCGACTTCATCCTCGTGACCCGCACGCTTCCGGGCAAGACCTCCTACTACGTCGCGGACGCGGTCACCGGACAGCCCCTGCCCGACGTGCCCATCACCGTGCGGGAGACCTTCCAGCGCCAGGGCCTCATCATGACGTACCAGGACATGCGCATCGCCAGGATCGTCACGGACAAGGAGGGTCTTGCCGAGTTCACGTTCACGCAGGATTCCCGCGTGTGGAGCCAGCAGGCCTCCGCATTCGCTTCCCACAACAGCGGCTTCGCCATGAGCGAGTGGGACTACCCGAGCTACTACTACGGCTCGGGGGAGGACTACGAGCAGCAGAAGGGCTACATCTACACCGACCGGCCCGTGTACCGGCCCGGCGACTCGGTCCGCTTCCGCCTCATCACCCGCGACTGGGCAAAGGGGCAGTACCGAACCCCGGACAGCCCCCGCACCTACCACGTGCAGGTCAGCGGTCCCACCGGCAACATCGTGGCGGACAGGACCGAGAAGTCGGACCTCTTCGGCACCCTTCACTCCGCATTCGACCTTGGCAAGGACGTCCCGCTCGGCGTCTACTACATCTCCGTCTGGCAGGAGCTTCCCGGAGGCCAGCAGGCCTACCTCTACCTGTCGTCCGGCACCATGTTCCGGGTGGAAGAGTACAAGAAGCCCGAGGTCAGGGTGGACGTGGTGCCGTCCACGGACCAGGCCATGGCCGGCGACAAGGTCAAGGCGACCATCCGCGCAACCTACTACTTCGGCGGCGCGGTGGCCGGCGCGGACGTCCACTACAGCATCTCGAGGTCCATGTACTACCACTACTACACCAAGCCGTCGGAGTGGGACTGGCTCTACGGCCAGAACTACTACGACATCTACGGCGACCAGTACTATGGCGGCAACGAGCCGCTGCAGGACGGCGACGGCAAGCTCGACGACAAGGGGGAGCTGACCGTGGACCTGCCCGTGCTGGAGCCCAGCACCGACCTGTATGCACCCGACTACAGGTATTTCGTCACCGCGACCGTCACCGACCTGTCGCGGCGGGGCATCCAGGGCTCGGGATCCGTCGTCGTATCGCACAAGCCCTTCTTCATCCACTTCGACCAGAAGGCCTTCTACTACGTGGCGGGAGACCAGCCCGACATCGAGGTCCTGGCCATGACGGCCAACGACACGCCGGTCGAGGCCGCGGGCACCTACACCCTCTATACCCGCACCTACGAGTACGGCGTCGAGCAGCCGAAGCTCGCGGAAGTCGCAAGCGGCAAGGTCGCTCTGGACACGCTCGGCCGTGCGGTCGTCACGCCGCAGCTCGCGGCCGGCGGCGACTACCGACTCACCGTCAGGCTCAAGGACGCGGCGGGTCGCGAGGCCACCTCGGACCTCGACCTGTACGTGCTGGCAAAGGACCTCCGCACCGCGTCGCTGCGATTCTCCATGCTCACCCTGATCGCAGACAAGGCGATCTACGCACCGGGCGAGACCGTACGCCTGCTGCTGGGCACCCGCGCTTCCGGCTGGGTGCTCATCACCACGGAAGGCGGAGGCACCGTGCTGTCGCAGGAGCTGCGCAAGGTCGACACCACCGGCACCGAGATCTCCGTGACGCTCACCGACAAGCACCTCCCCAACTTCTTCGTCTCCGCGGTCATGGTCCACTCATACGAGGCGCAGAACGCGGAGCGGCAGGTCTTCGTCCCGCCCGGGAAGAAGATGCTGAAGATCGCGCTCACCACGGACAAGAAGGTCTACCAGCCCGGCGACAGGGGCAAGGTCGAGGTGAAGGTCACCGACGCGGACGGGAAGCCCGTGGAAGCCCAGATCGGCCTGGCCCTGTTCGACTCCTCGGTCCTCTACATCCAGCCCGAGACCCGGGGCGACATCCGCCAGTTCTTCCACGGCCAGGTCCGCTACCACGGCGTGAGCTACAAGCACAGCGGGTACGCGTACTACCCGCAGCGCGTGGTCACCGAGGCGCCTGCCCCCGCATACCAGCTCGAAGGCCTCCCCTTCGTCCCGGACTACGGCTACGGAGCGCTGGGCCTGGGCTGGGGCCGCGACACGCGGGCACCCATGGGCGCCATGGCCGGGGACGGCTTCGGCGCAGGCGGCGGGGGAGGGCTCGGTCGCTACGATTTCGAGGCAGACCAGGTGAGCGGCGAGCTCCAGAAGCCCGCGGAGATGGCCATGGCCTCCACGTTGAGCATGGCCAAGGCCGAGGCGGCCGCTCCTGCCGTAGCCCTGGAGGAGAGGGCCGGGAAGAGGGACAACGGCGGCCGCGGCGGCCAGGCCCCGGCCGAGCGCGAGTTCTTCCCGGATACCATCCTCTGGGCCCCGACCGTGGTCACCGACAAGAACGGAATCGGCAAGGCGGAAGTCACCTTCCCGGATTCCCTCACCACCTGGGCCGTGCGCGCGGTCGGCATCGACCATGGCGACGCGGTCGGCCAGGCCGAGGCGTCCACCCTGTCCAGCAAGGACCTCGTCGCGCGCATCGAGACCCCGCGCTTCCTCGTGGAAGGCGACAAGGCGATGCTGGCCGCGGTCGTGCGCTCCACCCTGCCCGACAAGGTCGACGTCGAGCTGACCCTCAAGGTGTCGGGCAGCGCCCTGTCCATCACCGGCGACTCCTCTGCCGAGATCTCGCTGGCTCCGGGAGAGGAGAAGCGGGTCGACTTCCCGGTCACTGCCGTCACCTCGGGCGAGGTGCGCGTGAGCCTCACCGCGGACGCGGGCGACGAGGTCGACGCGCTGGCCAGGACCTTCCCGGTCGTGATCTACGGGGCAGACACCCTCCAGGCGCAGCACGGGGAGATCAAGGGCGGGAGCAAGGGCACGCTCACGTTCAAGATACCGGCCGACCGGGTGAAAGAGACCACGCAACTCACAATCGCGGCCAACGCGTCGGTCCTGGGCGTCCTGCTCTCCACGCTTCCCTACCTGCTCGACTACCCGTACGGGTGCGTGGAGCAGACCGTCAGCCGCTTCCTGCCCGCGGCCATGGTGCGCGCCGCGCTCAAGGAGTCCGGCCTGTCGCTCGACGGCATCCCGGTCCTGCCCGAGAAGGCGGATCTCGCAAATCCCGTGGGCCTGGCAGGCGGCTGGTACTACAAGGGGGTGTTCTCGGACAAGGGGCTCGACGACATCGTGGCCTCGGGCCTCGCCCGGCTTGCCGGCATGCAGGGCTACGACGGCGGCTGGGGCTGGTGGGGCGGCTTCGAGTCCGACCCGTACATGACCGCGTACGTGCTCTCCGCGCTTGCCGAGGCCCGCGCCGCGGGCATCCCCGTCAACGAGGACATGCTCTACCGCGCATCCACGTTCCTCTCCGGCATCGTGGACGCGCAGGCCAGGCGCAACGTGCACGTGGACCTGTTCGTCCTGTACGCTCTCAGCGCCTTTGGCCAGTTGCCCGAGCGCGCCATCGACAACGCACTCGAGTCCAAGGACGACCTGTCCCCCTACGGCAAGGCGCTGCTGGCCCTGACGCTGCACAACGCGGGGAAGGAGGACGAGGCGTCCACGCTCGTGGACAACCTTGTGAACGTGGCCTGGGTCGACCTCCAGAACGGCACGGCCTCCTTCCGCCTCCCCGGGACCTCCTGGTGGTGGTGGTGGGAGGACCGCACCGAGACCGTGGCCTGGGCGCTGCGGGCCGTGCTCGCGGTCAAACCCGGACACGAAATAGCCGATCGCTTCGCACGCTGGCTCGTGCAGAACCGTGAAGGATCCCACTTCGACTCCACCAAGAGCACCGCCATGGCCGTGCTGGCCCTCGTCCAGTATGCGAAGGCCCGGGGCGGCCTGGCCGCGGACTTCGACGCGACGGTGCGGGTCAACGGAGACACGGTCAAGGAGTTCTCCGTGCGCGGCAAGGACGCCCCCCTGTTCAACGGCTCCGTGGTCCTGTCCGGATCGGACGTGCCGGAAGGAGACGTCGTGGTGGAGATCGCAGTCGAGGGCAAGGGCACGTTGTATGCCAACGCGTTCGTCACCTACTTCTCGAAAGAAGCCAGGATCCCCGCTTCAGGAAGCCAGATCGCGGTCGCACGCACCTACTACCGCCTCACTCCGGTCATCCGCACCGAGAAGGATCCGTACGGCAAACCGGTCCAGGCACGCGACTACGAGCGCTCCGAGATCAGGGACGGCGACTCCGTGGCTTCCGGCGATCTCGTGGAGGTGCACGTGGTCATCGACGCGCCCAACGACTACGAGTACCTCGTGTTCGAGGACCCCAAGCCCGCAGGCTTCGAGGCCGTGGGCTTGAAGAGCGGCTATGTGTACGAGAACGGCGCGGGCTGGTACCGCGAGTACCGCGACCGCCTCGTCGCCTCGTTCCTCTCCTACCTCGGACAGGGCAAGCAGACCCTCACCTACCAGCTGCGCGCCGAGATCCCGGGCACGTTCCACGCGCTCCCGCACAGGGGCTACGCGATGTACGCACCCCGCGTCCGCGCCACCTCCGACTCCACCACGATGATCATCACGCCGTAGCCCTCTTGCACTGCCGGGCCGATGGGACGCATCGCAGCCCGTCGCTGGCGCTCCGGGTAACGATGGGGGTGCCCATGAGGGCGGATGATGTGCGATGCCTCTCCCCGATCGTTAGTGCTTGGTTCCCACTTCGGCCTCGTCGCCGAACGACAGCACGCGCTCCACGTGGAACCGGTGGAGCAGCGACAGCGTCTTGAGCTTGGGCGCGGGGCTGTTGGCCAGCACCCGTGCGATGGTCCCGTACTCCTTGACGCAATGGAAGATCGTCTGGGCCTCGGCCGCATCCCAGAAGTACCTGCTTCCCAGCCCGTCCCCGCTGACGATGAAGGCGCGGTCGAAGTCTCCGAGGATCTTCTCGTACAGGCTCACCAGCTTGTCCTGGTTGATGTCCACGAACCGTGCCAGCTCCGGCGTGCCGGCCGCGGTGTTGAGCAGCCGCCCCAGGGAGATGAGCGCACCCTCGTTGTCTCCCACCTTGAACAGCCACAGCACGTCCTCGTACAGCAGGTCGTGCCGCTTGCCCCACACCACCTCTTCGCGCGCGATGGGCGGCGGCGCCTCGGGCGCCTTCTCCGGCTTCACAGCGGCCGCAGGGATCGGCGGCGGCTCCGGCGGGGCCGGCGGCGGCGTCACCTCGCCCGTCTCCTCCAGCAACGCGTCCACCTCCTCCGCCGCGGGCACGCTCTGCACGGCCTGTCGGCCACGGAGGTACTCGGCACGCTCGTTGAGCCCCGCAAGGAGCGCATCCACCGCGTGCGCCACCGCTTCCGCTTCCGGGTTGAGCGCCACCGCGGCGCTTCGTCCCCCTTCGAGAGTACGCGTCAGCCGCAGGAACAGGGCCAGGTCAAGCTGCATGTGTTGCGCCCCCAACGACAAAAAACCGCTTGCTAGTCTAGACCCCGTTGGTCTATTTTTCAACAAGAAGGTGACGGCATGTTGTCCCCGGAAGAGAAGCAGTTCGTCGAGCAGCTCAAGAGCGGGGACAACAGGGCGTTTACCCGTCTCGTCACGCAGAACCAGGACCGCATCTACTCCTACCTCCTGCGCATGCTCGGCAACTCGTACGAGGCCTCGGAGGTCACGCAGGAAGTGTTCACCGCGGCGTTTCGCTTCATGAAGCACTTCCGCGGGGACTCCAGCCTCGTGACCTGGCTGCTCAAGATCGCTTCCAACATGTACAAGAACCGGATCCGCTACAACGTCCGTCGCAAGCGCGGCCGCGAAGCGTCCATCGACGACCTGGTGGAGCAGCCCAACTACATCCCTATCGGCGGCCGCCCCGAGAGCCCCGAAGGCCAGGCGGCTTCCAGGGAGCTCGAGATCGCCATACACGCTGCCATCGCGAAGCTCCCGGCCGACTTCCGGGAGGTCCTGGTGCTTCGCGATCTCGAGCTGCTTCCCTATTCCGACATCGAGCAGCTCACGGGCCTGGCCGAAGGCACGGTCAAGTCCCGCATCCACCGCGCGCGGCAGTACCTCGCGGAGCTGCTGTCCGAACACCTCGATGGAGAGAAGCTGTCATGACCAACGACCCGAAGCAGACAGGCGCTCCCACCCCTGCCGCGGGCCTCGGGCCCGAGGAGCAACGGTTCGTCAGCTACGTCGACGGCGACATGCCGCCGGAGGAGATGGAAGCCTTCGAGAAGGAGCTGGACACCAACCCCGATCTCTCCCGCCGCTTCGACGAGTACCGCCGCACCGTGCACCTGCTCCACAACCTCCCGCGGCCGAGGGCGCCGCAGGGCCTCCTGCCCGGCCTCCAGCGCCGCATGCTCCAGCGCCGCTCCCCTCCGCCTCTTCCCCGCTTCCCCTACGAAACGGTCCTGTTCGTCTGCCTCATGGCCGCGCTCATCTTCGTGTACGCCACCTACATGGCCCCAACCTCCGGGACCGTGGCCCGCATCGTGATGGTGCAGCTCTCGGGGCCGGTGCCGCAGGAGGTCGTCGCGGACTTCGGCCTCACCCGGCAGCGGTCCGACAACCAGGTCGTGGCGCTTACCGCCCGGCTGTCCGAGGCCAGGGCAAGGGCCCTCCTGTCCGCGCTCCAGCCCGTGCTCCCCCTCCCGCCGGACATCCCCGCGGGAGAGACCGCGTACGAGGTCATCCTTCGGCCGCCGCCCACCCGGGAGTAGCTGCGGCCGGAGCCTCTACCCGCCACTGCCGCGATTCATGACCCAGAACGGGTGCGACCACATGACGAAGTTGTAGCGTGCGGACGCATAGCGGTGCCGCACCAGCGCGCCGGACCACTCCTCGGTCGGAAGCACGGATGCAAACGCCTTCTGCCATGCCGCGAGCCCGGGCGGAAGCACCCGGATCGCGTCGAACGTGGCCAGTGTCACGGGCAGGCTGCGCCCGAGCATCTCGGCAGCGGAAAGGCATTGTGCTCCCCGCCGCTCGAACCACGCGGCCGTGTCCGGAACGCCGCGCCAGAGGGCCGGGAGGATCACCGTGGCTCCCGCGAACAGTCGGGCCACCTCGGAAACAGGATAGGGCAGCACGTAGAGGTCCGGAGCGGCCAGCACGAGGCGGTTCTCGATCCCGTGCTGCAGGCACCGCGCGGCCAGCTCCAGCAGCAGCGTCTCGTTGCCCGGGTCCGGGTCGTCGTGCTCGCCGCCGTCCCACGCGGTGCGCAGCAGGTGGAAGACCCGCGTGGCGCCACTCCCGGTGAGCGCGGATACCAGGTCCTCCGGCGGAGCCCAGGTCGCGCCGCCCAGCATCGGGCTCACCTCGCGGCCGCCTCCTGCAAGCCGGGCCACCACCGACGCCAGGCTTGCAGCGTCCAGGAGGTCGAGCCCGGGAAGCACCAGCCGTCGCGGCCGGTACTCCTGTGCGTCCGCAACGATCTCGTCCGCCATCCGGGCCCGATCCGCATGCTCGATCCGAAACCCGGGGCAGGGGGTCGGACAGGACGCACATCGGGCCTCGCGGAAGAACTGGGACTGGCCGTGCGCCCGGTCTGCACCCGCGGCATCCTCGTGCCGACGCTGCGTGGAGAGCCCGTACTCCTGCACCTCGATACCGGCCAGATCCGCAAGCGCACAGTACGGGATGTTGTACGGCTTGACCCGCGTGCCGGCAGCGAGGGCCGCAGCCGAGGCCCTCGCAACCGCGGCAGCAAGCTCGGGAAGAGCGAGGTGGAACCGATGGGCCGCGTGCAGGTTGGCGCGGGAAACGATGAACGGCTGCACGAGGTGGATGCGTGCTCCCAGCGCTGCCGCGGCCTGCACCGTGTCTGCAACGTGCTCGTGCGTGGACGGGGTCAGCAGCGTGCTCGAGTGAAGCTCCACGGAAACGCCCGCAGCGGCCGCAGCTTCCCGGAATGCGCGCACTCCGCTCGTGAGCTGCGCCAGCGCTCCGGGCACGCCGACCATGCCGTCGTGGACCGGAGCAACCGCGGACAACAGGGAGAACGTGACCCGGTTGAGCCCGGCTGCGACCAGCTCCGCGGCAACGCCCGACGCGGCCAGCATCCGGCCGTTGGTCGTGACCGAGACCTCGGTGAAGCCCGCGGCACGAGCCGCGGCGACAAGCTGGGGGAGATCCGGTCGCACCAGCGGCTCCCCGCCGGAAAACGCGAGCGACGTGAAGCCTGCCGAGCGTCCCGACCCGACCCTGGAAAGCGCCTGCTCCGTGCTCAGGTTGCGGCCGCAGTGGGAGCCGGTGCGGATGTAGTGCTGCGGGCAGAACGCACACCGGTTGTTGCACCGGTCCCCGAGGTCGATGGTGAGGACGCGCTTGTTCACGGTATTAATAAGGAAGAATGCCGCAGTGACAAGGATAGATCACTGTCGGACGGGCTGTTGACCTGAGTTCGTAGATCCAAGGCCCCGCCCAAGGACCTACGGGCTCTGGCACAGGAGAGGCGCCTACCAGGACCCGTGCGAGCCGTGAGACCCGTGCGAGCCATGCGACCCGTGCGAGCCGTGAGACCCGTGCGAGCCGTGAGACCCGTGCGAGCCGTGAGACCCGTGCGAGCCGTGAGACCCGTGCGAGCCGTGAGAGCAGTGCCCCGCTGCCGTGACTTCCATGTTCTCCATGTGCTGGCCGGCCACGTTGGCCTCAGAGCCCAGCGCATGGCCGGAAGCGGTGCCGGCCATCAGCAGGAACGTGGAGATCTGGGCAGCCTGCTTGCGAGTGATCTTCCCTTCTTCACTGAAGAGAAAATCCCGCACCTTCTTCTTCAGCTTTGGCAGTCTCTCTTTGGTCATGTCGTCTACCTCTCTGCAAGCGGGGCCATCTTCGAACGTGTTCACTCGTGCATGAAGAACACGCTCCTGTCTCTCACTATCGTCCACTTCTTAAGAATGTCAAGTGTTTCTTGTTCCCCTGTGACAAGAAGGCCGAACAGGTACTCCAGCATCGCAACGTACCACTTGTGTCTCTGGCTGGAATTCATGTTGCCGAAAATGCCGCCCTGCTCCGAGTAGTTGTACACGGGACACACGCCCAGATAGGGCTTGAAGACCGAGTCGGAGCATCCGGGAACGAGGTCCGTGCACGACGCCACTGCCAGCGCTTTGACCGGTGCGCTCTCCACGAGGTCCCTGTAGCTGGACCCGGGCAGCTTCCCGATCTGGAACATGTCGTCCCCCATCTGGTACAGCATGCGCCCTTCGTCGCAGGTGAACACCGTGCCATCGTGGTTGTACGCGATCTGCCCGATGCCGGCCCCGCACGGCGATCGCAGATCCAGGTAATTCGGATCGTACGGCGTCAGCATCTTCGTCAGCAGGATCGCGGCCGTCCGCTCCAGGATCTCGACCCCCTTGCGGTTCAGCTCCAGCATGTAGTTCACGGCCTTGAAGTAGAAGTCCATGAACTCTTCGGAGGTGTACCCGATGCGCTCGAAGGTCTGCTTCGCGAAGCCGAACGGGTTGAGGGGCCTCAGGAAGATGGCCTTCCTCCCGAGCCGCACGTACTCGTCCACGACCTCCTTCGGGTACCGGAGCGTCTCCCGGGTCACGGTCAACAGCGCTTCCACGTGATACAGATCGGGGTCGAGCCCCTTGGCCCGGTACGCCTGGTCCGCGCGGGCCATCCAGTACACGGCCTGCTCGTATGCGCTGCCCCCGAGCAGCTTCCGGTTGGCGTCATGCACGTGCCGCGGGCCGTCGATGGAGGTGCAGATCTGCACGTTGTTCTTCATCAGGAGCTCGAGCTTGTCGTCCGTCATCAACGCCATGTTGGTGACGAGCGAGAACTCCAGCCGCTTGCCCGCAGTGCGGTTCTTCGCAACGGCCAGGTCGATGATCGTCTTGACCGTGTCCCACGCGACCAGCGGCTCCCCTCCCTGGAACTCGATCGTGATCGTCTCGGAAGGGGACTGGAAGATCGTGTCCACCACCTTGCCCGCAAGCTCCGGCGTCATGTCGTACGAGGTCTGGGCCATGTCCTTGCGGGACGCATGGCAGTAGATGCACACCTCGTTGCAGCGCAACGTGACGATGACGATGTGCAGGTAGGGACCGTTGAAGAGGAATGCGTTCTTCTTCGCGAACAGCTCGGCCAGCGCGGCCTCGGACTCCGGCGATCGGATGAAGTGCTTTGCTTCCAGGTCCGCCCACGCCGCGCTGTCCCTGGCCAGCTTGCCCGCGACGAAGCGCGTGAAGTCCTCCTCGCCAAGGAACACGAACTCACCGGCATCGTTGGTGAGCAGCACCTTGCCTCCCACCCTGCCGAAACGGAACGGGTTGGCAAGCGAAAGCCCGCGCCCCGTCAGCGCCTTGAGTCCTGTCGCCATCATGCCCCCCGCCGTGCAATGGTCGCTGCCAGCGCGTGGTTCAGAAACTCGTCGCACAGCGGCTTGAGCTCCACGTCCTCGGCCGGATGCGCCAGCGTCACTACGATCTTTTCGCCGCTGGCGGACACCGAGATCGTCGCAAGCTCCCGGAAAGAGGCAGCAGCCTCACGCACCGCGGCCACGCGATAAAGGCTCTTGTTCAACTCGATCTTCATCACTCCTGCGTCTCCTTCTTGGCCGCTGCGTCGCCGGAAGGTGCCCCCTCCTTCTTCTCGCCGAACTTCTCTTCCCACGGCACGGCAATGCCGAGCGGATCGTCGAGGTAGTCCGCGGGCTGCTCGTCCACCAGGTTCAGGTTCAGCGACTCGGGCATCGCGGAGAACAGGGCCCGGTGGATGATCGCATCCCGCGTCCTGGCCGTCTGCTTCGTGATCTTCAGCCGCAGCGCCTGGTTGAGCAGCTCGTTCTCGAACCCGCCAACCACCTTGTCGAACTCCTTCTTCGGCACGTCAGGCTGCGCCCGCAGCCGGATCGCGACCGCATCCCCCTCCCGCTTGTCCAAGAACACGTAGCAGCGATCGATGAACACGTAGGCTGCCGCGTACACCACTTCCAGCGGATACACCTTGAGGCTCACCACGATTTCTTTCTGCATCAATCTCCCCTCCAGAGCAGGCCCGCCGCCAGCCTCGTGACGGGCGTCGGCGACCGGGCCGCTGACTCGCGTTCACGCCGAGAGCCGGCTACATCGGTGCAGCTTCCACGCCTGCGATCTCCGGGCACGCTTCCTTGACCTTGCGCTCCACGCCGAGCTTGAGCGTGTACATCGCTCCGGGGCAGCCGGCACAGGCGCCCTTGAGCCGCACGCGCACGACCTTCTCCTCGGTCAGCTCCACGAATTCCAGGTCGCCGCCATCCATCTGGAGATAGGGTCGCAGCGTGTCCAGGACCCCCTTTACCTTCGTTTCCAATTCCAGGTTTTCTGCCACCGTTACACCTCCAAAGCACCCACCATCTTGCTAATTACGCGTCAAAAGACAAGTGTTTTGGTACAGGGGGGGTGTAACAGCCTGTCACATGTGTTGCAGCCTCCCAGCACGCGGACCCCGCCCTAAAACCACCAAACCTAACTCGACCGACTCTCCGGTGTCCGTTTGCCTGTGCGAAACCCTAACATGGCACGCTTCTCTCCTGTTATATATGTGCGGATTGCTGATTGTCCGCGCGCGGCCTTTCGGAGTGCACGCGACAAGAAGACCCCGCTTCCCAGGAGGGAGGGGATGCGCGCAAGATACATCCTGGTTCCGGGAACCGGCGGAAGCAGGCTGCTGGCCGGCGGATCGGACATCGGGTGGCCCAACGCACGCCAGGTCCAGAGGTGGATAGCGTCCGAAGACATGTTCGATCGCATCCGCGAAGCGACCGGGTTACAGCCCGAGAAGGCGGCCGCGCTGCTGTCCCTGGTTCCGGCCGCGGACTCGGGGCGCCTTCGTGCCACCGCACCGCGGGTCAGGCGGCCCCTGACCGTGGGCCCCCTGCTTCCCATGGCCTACACCGCGTACCTCCAGTACCGGCATTTCCCGTACGACTGGCGCGACGATCTCGTGACCAGCGCACGCCACCTTCTCGACCTGCTCGGCGAGGGCAAGGGAGAGGCCAGGCGCTGGCGCATCATGGCCCACGGCCAGGGAGCGCTGGTGGTGGTCGTGGCAAGCAAGCTGGCCGCGGAGGACAGGGACGGGGACGCTGCCGCGTTTTCCAGCATCGTGTCCCGAGTCGTGTTGCTGGCCCCGCCGCTGGCCGGGACCCTGCGTGCCGTGAACCTGCTGGCCAACGGGGAGGACGTCGGTCCCCACGCACAGCTCGTGGCTACCTTCGCGTCCTCCTGGCCCGCGGTGTACCAGATGCTTCCGACCTGGCCCTCGGCCCTCAGGCGATCGCAGTCAGCGGGAAAGGAGACCTCGCAGGATGCCGCGGGCTTCTTCGACCCCGGGTGCTGGAAGGGCACCGCGGTCCGGCCGGCCCTGCTCGATCGGGCCCGGCGGACACACCGTCGCTACCTCGTGGGGCCGCTGTCGTGCATGTCCGGAGTGGACTGCCGCATCGTGCTGTCCCGGTCGCACGTGACCGGCAGTCACGTGGGGGTGTCGGACAAGGGGCTGGGCATCCCGGCGCGGGACGAGCCCGGGGACGGCGTGGTCCCCGCGGACAGCACCGTCGCGGTCCTCGATCCCGCGGAGAGGTTCGTATGCCAGATGATGGGAAAGGGGAAGCAGACTCTGCCCCATGCGTACCTCGCGGACGACCCGGTTGCCGCGGCGTTTGTTCACGAGTTTCTCGAGGACGACCCGGCTAACCCAGCGTCTCACCGCACCGGCCGCAAGTCACGGGCTTCCCGGCCTCCTTCTTGAGCCGTTCCCCGCACGTGCAGGCCCAGCCGAGCGGCTCCTCGGGCACACCCGCGACCATCGCGTGGGGCGGCACGTCGGACACGACCACCGCACCGGCCGCGACGAACGCATGCTCACCGATGGTGACTCCGCACACGATGGTGGAGTTGGCCCCGATGGTCGCGCCCTTCTTGACGAGGGTCTTGCGGTACTCGTTCTTGCGCGACACGAAGGCCCGCGGGTGCCGCACGTTGGTGAACACCGCGGACGGGCCCACGAACACGTCCTGCCCCAGCTCGACGCCGTCGTAGAGCGACACGTTGTTCTGGATGCGGCATCCGTCCCCGATCACGGCCCGGGACGCGATGTAGCAGTTCTGGCTCAGGACCACGTTCCTGCCGATGCGGGCTCCGGACATGACGTGGCAGAAGTGCCAGACCCTGGACCCTTCCCCGATCTCGGCGCCCTCGTCCACGTACGCGGACTCGTGGATCGTGACGCCCGGCAGGGAGGTCACCCTGCCCTGCCCCGCTTTCTTCACTTCGTTCATCGATACGCTCCTGTGCGCGGATGCGCTCAACTCTGCAGCTTCCAGCACGGCCAGCACGTCGAGCCCCTGGCGGCCGTCCACCCTGGCCGGGGAGCGGGTCGCGATGCACCGCGCAAAGTCCTCGATCTCCCGCCGCAGCGGCTCACCTTCCGGCAACGCCATCGTCTGCCGCTGCCCGGGCACGACCCTCGGGCAGCCCCTGTCGTCGCGGGCCACGCCGGAGGTCCACAGCGTGAGCGACTTGCCGCCCGCGGTGTCGCTCCACTCCAGCATGCCCCGGGTCCCCACGAGCACGGATCGGTGCTCCTTGATCGGCTCCATCCACGACGCGCAGATCGCCACGCTGAGGCCGGTGCTCGACCGGCCCCCCGGCGGGAATTCCAGCACGAGGTGCGCGGTGTCCGCGATCCCGCGGTCGAACAGGTCGAAGCCGACCGCGGTGACGCGCTCCGGCGTCCCGGCCGCAAGGCGCAGCGCGAAGCTGATGTCGTGGGGAGCGAAGCTGAACAGCACGTCTTCCACGTCCCGCACGGTGCCGAGGTTGGCGCGGACCATCCGAACGGAAAGCAGGTCGCCGAGGCCTCCCGCTTCGAGCACCTTCTCGATCTCGTCCCGCACCGGGTGGTACTCCAGCACGTGGCCCACCATGAGGGTGAGCCCCTTGCGCTCCGCCAGCGCGACCAGCTCCGCTCCGTCCGCGTAGCGCAGGGCCAGGGGTTTTTCCACCAGCACGTGCGTGCCGCGCTCGAGGAAGTGGCGCGCAAGCGGTGCGTGGGTGTGCGCGCTGGTCGCGAGGACGACGCCGTCCGGCGAGAGCCTGTCGAGGCCCTCCACGTCCTCTGTCACCGGGATGCCCGGATAGGCTTCCGAAGCGGCCCTGCGCTGGCCCGGGCCGGTGTCGCAGATCGCGGAAAGCAGGCCCATCGCGTGGAGGGTGCGCGCGTGGTTTGCGCCCCACCTGCCGAAGCCCACGAGCGCGATTCGCGGTTTGCCCTGCTCCACGGCTACCCCTTCACGTACCGGCGCTTCGACTCGGCAAGCGCTTCCAGCCCGCGGGCAGCGCCCGCTGCATCGCCTCCTGCGAGGCTCGAGCGGATCTCTTCGATCTGCTTGAGCTCCGCTTCGTGCCGGCCCCGGATGTCCGCGGCCAGCGCCTTGAACGTGTCGCCCAGCTCGGGGAACTCGTCGCCCTTCCGGAACGGGCGGACCATGTCCCAGCTTCCGGCCTTGACCGCGTCCATGAACTTGCGCAGCGCGAAGAGCGGGCCTGCGACCTTGTGGGTGACGACGATCCCGCCTCCTGCCAGCACGAGCACGAGGACCGCTACGACGATGGCCATGATGTAGAAGGCCTGCATGTCCCGCTCCTCGTTGGACCGCGATACCTGCTGGTTGAGCGCATCGGCATTGGCCTGGTCCGCGGCCGCCATGGCGGCCTCGAGCTCGGCCCCCATGTCCGGGACCCCGGCCGCGTCCTGGCCTGCGGAGGCCTTCTGCACGATGCGGTTGACCTCCATCAGCTCGGACGCGGTCCGGCGCTCCTTCAGGTAGAACCAGCCCAGGACTGCGAAGATGCTGAGGGAGATGACCAGGACGAACGCGGTGTACTTGAGCTGGAACCTCGTGTCGATGAGCAGGTTGCCCACCTTGCGCTGGTACTGCGCCATCATGCCCTCCCTACTTCCCGACCGTGAGGCCGAGGTATGTCGCCAGGTCTGCAAATCCCTTGTCCACGGCTTGCCGGACCGCGCCCTTCTGCGACTCCACCAGCGGGTCGTCGGTCCAGGAGTCGGCCGGAGCGGGCCCGCCGGCAAACGGGCTCCGGCCGTCATAGCCTTTCCCCGTGAACACCGGGGTGGGGACCGGCACGAGCCGCACCTGGAAGTTCACCGACGCCGCGACCGGGCCGGCTGCACGGCCTTCCGGAACCCCCAGCTTCTTGATTCCCCCCGCGAGCGCGACCCGCACCTGCGGAAGCCCGGACTTCACGACGTCCGGGGTTGCACCGTCCTCTTCGATGTCCATCTCGTCGCCGGTTTCCACGCCGGTGCAGTTGACGAGGTGAGCCAGGAAGCAGTGCTTGATCCATGCGGCCAGCTCGTCCTTGCCCAGCGCCTCGTCCTTGAGCCCGTCGAGATCGACGAAGATGGGATCCCGCACCGACTTGAGGTTGCCCGGGAACGCGGACACGACGAAGTCCAGCGCTCTCTGGGCCTGCTGCTGCACCAGCTCCACCTCGGATCCCGCTGCCTTGTGGAGCGCTTCCACCGCGGCAGGATGGTTGATCGATCCGAGCGCCCAGGCGCACGCGGCACGCACCAGTTGGTCGGGATCTTCCCGGAGCCCGCGCAGGAGGTGGGGCAGCGCGTCCGGGGTCCGGAGCATGCCCATGGCCCTGGCCGCCTGCACGCGAGCCTTGTACCCGGTACCCTCCCTGAGGATGTCCCCGAGCTTGCCGAGGTCTTCCGGGCTCACCTGGCTGCCCGCTGCCGACGCGGCGCCACTGCCGCTGCCTGCGACTGCGCTGCCGCCGGTCCCGACCGCGACGACCGCGGCCACCAGCACGGCAGGGATCCAGATCGCACATCGACGCAGCACGCAGTCCCCCCTCGTCTCGGGGCGGCGCCCATCTTAGTTCGCACCGGCTCTGATTGCAAGAATGCCCTCCGCCAACCCGTCCGACCCGACAGGCGCCGCGATGGGTCGGGAACACCCTCCGGAGGCACGTCCGACTTGACAGACGCGGCGATTGGGGGAAAATGCCGGGGACTTTCTACTTGGGAGGGCGCAATGCTCGGTAAGTGTAAAGAGATGCTGAAGGGTCGGGACCTGCTGTGCACCCAGGACTGGTCGAAGGAAGAGATCATCGCCACCCTGGAGCTGGCCGAGGACATGCAGAAGGAGCGCTGGACCGGCAAGTACTTCGAGGTCCTCAAGAACCGCACGTTCTTCATGTTCTTCTACAACCCGTCGGTCCGCACCCGCCAGTCCTTCGAGTGCGCAGCAACCGAGCTGGGCGGCCACGCCCAGTTCCTCCAGCCCGAAGGCATGCGCCTCAAGACCAAGACCTCCGCTGGCGAAACCGTCGAGGACGCGGCCCAGGTCATGAGCCGCTATGCCGCAGGCATGGGCATCCGCATCCTCGAGGACAAAGTCCCCGCCTACGGCGACGGCTACAAGCTCATCAAGGAATACGCAGACTGGGCCGACATGCCCGTCTCCTCCATGGCCGATGACCGCTTCCACCCCTACCAGGGCCTCGCAGACATGATGGGCCTGCGCCGCCACGTCGGCAAGGACCTCAAGGGCAAGAAGGCCCTGCTTACTTGGGGACACGGAGCGCTGGCCCGCTCCTGGTGCTCGGTCCAGGAGTTCGCAGTCATCGCTACCCGCCTCGGCATGGAGCTCACCATCGCCGCGCCCGAAGGCTACGACCTCGACCCCGAAGTCATGGGCTGGGCCAGGAAGAACTGCGAAGCCAACGGCCAGAAGTTCACCATCACCAACGACCCGGTCAAGGGATACGAGGGCGCCAGCATCGTCTACTCCCGCAACTGGTGCAGCCCCAACGCCTACGTCGACGGCGCATTCCAGAAGCCCGTCGAGGTCGAGAAGGCCCTCAAGCACCCGGCCTGGATCTGCGACGAGAAGAAGATGAAGCTGACCAACAACGGCCTCTTCATCCACCCCATGCCCATCGACCGCGGGCACGAGGTCACCGACGAAGTCGCGTCCGGCAAGCGCTCCATCTGCGTGGACGTCGCGGAAAACCGGCTGCACGTCCAGAAGGCCGTCATGGCCGCCACGATGGTGTGATAGGAGGATATCCCATGGCCGAGAAACTGGCAGTCATCGCGATCGGCGGCAACTCCCTCATCAAGGACAACAAGCACCAGTCCGTCGAGGACCAGTACGAAGCCGCACACGACACCTGCGTCCACATCGCGGACCTGCTCCAGGAAGGCTGGAACATCGTCGTGACCCATGGCAACGGCCCGCAGGTCGGCTTCATCCTCCTGCGCTCTGACATCGCCAAGACCAAGCTGCACGAAGTCCCCCTGGACTCCTGCGGCGCGGACACCCAGGGCGCGATCGGGTACCACCTCCAGCAGAACCTCCAGAACGAGCTCAACCGCCGCAAGGTGGCCCGGCCCGTAGCCACGGTGGTCACCCAGGTGGTCGTGGACGCGTCCGACCCCTCCTTCAAGGAGCCTTCCAAGCCCATCGGCCCCTTCTACAACGAGGCCGAGGCGAAGAAGTACAAGGAGGAAAAGGGCTGGGCCGTCAAGGAGGACGCAGGCCGCGGCTGGCGCCGCGTCGTGGCGTCCCCCAACCCCCTGCGCATCGTCGAGCTGGACTCCATCAAGTCCCTCATCAACGCGGGCGTGGCCGTCATCGCAGTCGGCGGCGGCGGCATCCCGGTCATCGAGAAGGATGGCTTGCTCGTGGGCACCGCGGCCGTCATCGACAAGGACCGCGCAAGCGCGCTGCTGGCCAACAACCTCGACGCTTCCGACCTCATCATCTCCACCGCGGTGGACAAGGCCTACCTGAACTACGGCAAGCCCGACCAGAAGGCCATCGACAAGATCACCGTCGCGGAAGCAAAGAAGTACATGGCGGAAGGCCACTTCAAGCCCGGATCCATGCTTCCCAAGATGGAAGCCGCGGTGTCGTTCATCGAGAACGGCGGCAAGCACGTCATCATCACGTCCCCCGAGTTCCTGGTGGACGCGGTTCACGGGAAGAACGGCACGCACGTCTATCCGTAACGCTCCGGAGCTGATGGAGCTACTCGCGGCCCGTCGCTGGCGGGGCCGTTGAGGCTAGTCGCGGCCCGTCGCTGACGCTCCGGGTAACGTTATCTCTTGTCCTTGAGGGCTTTTTGGAGGAGCTCGCCGAAGGAGCCGAGCTTCTGGACTCCCTGCTGCTTCATGTAGGACTCGAACTCGGCCTTTTCCTCGTGGGAGGAGGAGCTGGTGTTCTCGAGGGTGATGTGGCGCTTGCCTGGGTCCACTTCCCTGACCGAGAGGTTGACGAGCTTGCCGATCTTGAAGGCAGCCGAAAGGGGCTCGCCACGGGCCGTTCCGGCCAGCGAGCCGGGGAGGAACGCGACGATCCCCTCCTCCAGCTCCACGAACACGCCGCCCGCACCGATGCGCTGCACCGTCCCGGAGACCTGGGAGCCGACCCGGTACTTGTCCCGGGCGCCCTCGAACGGGTCGGACTGGATCTGCTTCATGCCCAGCGAGATGCGCTTCTTGTCCCGGTCGATGTTGAGGACCGCCACGGTCACGTGGTCTCCCACCTTGACCACGTCGCCCGCATGCCGCACGCGGCCGGCCCACGACATGTCCGACACGTGCACGAGCCCTTCGATGCCCGACGCGATGCGCACGAACGCACCGTACGGCTCCACGCGCATGACCGCTCCGGACACCGAAGTGCCCACCGGGAACCGCGCCTCCAGGTCCTCCCATGGGTCCGCTCCCGCTTCCTTCATGGAGAGCGACAGCTTGTTGGTGGCCAGGTCGAACTTGAGCACCTTGACCCGCACCTGCTGGCCCGCGGTGAGCACCGTGGCCGGATCCTCCACCCGGTCCCACGAGATCTCGGACACGTGCACGAGCCCGTCCATGCCGCCGATGTCCACGAACGCGCCAAAGGGCATCACCTTCCGCACCGTGCCGTCGAAGAGCGCTCCGGGCACCACCTTCTCCCGGGTCTCACGGGCGTGGGCCTGCTGCTCCTCTTCGAGGATGGCCCGACGCGACACCACGACGTTGCGCTGGTCCGGGGACAGCTCGATGAGCCGGAAGTTGAACACCTGATCAAGATAGATCTCAGGCTTCTCGACATACTTCAGATCGATCTGGGAGATGGGGCAGAACGCCATCTGGCCGCCGCCGATCTCCACGCCGAACCCGCCCTTGCGGACCTCCTTGACGCGGCCTTCGATGGGGATGCCGTTGTCGTAGGCGTCGGCCAGCACGTCCGAGGTCTGGTGGGACTTCTTGAGGCTGCGTGAGAGCTGGACCCCCCCGCGCACCGTCAGCACCGTGGCTTCCACCACGTCGCCCGGCTTCACCTCGATCTCCCCCTCCTTGTTCCTGAACTCGTCGGCAGCGATCATTCCTTCGCTCTTGGAGCCGATGTCCACGAACACGAACTCGCGACCCACGGACACCACGGTGCCGCTCACGATCTCGCCCGGGCTGACCCGCTCGACCCGAGGGCTCCCCATGAGCATGGCCTCGAATTCCTGCGGGCTCACTTCTCCCACGTCGCCCTCTTCCCCGGGCCGCCGAACCTTCACCATCGCATGCCTCCTCGCACAGGTGCACCCATTCAAGGGGCGCCATACTATGCAGAACCCATTTCCAAAGCAATCTCTTTTTGGGTCCCGGGGCTTTCGTTGACGCCGCGGGTCAGGGCCGGATACAATCGGTGGCCGCCAGGGAGGACGGGTTCTCGGTGGGAGAGGCGACAGCGACACTCCGGGAGGCTCTCAGGCGGGTTTCCCGCTTGCGCCAGCTCTACGCGGCCACGGTGTTCGCGTGCGGCGTGCTGGTCGCGTGCGGGCTCACGGTGGTGGTGGTGGACGCGGCGCTGGTGGCTGCGCTGCTGGTTGCGAGGCCCGCAGAGGTCCTCCCGGTAGCGCAGGCGGTCCTGTCCACTGCCGCGGTGCTCGCGGGCATCTACGCGGTGGCGTTCCCGCTCAAGAGGAACCTGGCCCTGGAGCGCTTCATCGCGCTGCTCACCCGCGACCGCGGCCGCGAAGGGTTTGTCCTGACCGCGTGCGAGCTTGCGCGGCAGGAGACCTCGGGAAGCGGTCCTCCGGGTCCGGCCCCCATGTCCCCCGCGCTCGCTCACGAGGTGGGACGCAGGGCCCTCGACGAGCTGTCGAGCCTGCCCTTTGCGCGGCTTCCGGGGGTACGGCAGCTGGGTCCGGTGGGCCTGGCCGTGCTCAGCCTGGTAGCGCTGTCGCTGGCCGCGGGCATGGCGTGGCCGGACACGCTCAAGGCAGCGGCGGTCCGGCTGCTGGAGGAGCCCGTGAGCCCGGAAGGCCTGGAAGCGCAGGTAGCCGCGGGCCCGGGTCGCGCGGTCGCGCGGGAGCGCCAGGAGCCGCCGTGCCGGGACGTCCGCGTCGTTGCGTACCCTCCCGCCTATCTTGCGGACCAGGCTCCCAAGCCGCTGCCGTGGGACCAGAGGGCCCGCGTGCCCGCGGGCTCGACCCTCGAGGTGCTCTGCGACCCCGCACGGCGGGACGCCTCGCTGGTGCTCGTCCGTCACGAGAAGCAGCAGGTGGTCTCGGTCCGGTTCGAGAAGCAGCGCCAGCAGGGCACGTCGCTGCCGCTGCTGTCGGCCCGCAGCCCCCTGGCGAGAAACGCGGTCTTCTTCGTCCGCCGCAGCCGCTCGGCCGCTTCCCAGCCCGGCCGGCTCGAGGTCGTGGTGGAGCCGGATCTCAAGCCCGCGTGCGCGCTGTTCTCCCCGTCCCCTGCAAGCGTCGTCGACCCCCAGGGCTCCGTGTCCGTGCTGGCCGAGGCGCTGGACGACTACGGTGTCGCGTCCGTGACCCTCTATTACAAGGTGCTGGGGCTGGACATGACCGCGGTGCCCATCGAGCTTGCCCGTCCGACGGCCGAGCGACGCGTGCTCGTGCAGCAGCAGGTCCCGGCAAGCCTGTTCCTGGCGGACCCGGGGGACGATGTGACCCTCTACGTCGAAGTGACCGATACCAACGCAGCCTCGGGTCCCTCCCGCTGCGTCTCTGCGCCCGTGACCATCCACCTGTCGTCGCCCCAGGCGTCGCAGCGCGAGGTCATCGAAGGGCTTGCCAAGATGCGGGACCGCTCCCTCGACCTCGTGGCCCGCGTCATGGAGGCGGCTGCCACGGACCCGGTCACGCCCGAGGCCCGGGACGCGCTCTACGCAGCGCTCAAACCCTACCACGACGACCTCTCCGCGCTCTCCGCACACATGGAAGCCACCAGCCTGTTCAAAGGGGACGATTCCCGCCGTCTGGCGGCCCTCGCCGGCTCCCTCCTCGATCTCCTCGAAGCAGAGGACCAGGCCGACTCGGACAGCCGGAGACGGGCAGCGTTGGGGCAGGTGCAGTCCGAGCTGGAGCAGCACGCGGCCAACCTGGACGGCGTGGTGGACAAGCTCCTGGGAGAGTACCTGTTCCAGCAGTCGGGACGCCTGCAGCAGGAGCTCTCCTCGGTGCGCTCCCTGGCGCGGGAGCAGCAGCTCGATGCGGCCGCGGCCACCGCGCTGGTCCGCGCGGTGCGCAGGCTCAACCGCCTTGCCGCTTCCGTGGTGGCGCTGCGCCAGTCCGTCCTGCCGCCCACGTTTGCCCTGTTCACTCCGGTCAGCGGGGGAGAGTCGCAAGACCGTTTCTCCTCCATCATCACGGTCACGGAGCAGATCCTGGCTTCCGCCACCTCCGGACCGGAAGCCTGGCGGGACCGGATGGACGCGCTCTCCCTGGCCGTGGAAGGAGCGGTGCGGCTGGCCGAGGGCGCGTACGCACAGAGCATGAGTCGGCTTTCCTCCTCGTTCCGCAACTCCCGGGACCAGGTCGAGGCATGGCTGACCAAGGCTTCCGCCATGAACCAGGCGTTGCGCAAAGAGCTGGAAGCCGTCATGACCGAGGTCGAGAAGGAGACCGGGGAGTACATCAAGCGCAAGCGGACCCTGGCCACCGTGCAGGAAGCCGCGCACAAGCTGCGCAGCCTCGCGGTCGTGGCCCGCCGCTTCAACCCCGCGATCTACCCCGCGGTGGACCGGAAGCAGGTCGCGGAGTTCCGGCAGAAGCTGGCCGAGGCGTCGCAGCTCGTGGGCCTGCTGCGCATCGAGGAGGCGCTGGCCCTGGCCACGGACCTGGCTTCCCTGACCCAGTCCATGGAGTTCTCCATCGACGTCACGGTGCGCTACAGCCAGGACGCGGCCCTGGCCAAGAAGTGCGAGCGCGAGAAGGTCAAGATCCAGGAAGCCCGATATCTCCTTGCCGCGGTCACCGGCAAGCTGTCCGGCAGCAGACCGCACCGGGAGAACCTCGTGTCCCTGCGGCCCGATCGGCTGGCAGGCCTGACCGCACAGGTGGACGAGATGCTGGCGCTGCTCGAGCAGGTGGACGAGCGGGTGTCCGCGCTCAAGAAGACCTTCCCGATCTTCTTCGGCAGGATCGCTCCCGCGGTGGAGCGGCTGGTGGAGAGCACGTCGGTGCTCAAGGCGGACCTGGCATCCCTGATGCTGGACGAGGCGTACCGGAAGGTGCTCTTCGCGCAGGAGAGCCTCTCCCGGCTCGAAGAGGACCTGGCGGCCGCGGCCGGGGAGGGGAAGGGGACCGGAGTGCTGGCCGCGGGGTCCAGCAGCTCGGACCTCGACGTGCGCGACAAGGGGGAGACGGTCCCCCGCAACGCGATGGATTCGTACTTGCGCCTTGCGGCCTTCCTGGCCCAGGGGGGGGAATGGGAGCGTATTTCGCGGGACTACTTCTTGCTGCTCACGCGCTGAGCGCGGCCGGTCAGCCGGCCCCGGCGCCCGGCGACCCGTTCGTGGCTGCCGCGCTGGAGCTGTTTGCCGCGTGGGATGCCACGGCTCTGACCGAGTCTGCCGCGGCCGCGGCGGACAAGGAGAAGGGCCACCTGGCTTCCGGACTGACTGCGTTCCTGTCGGGTGACTACGCCACCGCGCTCCGGCTCGGCAACGCCGCGGCGCGCTCCGAGCTGCCGGACCTCCAGGCAGCGGGAGAGGGGCTGGCGGACCTCTCCGCATCGTGGCAGACCGTCTTCTCCGGCCTCAAGCCGTTTCCTGCGCCCGCGGCCGGCGTTTCAGCGGGTCAGGCCGCGGCCGTGCAGGTCTTCTACCCCGCGTCGCTGCCCGCGCCGGATGCCGCGCTGCTGGCTCATGCCCGCCTGGTGGCCGCGGAGTGCACGGGCTGGCTCGCGGCCGAGGGGGACAAGGCCCTGCCCGTGGTGGTGTTCCTGGCCGCGGTGTCGGACCTGGCCACCGTGTCCCGCATCCCCGTTGCGCGGCTCGAGGCCACCGGGACCGTGGCCACCACGGTCTGGGGCCGCATCCTGCTGCTCTCCCCCGCGTCCTTTCCGGACGGCTACCCCTGGGACCGCGTGCTGTGCCACGAGGCCGTGCACTTCACGCTGCACACCCGGGTGCGCTCGGGGCTGCCGCTGTTCCTGGAGGAGGGGCTGGCCGCGTACCTCGAGGACGTCGGGCCCACCGGGGCTCCCCACGTGGCCGGGCCCGCGGACGCGGCGCTTGCGTCGCTGGCAGCGGGGCAGTCGCTGCTCCTGTCCCAGACCGACCTCGACTCGCCGTACTACAACCTCGACTCGCCCGTGGCGGCCCGCATCGCGTTCCTCCAGGTCCGGTTCCTCGTGTCCCAGCTCGTCAAGCAGGGGGGGGACGCGGCGCTGCGCAACCTCGTGGACGCGGTGGCGCAGGGGATCCAGTGGCGCGCCGCGGTCGCGGGCGTGGCCGGGTTCTCCGAAGCGGGAGTGACCTCGTGGCTCAAGGGCCGGCCCAGGGACGAAGCCCCCCGCTCGGACGTGCTGCTGATGACCGCCGCGGTCGCGCCGGACAGGCTTCCCGAGAAGTCGGCCCGGTCCCTGGAGCCCGCGCGCCGCGACGTGCTGCTGGCCGATCTGCTGTGGGGCCGCGGCAAGCTCTCGGCCGCTCTCGGCATCCTGTCGCGGCTGCCCGACGAGCTGCGGCTCACTCCGGATACCACGTGGCGCATCGCGATGCTCCTGCTCACCCTCCAGCGGCCCGCGGAAGCCGACGCGGCGCTGGCGGCCCCCCTCGCGCTGTTCCCGGACGACGCCCGGCTGCTCTACTGCGCGGCACGCGCCCGGCTGGCCCTGGGGGACCGGGGGCAGGCCGGGCAGCTGGCCCGACGCGCCTGGCTTGTCAACCCCTTTGCAAAAGAGACAATAGAGCTGCTCGGGAGGACCCATGACTGACACTCACGACGAGAAAGAGCTGCTGGCGTTCGTCCACGGGCTGCGCGACAAGCTGGTCGACGAGCTGCACCGCCGCATCATCGGCCAGGAGTCCACGCTGGACCTCGTGCTGGTCACGCTGCTGTCCCGGGGGCACAGCCTCGTGACCGGTGTGCCGGGCCTGGCAAAGACGCTGCTGGTCCGGACCCTGGCCGAGGTGCTGGAGCTGCAGTTCGGCCGCGTCCAGTTCACGCCGGACCTCATGCCTTCGGACATCACGGGCACCGAGGTCATCCAGGAGGATCGCCAGACCGGGCGCAGGGACTTCGTGTTCGTGCGCGGGCCGGTGTTCACGAACCTGCTGCTCGCGGACGAGATCAACCGCACGCCGCCCAAGACCCAGGCAGCGCTGCTCCAGGCCATGCAGGAGTACCAGGTCACCGCGATGGGACGCACCTACCCCCTCTCGCACCCGTTCCACGTGTTCGCCACCCAGAACCCCATCGAGCAGGAGGGCACCTACCCGCTGCCCGAGGCGTTGCTGGACCGGTTCATGCTCAGCATCCACATGGACTATCCCAGCGCGGAGGAGGAGGCCGTCATCGTCCGCATGCCCCGCCTGAGCTACCCGCCGCTGGACAAGATGGCGGGACCGGAGCAGCTCATCCAGGCCCAGTCGCTGCTGGACCGCGTCCCCGTGGGCGACCACGTCGTCTCGTACGTGGTCCGGCTCGTGCGCTCCAGCCGCCCGGGAAACGAGGCTCCCGACTTCGTCAACGAGTTCGTCACGTGGGGAGCCGGTCCCCGCGCGGCCCAGAACCTGCTGGAAGCTGCCAAGGCGTGGGCCCTGCTCAGGGGCAACCCCTCCCCCGGCATCGAGGACGTCAAGCGGATGGCCGCGCCGGTGCTCCGGCACCGGCTCGTGCTCAACTTCAAGGCGGAGACCGAGCACGTGCACAAGGACAAGCTCATCGCGGAGCTGGTGAAAGAGATTGGCTGACCTGACACGACTCTCGGCCGAGACGCCCAGCGCGACCTCCCGGTACCGGAGGCCCCGCTCCGGCCTGCTCACCACGGGCAGCAGCGCAACGGGCGCGGCTGGTGCGGCCCCCGTGTCCCTGCTGGACCCGGACATGGAGCGACGGCTCGCGGGGCTCCGGTTCCACTTCGTGCACTCCATGGACGGAAGGCTCACCGGCGTCCACCGGAGCGCGCAGCCCGGAGTCAGCGTGGAGTTCTCGGACCACAAGGAGTACATGCCCGGCGACGACCTCCGCCGCCTCGACTGGAAGGCCTACGCCCGGCTCGACCGCTTCTACGTGCGGCAGTTCACGAAGGACACCCACGCCAACGTGCACATCCTGCTCGACGCGTCGCATTCCATGACGTACCAGTCCCCTGCCGCGGCCGCCAGCAAGCTGCTCTTCTCCGCGCGGCTAGCGACCGCGCTCTCGTACCTGTTCCTGCGTCAGAACGACGCGGTGGGGCTGCTGACCATGCAGGGGCGGGACGTCCGCAGGTTCCTGCCGGCCCGCAGCCATCCCTCGCAGCTCGTCACCGTCCAGGAGCACCTGTCCGAGACGCTGGCCCCGGAAGCGCTGTCCGCTGCCGAAGCCGAGGGGCCCACCGCGCTCACTCGGGGGCTCGAATTCCTCGTGTCCCGCCGCGTGTCCCGCAGCGCGGTCATCGTCATCACCGACCTGCAGGTGGACCCCGACGGTCTCTTCCCCTACCTGGCGTACCTCCACGCGGGAGGCAACTTCTGCTGGCTCGTCCACGTCATCGACCCGGCCGAGTACGACCTCGGGCCCTCGGACCGGGCGTTCCCCTTCTCGGGCACCCGCATCTTCCGCTCTCCCGAGACCGGGCAGACCGTGGTCGTGGACTCCAGGCTGGCGCGGGAGGAGTACCTCGGCCGCTTCCGGGAGTTCCTGCGCGACACCCACGAGAAGGCCGCGGAGCTGAGGCTCGAGCTTTCCCGCTGCAACACCGACATCGACCCCGTGGACTTCATCATCCGCTACCTCATCGACAGCCGGCCGGAGGGGGAGTAGCGTGAGCGCGGCCACCCCCATCGCCGGTTCCCAGCCGTCCTCCCGCCGGTCAGGTGCGGCCCCATGACCTTCGAGGCGCCGCTCTACCTGCTGGCACTTGCGCTGGCCGCGCTTCCCGCGGGCCTCTACCTGTCCCGGTTCGTCCGGTCCCAGCGCCAGGTGTTCCCGGCCGCGGTGTTCCTGTTCAGCCGGGACATGACGCCGCTCAAGCGCCTGCGGAGCCGGCAGATCGGCGTGGCGTTCCTGCGCACCGGCATGGTGGCCATGCTGGCGCTGGCGTTTGCCGGCCCGTTCCTGCTCACGCAGCCCGAGGGCGAGGACGAGGCATCGACCGCGCGTTTCGTACTGTTCATCGACCGGTCAGCGAGCATGACTTCAGTGTCCGGGGACAAGACCGTGCTCTCGGAAGCGCTTGCACGCGCCCGGGAACTGACCGAGTCGTTTCCCAGGGCCCGGTTCGCGGTGTGGCTCTGCCCCGTGGGCGAGCGCAAGGGGCTGGCTTTCGAGGATGCTGCCGCGACCCTGGACGCACTCGACGCGGTGGAGCCGTCTTACGCTGCCTGTCACATGACCGCGTCGCTGGACGCGCTGGCAAAGCGCCTGGACGTGCCCGCGTCGGTGCGGGTGTACAGCGACTTTTCCGCGCCCGGAGCCGAAGGCAGGCAGCTGTCCGGGATGGCGTCGGAGCGCCGCTCGGGGATGGAGCTCATCCAGCTTCCCTCGGTCCCGGGCAACCTGACGCTGGCCCACCTCCGGGAGACCGCGGCGGGTCTGACCGCGTGGGTGGAGAATCCGTCCCTGCGCACCGGCACGGTCCGGCTCACCACCCGGTGCGGCGACTGGACCGGGACCGTGGATGTGTCCCTGGCTTCCGCGCTCGACGAGGCCGCGGTGCCGCTTCCCCCCGACCGCCAGGTCGAAGGCGCCTGCCAGGTCGCGCTTCCGGACGACGTGCTGGCCGTGGACAACACCGCGTATTTCGAAATAGCGTCCGCGGAGAAGCCCAAAGTGCTCATCGTGGACGGCTCTCCCACCGGCGTGCAGGAGGGGAGCCCCGCGTTCTTCCTGTCCGCGGCCATCAAGGCCGGAAGCACGGGCTACACGGTGCTGCGGCTGGGACAGCCGGAGTTCTCCTACGCCCGGCTCGGCCTGGCCTCGGTGCTGGTGCTGGTGGACCCTCTTCCCATGCCGTCGTATCTCGAGGAAGGGATCGCGGACTTCGTGCGGAAAGGGGGGCGGCTGTGGCTCCTGGCAGGGCAGAACATGGCGTCGTGGGGACGCGCAAACCGGCTGTTTCCGGGCGCTTCCTTCCGCGCCTGTGCGACCGTGGAGGAGCACCCCTTCGACGTGGAGTGGATCGACCGGGACGATCCGCTCATGGCCGCGCTGGGAAGCGCTGCCCCGCAGCTGCTTCGGGGGTGGGTGAGCACGCGGCACACCGCGGTGAGCCTGGACCAGCCGGGCGTCGACGTGCTCGCACGCTTCTCGGACGGCGTGCCCGCGTTCGCCCGGGTCGCGCTGGGCCAGGGCCGCGTGGTGCTCTGGTCCGCGGTGCCGGAGCGGGACAACGGCAGCTTCGCGTTGCACCCGCTGTTTCCCATCGCGGTGTCGTCGTTCATGGCAGACCTGGCGCCCCCTGCCCGCACGGTCCGGGTGCCGCCCGAGTGCGTGGCAGGCAGCCGGTGCGCGGTGGCACCTCCCGCGGCCGGAGACGCGGGCGAGGGGCGCAGCGTCTACGAGGGAGCCACCGCGGCAGGAACACGGCGGCTGCTGGCGGACGCGTCGGGCAGGGTGGAGTGCGCGGTGCCCGGGTACTACTATGACCTGAGAGCCGACTCACGCGGGGGCTCCTTCACGTGCGTCGTGCCGCCGTCGGAGCGTGCTGCGGTGGCGTCGGTTCTTCCCGGCCGCGCACCCGCGGCCGAGTCCCCGGCCGTGACGCCGAAGGGAGCGCGCAAGGTCCGCTACGGCACGATCCTGCTCGCGGCTGCCATGGCCCTGCTGTTTCTCGAGCTGTGGCTCGTCACGCGCCGAACCGCCACGTAGCCGCTTGCCGGCCAGGGGGTGCGAACGCCGGGGTGGCGGATGGGCAGGAGCCGCTCTGCTTCCGGGGCAGCCGGGGGAGCTGCGGCTGAACGCCGGTCTCCCCCGCTCCCCTCCACGCGGGCTCCTGCCACACGCTGGATCGCACCCCCGGCCCCGGGATCCTACAGCAGCTTGGGCTGCACGACCTTGCCTCGGGTTTGCTTCGGCTTGGGAGGCTCGCGGCGCAGCACCGAGAGCCGCTGGGAGATGGACGCGAGGAAGCGCGACGGAGACTGGTCGCAGCGGCGTCCGAACACCGAGCGGGTCCTGGCCCACGACAGGTACAGCCGCTTGCGGGCCCGGGTCATCGCGACGTAGAGCAGCCGCCGCTCCTCCTCCGGGTCCGCGGGGGTGCCCGAGACCGTGTAGGGAAGCAGCCCTTCCTCGAGGCCGCACAGGAACACCACGTCGAACTCCAGGCCCTTGCTCGCGTGCATGGTGAGCACGGACACCCTCTGCACCCCGGCGCGGGTCGTCTCCTCCTCACGCAGCGTGGCCAGGAGAAACGCCATGTCGCCCCACGAGCATGCGCCGCGGGTACGGGCCGCGGACGTCTCGAACAGTGCGGGCAGCGCGGTTCGCAGGCTCTCCGAAATCACCCGCGTCTCCGGCTCTGACCGGTCCGGAAGCAGCAACGCGGCCAGTCGGCCCGCGTCCGGAGCCGAGCGCCCCAGCGTCTTGAGCTGAACCAGCAGGCGGGTCACCGAGAACTCTCCCACCTCCTTGCGCACGCCCCGGGCCCATTCTTCGACCCGGAGTCGTGCCAGGTCGTCGTCCGGGTTGGCCGCTACCCGGCATCCGGCTTCCAGGAGGTCGAGGGCTTCCTGGAACCCCGCGGGCGAAACCGCGTGGCGCAGCACCGGGACGCCCAGCCGAAGCAGCGCGTCGGTCACGTGATCCGCCATGCCCGCGGTGCGCGTGAGCACCGCGATGTCGCCGAACGAGAACCCGGCTTCCTCGCCCGACTCCACGCGGTCGGAGTTGAATGAGAAGGAGGCAGTCCCGCCCACGAGCCGCTCCACCGTGTGCGCCACGTGCTCCGCTTCCGCACGCTCCGTGGGCTGCTCGGAAAGCACGATGTCCGAGGCCCTGTCGCCCAGCGCGGGATCCCACGGCCGGAGGCCCATCAGCATCCCGGACAGCGCCTGGATCTGCGGCACGCTCCGGTGGTTTGCCCCCAGCGTGCAGCGTTGCCCTCCGAAGCCATCGACGAACCGATCGAAGAATGCGGGACTGGCCCCGCGAAACCCGTAGATGGACTGGTTCGGGTCGCCGATCACCGTCACGTCGTGAGTGTGCGCTGCAAGCCGCTCCACGAAACGGTACTGGGCCTCGTCGATGTCCTGGAACTCGTCCACCAGCAGGAAGCCGGGTGCCGGCACCTCGCGGCCGGGCTCCGGGATCGCGGCCGTGCCGAGAGAGACGATCTCGTCCAGCTCCACCAGCCCGTGCCGCGCGATGAGGTTGCGGCACGCGGCCTCGTGCCGGGGGCTCCCCGGCCGCTCTCCGGTCTCCTGCTGCGCCCTGCCCTCGATGACCTTGCGGTCCGCCGCGGAGCACACCGCCAGCCGCGGCAGGCCCTCGCGGGCCCTCTTCCGGTTTGCCAGCTCGAGCGCATACGAGTGGAACGTGCCCGCGAAGATCCGGCCGGCCAGGGCCTGGCCCACCTTGTGCGAAAGCCGCGTGCGGATCTCCTCCGCTGCTTTTCGTGTGAACGTGAGAACGACCACCGACTCCGGCGCGGCCCCCTGCTCCAGCAGACGCGCAACGCGGTGGATGAGCGTGCGCGTCTTGCCCGATCCGGGCCCGGCCACGACCACGCGACGGCCCGCGGGAGCCGTCACCACCGCTTCCTGCTCGGGAGTGAGGAGGCGCGGGACTTCCGGCTCCGGCTCGGGAGCGGCGTGCCGCGTGCCGTCCGGCTCCGGCTCGGGAGCAGCGGGGTGCGTGCCGTCCGGCTCCGGCTCGGGAGCAGCGGGGTGCGTGCCGTCCGGCTCCGGCTCGGAAGCGGCGAGTGGGGCGCGGCCGGCTGGCACGGCCGGAGCGCCGCCCCTGGCCGGGAAGAGCGCGGCCGGCCTGGACGCCTTCCTCTCTTCCGGAGCAAAGACCCGGACCACACCGAACTCGCCGTCGAAGCCCGGCTCGAGGTGGACCTTGCCCTCCCGCACGCGCTGGACCGCGGTGCGCACGAGCGACCCGTACGGGTCGAACGCGTCCAGGGGCCGGTCCAGCAGGATGGCAAGCTCCGGACCCAGGTCCGAGAGCATCTGCTCGTAGGTCCGCAGCACCCCTTTGCCCCCGCGGCCGGAGGTGCCCTGGCACTCTGCGATCACCTGGTCGAGCCCCACGAGGCTGTAGAAGTTGCGGGCTCTCTTGCCGCGGGTCCCGGCAGGCCGGTCCGCCAGCTCGTTGACCCGGTTGAGAACGCCCACGGTGACCGGCTTTCCGCATGCCGGGCACAGGCCGTTCAGGCGCCTGGTTTCCTCGGGCTCGAGCCGGGTGTTGCATTTCCGGTGGCCGTCCACGTGGTACTTCCCCTCTTCGGGGAAGAACTCGATGGTGCCTGCGACGCCCTTGCCTGCGCGAAGCTCCCGCAGGATGGCCCAGTAGGAGGGTGCGCAGTCGAAGATCGTGGCTTCCCGGGCGAGCTTGTCCGGCGAGTGCGCGTCCGAGCAGGACACGAGGTAGAAGGGGTCGAGGCTGGAGACGCGCCAGTTCATGGGCGGGTCGGAGGAGAGCCCGGTCTCCACCGCGTGGATGTGCGGGAGCAGATCCCGGTAGCAGTCCGCCAGCGAGTCGAACCCGGACTTGGACCCGAGCACCGAGAACCAGGGGGTCCAGATGTGCGCGGGGATGCAGATCGCGTCCGGGCTCGCGGTCAGCGCGATCTCCAGCACGTCGCGGGAATCGAGACCGAGGATGGGGCGGCCGTCGGACTCGATGTTGCCGAGGCCCGAGAGCTTGAGGTCGAACCGGTCCACCGCGTCGAAGTCCGGGAACAGGAGCACGTTGTGCACCTTGCGCACCCGGTCTCCGAACTTGTAGATGCTGCTCACCTCGCACTGGAGCACGAACCGGACGGGCCGGCGGCACGCCGCGGGCACTTGCGGGTCCAGCGAGCGCGCCAGGTCGGGACGAACCTGGTAGAGCCCGCTGCCGTCCGGCACCAGCGCGGCCTTCAGCTCCGAGACCCAGGCGGGATGCGTGACGTCCCCCGTGCCCACCAGGTCGATGCCTTTCTTCTGGGCCCAGACGTAGAGGTGCTCCACGTCGAGGTCCCGCGAGGTCGCCCTGGAGTACTTGGAATGGATGTGCAGGTCTGCGACGAACATCCGCGTGCCCCCGTGTGCTGCGACCAGACTAACATTTTCCAACCCTCCGTGGTAGTGATACCATCCCTGCCGGAGGGTGTGGGATGACCCGGGACGAGTTGGAGATCATCTGGCACGATTGGCTCAGGGGAGTCCTGGTCATCGGCATGGCCGTGGTGATGGTGGTGGTGTATCTCACCGGCCTGCTTCCCGCGCCGGTGTTCGCCACGGTGATGGTTTGCGTGTTCTGCGCCGCGACCATGGTGCTTGCCGCCAGCTCGTGCATCGGCAGCCTGTGCCCTGCCGGCGTGCGTGCGGCTTCCACCCTGGTGTCGCTCGTGGCTTCGGCAAGCCTCGTGCTGACCGCCTGGCAGGTGCACTTCCCCGCGCCTGCGCCAGGCGAGATCGTGCTGTCCCCCGTGCAGCCGGACGGGACGCTGACCGTTCCCGAGTCCGCGGGCAACGAGCTCTACGTGGTGATCCGGGGCAATCCCGGGTCGAGCCCGTCGGGTAACGACTCCGAGGTGGCCGCGTCCGTGACCCTTGCCGGAGCCGTCACCGCGGGGCCGCTCTCGGTCACGCTGCTCCATCATCGCAGCGGAGGACAGGGAGGCCAGAGCAAGGGTCTCTCCATCTCCCGCCGCACCGCGGACGTGTTCCGGGTGGCAGCTTCCGGTGCGGGCCAGGCCACGGTACACCTGGACCGGATGCGGCCCGAGAACGCGATGCCCCTCCATGTGTCCCTGCATGCCGCTCGGGTGAGTCCCACCCTCCTGACCGCGCTCAGCGGCCTGACTCTTCTCGTCTCCCTGGTGCTCGCGTTCTTCTCCTGGAAGCGCTCCGTCTTCCCGGGAGCGGTGCCGCTTGCCGCGGTCCTGCTGACCGTCCAGTTTTTCGTGGCCCGGGGTTACTGCCCCACGGAGCCGGTCCTGCCGCTGCTGGGCATCCTGACGCTCACCACGATCCCTGCCGCGCTGGTGGGCTGGATCCTGTCCAAGGCGGTGGAGCGCATGGCCGGGCCGCCGCGCACCACCACGGCGAAGAAGGGCTCCCGCTGATGCGACTCCCGCGCCTGCCGCTGCCGTTCCTGGACGTCCGCGCCGGAGAGCGCGGCAAGACGCTGGGGATGTTCTTCTACTTCCTCATCGTGGTGGCCGCCTACTGGTTCATGAAGCCGTTGCGGAGCGCGCTGACCGTGGAGCAGCTCGGCGCGGACGCCATCCGGGAGCTGAAGATGATCACCGCGGTCGTCTCCGCGGGCGTGGTGGCCGCTTACTCCGTGGCGCTGGTCCGGTTCTCCCGGGAGCGCCTCACGTTCCTGGTGCTGGGCGCGTTCTTCTGGACCCTGCTGTTCTTCTGGTTCTTCTTCCGCAACTACGGGACCGTCAAGGTCGTGTACTACTGCTTCTACGTGTTCCTCGACCTGTTCATGACCGTCAACGTCGCGCTCTTCTGGACCTTCCTGGCGGACATCGTGCGGCCCGAGAGCGCTGCCCGGCTCTACGGCGTCATCGGCGCGGGCGGCGTCATCGGCGGCGTCGTCGGAAGCTACAGCAACACCGTCATGGCACGGGTCAGCCCCGCGGACCTGATCCTCTACGTGGTCATGGCCTACAGCCTTCTCTTCGGCATCGTGACGCTGGTGGCCCGGAGGGTGCGGACCCTGCCCCACGTGGAGAGCGGCGTGATTGCACGCTCGGGCCCGTCGCGCTGGCACGACGCGGTGGAGGGCGCACGGCTCGTCGCGCGCACGCCCTACTTCCTCGGCATCTGCGTGGTCCTGGCTTCCTACGAGTTCATCTCCACCGTGGACGACTTCGCGCTCCACAAGGCCGTGGACCTGGTATTCCGCAGGGACGGCCGCGTCACTTCCCTGCTGGGCACCGTGCTGTCAGGCCTCGGCGCGCTGACGGGCCGGGACGTGACCGGGTGGTTCACTCACTTCGCAGGCCTGGCCGTGAACGAGGGCTCCCTCCGCTCGTTCTTCTCCGAGTTCTTCTTCTCGGTCAACCTCGTGGCCCTGATCGTCCAGGCCCTGCTGACCTCCCTCGTGGTCCGGAAGTTCGGCATGCGGTGCGCGCTCCTGGTGCTGCCCCTCATCGTGCTGGCCGTGTCCACCGGGTTCCTCCTGTTTCCCGCATTCGTGCTGATGGAGGTGCTGTTCCTGAGCGACAACGCGCTCAACTACTCCATCAACCAGACGTCCCGCGAGATGCTGTTCGTGCCCGTGCCCCGGGAGGACAAGTACCGGGCGCTGGCGTTCATCGACATGCTGGTGCTGCGCGTGGCCAAGGCCACCGGAGGATTCCTCCTGATCGTGCTTCCGGTCCTGGCCGGCGCTTCCACCGTGGAAGGGCTGCGCTGGTGCATGCTGCTCACCATCCCGCTGGCGGTGGTGTGCGCCGTGGTATCCATCTTCCTCTCCGCGCGGTACAATACCGTCTCGAATCCGGGAGGTCCGCGTCATGAGCCGTAGCTTCGCCGTACCGCTTGCCGCTGCCCTCCTGCTCCTGGCTTCCCCGTGCCTGGGAGCCTCACGGTACGAGGTGCACCTGGTCACCATGTACCCGGGCGACGCGCTCTTCACCGGGTTCGGCCACCTGGCGTTCCGAATCGTGGACCACGAGGCCGGGACCGACCAGGCCTTCGACTACGGAACCTACGACGCGGACGACCCGATGCTGGCTTACAAGTTCCTCGTCGGGACGCTCTCGTACTACTGCTCGAAGAGTGACTACGAGGACATGGTCTCCTGGTACCGCGGGGACTTCGGAGGCATCCTCGAGCAGCGGCTGGACTTCAGCGACGAGCACGCGGTCCGGCTTCTCGAAAGGCTGACCCACGACTGCCTGCCCGAGAACGCCGCGTACCACTACCACCACTTCTACAACAACTGCTCCACCAAGCCCCGGGACATCCTCGACGGCCTGCTGGAAGGGGCCCTGTCCGCGGCAACCCGGAACCAGCCCGCGGGCCGATCGCTGCGCGACCTCATCGATTCGAGCATGTCTGCTCCGCAATACGCGTTCAACCGCTGGGTCGTGTTCGGCCTGCTCAACCACACCATCGACGCGCCTGCGGACCGCTGGAACCAGATGTTCCTTCCGTTCTACCTGTCCCGGGAGATGGATGCCGTGAACCTCCCGGGCCTTGCCTGGCCACAGCCCGTGGTCCTGTCGCGAACCATCGTGGCAGGAGAGGAGAAGGGGGAGCCGCAAACTCCCGCATCCTGGCCCGGAGCCGTGTTCCTGGCGCTCCTGCTGCTGGTGACCCTGGCTCCGCTCGCGTTGAGCAGGTCGCCGCGCGCAAGGGCCTATGCCACCGGCCTCCTGGCTTCCCTCCTCGGCCTGGCCGCTACGTTCTACGGCGTCCTCATCGTCTTCACGTGGGCAGTGTCCCCCTATCCCGAAACCAAGTGGAACTGGACGTTGGTGGCCTTCCATCCCCTGCACGTGCTGCTGGTCGTCTTCGGCATCGGCGTCATGCGGGGCCGCACCAGCTCCGCAACCCGGCTGGCCCGATACCTCCTGGTCGGAGTCGCGGTCTCCGCCGCGGCGCTCCTGCTCAACGCGGTCGGCGTCATCCCGCAGCGGCTCTGGCCCTACGCCCTCGCCACACTTGCCACCTCCTCCGGCCTCTGGCTGAGCCTGCGGAAGCTCCCATGAGCCGCGCACTACGCCTCGGAGTCGTCGCACTGCTGCTTTGCTGCAAAGGCCCTCCTGACGACTCCGAGCCACGCCGTAGCCTCACCAGTCTCCCCTCGGCCACCGAATCTCCGGCCGGCGGAGGCG
>Ga0233425_10001408_pt1 | contig 54064 bp, 60 predicted proteins | sample Watercolumn_Towu_2_FD_181712 | JGI IMG/M metagenome (GOLD analysis project Ga0233425, IMG submission 181712) | Freshwater microbial communities from Lake Towuti, South Sulawesi, Indonesia - Watercolumn_Towuti2014_140_MG | ecosystem: Environmental > Aquatic > Freshwater > Lake | place... | reverse complement strand
AAAGATGATGAAAGTTTAGTATTCGGTGCAAGCGTAGGCAAGAATCCAGAACAGGCAGATATATTTTTCACAAAACACCAGCAACGAGTGGAAAAATTAGGGTATAAAGTGAGAATAATATTCAACGATGATATGCGAGATAGAAAAGATAGATACAAATATTATGCCAATCACAAAAAACACAAAATAAGATTTTTATATAGTCATACTTTTACTGAACTTTATATTTACAAAAATTCGGTTTTGTTTTTGATGTTGTTAAAAAAGCCGATTGCCATAAACGTGAAAAATAGCGATGTCGTGGATTCTTTCAGGCAATTCTTCGAAACAATGTGGAAAGATGCCAAACCTTAAATAGAATTTATGCAATATTTGACAGGGCGTAACCTGTTAAAGCATTTTAAGAGTATCGGCGCTTGAAAAAACGTCTAAAGAAAAAGATGTGACTACAAAAATTAGTTCTGTAGTCACAATGATCTGTCGGACTGAAGAACTAGCTAATATTAGTTGACTTTCCAGTCATATGGCTGGTTTTTTAGCACTTGCCTAATCCATCGAATAATATATTACAAACCTCAAGATAAGTAGTGTTAAATCTAATTGATAAATTGGCAGTTTGGTTTAACACTACAATTTTGAGCAATTCGGGAGACAGTGTCTCCAGTTTTTGAATTCATCAACCAGTGACTGATAAATTTATGCAATACGTTGTATGGGGATTCCTTAATGGTTTAAATTTATCCTTAGAATAAATATTATGAAAAATCATCATCCCCTGCTCTTCGTTATGGCATCTGCAGTGCTCTACGGTCTGGGAGTACCTCTTGCAAAACTCTTACTATCAAACGTGGAACCAGTAATGCTTGCAGGTCTTCTGTATTTCGGTGCATTCATAGGACTTATAGTTTTCGGTTTGTTTGATGCAAAGAAAAAAACAAAAGCTAAAATCAAAAAAGAAGAGATCCCCTGGATAACTGGTGTTATTTTTTTCGGCGGTATTCTTGCGCCCATCTCATTAATGGTTGGTCTGACGCAAGTCTCTGGTGTTGCAGCTTCTTTGATGCTGAATCTTGAAGGAGTATCCACTGCACTTATCGCAAGCCTACTTTTTCGTGAATTTACCGGGAAACGATTCTGGTTTGCATTAGTGTTCATGACTGCTGCCGGAATTTTGCTCAGTTGGAACGAATCAGGAAATTTTTCCATATTTGGATTGATGTTCGTTTTGCTAGCAGTAGTTTCATGGGGGCTTGATAATAATTTCACGAGAAAAATATCCAGTATCGAACCGGTGGAAATTACTAAGATCAAATGCTTTTTTGCAGGAGTTATAAATCTCCTGTTGGGTTTGTATTTGGGAGCAGAACTTTTCGCCAGCATTTCAACAGTATACGCAATGATCGTTGGAATATTTAGTTATGGAGTTAGTATCGTGCTTTTTATCTATGCACTGAGGGGCTGGGGTGCGGCTAGGACTGGCGCGTTTTTTAGTATTGCACCTTTTATTGGAGCGATTGCATCCATCATAATTCTGAATGAAAATACCAGTTGGAATTTATTATTCGCCTTTGGCCTTATGGCTTTCGGAACATGGCTGATACTCAGCGAAAAACATTCTCATGGCCATTACCATGGTAGGATTTATCATGTACATGAACATTATCACGGTGATGAGCATCAACACGGACACTGAAGAGTAAAACTATTTACACTTCCTATGCAATCAACAAAGAGAATATCTCCTTGACTTAAATGGAGTTCCAGCTAGAATCCGTGGAATCGAACCTCAAGTAGAACCCTGTTTGAAACCAATCTAATTTATGAAAGATTATTTAGGCGCTTGTGACAACGCCCTCAACAAAGCTTTTGCAGCTTCTAAACGGTTTAATTCACCGCCTTTCATAAGCCAATTTCTGCGTCTTGCAATTTTCTCAAGCAGGATTTCGGGGGTATCCTTCTCATCTATTGAAATATCAAAATATTTTGAAAGCCATTTTCTAAGAACCAGGTCAGTGATACACTTCTGAGCAAGTTTGAATGCATGGACTTCGACGTCTTTCAAAGAATTAACATTCATTGCTCCTTTCTTGATAAGCGAATCCTTGCTTTCCATTATTGGGAAAACACCTGGAGAATCTATGACCAACACATCCTCAGCGATCCTAACCCATTGGACATTGCTGGTTGTTCCTGCAACAGGGCCTGCGCGAGCTACTTTTTTTCCTGCTAAAAGATTAATGATAGTGCTTTTTCCTACATTCGGATAACCGACAACAAATATTTTAAGAGGACGCTTATCGGTATGCGCAAGTATCGCGTTTAACAGCTTTTCGCGTTCTTTTTTCAGGTTTTTCGCCTTTGAATACATCAAAACGAAATTATTCATGACTAAACGTGCGATGATTTCTTTTGAAGCTAAATCCGCTTTATTCGCAATTCTGAATAAACGTTTTCCTGCTTCAAGCTCAAACCTAGGCAGTCTAGTCCCTTCAACATTTCTTGCATCTAGCACCTCAAGAACCATGTTGCTGGATTTCATCAATTCTTTTATAGGTACCCGTTTCACAATGAAATATCAACTGGCAAACTATTAAAGGAGTATGTGGATGGGATAAATTAGCTGGTGAAAAATCAGTTTGGGCGAATGAAAGAAGAACTGCAAAAATTGCATCTTTTTCTATGGATTTGGCTTTTTGAACATACTATCAAGAAGAGCTTGCCAGTGACCTGGATGTGACTATTTGTTCAGATTTTAGAAAACCACAATTATATATTACAAACAACATTTATAAGGTATAGTGCTGACGCTAATGAAAAATTAAAGAAAAAAACTAGAATAAAAATAATGAAAATAAAAAATAAAAACTATTGGGTCTTTGGCTTGACATCCAAGACTACGCCGGCTGCGACGGTCTGACCCATGTCTCTGATAGCGAACCTTCCGAGTGGCGGGAAGTCTGAGAACTTCTCGATTACCATCGGTTTAAGCGGCTGGATCTTCAACACAGCGACATCACCGGTTTTCACAAAGTCTGGTTTGCCTGGAACAGCCTGACCAGTCTTTGGATCCTTTTTCTCGACGATTTCAATAACCCTTCCTGCGAACTGCGCAGTGTGGATGTGGAACACAGGTGTGTATCCGATTGAAATCGCTGTTGGGTGGTTAAGCACGACTACTTGAGCAGTGAATTCTGCTGCAACTGTAGGTGGGTTGGATGAAGGACCAATTACGAAACCTCTTTGGATGTCCTTCTTGTCTACACCTTTAACGTTGAAACCAACATTGTCACCCGGGACTGCCTGAGGAAGTTCCTGGTGGTGCATTTCAATTTTCTTAACTTCTCCCTTTGCGCCTGAAGGCATGAAGACTACGCTTTCATTCACCTTCATTACACCAGTTTCAACTCTTCCTACTGGAACAGTTCCGTGACCAGTGATCGTGAATACATCCTGGATTGGCAATCTCAATGGTTTGTCAACAGGCTTCTTCGGGATCGTGAATGAGTTGATCAATTCAACGAGTGTCGGACCAGTATACCATGGAGTCTTGTCAGACTTCTTGGTAATGTTGTCACCGTTGTAAGATGAGCATGGTACGAACTTGACGTTCTCGATCTTGTAACCAACGCTTGTGAGGAGCTTTTCTGCCTCGCTCTTAAGCAAGTTGAATTTGTTCTGATCATAGCTTATTGTGTCCATCTTGTTGATGTTCACAATGAGCTGGTTGATACCAAGAACTTTTGAAAGGAATGCGTGCTCCTTTGTCTGTGGTTCGATACCATCCTTTGCAGAAATCATGAGCACTGCTCCGTCTGCCTGGCTTGTACCGGTAATCATGTTCTTAACGAAGTCCCTGTGCCCAGGAGCATCGATAATAGTGATGTAGTACTTGTCAGTTGTGAATTCCCTGTGTGAGATGTCAATAGTAACACCTCTTTCTCTTTCCTCTTTCAGTTCGTCCATGACGAATGCGAACTCGAAAGTTGCCTTTCCAACCTTTGCTGCTTCCTCTTTCAGTTTATTCAATACCTGTTCGGAAACTGCACCGGTTTCATATAGGATACGACCAACTGTGGTTGACTTACCAGAGTCAACGTGCCCTATAAACACTATGTTCATGTGTTCTTTTGCTGCCATATTTCATCTACCTCATTTCATTCAATTTTCATTAATATTTTACTACTTTTCTAGGATTATCTCAATCCTAAGAAAATATACCTTAGAAAAAGGCAGGAATATCTTGCGTCGTTTAGTTTTTAAATGTTTCGCGGAAGACGAACCTAATCAGAGGTTGATAATATTCATCCTTGATGGATGAATCAATTCGGTTCCGAGCAAAACCTCGTGATCTAGGCAATCTTCGTCAACAGTAAAGACATTTTGGAGTGATACTGCTTTCCGGTTCATTTCTTTTGCGGTGTCACAATTGTATGTGCCCAATGGGATCAACGTTCCCCAATAAGTCATTGCAAGAACCATAAGCGTAGAAAACAACCTTTTTGCCGAATCTTCTGGTAAAAATCTGCTTGCTTTTGGATAAGCCAGCCTAAGGAGCACGTTCTTTGGGTCCTGATTCTGAAACCGGGTGATTGTAGATTTCCTCCCTCCGTTCTCCAGGTATTCTTTAGTTAATCGTTCAAACGTCTCTTCATATCTTTCAATGAAAATCTGAATAGGAGATTGATGAACGACAACTGCTTTTTCCGGTTCTATATCTATTGCAAGAACTGCAGTTGGACCAAATAACTGTTCCATTTCTGCAAATTCTTTTTCTACTTTTCTTATGTCTGGAAATGCGAACATTTCCCTTCTGCTTCTTTGGATTGATCTGCAGAAAGCCACATAATCAAAAAGCAAATCAACAAATCCCAATGTATCTGGACGAGGATATTGTTTAGTTGGCATAAGACCTTCAGTCATAATTCTGTTCACTTTGGTCTTGTCAGTAACGTGATAGACTCTAACTAGATTAGGTTCGTTCTTAGCAATAACTCGACTCATCTAATTTATTGTGTAACTACACATTTTTAAACGTATTGAAACATAATAAAAACATGCTTTTCAGATTACTTCCATATGATAATCCAAGAAAAGAAGATTATCGCAGACTAGCGGAAGCTGCAAAAAAAGGAAATTTAATTTCGAATGAACCATATGTTGAAGCATTGAAAGAAGTAATTAAGAAAAATTACATATTAGAGATGTATTTATATTCAAAAATTCAAGGACACCCGCTTGTTGACTTAGGTTGTGGAAGTAGATCATCTAGAGATATTGTGGATAGAATGTTTTCAAGACTAACTTTACCTATAGATCTGATTCAAGTCGACCATTTTTCCATAAAACACTCAATGATATGAATGAGAAAACGAGGAGAATTACGAGCATTGCTGCGGATGGATATGCTGGAGGCAGTAAGCAGATTAGCTTCAGGTTCATCCTGCTTTATGTTGAGCGGAGTAGACGGAGATGTTTCGGGGATAGAAGCATATAATCGCGTACTTGCAACCGAAATCCATCGCGCCACTCGGCCAAATGGAATAGTTTTAACATTTCAACATGGAGTATACGCAGGAGACATAGTTTCGTTTCTCATGAGACTAGGATTTAGATTAATAGATTCCTCTTCATTGACAGCTAACAGTATAGATCACTACAGACAAGCTCTTAGAATTTTCGAAAAAGTGATTTGATGGCACTAGTCCAAGCTAAGCAGATGCTCACATACGAAAATCCACGACGTGCACAGCTTGAGCCTTTGATTGAACGAGCAAGAAACGGAATGGGGGAGTTACTTAAAACACCATACACCGGATTGACATGGGATTATCTGGCAGATCCAACATTCGAAAACGCCCATAATGAATTGCGAAAAACGATGCAGAATTCTTTGGCAGGAAAAACATTGGTCGACTTGGGATGCAATAACGGGTATTACCAATGGAGAACAAGAGAAATCGCGATCAGGATGGGAATCGGAAGATATATTGGAATTGATCTGACAGCGGACGAACGCGAACTAGAGCGGGATGAGATACACATTTCCACGGTCAAAGCAGATATGCTTGATTTTGTTTCAAGATTGCCTTCTGAATCTGCGAATTTCATGCTGAACGGGATAGATGCCAGGGTGATTCATGATCCAGCATACCATCGGGAACTTGCTGCAGAGATTCATCGTGCAACTGAAAGAGATGGACGGGTTTTTGGAACAAAGTCTGAAGCATTTCGTTTCCTTGAAAGAATGGGTTTCACTGAGTTGGAAGTCAATACAGCGTTTCACATTTTCAAGAAAAAGTAATCAACTGAGGTAAGACGGTAAGCCGAAGCTCCGTCTCACCCCCCACTTCTCTATTAAGAGCCCGAATGTCCGGGCGAATTGTCAATTAAACTGAAAAGCTTTATATACAAATCCTTTTCATTCTGAAAACAACATCCACTTTGAAACAGCAAACATATCTTAAACTTCGAAAAGTCGCGGTTCAGCCTTGCTCAAAAATGGACATGTATTTAAATTTTGACTTTTTTATCTGTAGCATGGTCCTCCGTAAAATCAAGAACGCAATAGGCAACGACAAGTATAAATACGAATCAAAAGAAGACAAATGGAAAAAAAGGAGCATACTTGCCACGTTGGCCATAGTAGCAGTAATATTGGTAATAGCTGCATTCGTATTGATAAGCGGTGCCAATAACGGAGATGGAACCACCCATTATGTTTATGGAAACGAAGAGGAGGATGTAACCTTGCCAGCATCCTGCGATGAAGTATGCATACTTGCGAATGCAGTGAAGAATAAGAATGCCACAGCATGTGAACTTTTGACTGACGAGGTATTGTCGCAAGAATGCTTTGAGAAGACTGCAGCGTATTCTCTGGACTCATGCCTTAAAGTGATCGATTACTCGAAAAAGAAAGAATGCGTGATCCAGAATGCGATTTCCGAAAAATCCGCAGACGTATGCCTTAATCTTGCTACGGAAGCAGACAAGAACGAATGTCTAGGGCAAGTGGATCCATGCTATTTCAAAAAAGGGAGTGAAAAGAACCTGTGCTTGGCAATCAGAGATATGAATTATTCCAGATGCGGAACTAATCAGGAATGTCTGCTTAAATACGCGGATCAAACAAAGGATACTGCTGCATGCGGGATGATTTCGTTGGAACCCGATCAATACGCCTGCGCTGCGATAGCAACAGATAACGACAACGAATGCAAAAAAATAAATTATATGAACGGAGAGGATGCATGTTATAAATCCGTAGCGATATGGACGAACCGTTCAGGAGTATGCAGCCTGATAAGCGATACAACATATGATGCCAGCAACCCATATATGAGGGATTGTTATGCATATTTTTCAGTGCAGGAAAACAATCTTAATTACTGCAACAACCTACAATTCAACGATAGATGGTATTGTTATACTAATTACTCAGTAGGAACGATGAACGTAAGCGGATGCGGCCTGATAGATTACTGGGCAAAGATCTCCAAGAAGATATGCTACTATGATTATGCGATGAATAACCGCGATCCAGGAGTATGCACGCAGATGGAAGAGCCATTAAGCAAGATAAACTGCTATTCAGCAAGCATAACCGCGAATAATACCAAACCTATCCCACCAGAGAATTGTGAGAAAGTAATACAAGGAGTATGGAGAGACAAATGCTATGTTGTTTCAGCAAAAGGAAACAATGATTTAACCATATGCAACTATATAGATGATACTTCTATAGAAAGCAACTGTCTTGATTATTGGAAAAAATAGAAATGATAAAAGAAAAAGATTACTCTTTCTTTGGTTCTTCTTTTGTTTCTGCAGGAGGAGCAGCAGGATTTTCCTGCGCAACCGCTTCTTCCTGCTTCGGCTCTGATTTCTTTTCTTCTGCGAAATCCATCTGCTCGAAATAGTTTACATCATACTTGAAATCAGAATAGCCCTGAATAACTCCTTTTGAAACGAGATATTCCCTTGCAAGTATATAGAAAACCAATGCTAGAGATTTCTTACCCTTGTTGTTCGCAGGGACAACCAAATCTATGAATCTTGTTTCGTTATCAGTATCACAAAGCGATATAAGAGGTACTCCGTTCTTTGCGGATTCAACTATCGCTTCGCGTTCTCCTTTCGGATCGCATACAAAAACGATTTTCGGCTCCCTGAAACCGCTGGATGAGAGGTTTGTCATTGTTCCTGGAACAAATCTCCCTTTTATGAGCGGTATTCCTGTAAGCTGTGAAAATTTAGCAGCAGCGTTGCTGGAATACATTCTTGACGCGACGACCAATATCTCTTCCGGATTGTATTTGGAAAGCATTTTGGCAGCATAAAGAAGACGTTCATCGATCTTCCTCAAGTCCAAAACGAAAAGATCGTCATCCCTTCTTTTGAATATGAACCTCTTCATATCGTGAGTCCTTATTTTGGTCCCGATATGAATACCTGCTTCCAGATATGTTTCTTGCCTTACAAGCAACTTTGCTTTTTCATCCATTTCATCATCCCTTTTTGTGGCATACGCCGTATGTTCCTTAATCACGATAGTTCGTAAATACATTTGGGGCCGCCGAGAAATCCAGTTTCCAGTTCCGAGTTTTCGGTCTTGGAAACATTTGAACTCAGATAACAAACACCCCAAGCTTGCAGGATACCAGGTTACCTCACAGCCCCATAAAATTACTTGGTCAATTGACCAAGCAGACTAAGAGTTTTGGTTCCTCTACCTTCTCGGATATTTGGAAACGACATCCATCATTTCCACATGCGATACAAACATCCTTCTGCAGCAGTATCTTTCCACGCCGAGCGCATTAAGCGCTTCCTCGGCATTCTTTTCCTTGGAAAGACGCTTATAGTCCTCGAACATGTCTCCGATTACCGAACCGCAGGTAAAACACCTAACTGGAAATTCCAAACAAATCACCCATCATCTATAAGATTTCTGGAATCTTGCTCTTGCCTTCGGACCCTTGTATTTCTTAGGCTCTACACGCCTGGAGTCCTCGACGACCATGAATTTGTCGTATGCGAACATCCTGTCGTAGATAGTCTTATCTCCGTCAAAATATTCAACGATTGCATTGGCAATTGCAGTCCTTGCTGCTTGAGCCTGGCCCATCAAACCACCGCCGACTACAGTTACACTTATGTCAACGGAGTTGACTTCAGGGCCAACGAATTTCAATGGTTCCCTTATCATGTCTCGCACATATTTGTTGCTCAACGCATCAACGTTAATCTTGTTCACCCTGATCATGCCCCTGCCTTTCTGTATAGTAGCCCTTGCAACGCTTTCCTTTCGTTTGCCTCTGACAACGATTACTTTTTCTCCTTTCTTGGTTGCCTTCCTTGGAGCTTTTTTCTCAGGCTTAGGTTCAACGGGTTTCTGAACCACAGGCTCGGGCTTATGCTCTGCGTGTTTGTGTTCAGCAGGTTTTTGCTCAGCTGGCTTGTGTTCTGGAGGCTTTGCTTCCACGTGCTTGTGCTCATGTGCAGCCCCATGTTTGTGCTCAGGGGATTTTGTATCTTGAACAATGTGCTCCTCCTCTTTCTTCTTAGGGGCAGTTTTCTTTGCTGCTTTTTTCGGAGCAGGTTTCTTTACATCCTTCTTTTCATCGTGTTCTTTGTGTTCGCTCATAAATATCACCTTTTCTGGTAACCAAGTTCCTTGCACAATTGTCCAACAGTCATGAACTTTGCGTCAGAACTTTCAAACTTGGCAACTGGAACTTTAGTAAGCTCCATGTTCTTTGGGTTTCCTGAAACCACCATGAGTCTGCGCATCGCTTCCTTGCCTCTTGTGCGCTCCCATGGAACCATGCCTCGGATTATTCTTTTCACCAGCAATGGAGGAGTTTTAGGCCATTTCGGAGAAAATTCCGGAGTTCCTTTGTGCTGCAATGCCCTTCTTGCCCTGTAATTCTGCAGAGTTGCTGCAGGGTTTCCAAGGATGACCAGGCTTTCGCAGTTTGCAAGATAGACTTCTTCACCATTAAGCAATCTTTTGGCAATGTGGCTTGCAAGCCTGCCTAGAATATGTTTGTTTCCGTCTATAGCGACCATGAGATTCACCTTATGATTATTACGTTCTTACCGTCCTCATTGGACTTCAGCAATTCTTCGATGCTGATCGCTTTCCCTCCGCTGGATTCTATAAGCTTCTTCGCAGATCCGCTGTAGGAGAACGCAGCAACATGAAGATTCTTCTTCGTGTTTCCTGAACCGAGAACCTTTCCCGGAACAAGAAGCGTAGAACCATCCTTGAAGCATAAATCAAGTTTGCTTATGTTAACCTGGACTCTCGCACGCCTAGGGCGGTCAAGCTCTTCGGCAACAAGCTTCCACATGTCCTTTTTCTTAGTCTTGAGGACGTCTATCAATCGATTCAATCTTTCGTTGTCTTTCATAGTATCACTCTCGGCACTCAGCCTCGCTCCATTCCTGGAACTGAACAAGAGTAGAGAATCATTTTAATGAGGAAGATTTATAAAGCGCAGAGATGGCAGCATCGAGTTTTCCCCTCAACGCCTTTTCTCCTTCAGGCAGGGCGGAATCCAGGAAACCTTCGATAATTAGCTGGTTAGCCTTGTCTCTGCTGAAACCACGACTCATCAGATAAAATAGCTGTTCTTCGTTAATCTCTCCAACGCTTGCGGAATGACTTGCAATCACGTCATTGTTCAAAATCTCGAAATCAGGATTAACTGTTGCTTTTGCTCCAGGAGTTAGAATCATTGCATGAGTGGAAAGGCGGGATTTTGAACCTTGGGATTCGTGAGATATTCTTGCTAGTGAATTAACTGTTGCAACTGCATTGTCTTTTACTACTCCTTTTGCAGTAAGAGTTGAATCGGTTGATTTTGAAGCATGAAGAATTGTTGAAGAAACGTCCAACCTATCATGCGAATGAGTAACGAAAAGCAATGATTCGGCATATTTTGAATTTTCCCCGTTCAGCAACGTATTGTTTGTTTTTTTGGCTGTAGAAAAAAATGCGTGATTGAGTTTTGCCTGCGCATCATTCTGCAATATTCTTGCTTCAAGCAATAATGAATGTTTTCCAGTAATTGTGGAAGATTGAAACAGCGATGCATTGTCAGATAGATAATATTCTGAAATAGAAGCTCCGCCTGAATCTGAATTCAAGCCAAGATTTGCTCTTGCCAAGATTATGAAAAAATCGATTGCTATTCCGTGTTTTCTCGTCAGAGTCATAGTTGCGCTTTCTTTTTCAGGAGCAAAGAAATTGCATTCTGTGAAAAATGCGTTTATGAATGCGGATTCGATTGATTTTTCAGGACGATAGAAACGATTTATAAAAAATGATTTTGCAATATCTTTTCTTCTTGGGTCTTCCAGAAAATCGTGAAGAGAATCCCTCCTTGCGCCTGCCAAAGAAACATTCGTGTCTGGAGTTCCGAATGTTTCAGCATCCAACGCTTTGCCAATGTCTTTTGAAAGAACAGAATAAACCTTTAATGACCTTAATCGTTCATGCAAAAGCCATTTTGGCTCGTTCAGATCTTTTGAAAGCGAGATAACTTCTTTTTCTTCCATGTTATTCATCCCACTGCCTCTTTTGTCTCAAGCTGAATAAGCCTGTTCAGTTCCACTGCATATTCCATTGGTAGTTCTTTTGTGAATGATTCTACGAAACCAAGAACAATCATTGAAATCGCTTCGTTCTCAGGTAGTCCTCTACTCATTAAATAGAATATTTGCTCTTCTCCTATTTTTCCAACAGTTGCTTCGTGAGCAAGTGAAACTTTATCTTCATCTACCTCTATTTTTGGATAAGTATCTGAACGGGATTCTTTATCCAATATCAATGCGTCGCATCTTACGCTGGATGTTGCGTTAACTGCGCCTTTTGAAATTTTCACTGAACCTCTATAGCTGGATTGACCCCCATTCTTGCTTATGCTTTTCGAGATTATTTTTGATTTTGTATTTGGAGCAAGATGGATTGCACGTGCACCTGTATCCTGAATTTGCCCTTTTCCAGCATAAGCGATGCTAATTACGTCTGCTCGTGCACCTTCTCCTTTTAGAATGACTGTGGGGTATTTCATACTAACCTTGGAACCGATATTGCCATCGATCCATTCTACTACTGCGTTTTCGTTTGCAATTGCACGTTTTGTAACTAGATTGTAAACATTATTAGACCAGTTTTGAATCGTAGTGTAGCGTATTCGAGAATTTTTATGGGCGAATACCTCGACAACCGCGGCATGGAGAGATGCTGCAGAGTATATTACTGCGCTGCATCCTTCCACATAATGAACAGAACTTCCTTCTTCAGCTATGATTAATGTGCGCTCGAATTGTCCCATATTTTGCGTGTTTATCCTGAAATAAGTCTGGAGAGGTATCTGCACCTCGACTCCTTTGGGGACATAAACGAACGAACCTCCACTCCAGACTGCAGAGTTCAATGCGGCAAATTTATTGTCTGTAGACGGAACAAGAGTTCCAAGATATTTCTTAACAATTTCTGGATGTTCACGTAACGCAGAATCCATATCCTTGAATATTACACCTAGAGATTCCCATTCTTTCTTCAGGTTGCTATACACTGCCTCTGATTCATATTGTGCAGTTGAACCTGCAAGAAATTTACGCTCTGCTTCTGGAATTCCTATTTTATCAAAAGTGTTTTTTATGTGTTCCGGAACCTTGCTCCAATCCGCCTCTTTTTTCTCAGTTGGCCTTACATAATAATGCAGATCATTCAAATTTATTTTAGAAAGATCTGGCCCCCAGGATTGGAGTTTTTTGGCATTGAATATCTTGAATGCGTTAAGCCTGAATTCAAGCATCCATTCTGGTTCTTTTTTTATCGAAGAGATCCTACGGATAATTTCTTCATCCAGCCCTTTGCTGCTCCTGAAGCTGTGCTGATCCAAGTTGCGCTGGCTCATCATTATCCCTGGTTTATATCTGTAAGTTAGGTTAAAAAACATGCCATGCGATAAAAAAACATAAATAAAGAGGGGATGACTTGCTTTTCGAAATCAGCAATTTTTCAGTAAGTTCAGAAAAGAAAGAGATAATACGCAACATTTCACTCAAAGTGAATGAAGGAGAAGTCCACGTACTCATGGGGCCGAATGGTTCGGGTAAAAGCAGCCTTTGCTATGGGATAATGGGCCACCCGAAGTATAAAACTTCTGGAAGCATCAGATTGAATGGGAAGGAACTTGGAGAGGCGTCTACTGATGAAAGAGCGAAGAACGGATTGTTCCTCGCATTCCAGCACCCGCAGGAGATACACGGAGTAAATGTGGTGAACATTTCCAGAAAAGCGATACTTGGAGAAGATAAAAAGAATTTTGATGCAATTCTCAAGATAAACGAGGATGCTGCAAAATTCGCTAAAGAGGTCGGCCTTCCGGAAGAGCTCATAAAACGAGATTTGAACGTTGGATTTTCCGGAGGAGAGAAGAAACGTGCAGAGATACTGCAAATGAAGCTGCTCAATCCCAAGATAATCATTCTTGATGAGATAGATTCCGGATTGGATATAGATGGATTGAAGACGGTGGCTGAAGCGATAAATTCGATGAGGGATGGAAAGCACGCATTCATCATGATAACTCATTTCCCAAGAATACTCAAGTATGTCAAGCCAGACCATGTACATGTAATATCCAAAGGAAAGATCGCAGCGAGCGGAAAGCATGAACTCGCATTGCAAATAGAGAAAGAAGGATATGAGAAACTTCTAAGCAAGGAGTGAATAGATGAACACTGACAAGATAAAAAAGGATTTCAGGATTCTTTCACGAAAAATTAATGGCAAGAAAGTAACATACCTTGATAATGCAGCGACGACCCAAAGGCCAAAGCAAGTAATAGAAGCGATGACTGAATTTTATGATGAATATAATGCAAACATCCATCGCGGGGTTTACAAATTCAGCGAAGAAGCAACAGAACATTATGAAGGTGCTAGAGAGAAGGTCGCAGAATTCATAGGGGCTTCCGAACAAGAGATAGTCTTCACCAGGAATGCAACTGAAGCGATCAATCTGGTCGCTTATGCATGGGGAGAGGAAAACATAACGAAAGGAGATAAAATAGTCATCTCCATCATGGAGCACCACAGCAATTTCGTCCCATGGCAGCAGCTCGCCGCAAGGAAAAAAGCCAAACTTGAGATAATAGACATAAAAGATGATTATGAACTTAACGAAAGCCAGTTTGAGAAGATAGCTGGAGCAAAGCTTATTGCGATTTCACATGTGTCCAATGCCATCGGAACGATAAATGATGTGGATGAGATCTGCAAGATAGCTAAAGAAACAGGTGCAATATCTCTTGTTGATGGCGCGCAGAGCGTTCCTCACATGAAGACAGATGTGAAAAGGATGGATTGCGATTTCCTAGCATTTTCAGGGCATAAGATGCTTGGGCCAACAGGAATAGGCATGATGTATGGGAAACAAGATATGCTTGAAAAGATGAAGCCTTTCCTATTCGGAGGAGACATGATCCGAGAAGTCCATGTTGACCGAAGCGAATGGAATAATCTGCCGTATAAATTCGAAGCTGGGACTCCGAATATTGCAGGGGCCATCGGACTTGGCGCTGCAGTAGATTATCTTTCCAGGATAGGGATGAGTGAGATAAGAAAGCACGAGATGAAATTGACCAAATATGCAGTGAAAAGACTAAGTGAAATAGATGATGTTAAGCAATACGGAACAACTGACTTTTCAAAGCGTGCAGGCATAGCTTCATTCAATATGAAAGGCATCCATCCGCACGACATCGCTTCATTGCTTGATGAATGTGGAGTTGCCATAAGAAGCGGACACCATTGCGCAATGCCGTTGCATACAAGGCTTGGTCTTGATTCTTCAAATAGGGCGAGCTTCTACATATATAATGATGAAACGGATGTTGATAGGCTCATCGGTGCATTGGAATATGCAAAGAAAACATTTGGTGCAATCCTATGAGCGACATTTACCAGGATTTCATAATGGAGATCTACCAGAATCCTCTGAATGCAGGCAGGATTGATGATGCGAAATATAAGGCGCATAGCCATAATCCGCTTTGTGGGGACAATATAGAATTGTTTATCAAAACAAACAGTGACGGAAAGATAACTGATATAAAATATTATGGGAAAGGATGCGCCATAAGCCAGGTTTCAGCTTCACTTGTTACAGAGCATCTGAAAGGGAAAACAATTGATCAGGCAAAGAAAATGAAGAAAGAAGATGTCCTGAAACTGATCAAGATAGATTTGTCAAAAAATCCTTCAAGGATGAAATGCGCATTGCTTATTCTGGATGTTTTGGGAAAAACGGTTGGGAAGGATTAGACTGCGCCTTTCCTCTTTTCTGATAACGCGATGATTGTCTCTGTTTTCGCAACCCCTTTGATTTCACGTATGTTGTTTATCACGAAATCAGTTATTTCTTTGATGTTGGCACCATAGACTTTTACGATCACGTCTATGCTTCCTGTTGTTTCAAAAACCTCGTCCACATTCTGGAATTTGAGCAATTCCCTTGCCAGACCGCCTTTCTTTGATTTCGGCTCAAGCGCATTGTTATCCAAGTAAAGGAAAACCAGGGCGCATACGTTTTGCCCCATTTTCTCATGATCTACGCGTATTGAATAACCCGTGATCACGCAGTTCTGTTTCAGTTTCCTAATTCTATTGTGTATTGTGGTGGGTGGGATACCAGTTTTCTTGGTCAGTTGGAAAACGGATTGCTTCGCATTCCGTTCCAATGCATCGATTATCGCAAAGTCTTTTTCATCCAGTTTGAACTTGTCCATACGTGCGATTATAGGGCGATTATTTTAAATAACCTTATTTTATGGAATTATAATTCCATTTTTAGTAATATTTTGGTAAGTTATAGCTAAAATAATCCATTTTTTCAGGATTAATTTATTATAGTTGGATTCAGCCATCAAAAGCTGTGATAAAAATGGCTGAAAAAATAGGTATCGTAAGGATAGAAAGATTTGACTTCCGCGGGAGAAACGTCTTCGTGGGAATGCTTGGACGAGGCAACGAACCGATCCGAATGCCGCTTATAGATGGGCTGGGGGAGATGGAAAGCATAAGAAAAGAAAGCAAAACAAATATTAAAATAATCAGTCCTGCGGTTGCGGATTACCTTATGATGGGCGACTCTACGTTTTGGGGCAGAGTTCCAGAACAGTCGATTGCATTCTGGAGAGGATATGCCATTGGCGGATTTCCAACAGATGTTTGGATCATTTATGAGCGTGAGAATAAGCCTTTTGGGGGTACGGTCGAGTATGACGGGCATAGAAGACAGGGCAATATGGATAAGCCACCATTAAAGTGCAATATTCCTCCTGCATTCCAAGGGCAGGGAACAGAAAACACAGTATTAGTACAAAGAGGATTGAAACTGGAAGATCTGGATGTTGAAACGATGACATTACACCTAGACCCAACATGCCTAACACGAATCAGAAATTTCCCGCATGGTATGGCCGGAATGCATTCGACTGACAGAGAAACAACTGTTCCATCGGGTAGGACATACCTAGATTGGGAACAACAAGAATGGAAAGCAGATATAGATGTAAAGTTGAGAAGTCGACAGACAACCTTCGCAGAGCCCTATGTTGGATTCGTCGCCAGGTTTGCGGCACCAGATGGTGTAGAAAGGCAAAGAATTTGCATGGGTACTTCTGTATTTGATGACTTGAGTATTGTGCTTGAGATCCCTGAGAAGGATTTGCCAAAGTTTAGGTGAAATTCGGCTACAACCGCGTCATCTTAAACAGATTATCCTTTATTATTTTCACCAAGAACAGATTTAGCTTCGTATCGTTTCTTTCTTTTGCCAATTTTGTCAGGGAAAGGCAGATATATACTAGTAACTACGTTAATTCTTAGGAGTATATCTCTAGTATTTATGTAATCAAAAAAAGGCCATTGAAACTTGACGAAGTAAGTTTCAATTCTTGAAATTTTTTATAAAAAATTTCAAGGCCACGACCGTATCCTAAACCTGTGGTGTAGATCACCAACAATTGGTACAACATCTTGCATAAATCATTAGGCAATCGCCTTTTCAACAGCCTTCAGATCAGTAATCATATAGCGGGATGATAATCTCTAAAATTAGTTCCAGAACTATTTTTTATGATTTATATTCGATAAATTTAATCATATGCTTAGATGACATACTAACGTATGATAAAAAAGATAAGGCCACGACCGAGATTTTCGTTATATCCCATTTCTTGTTTTCTTTTGGGGTGAAACACCCGGACCTTTTCTTTTTTGAAAAGAAAGGGGATATGTGTTCGAACTCGGGTCTAGGGCTTTCTGGTGACAGTTGACTTAGTTTTGCAAAGGCAGGTTCTTACTGCTGCCTTTTTCCGGGGTTTTTGGCCGGATTTTGCACTTAGTCAAAAAGCCCCCACAGGCCCCCATGCTAACCACTACACAATCGTGGCCGTATGAACGGTATTTACTGGTTTAAACTAATGATTTTAAACCTTAACTTTAATTTTAGGTCATGAACTCTTATAAATACTTGTTGTTTGGGATTTTTTCCTGCCTTATGCTCAGCGGAATGGTTTTTGCAGAAGGAGCTGCAGGAGTAACGGATGCGCTATCTGCGCTATGCACGGTTTTAGCAACCGCTCTTCCAGTCGCAATAATGCTATTGGTCGTGCTTGCCGCAATAACTTACGCAGTAGGCCAGATGCTTGGCGCAGAGACGCGCGCACGTGCAACAGTATGGGCGACTGCAATGATGACTGGTGCAATAATGGCAGCGTTGATCTTCATCATCGTCCCATATATCATAAAACTATTGATGCCTGAAATGGATTTCGGAAACAGCATATGCGGAACATCCACAAGCTCTGGAAGCGACACATGGGGACATGGTGGTACAGGAGGGACGTCATATACTACAAAGAGCGCATGCGAACAAGCATGTGTAGGGAAAACCAAGAGCTGTGTAGTGGATACGACCTGGAAAGGAGCAGGCCAAAAATATATCTGCATAGGCTAAACTTTTTCCAATAATTTTCTTCCATCTCCCTGGAAGAATTCTATTTCTTTTGCATTGCTGGCAGAGATGTATTCTTTCAGATCAGAGAAATCAGCATGGTCGCTTAATGGGAATGAAGCGTCTACATTGAAACGATAGTGCAAAGCCCAGCCGGTCGCTACTGCGGATAATGTTTCACGGCCAAAGGCTTCGCCAAGCCTGTTGGCGAAATATCTTTTCGCATGGCGCATTGGAACAATAGCTATGAATTCCTTTTTCATGATCTCCTCGGCTTCATCGCTTCCCACTTCAAGGAAATCAAGGTTAACTCCGAATTCATTGTAGATTTCTGAAAATCCTGCCATTTTTTCAGTAACTACGGGGGCAACGCCTAATCCTTTATTGATTATTTTGATCAGTTCCTGGGATTTTCCTAATTCATAAGCTCCGATTATCAGATTTTTACCATTACTCAACCCGGAATTTACCCATTTGCAGATGGATTCAGAAACTTCAGAATATTCTGGAAAGGAATATGCTGGATCCCCATAAGTAGCATCAAGAATTAATCTGTCACATTCGAGAATTTCAGCTCCTTTTGAAATATCTGTATCATGCAAACAAATATCCCCAGTATAAACAGTTTTTTTCCCATCTTCTTCTATTGAGATCTGCCTTGCTCCGAGCATATGTCCTGCAGTATGAGTTGTCACTCCTTGGAGATCGATCACTGTTCCATGAAGATCTCCGAGTTTGATGGTTTCCGGACTCGCGATTAATTGCTTCTCTTTTTTGTTCCTCAGGCCATTGAGATGGTCTGCATGGGCATGAGAAACGAATATGGCGTCTCCTCCAGGGTGGTCAAAAGATATTTTTAATCCTGAGGTGGTCGCATGCATAAGCTAGATTCTCGGGAACGGTTTTTATTGTTGTTCATTTTGGGAATACTCGCCCTCGATTATTTTTCTTATGACCTTGGCTTTTTTCTCCCCTAAACCTTCCACTTCAAGAAGCTCTTTCTCTGTGGCTCTCGCAATTGCTTCTATGCTTCCGAAATGATTAAGCAGTTTTTTTGCCATCTTCGGCCCGACCATTGGAAGCATCTCTATCACTGATTCCTGGGTTTGCGCAACAGTGAACGTCTTGCGTTTCGCGAACATGCTGATTTCCTTGTTTCCGAATTGCTCGTGCTTGGCTATTGCGAAAAGCAATTCCGCAGTTGATTGGATATTTCTTGTGAAAAACATCCCTGCTCCGAAATCAGTGACCACTGATGTATACGCGCCAAGCAACGCATTCCTGCTAACGCTCCCATACGTTTCTTCGCCTTCGACAATGAGTATTACGTTCTGGTAATTCTCTTTAAGGCTTTTTAATTGGTTGAACAAACGCCTGTCTATTATAGATCTCTCGAAATCAGCCCTGGTCTTGCGTTCAATCACAGTCTTGTCAGAGCAAAGGAAATCCCCTAATTCCAATTGCTTCCATTCCACTTTTGCACCTAATGAAGAAAGCGCTTTCTCGAAAGATGAATCTTCACGCTTGTCGATAACGATATGCGGAGAATCCGTTTCCTGTGCCATCGACTATTTCACGCTCTTTATGTAATCGCTTATCTCGTCAAAGCTTATGCTGCATCCTGAGAATTTTATCTTGTACAGTGCTGCCTGCAGAGCATCCTTCTTCATATCTCCAAAGTCATTGAAGAATCCGTTTTCAAAAGCAACTATAAGCAATTCGCTGCTGCGGATAACCTGCATGCCACGCACCATTTCTGAAAATTCACGGAGGTTCCCGTTATTCACCATGATGTTTACTCCAAATTCCTTTTCCATGTGCTCTTTCATGCGGAAAGGAGCTTCTATCATCATGCGTGTTGTTCTTTCGTCTATAAGGATGTTGTTCACTCCGAGTTCTGATGCCAATGAAATCATCTCTGCTTCGCCCTTCTGCAGCAAAGTTATCGGCTTGCCCTTTACGAAAAGAGAATTGTTGGTAAGATAAAGGATCCTTTCTGTTTTCCTTTGGACATCTTTGTCTACTTTAACAATCACTTTGTCCTTGAGAAGCTTCTTTATCTTTATAGCAGAGAAAGAATACTGCTTGAGATCAGATGCAATAGGTCGAGTTATAGATTCGTATTCAACGAATGGCGGAATGACAAAACGTAGTTTGAAATTATCTGAAAGATAATATACTACATTATCAAGGCATGAACCCGTAAGGGAAATCAACGAACTCGAATCACAGAAAAGATCTTCCATAATATCACTTCTCCACAAGCTTTCGCAATGCTTTTACTCTTTCCAGGATTCCCTTCTCCTCCTTTACTCTGTCGAACATCATCGTCTTTCCTGCGTAATCTAATATATCTTGTTTATTCATTCCGGTCATCTCAGAAGCTAAACCTAATGAGATTCCCTGAGCATATAATGTAGCTGCTACCTTCAGCTTTCCTTTCTGCATCAGGCTGATTATGAATCTTGGATCTTCGCCTTCTAAATGAGCGATATCCTGTTCGATTATTTTTGCCTGCACTTTCCATTCTTCATCAGAATAATCATCTGCTGATTTCGCCATCTGCTTAAGATCATTTTCTAGAGGTATCAAGAATTTCTCCATCTCCTTGCTCACATATCTCGGCTTAGAGATTATTTTTGAGAACACATATGAGAAAACCGCAAGATCATATAGTTTCCTGCTGAATTCCAGCACCGCGTTCCTGAGGATCTTATCGTTTAATTTCCTCAGTTTTCTTTGGTCTCTTTTCCTAAACGCCTCATAAATAGACATCGCGATTTCTTTCATGGGAGACATGCTGGAGTAACTCAGAAAATTATTATATAGTTGATGGTTGACTGGACGTGTCATGTATGAATCACGTGACAATCACAGGGGAAATAGCGAAAAATGACTGGAAACATTGCTAAGTATGGATTAACATGGTCTAAAAATAGGGTAAAAACGAAAGCTTTATAAAACCTGTCATGACATTATCATGATTGTTGCATGATATTTCTGCAACACGAACGCGATCATTTCGCGATCGTTGTGACACCAACATGATATTGGAGTCACGCACCAACGTGGTTTCGTATGAATCAAGGTACTAACGAAGAGAACGTATATAAAGCTTCCGAAAGTCCAGCCGGCATCAGGAACGAGATAAGGCAGGATTTGGAGAAGAACCTCGCAAAGTTCAGCGATCCAGTCGTTATCGGAGAGATGCTCTATAAACTGCTGGAGGAACGCGAGAATACGAACCGCATACTCAAGAATATCTTGGGCAAGTTGGATGCGCTTGAAGGAAGATATGGGCAGACCAAGGAGATCCAGGAAATCAAAGAGGAAACCGGAGAGATGCTTCTGCCAGATATCGATGAATCCATACTCACGTTCGTCAAGGAGCTTGGAAAAGCAACTGCAGAAGATGTGCGAAAGAAGTTCAACTATAAGGGCAAAAATGCCGCGTCAGCACGCCTGAATAGACTCTTTGAACTTCAGCTCCTTGAAAAAAGACAGGTCGGGAAGAAGGTTTTCTTCATTCCGAAGTGAATCATGCTTGCAAAAGGCAAGGTAACACAAAATATAGGAGGGCAGACGCCGTTTCACCCCCACTTCTCTGTGAAGGCTATTTTTAGAATGTCTGCCCTCTAACCTCCCACTCTACTTGGTTTAAAAGAAAAATCCAGAAACTGCGGTTTCTGTCTCCCAAACACTATCGTGTTTGAGATCGTCCTCCGCGCTATTCTTAGTTATCTCTTAGTTATGCGCTTTGGTCCTTCACATTTTTCGCATATGCGAAAAAGGCTGATGCAAAATGTACGCATTTTGCACATCGCTTCGCTCGGACAGCAATCGAATCATTTACTGAGTTTCCTATATACTGCAAGAATCGCATCTTCTTCGGATTTCAGCAAATAAGGAATATCCAATGGTAAATAGACTGATTTTAGCATTGTTAATGAAATGGAATCAGAGGTAGCGGACAATTTCCATCTGCCTGATAGACCCGCTAATTCTGGCAGTTGTTTTATGAAAGCCAAATCCTGGGGAAGAGGACTTGCATTTTCTAAATTGTCCTGAAACTTGAATATGGATGCCTGCAGATTAGAAGATTCATTGCTTCTTAATGTAAACGATCGTCCATCTGGATTATTAGTAGAGATCTCATAGATCTGTGCGGTGCTGCGACCGCTGCTGACCAACCCTGATCTTAGTTTAATCGAAACAGAATCGATCTTTTTTTGGTATACTGGAACTTTCCAAATCCCGCCTTTTTCCAATTCAACATAGCCAGCAGATCTCACAGCTCCTGAAATTTCATTTGCCAACAGAAAGGAAAAAATGAAATAAACTACGAAAAACAGGACAAATAATACGAGAAACAGGAAACCGTTGCGCAAAAAAAGAAATGAATAAAACATAAACAAGATTATAAGAACGCCAATGAATGAAAATAATCTCGAGTAAACATTATTCATAATCTCACGCCGTCTCAGGACCAGGCTTATGGCTCTTGGCCCCGTAATCTGCCGCACCTGCCTTCCACCAGCTGTCGTATTTCTCATGTATCTGGTCCTCGATCGGCCTTGCGCTCTTCAATGCAGCAGAAACATGCTTTGCTTCTATGAACTCGGACTTGTCTAGTATAGCCAGATCCCCTGCAAGCTTGATTATGCCACTCAGGTTTCTTAGACGCAATGTAAGTCCGTTACCATTATCAATGCTTTTTGTCAGGTTCTTCGCTTCCTTGATTATCTCTTCAATTGCATCTTTCGTCGCATGAGGGATTTTTCCATCCCTAAGTATTTCTTGTGCAACAAACTGAGCCATCTTCTTCCTATTCACAGGAGTATCCGCCATGAAAGCATTCATGAGCACTTCGTAACCGTCACCCCGTATCCTTGAACGGAGTGGAGGGATTATCTGTGGCATGTCGTTGATATTGACAGAACCGACTAATATGAAATCGCAGGGAACGCCCTCTACACGTACGCTTGCGCCACTGCTCGTAGGGTTCCTTCCAACGATTGGAAATGTTTTATCCTGCATAGCGCTGAGTATATATTTTTGCAGATTTCCAAGTGTAGCCAACTCATCCACATATAATACTCCTTCATGCGCTTCGTGGATTGCGCCTGGAACAACACGCATATAATTCGGGGTTCCGATCTGAGGATGGCCACCATAGGGATCGTGCCTCACATCGCCTAATAATTCGGTCTCGCTTGCACCGCTTACCTGCACGAAAAGAGATCTGCTCAATGGAACAAGCGGCCTTTTCGCACCTGCTTTGATCTGATTGTTTATCTTGCGGACATCATCCGCAGTTAACATTACTATGTTCCCTTCTGGAGTTCTTTCATAGATTATCTGCTCGTCTTTTCCGCTGAGATCATGGCGGACAGTATACACTCTGTTGCTTTCAGGTTTCTGACCTTCCATGAAAGCGCTTGCCTGTTCGACAAGACGATTATCATTCCTGACGAATTTTGTTGCACCGCATTGAGGACAGATAGAAACAGTTGGAGAACTTGTTGCACCGCAACGGACGCACCTGAACCCTAATCGCTCAGCCACGAAAGACGGGATTTGGTTTGGAGAGACAAACTTGCCTGCTTGCACTTGTTTCGGCTGCTCTGAAGAAACCTGTTCCTGCCTTTTTATTTCGATTATCGGTTTTTCTGCATTGAATTGATTATGGCATATCCAGATCTCTGTTCCAGGTTTAGGCAATACACTTGCTATCGCTTGGGCAAGCATGGACTTCCCGGTTCCAGGAGGTCCGACCAATAGCAGATGTCGCCTTTGCGTCGCGACCATCTTGGCTATGCTTACTGCTTCATCCTGCCCGATGATCCTATCGAATGGGTTCGCAGGAATCGCAATCTCTTTTGTATTCTTGAAATCAAGCGACATATCAATCATTATTTTTTCAATTCAAGTATTTTCTTTAGTATTATATCTGGTGGATATGCACCCACCAATTCCAATTTATCATTGATTATTGTCTTCGGAACACCCATAACTTCGAATTTCTCAGCAAGATCCCTGAATTCCATTGCTTCAACCATATCTCCTTTTATCTTGGGGTTAAGCAAAGCGAAATCATGGGCGACTTTCACTGCACCAGGGCAATATGGGCAAGTTGGAGTTACGAACACGCGCATGTGAACTGGAAAATCTATTTTCTTGACTTTTTCAGCCAATCCCGGATCCATTGAAGGTGCTCCTTTGGATACATCCAAGATATCTGAGATCAACGTTGGGAATTCATATCCGCTTGGCAATCCGTAAAATCTGACGAAACGCTTTTCTTTTCCTCTAAGAACGATTACCGGAGCAGCATCAACCTCGTATTCTTTGGCCAATGCATTGTTCGGGTCAAAGACGATTATATCTGCGCTTAGCTTGGGATTGATATTCTTTACTTCATTTGCGATCTGCTCTATCTGGTCGCAGAACTGACATCCGTCTTTTGGCTTGAAGAATAATATCTTTACTGGATCCTTCATATCTGATAATTTCTTTTTTAGATCGGAAATCGTAGCTTCGTTCAGAAATGACATAATAAAACCCCCGGATTAGTTTCTCATATTTCGTTTAAAAAATAATCGGTAGGAAAAAATTGGAAAAGAAAAAAGATTAAGAGATCTCGTAAACCGCAGATACGGATACAGAAATCTTTATCGTTCCCTGGGAAATCTCTGTTGACGGCGCAGCCGCACCTTCAGCCATATCCATCGCCTTTGCATAATATACCGGAGTCGACGGATAGTAATAGCTTTCAGAGATTGACAATGGTTTTGCCAACGAGACGCCGGATGCAGTAGCTATCTTCTGCGCCTGAGTCTTAGCATCATTCACTGCCTGAACTAGAAGCTGCTGTTTTATCTCTTTTTCAGTTTCATCCTTCAGGGTGAAATACACATTTCCAATATCATTCGCACCTGCAGCAGTTGCAGCATCAAGGATCTTTCCGACATTATTGAGATCCCCTGTCTTTACGCTCAAGGAATGAGTTGTTTTGTATCCTACGAGTTTGTAGTCCCAAACCTTTTCATCCTTTGTGCAGTTCGGAGTTTCCTCTGGACAGACATAGAATCCCTTGTAGACCGGATCGGTCTGGAAATAGCTCGTTGAGACATCTTCGTCTTTCACTCCCTGCGCCTTCAAAGCTGCCTTAAGGGCAGCCATAGTTTTAGCATTCTCAGACTGCGCAAGCACTGCAGTATCTTCTTGCGTCCAGACAGTCATGCTCAGCTGAGCCAAGTTAGGCGAAATAGTTGTTTCCGCATCTCCTGTAACAGAGATCTTATTCTTCTCTGGGTAAGTGCTCAAGTAAATATCCTGCTTTGCATTGGCATTGGCTAGGTAGAAGAATATACCTGAACCAATGAACGCAGCAAGCAATACTGCTACGAACAAGATGACGATCATTTTCCCTTTGCCAGAATCTTCACAACATTTTTGTTCTGCCATAATATCGACCTTGATTATGATTATACTAGACCCCCAATTATTATCTCCTTCTCGTCATTGATATCTGGAGACATCGATATATCCACCTTAATCTTTAAATACCAAACTACGATTCTTCCGTCGTGCCCCCAGACATAGCTTGTTGCAGGGGAACGTTCTGGGATATTCAAGGAGAAAGTAAGCAACTGATCAGAGATCTCTCCTGAGTATAATTTCTTGTCAGCAACAATTACAGATTTCTCTTCCATCGTTTCAACCATCTTGACCGTGGTTGTTACTTCCAAACCAAGCTCTTTCATCCTTCTTATCTCATCTGGAGGAATTGAACTATAAGTCATCTTCTTTTTTTTCTCATGATAATGGAGTATTGCATGGACTCCTCTTGACTTTACAGGTTTTTTGAAGTTGAATTTTACTCGCGCGTTTAACGATTCCCCTGGGAGATATTCCTGCTTGCTTGTTTCTATTGCGATGTTGTCCATGAGTAAATAATGGAAATACACTATTTTTACACCTACGTTTTTTGAATTAAACAATAAAGATAGTTGATTGTAGGTACAAGACGCACTCCGGAAACAGATTAACAGACCGAAGCGTCGACTAATTCTAGAATGTCCTGGGGGTTGAGGCCTTTTGTTCCTGCAACATATCCGGCCATTACGAGTTTTTTCAAAACATCTTTTTCAAGCACCATTTCAATCACCAGAATTGATGGGTTTTTTGGGCTTTATAAAGAAAAGGAGGGGGGCTTGCCAGTGCTACCGAGTCACAACGAGGTGGCACACAAGAACGATACGTCGTTCTTGCCAGTGTTCCAGTGGCGCCACTCAGAGGTGTTTTACAACCTGCGGAATCGTTTCTAATAAGTCACTTGCCAATAATCCTGCGCCTTTTTCTTTTCCAACTAATGCACCTGCTTTCCCAGTGACCAGTGTACCGAGATAAGCTGCTTTGAATGGAGGAAAATCCTGCGCAACTAAGGAACCGACTACCCCTGCAAGAATATCTCCTGTTCCTCCTTTGGTCATGTAAACGCATTCTTTTGGTTTTTTTATCGTGATGCTTCTCTTTCCGTCTGAGATGATGTCTATATGACCTTTAAGCAGAATAACACAGCCGAGACGCGATGCGAGTTTTTTTGTTTGTGCTATCCGAACGCTTAACTGCTCGGAAGGTTTTTTTCCAAATAAAACTGCGAACTCTCCTGCGTGAGGAGTTAGTATATCATGCGATCGTAGTGCTATCTGCTCTTTAACTATTGCATGGATCGCATCTGCATCAAAAACAAAAGGGATAGCAAGCTGGCAGTGTATCTTCTTAACTGCTTTGAATGTTTCTGGTTGACGGCCGATTCCTCCGCCAATAACTATTGCAGTGACCTTCTCGTTCTTTGCAATACACTTTATGCGTTCTACGTGTTTTGTTGAGAGATAATCTCCATTAATAGGCACAGTTATCATGTCTGGACAAAGCTTTGCAACGATATTTGCTGAACGCTCTGGGGAAACAATTGTTACTAAGTCCACTCCGCTTCGCAATGCACCTAAAGCATTGAACGCAGGAGAACCTGAATATTTCCAGTTTCCGCCTACAACCAAAAGATGTCCGAAATCGTATTTATGAGACCATGGTTTTCTCTTTGGAAGAACTTGCATAACTAGAAAAAGAAGGGAAAAATTAAATATGTGAGCCGGGTTGATAGGATTCAATCTTTCTGGTCAAAATTTCCAAAAGAGAAGTTTCCTTGAATTCTGGGAAGAGTATTATTCCCTGCTCTGAAAAATATGGGGATTTTCCTGGTTCAAATCCTGCTCTGAATACATTATAAAATTTGGCGCGTTCAAGCATTTTAGTAAGAAGCACGTAGGATCTGATTTCTGGATCTGGAATGTTAAGTACGTCCTTTAATTTGACATCTAATACTCCCAAGGAGAATCGATCCAGATTTTCACTTACGAATTTTCTGATTAACCAAAGTCCTGCTACATGCGCAGGATTATCTTCATCAAAGGAATTCAGGAAATCAAGTGCGACTTCTGCTTTTCTCGCAAACGTATTTCCATTTTCAGAAGCAAACAATTCGCAATAAAGCGTGAGAAGAATCACACCACCACCGCTTATCTTCTTTGTCCCGTTTGATCCGATGAATGGAATAACCAAATTGTACTCTGGAACGATAGAGATTGGCTTGGTGCAGCCATTGCATCTTTCACGTATTCGCTTCAACAAAGAAGGATATGCGCTAAGTTCAGCATCCAAACTGAATTCAAAGCCAAGTTCTGAAGTCTGAGGTCCGAACAATGGAATCTTGTTTCTTGCCCTTTTAGAACCGTTGAGAGCAAGGAATCGTTTCAGAAGAGCAAGTTCATCCTTGAAAAGAAATGACATCTGAGTCGAATACGCCGTCTTCAAAGTTATATAATATTCCTTGTCATCAATAGAAAATGTGATTGTTTTGTCAGCAGCAAGGAAAAGCCTCTTTACAAAACCCTCGCTCTGGCCAAGTGCAGATGCGATTTCTGGTAGATAAACCATGCGTTCGTTGCATTGCCTGTTTTTTTCCGCAACTGTTTCGATATCTGATCGCAGGAACATGTTTTCTCCACTTATAAGCAAATAAGGTATTTCAATGATTGTTCTATCCTGAAGAGGAAAAGCTAAAACTTGCTTTTTTGGATCGACATATGAACGAAAAGTCAAAGCATTTATGCCAAGGATCGCTGCTGCTTCTTCTCTATCCACCCTCAGGCTTAGAGAACCAAGAATCGATTTTATTTCTTGAACAACGCAAGCCATTATCCACGTACTACCGTCAAAATCACGAAACAATTCAAAATTATGGGAGATACCAGAATTGTCTTTCACTGAAATATGTGGTTTTCCTTCGATTTCCGTAACTCGAGCATCGTACCAATAACGATCTTTGTCCAATCGTTTAAGCATTTTCCAGATACGAATGCATCCCTCCGGAGGCGCAAGGTTGAGCCTCTCGTTCATCATGTTTTCAACATCTGTTTTCAGAATAACCCATTCTCCATTCTCTGCTTTTTCTGCAGGAAGTTTGCCTGATTCAATTTTATGCCTGACATAATTTGAATCCTCTCCAAGCATTTTTGCTGCAGTAGAAACATCGACATAATCATTTGTAAGAACCAGTTTTTTCTTTCCTTCCCAGTTTCTTTCCTTGTGATTTTCTTCAACCCATTGCTTTAGCAATTCAAATTGGTTTTTCAGCATATAAAATATTTTACCTGGTCCAATTCCATATGCTCCCTTTTCCAAAGTAACAGTATGTGTTTTTCCATCAACTTCTATTTCCATCTTTCCTCCTGAATTTGCAAACCATTTTTTTATCGTGAATGGAGAAAGCCTAAGCAACTGAGACATTTCAGTGACCAAGATTGTTCTTTCATTGCACTCAAACATTGCAAACAGCAATTTGACGCAGTCATCATAAACAAATTGGCTAGTATTACGTGGACCTTTCTTGATTTCGACTTCAACCTCGGTTCCATCTATTAAAAGATGTGAGTATTTACTTTTTCCATTTGTTTTCTTTCTAAGCGTTGGTTCTGCTATCCCAGATAGTCTGCAAAAAGTCCTGGTCCCTATTGTTTTTGTCCCATCTTCCAGCGTATTGATCTCGTCTTTTATGCTATCGAGTTTTTTCCTAACATGAGATTCTAAGGACTCTTCGTATGGTAAACTATCCCGCAATCTGAATCCAAGCACGGGTTTTGGCTTTTCCACCACCACAAATGGTTTTTTGGATTCTGGTTTTGGTGCAACTAATCTCATGGATATCACAAATCAGGATTATAGCAAGCAGTAGTAGAATATTGTTAGAAATATATTAAAATGTTGTTATAATAAGATGAAATAAAAGAATTAAAAAATATCGCAGTTGTTATAATGCAGCCATGAAACCGTCCTGGATTTCGTCGTTTGCATAGACCAGGACTTTTCGTCTATTTAATCCGGGCTTAAGACTACGGACAAATGAGTCGTTTACCTTACCAGCTATAACTGGAATCCCTGCTTCCCGCATCACTCCGCCGAAATGGGTTGAGACAGGATAAAGAGGATTGCAGTCTTCTGTAAATGCCATTGCGCTTGCATTGGAAAATCCTGCAAACGTAAGGTGATTGTTGAGCACCTCATACGGAAGTCCGGATAACAAAACATAATCAGTCAGTAAATTGTTAAATGCTGCAACGAGCTTAAGCTGGTCAGTTACTCTGCCATTGGATCTTGGAATATAGATTAAATTTTCGGTTTCAACTACCCTTCTTCCAGAAACCAATGAACCGAATTGCCTGCCAGTAGGGCTATACAATGAAAGAATTTTCTGATTCCAGCGAACGTCTGGACGTTCTACTTTTCCGAGTTTTATTTCCGCGCATTGCAGGACAGCGAATGTCGGGAACCAGGATGCGAGTTCAAGATATAACGGTTCTGGGTTTCCTTTAGTGATTTTCCCCAATGCGGATTTTAACTCTGAAATGATATGATCTGCTGAATGAACTACATCTGCCTTAATAGATGCCCGCATAACCGCGGATGCAGAAAAACTTAAAATGCGAGCGATTCGTCCATCCAATAGAATTGTTGAATTGCGAAGAGCCATACGCAAAGCATCTTCTGACATAGATGATTCTGAAAGGTCATCAAGCATCATGGCCTGCGCACCGATTTTGTTCGCCCCATTTATCCCTGTTCCGAAATTGACAAGGCATCGCTCTCCTGAAAAACGGGTTATTGCAATTATATGCAAAGGAGTCGTGAAAACATCTTCGAGCATTGAATAATCTGACAGGACCATCGGTTGGATTAGAACACCTGGGGTTTTTTCCATAGGCAACCCGGTCCGTTTCTTGAACGCAATGACTGAAGGTGAGAATTCAGATGCAAGGATTTCCTTTATCTGTTCCAATGCCTGCTTGAACGTCCTGCGGTTGTAACCAAGAAATCCGGTGTGCCACAGACCGCATCCGGCAGCAGTGCATTCATCAGACCTTAATGCGATATATGCGTCGTCAAATGGATGCAATGCATGTTTGATCCCTTCTTTGTCTTCCTTGCTGAACGCAGAACGAAAAATAGCATCTGCTGATTTTGGATTATCATGTGATGCGCCGACCCGTTTAAGGAATCTTCTGAAATAATCCGGAGTGATCACACCTTTAGGAAGGCTGACCAGGCCGCGCTCTTTCCATGTGTTTCTTGGCCCGGTAACTGTAGAATCAGTGAGTTTTTTAAATCTGTCAAGTCCTGCGCTTTTTTCCCCTGGCTCTCCTGGTCCGGTTCTCTTATAGCGCAACCTGAGCTTCACTGTCATATCCTTGTCTTTCACTGAATGAAAAGCATAACCAGACATAAATAAAAGTTATTGTTTAGAAAAATATAAAAACGAGTAAGTGAACGAATAAATTTGGCATTCATTCAATAGTTGACTTCTGCTGTCGTGACCAGACGTCATTGGGGGTTTTCTTCAGCCATTCCACATAGGCATCTATGAATTCCAGCCGCTCTCTGAGGTTTCTCTTTTTGTCTTTTGCAAGCTCTTTCAGATCAACATCAAACGGCTTTTTCATCTTTTCCACCAAGATAGTTTATTATTGGTTTGGGAACTTTTAAAACGGATAGCATTTCCTTCAGCAGTGTATGGTCAATATTAACTGAAAAAAGTTTATAGATAAACCGTGCATCCTCCAAATCCTTTTCAGAACCAAGATAAAGCTTATATGCGACTTGCATCTCCAAAGGAGAGAAAAAAAGAGTGCGCATACGATTAAGCACGATCTCAATCCGATTTTCAAGAGTAAAACGGTCTATTTCATTCTTAATAAATTTCAACTCCATATTTGGGATGAATGAACCCTTGAGATGAAACCTAAGTGCGGAATTCTGTTCGAGATAATCTTTGTATGCGTTTTCTCGATCAGTTGAATTCATGCATTCGAATTCTGTTCCGGCTAACGTCCAAAATTCAATGAATTTTTCTTTACTGCAACGCTCAATCAGGATATCTATATCTTCCGTATTCCTGCTCCTCCCAAAGAAAATCCCGACATAACCAGATACAATGACATATTTGATTTTGGCAGTATCCAAAATCTTAACGAAAGATAGGACAAACTCATCCAATTTCAGAAGTTCTTTCTTTATTTCAATTCTTCCTTTCGTATAGGCATACTCCATGAAATACTAGACCAGCCAAGAATTAAAAATAGAAAAGAAATCAGGCTAAAGCTTCATCTTGTCCTTTGTTGCCTGGTCGATCCTTCCCAAAGCAAGAACATACGCCGCAGTTCTCATGTCAATACTCTTTGACTTGGACAGCTCAAATGTCGAATTGAATTCTTTAGTCATTTTTTCCTCAAGCTTTTTGTTTACTTCGTCCTCTGTCCAATAATAGCCATAAAGGTTCTGGACCCACTCGAAATAGGAAACACAGACCCCACCTGCGTTTGCAAGCACATCTGGAATCAAAAATATGTTGCTCTTGTGCAGAAGATCATCTGCTTCAGGGGTTACCGGACCATTTGCAAGCTCAACGATCATCTTTGCTTTTATTTTGGATGCATTGTCCTTTGTCACTACGTTCTCAAGAGCTGCAAGAACCAAGATATCCACATCAAGCTCAAGCAATTGCTCGTTGGAAACCTTCTTTGCGCCAGGATAGGCATCTACGCGCCCTTCCTTTTTCTTGACTTCCTCGAGCTTGTTGAAATCAAACCCGCTTTCAAGATGCGTTCCTCCTTTTGAGTCTGACACTGCTACAAGCGTGAATCCGTCTTCAACCATCAGCCTTGCCATATGGGCTCCTGCATTCCCAAAACCCTGGATAGCTATTTTTTTACCAACGTTCATTTTCTTTATGGCTTCACGTGTGGCGAAATATCCACCCAGAGCAGTTGCATAGCCTCGGCCAAGTGAACCGCCTACAGAAACAGGCTTTCCTGTAATGACTGCCGGGGAATGTTTACCAACGATTGTTGAGTATTCATCCATCATCCATGCCATGATTTGCGGAGTCGTATACACATCTGGAGCTGGGATATCTCGGTAAGGACCAACGATCATTGATGCACCGCGCATCCATCCTCGGGATAATCGTTCCAGTTCTGCTTTTGAAAGAGACTGAGGATCTACAATGACTCCGCCTTTTCCTCCTCCGTATGGAATATCAATAACAGCACATTTTATTGCCATCCAAAATGCAAGTGCTTTTACTTCATCAAGAGAAACATTCGGATGATAACGTATGCCTCCTTTAGTAGGACCTCGTGCATCATTATATCTTACCCTGAATCCCTGGAATACTTTGATGGAACCGTTATCCATTCGCACAGGTATTGAGAATGCTAATGCCTCTTTTGGCAATTTCAGAGTTTCTTCAGTCTCCTGGGACAACTTAATGTGTTTCTTTGCTTTTTCGAGCTGTTTTTCTGCGTTTTCAAAAACCATAGCAATCAATCTCGTCGTTTTTATTTTATTAGATTACTAACTAAACTTGAATTATAAAAGAAGAATTTAAATAGTTATCAAAAAATAATACGGCGTTTAACGAACTGAATAAAACAGTTAATTGAATTGTGGTAAAGGATAGATTTATATATAAGAACATCCATAATAGATAACATGGCACCCATTACATTAGCGCTTAATAAAATGGAATTTGCTGGAAGCAGAGGAACCCCAGTCAAAGACTTTTTCAGGAAAATGGAGGATAAACTTTTGCTTGTTCCTAAGAAACCAACAGAAGGATATCCAAATGAGTTTAAATATCATCTTGAAAACCTAAAAGAAAGCGCATTTGAAATAAAAAGAAATATCGTGATGAGCGCAGAAGTTGCGACAATGGATTACCGGGGAAAGAACTTTGACTTGATTGAAGGCCTTCATGGACTAACTACTAGAGAAATAGTTGATCCTGACCGTTCGATACCAAAGAGAATCGCTTTTGGCATTGGGGCCAGAGTGTTGGGAATATTACCAAGCGCATATTTCATGTTTATGCCGCAGTTATTCGGTGTTGTATTGGCTGCCACCTATTCAATAGGTCTAGGTATAAACAAACTTCGGCAATTGAGGACAGAACTGAAGATCGCAAAGGTTGAAGAGCAAAAAGTAGAACCTAAATAGAAAAAGGAATAAAAAAGAAAAACTACGCTTACTTCCTTGCAGCAAGCGTGTAGATAGACTTAAGCGCCACTATCACTGCCGCAGGAGCAACGAACGAAGTCAATGCGCCTACAAAGCCTGAAACGGCGTTCTGGACCGCTTCCCCGAGCAGTGTGAATGCTCCGCTGAATGATGCTATCGCACTTGCAGAAGCAAGCAGCACCAATGCTGCGATAAGGAACGAGTCGATCTCTTTATCCCTAATATTCATGATTCCGACTACCAAACCAAGGATTGCGAGTATTGCCATCAATACTCCCAGGTTAGGTTGAATCATTGGATTTGTTGCAAAAACGCCTACAAGCAAGGAAATTACTACACCTGCTATGAATGCGTACTCCCCATATTTTTCATCCATGTGATATCACCTGTTGGGGTTAGACGGCAAGACTATTTAAAAAACTAACGATGAGCATACGACAGGAGACGATATACGCGATTTGGCTAATTATAATAACCAAAAGTGGATTTTGCGATTGCCAGCTTCAATGTTGGGATGAAACCATTGGCAGTTATACGTATATCCCCTGTTTTCATATATTTTACAAAGGATTGGACTGGATTCTTAGAAGTGGAAAGCTCTAAGGCAGCATTGAAAGTAAGGTATAGATCATAGCTTACACGTGGATTAGTGCCACATTTCAGGTTCTCAAGCCCATTCTTGCCGACAGTACCATATATGTTTATCTTTTCGGTCCATTGACTAGGTGGAAACTCAAGATTTACAGATTCCCCATAGAAAAACGATGAAACAGCAGAAGGCAGCGAAAGTTTATTCCCGAACTTGCTTATCGCATAGTCGCATGAAAGTGTGCTGGCAGAAAAAACAACAGTACTAGATAGCATGCAGAACAGGAACAACATTGAGTATTTCATAACTTTGTTTCTAACCTTCCATTTATAAAGTTTTTTCACGAATTCCGAGTTATGGATCTTCCACCGCTCGGAGTAGATGAAAAAGCTCCAATATTGAAAATGAATAAGACCAGCACGGGCATAAAGGATTTGGATGTGATGCTGGAAGGAGGATACTCCTGCCCAGGATTGATAATGGTTCTGGGTCCGACCGGCAATGAGAAAACCGGATTTGCATTCCAATTCGCTGAATCCGGGGCAAAAAAAGGAGAGAACGTATATTATATAACTGCTGATTCAGGCCCTGACGATGTGATAAACAAAGCATCTGCAGCAGGTGCGAATCTCAAGCAGAAAGAAGTAAAATTCATAGACTGCTATACTGCGACATTGGGGACAAAAACAGAGACGAACAAAGAATATGTGTCCATACCTGGGCCATCTGCATTGAATGATTTGTCATTAGCAATCAATGAAGCGATAAAGGAAAGCGCTGGAAAGAAGATCAGGATCGTGTTCCATTCACTGTCTTCATTCGTTCTTTACAATCCAAAGGAATCGATACTCAAATTCATACAGGTCGTAGGTGGAAGACTGAAAAACGCGGATGCCACCGTCCTCATGCTTGTTGAAGATGGAATGCACGAAAGACAATTGCTGTCATCTATAGAACACCTCATGGATGAAAAATTCATAATACATGATAGGGGGGGATCATTCGAACTGGAAATACCAGAGATCCCGATAACTGTTCCGATAAAGACTGGAGCTAATGGAATAAACATACTGTGATGATTATGGATGAAAAGAAAAAAATAGAGATAGAATCTATGCTCAATGCATCTAAATCAAAGGGTATTGAAACTTCGTTGATAAGGAAAGACGGCATACTCATACATTCCACAGTGACTCTTGATGAGACGCTCCCAAATATCGTCTCTTCGATAGCAAATATAACTGATGAACTGATGAAACAGAGCAAGGACAACCAGAAAGAGATAGAGGTAACAATAGACAATGTTTATTTCGTTATAATACCAGTTAAGGAATACCTGCTCTGCAGCCCAGTGACTGACAGAGAATTGAAAAAAGAGCTTAGGGCTTTGGCTGAACAGGTTAAGGGGATAATCTAGCCTTTCTTCATAGATTTATCGACTTCGCTCGGCCCTGCAGCGTATTTCGGGGAAAGTAGTTTATCCAGTTCTTCCTTGGTAAGCAGTTTCTTTTCTAAGACGATTTCCCGCAGGCTTATCCCTTTTTTGTATGCCTCAGTGACCAGTTTGGAGACTGCTGAATAACCCAGATACGGATTCAAAGCTGTTGCGAACGCGAAGGAGGATTCTAGATTCCTCTTCACTGCAGCTTCGTCCACTTTGACATTCGCTATGCAAGCCTCATTGAACATCCTTGAACAGTTTGTGAGAAGTTTCTCTGACTGTATGAGATTGTGCGCTATCAATGGGGCAAAGAAATTCAATTGCAGCTGGCTTCCGTTTACTCCTAATTCCACTGCACGATCATTTCCCATTATTTGGAAGCAAACCTGGTTCACTGCCTCTGGAACAGACGGATTTATCTTTCCTGGCATTATGGATGATCCCGGCTCTATCTCTGGCAAGATGATTTCAGCTATAGCTGTTTTTGGACCGGATGAAAGAAGACGAAGGTCGTTAGCAATGCGATTTAGTGTTGATGCGTAACACCTCAATGCCCCGGAGAATTCCAGGAAGCAGTTCATGCTTGAAGTTGTTTCAATCGAATCTTCTGCAACAGTCAATGGAAGTCCAGTATTCTTCTTTAGTGCTGAAACTATCTTTTCCTTGAATTTGGGGTGTGCGGTTATTCCTGTTCCTACTGCAGTTCCACCTATGCCTAGTTGAGAAAGAGAGATTAATGCATGTTCCAGATGCTCCCTGTCTTTTTTCACTGAAACCGCGAATGCCGCGAATATCTGTCCATATGATATAGGAACCGCATCTTGCAGATGGGTTCTGCCGCAGGAAAGCGAGTCTTTGTATTCTGAAGCTTTTTTTGATAATGCTTTTTCCAATGATTTCATCTCTGCTATCAATGGCTTTGAGAGGAGCAGGCATGCGAGACGGGTTGCGGTTGGAACAACATCATTTGAGCTTTGAGCCATATTTACATTGTTGTTTGGATTGATGACTGAGTAGTCCCCTTTTTTCCCATTCAAAAGTTCTATCGCCCTATTTGCAATTACCTCATTTACATTCATGTGCAAAGGGGTTCCTGCGCCTGCCTGGAATGCATCCAGGATGAATTCCTTGTCTAGTTTGCCTGAGATCACTTCTTCTGAGGCTTTGATTATTGCATCTGCTTTCTTTCCTTCCAAAGTTCCAAGCTCCTTGTTAGCTTCTGCTGCGGATTTTTTTATTAATGCAACTGCCTTGATCAGTTCAAGCGCAACAAGCTGGCCGCTGAGTTTAAATGTTCCTGCAGCCCTGACGGTGAATCCACCATAATACGCATTGTCTGGTACTTCTATCTTTCCAAGAAAATCTTCTTCTATGCGTGACATAAGTATGAGATTATAATGAAAAAATTAAAAATAGAGAGATTGGTTACTCTTTCTTGCCCTCAGGATCCTTCTTCTCTTGATGATTTAACTTGAGGTTATTTTTTTCATGCTTTAAACGGTCAACCAATGTTTGCAGTTCTGCCCTAATGTCGCCCAATTCAGAGAAAGGAATTGACGTAATTTCTTTTCCAGCCAACAAGTCGCGTATCTTACTTATCTGAGCTGATCCTGAAATTACAGCGTTAGCAGATGATCCTTGGAATTCACTAGAATCAGAATGTATTAGTTTTCTTTCTTGGTGAGGAAAGATAGGGAATCGCAGGGATAACGAATTTAATGGATTAGACAGTGAAATACCTGGATTTGCATCACCTCTTGGAAAAATTGGTTCAACTTTAATCCTAGGGCCAAGGCCTTTAGATGAAATACGTTCATTTGAATGTTTAATTGGCATGAAATACGGGTTATTTTTTAAATCGTTAAAATAAGGAGGTAGTTTCTTAGAATAACCTATATCATTAATTAAACCAGTAACTCCCGTCTTTAACATTCTCAATGTTTCAAGTGCATTGGCATGCTTCTCAAACCCAGGAACAGACCTGAGGAATGAGATTGCCTGATCAAGCTTTGTTTCTCTTTCTGCTTGAGTCATTCTTTCCAACGCAGCTGTTGAAGGAGAAACCTCTCGGTTAAAATATCCGTTAAACGTATTATAAGTCATCTCAGCAATTCTTCTAGTAGCTCTTCCATCTCCTTTAGGAATTTTTTCAAACGCTAAAGTTGCCACAATATCACGTAGTATACTGTTGTTCAAACAGTTTATAAATGTTTACTTTAGTGGTTTAGCGTGTATCCGCCTATTTAGCCTTTCCTACAAGCATGAACTGCGCCAGCATTGCCTCCATCTGTATCCGTTCATTCGCCCCTTCGACCAGACGGAAATTGTACTCCCCAACCTTATCTATAAGCACTGCTTTTTTCTCTTCTGGTATCTTCAGGTTCACGATTTCACGATAGACCTGCATAAGGATGTCTTCTCCGCTCAACCCATAGCTTATTACCAGTTTATCCAACTCTTCCCTTGCTTTTGCGAAATTTCCGTTTATCGCAAGCTCGACCATGGTGACGACTTCTTTTGGCTTGGCACGGCTGTTTATCTTGTAGATCATATCTGAAGTGAGGCTTTTCGAATGGAAAGAAGCGCCTTGGAGAACATTCAACGCCTTTCGCATATCTCCTTCAGAAACATAGGCAACCGCTTTTTTCGCATCGTCATTCAGACTAAGCCCTTCTTCTTTGGCTACCTTATCTATCATCTTGTGCACATCTGCTTCGTTCAATGGCATGAAACGGAATACCGCGCACCTGCTTTGGATAGGTTCTATTATCTTTGATGAATAATTGCAGGATAATACGAAACGGGTGACGCTGGAATTAGATTCCATAGTTCGTCTCAACGCATGCTGAGCATCGCTTGTCAAAGCATCGGCCTCATCCAAAAATATCAGTTTGAACGGAACTCCGCCTAAAGAAACGCTTCTTGCGAAATCTTTTATCTTGCCTCTCACTACGTCAATGCCTCGATCATCGCTTGCATTAAGCTCAAGAACATTTCCTTCAAAGTTCTTTCCGAATAAATCGTGTGCAAGCGCCAAAGCAGCAGTGGTTTTTCCTACTCCCGGAGGACCTGCGAATAACAGATTTGGCATATTCTTGGATTTTACGAATGCTTTCAGGCCTTTGACAGTCTCTTCCTGCCCCCATACATGTTCCAATGAGCGTGGGCGGTATTTTTCTGTCCATGGAAGTAGATCTTCAGCGATTGGATTACTATGAGTAGAGTCCATAATTTGCACCGTTCTTTTTTAGGCAGATGCAGGTTTAAATAACGATAACACCCTCAACTGTCGGTTTATTTAAACTTTATGAAATAGATACTTCCTGGTGTAAACATGGATAAAGTAGCAACTGGTATCGCAGGATTAGATGAAATGTTAAACGGAGGTATCCCGGCAAAGAGACACGTCGCGTTATACGGTGGCCCGGGGTGCGGTAAAACCTCATTCGGCTTTGAATATATTTACAAAGGGGCAAAGGCAGGGGAAAATGGGTTATATATCTCTCTGGAAGAAACCGAAGAGGATATCGTAGAGAATATGAGGAATACATTCCCGCTTTTCAATGATATCCCTGATTTGATAAAGGAAAAGAAGATGAGCATAGTGAAGCCTGACAAGATAGACATGGAAGGCATAGCTGAAACTATAGAGAACAAGATAGCGAAACAGGATGTTAAACGCGTTGTCATAGACTCATTGACAATGGTCAGATTGTCATTCAGCAAGGAGATAGAGTACAGGCAGACATTATTCGAATTCTTCTCATTGCTCAGGAACATGGATTGCACTTCTCTGGCTACTTTGGAGGCATCGACTTCAAAGAAAGAAGAGATAATCTACGACATAGAACACTTTGTGATGGACGGTATCATAAACGTGTATAACCTTGATCGTGGAGACCGCCGTATAAGGGCATTGGAAATCTTCAAGATGAGAGGCACAGACCACTCACGGGACCTGGTTCCGTTCAAGGTCACCCCATCCGGGATAAAAGTGTATGTAGGAGAGAAGGTATTCTAGGGGCAGCCACATGGAAAAAACAAAGCAGATACTGTTCGCAGCCATCTCCTCATTGCTGGTGATTCTGGGACTTGGGTTTTTAAGCTTCTTCGGAGTAACATTATCATACGTGCCAGTACTTTTTTCAGCAGCCTTGATAGGAATACTGATCCTGGTTCTAGGCGGGAAAAACGCTCCGGCATATGTGCTTCTTGCATCCCTTGCAGGGTTTGCAGGAGCTATCGTTCTGGTGAAAAATGCAAACGCGAATATGCTCGCCTCTCCTGCGCTTGTGACTGCGTTCTGCATTGCATTGCCTGCGATAATGATTTGGCTGAGAGAAAGTATATTCAAGAAATAATACTAACAGGATAAGAACAAAAGGTTGATTCTAATGTATGACTTCAAGACCGTAGAGAAAGAGATGCTGGCACACTGGGAAAAGCACAAGACTTACGAGAAATGCAAGGCTCACAACAAAAGCGGAGAGCCATTCTATTTCTGCGATGGGCCTCCTTATGCGACAGGACAGATACACCCAGGGACGGCATGGAACAAGGCGATAAAGGATTCAGTATGCAGATACTGGAGGATGAGAGGAAGAGATGTCCGGGCACAGGCAGGATATGATACTCATGGATTGCCGATAGAAGTGAAGGTGGAGCAGGAAATAGGCATCAAAAACAAGAACGAAATAGAGAAATATGGCATAAGCAAGTTCGTGAACAAATGCAAAGACTTTGCAACCAAATACATCGGAATAATGGGAAACCAATTCCAGAGCGTAGGAGTATGGATGGATTTCGATGACCCATATATCACTTACAAGAACGAGTTCATAGACTCTTCATGGAAGACATTGAAGATGGCATGGGAGCAGGGGTTGATGCACGAGGGGATTTACGTATTGCCTTACTGCTACAGGTGCGAAACAACAATGGCGAATTATGAGCTGGAATACGGAGAAGAAACTGATCCAAGCATTTATGTTAAATTCAAAGTAAAGGACAGCGCTAATGAATATCTGGTAATTTGGACTACTACTCCATGGACATTAGTAAGCAATATGGCAGTTATGGCTCATCCGACATTGCAGTATGTTAAAGCGCAGGTTGATGATGAAGTTTGGATACTTGCAAAGGAAAGGCTGGAAACAGTGCTAAATCTCACTGGAAAAAGCGCTACAATTCTCGAAGAGATGAGCGGAAAGAAACTTGAAGGAAAGAAATATGTTCATCCGTTCCAGGACAAGATTGCAAAGGAATATGACAGAAAGATAGTTCTCAGTGATGAATACGTGACTCTTGAGGAAGGAAGCGGATTGGTTCACTGCGCACCAGGACATGGTCCAGAAGATTTCATAATCGGAAAAAGATTTGGCATAGAAGCTTTCTCTCCTGTAGACGGACACGGAAATTACACTGAAGAAGCAGGAGCATACAAAGGAATGAACGTGAGATTGGCGAACGTAGAGATAATCAAAGAACTAAAGTCAAATGGCTCGCTTCTGAAGGAATCAAGGATAAAACACAGGTATCCGCATTGTTGGAGATGCAAGACTCCTCTGATATTCCTTACAACAAAGCAATGGTTCATAACAGTCTCAAAAGTAAGGGACAAGATGCTCGATGAGATAAAGAATGTGGAATGGCATCCAGGTTTCGTACAGGAAAGATTCACTGAATTCGTGAACGGATCCCCGGACTGGTGCATATCCCGTCAAAGATACTGGGGGATTCCATTGCCTATATGGAAATGCGAATCATGCGAAAAGATAACGGTAATTGGTTCAAAGGAAGAATTGCCTGAGAAACTCGAGGACCTCCACAGGCCGCATATAGACAAGGTGGAACTGAAATGCGGATGCGGATCCGGCATGAAAAGGATTCCAGACGTATTGGATGTATGGTTCGATTCTGGGAATGCAATCTGGGCATCCATGAGCAGGAAGGACACCGAAAGATACGGAGAACGCGCAGACATAATAATAGAAGGGCAAGATCAGATAAGAGGATGGTTCTATTCATTGATGGGTTCAGGGATAGTCAGATATAACGCAAGCCCGTATAAACGATTATTGATGCATGGATTCTTCGTGGATGAGAAAGGAGAAAAGATGAGCAAATCACTTGGGAACTTCGTGCCTCTTGAACAGATACTCGAGAAATACGGTGCGGATTCATTCAGGCTCTGGGGACTCAGCGGAACGATCTGGGAGGAATTGCGTTTCAACTGGACAGAATTGAAGGAAGCCAATGCTGATCTCAACATATTATTCAATATCTATGTGTTCCTTGACAGGTTCTATCCTTCAAAGAAAGTGGAGAAAACAAATCTTGAGCCTGAAGACAAATGGCTTATCTCCAGGACAAATACTGTGTTGAAAGAATATCATGAAGCGATGAGCAACTATGAATTGAACAAGGCTGTCAAAACGGTCCGTCAGTTCATAGTCGAGGATATCAGCAGATGGTATCTCAAAGTCGCGAAAGGAAGGATATCTTCAGAAGAGAATGCGAAAGGCGCATTGTATACGATATATTGTGCATCGCTTGCAGCTATGAGAATGCTTGCACCAATATCTCCGTTCATAACAGAGTATATCTATGGTAAGTTCTTCAAGAAGCACGAGGGCAAGGAATCAGTATTCCTTGAACAACTAGGAACCGCGGATGAAGGCGAGACCGACCGATTGCTCGAAAAACAGATGGAATTCGCGAAAGAAGCGTGCTCAATCGCATTGACTGTCAGGCAGGATGCAAAGGTGAAAGTTCGATGGCCGTTGAGGACGTTGTATCTTGAGACGAAATCCCAGGAAGTTTCCGAAGCGGTGAATGCGCTGTCTCCGATAATCGCAAGAGTAGTCAATGTGAAAGAAGTCAAAGTAGTAGAAAAAGCGCCCGAAGGAAAGATATTCAGGAAAGAGTTCTCATCCGGAAACATCTGCCTTGATGCAGAGATAGATGAAGAGCTATATGAGGAAGCGATAATCAACGAAGTGAAAAGAAGGATCCAGATGCTCAGGAAAGAAGCAGAACTCGTGGAGAAAGACAAGATAACTGTTTGCATATCCTCTGAAAAAGAGATAGAGGAGATCGTCAAGAAGAACGCGAAGAAGATAAAGGACGATGTGAATGCCGAATCCGTGGAAATAGAGGAAAGCAAAAAAGCCAAGGATTTCGATATCGACGGAAGGGTCGTGAAAATAGAGCTAAAGAAAAAGGGGAAATGAAGCCGACAGAAGTCGTCAATGTCAAGAACGTCATTACGTTCTTGATCATGCTCGTGGTCGATGCGTCGACCTCGACATTCACAAATTGCATTAACCCACAATTTGTGAATGAGACTACGCTGATTTATAAGTAGTCCTTGTTCTCATGTTGCTCCAGCAGCTCTTGCAGATATAAAGGGTTTTTACCCTTTCCACTTTCTTTGAGCTCTTTACGCAACCATAGCATAAGGATTTCTTGCAATATGTGCAATCCTGTACCTTCGCAGTCTGTTTACCGCATCTTCCACATGTCATTATAGCCATATTATCACTTTAGAAAAATATCCAATTCTAGGCATTTAGCAGATTACAGATGTGGAGGGTTATGTTTTTAAACTCTATATACGCCAAATAAATCTATGAAAGGGCAGTCTGCAGTAGAATATGTCACCACCTATGGTTGGGCGATATTATTCCTTGTAATAATCATAGGAGCCATACTGGCAAGCGGTATATTAACCCCATCATATTTTATTTCCGAGGAATGCTATCTTGGCCCAAGCCTTCCGTGCAATTTCCAGCTGTATAAGAGCGAGGAAAACACAGGAATCGCGCTTGGAGTTTCCAACGGATTCCCATACAAAGTGAAGATAACCAAATTCGATATAACCTCTTCTGAGAACCCTGAGATGACTACGAATGCCGCGGAGAGCAGCATGGATATACTTTCAGGGGAAAGCAAGAATTTAACTGTTGAATTCCCTGGATACAGCTCTTCTGCCAATTCGATGAAGAAATTCAATGTTAATATCGAATACGTTTCCTGCGCTCCTGAAGTGAATCCAAAATGTGAAGAGAACGCAGGGTTGACCCACCAGATAAGCGGAAGGATCTTCGGAAGGGTTGTTGATATTTCTAATCAGTGATCAAAACTCGATCTTGAACTCGCCTTTCTTCATATCGATTTCTTTTATCTTAGCTACAGCCTTCAATTCGGAGATCAGCAGCGGGTCAAGTTTATCAGGCAGTGTGATTACGATCCTCTCCAATTCCGCATTCTGTGCAAGCTTGTTCTTTGCCTTGTATTGGCGGATCTCTGAAATTATCTTGTGGAACTGCTCGAGTTTTGCAACAGCTGCCTCATCCGCTTCCCCTGCTTCAGGCCATTTCGCAAGATGGATGCTGTCTCCCTCTTTGGCATTGAAAGAAGCGTGATAAATCTCTTCGGTTATGTGCGGGGCAAGCGGAGCAAGAAGCTTGAGCGATGAGTAGAGAATGTGATATAACACGAACTGCGCAGACTGTTTTGCATCTTCTCCGTGGATCTCAGGCTGGTAGATCCTGTGCTTGGAATATTCAAGGTAATTGTCGCATACCTCATGCCAAAAGAACTGGTGGAATCTGCTCAATGCGCAATGGAACTCGAATTTGTCCATATACTCAGTGAAATCCTTTATCACCTGATTCATCCTTGAGAACATCCATTTATCTATTATGTGCAGGTCATTGAACGACACGGGTTTCCCATCATATCCTTCCAGGCCTTTTTCTATGAATCTTGCCGCATTCCAAAATTTGACCAGGAAGCTCTTTGCGAACTTGATATCTTCATAGGAGAACGGGCGATCTTTTGCCATAGCGCCAGATAATGCTGCCCACTGGCGTATCGCATCAGTAGGATATTCTTTCCTCAAATCAGTTGGAGAGATTATGTTGCCTAATGATTTGGACATTTTCTTTCCATCAGTTGCAAGCACATTTCCATTTAGCAATATTGTTTTCCATGGTGGAATTCCAGTTAATCCAACTCCGGAACGGACGATTGTGTAAAAAGCCCATGTACGTACAATCTCCACTCCTTGAGGACGTAGTGAAACAGGATAAAGTTTCTTGAATTTTTCCTTGTCATCTGGCCATCCGCTGATGATCAACGGAGTGATTGAAGAATCAACCCAACAATCACAGGTACTTGTTTCAGGCTTTAATTCATTTCCGCATTTGCATTTCTTTTGCTTTGCTTTTTCTGCATAGAACGGAAGCGAACTTTCCTCTTCTGGCTCTACATTATTGCATTTTTCGCAGAAATAAAATGGAATAGGAGTTCCGAATACACGCTGACGTGAAATTACCCAGTCCCATTCCGCGCCTTCAACCCAGTCTATTAAGTATGAAATTCCAAAATCAGGAACCCACTCTACCTTATGCGCTAAATCCTTTACTGCTTTTCCTGTGTTTTTTATATCTATGAACCATTGCATTGATTTGATTAATTCAATTGCAGTTTTGCATCGATCATGAACTTTTACTGTTTGTTTCAGCGGCTTCTTGCTAACTACTTTTCCTTCTTTCTCCAGCATCTCAACTACTTTCTTTTTCGCATCTGCTACTTTCAGTCCATCTAATTCAGGACCGCAGTTCTGCATTTTTCCATATTTGTTTATTGCATCAATCAACGGCAGTTTATACCTATGCATCCAGACAACATCCATTTTGTCTCCGAATGTGCAGACCATCAATAAACCAGTTCCGAATTCTTTTTCAACTTCTTTATCTGCGAAAACAGGGACTTCTTTTCCTAACGCTGTTTTGATCTTTTTTCCTGCAAGATGTTTGTATCGTTCATCTTCTGGATGGTATAACACTGCAACGCATGCAGGCATGAGTTCAGGACGGGTAGTTGCGATGACCAAATCTTCGCCGTTTGGCCCAGTGAATTTAACTTCATAAATTGTTCCGTCTTTAGGAACATCTTCCAATTCTGCTTTTGCAATTGCTGACGCACAGCTAGGACACCAGTATACTGGATATTCCGCACGGTAGACCATTTTCTTTTTGTACATTTCAATTAGTGAGTATTGAACTTTCCTATGATAGTCTGGTTCCATCGTCCTGTATTCATAATCCCAGTCTGGGGAGAACGCCATCTCATTCATCTGCTGACGCATCTTTGTGATAAACTCACGCGTCCATTCCATGCATTTCTCACGGAATTGGGGAGGTGGCAATCTTCCGAATTTCTTTTCTACTTTTACTTCTGTCGGAAACCCTTGAGTATCCCAGCCCTGAGGGTAATAAACGTTAAAACCACGCATTCTCTTGTATCTTGCTACGAAATCAAAGAACGAATATGATAAAACATGACCCATGTGAAGCTCTCCGCTTGTGAACGGAGGGGGAGTGTCTATTGAGTAAAGTGGTCTTGAGTCCCCTGTCTCGAGTCCTGCGAACTTGTATGTTCCTGTCTCTGCCCAATGCTTCTGCCATTTTTCCTCAATTGTCCTGTCGTATTTGTCTAACATGAATAGTCACCAGTAAATATCCTGAGACAAAAATGTTTTTTGTCTCAATCTATACTGAACCACGAAATAGTTACTAAGAACCAAAATCGGTATTTCTTAGTTGGTTCAGTATAGGGTAGATAATGAATAGTTAGTTTTTTAATTCCGGACAAACATATACATATCGAAATATCTAAAGACACTAAATAGATGATATTATGCTTAGATTCAGGGAGTTGGGAATACGAAAATTCGCAGAACCCAGGGAAAAATTCGATTGGTTGCTAGCTACGGAATGGAAAGAAAGATTTTCATGGCTGTTCGGCAGCTCTGATAAAAAGATGGTAGATTCATTCCGTGCCGCGCATGAAAAATTCCTTAATGCAAAACCTGCCAGCATGCCTTTGCATGAATTGCCTGCAGAGCATGTGAAAAAACATATAGAATTCACTGCCCGTTCTTTCGCTTATGGGTGGAAAACAGATAAGGATACTGCTTCATATGTAGAAGAAGAATACGCGCATCTTGTGGAAACGTCGAAAAGACCGCAACAACCTCCTGAATCCAATCTGAACGCGATGATGCTATATAGTTGTGAATGCGTGCTCAGATTTTTAGAGAGCAGACGTGCAGATTCGACAGAACATGAAAGAATATCGTTTTTCGAGCAATTGGTTGCTGCAAAGATTTTAGAGGATCCGTTATTTTTATCATTTATGCTGGATAGGACTCCCGAATCCGGATTGGCCGGATTTTCAAGGGATTTGATCAGAAGACATGAAAGCGCGGACTGCCGTGAACCCATTGCAGGATCGCAACATTCTGGATATGACGCAGAACTAGCACAAAGATTCAAACTGGTGGAAATACCATTCGATTTAGGTTCAAGATTCGGAATTTATTCTGTGGATGGACAGATCGGGTCACGCATAAGAAAGTCACCTGAAGAATTAGCTGAATCAACTGCAAAATCTCTTGCCTCGATATTAGTATACGGGATAGTACCTGGAGGAGTTGTTGGCGGAGAAATAAACCATCACCAGATCCATCTTGGCGTAGATAGGGCGGACATAGACCTACTTACTGTTTACCCTGATCTGCAGGCAGTGATCATTGTGCCTCTTGCAGACGTAATAAACGATTCCCCATATAATTTACATCGTGGAAACGCGAAAGTATGGTATAATGGAGACCGAAAACGCGCGACTGAGCTCATGTTAGGCATAAAAGATGGCTGGCTTCCGCATATTGAACCTTCAAAATTAGCCATTGTCCTGCCTTTTGGTTTGGAAAACTTGTTCAGAAAAGCAGTTGATTGCCTGACTGAAAGATTGGGCATCAAAAAGTTGGACTTGAGGAACATCATCCCATATGATCCAGCTAATTGGGAGAATGTACATACGTTCGTCGAGTTCCTCCAAAGCGAACAGGATACTGCGTCAAGAATACAGTACGCGTTGGGGAAAGACAAGCCGATATCCCCATTAGACAGACCATTGTAGTGAATTCAGCATATAACCACAATAATATACCTTTTTAAACACTATTATTCTTAAATATCTCAGGTGATTTAATTGTACGAATACTCAAACGTAGACTTATCCACGAAACCGGTTTCAGAATTGGCCAGAATGTATCTGGATGCAAAAAAAAGAGGGGATGATGGGGAAATTAAAAAACTAGAGACTGCGATCATAACCAATATGGAACGAGACTCTTACAGGAGTAAATATGACCAAACTATTGAAATCCTTGGTACCTGTGGCCTTAGCGACAACGTGATGCTCAAAGCGCTCGAGATATACTCTGACTGCAAGATGATGGATGTAAATCGAATTCTTGAAGTCCTAAGCAAAGAAAATTCAGTTCCTGTTAAAAAAGAAGCATTTGATCTTCTTGCAAGGAAGGCATATCTCCATACTCTAGAAGAGATTCAAAGCAAGAACATGTTCAGGGGAAATAAGGAGCTGACCTCTGCTCTTGATAACGCAATAACTAAATGCCTAGGAGTATGCACAGCAAAGGGGCACAGTGCGACACTGGTGCACAGCCGATTAAGATTGGCAACATGCAGTGGTTGAACAGATGAAACTGGCTTTGGCAAGGAAAGACTATTATGTCGAAGACCCAAGTCGCCTAAAAGGGAAGCCGAAGCTGACTATTGGAGATTATGTTGAAAGTGCAGGGATACCTGGGCTTTATGTTCCAAGAAGATATGCGACTTTTAGAACAGCCAAAAGAGAGGTTGAGAATGGCGGGACGGTCCTGTTCAGGAACGAACATGAATGTGAATATGATGGGCCTTCAGGATTAGGACGTAGCATCAAAATTGATTCTGATGGCCTCAAAAATATAAAAATGCCTAAGAAAGGAAATGACGAACACGAAATACTCAGAATAACATTCTCAGCGCATCTCGGATATTCATTATATTGCGAACTTATGGGCATTGATTTTACTAAGTTCAGTAAAAACTTCACATTCTCCTACTGGGAATACATACCTGGAACAAATGTAACTGTTGTCGCTGACTCTTCAATAGCGGATAGATACCACGTAATGATAGATGGCAAGATAAAACACTATTATGCTATTGTCGAAGGTGGAAAAATAGCATATGATTTCAGCGATTATGTCTCCCAAAATAGTAATATGAACCCATTGACTCCTGAGATGGCCGAAGCTGCAATACGGATAACTGCAGTATATGAGCAAATAAGAAACCTTGGGAATTTCAATCCGCTTCAATGTCCGATAATGGAATTCAAGATTGGGAATGATGGAAAGGATTACTTCCTCCAATATCATAGGACAAGGGATTTCTGCCAATCAACGTTCACTCTTGATGATCCTAAGCCTGGATGGATAGAAACGATATTTGCAAGAGGTGCGACTCCAACTTCTGAAGGAAGGATTGTCAGGACTGGATTGAAATACTATTGGTCTGAAATGTGCCATGAAAACAGCAAAATAGAATTTGATAAGCTGAGAGCGATAGAACAGGGATCCAAATACCAAGGAAACAATACATATAATGAAATACAGGCAAGAACAAGACTTCTACATATAGTCGATCCTTTTCCACGATGTAATCTGCCAAAGCTGGATAGGTCGTTGAAAGCATCCGAAAGGTTGAGAGGACAATCTGATGCATTCATAGAAGAATATAAGCGAGCAATCTGTGTCAAGCTTTCAAAGGTAGTGTGCGGTCATTCGACAAGATCGGTTCTGTTCAAGCCAGAGGTTTCAGTGATCCAAAACATTGCTGAAAATGTAGGAAGTAGACTCATGGATGAGATACACAATATAGTAGATGAAAAGAAAACCGCTTACTTTGTGGACCTGCACGTAGTTTCAGACGGAAGGCGTGCATTCGTGAAACTGGTGGAATGATTAATTACAAATCAAAACAGCTTATTATCTCACTCAATTCTTTAGCCTGGGAAATCTTCAATCTGAGAGAACCTGCGCCTTGGACGTCCTGGACAAAAGCTATTGCTTGCGCCTTGAGATCACCTAATGACTCGCGCATATTTAGTTTTTTCCTCAGTTCGAGATATCTAAGGAATCCTTTCTTCCTCATCTTGAAATCAACATACGCGTCTTTTTTGTTTTTGCACATCTTGAAAATAAATGGATTTCCTAATGCTGCTCTTCCAATTAGAACGCCATCGCAGTTAGTAGTTGCGAACATACGCTCAGCATCAGCATAACTACGTACATTGCCATTACCGAATACTGGAATGGCAAGCGCGTCCTTTATTTCCTTTATTTTTCTCCAATCTGGCTCGCCAGAATAACCTTGTTTTAATGTACGGGCATGAACAGATAGTGCGGAGGCTCCGGAACGTTCTATTAACTTGGCGATTTCAACTGCATGATCTGAATTTGTTGTACCTAATCTCATTTTTGCAGTAGTTGGTTTGGAAATTGTTGAAGAAACTGCTTCTACAATCTCCTTGATGCGTTCCGGCCTTGCCAATAATGCCGCTCCACCCAACGCACGTGTAACTTTTGGCGCCGGACAACCAAAATTCAAATCAATAAAGTCTGCGTCTTTTTCAAGCTTTGCTGCAGCCGTAGCTATTGATTTTGGATTTGAGCCGAATAACTGGATTCCGATTGGCCTTTCTTCATCGTAGACCTGGGCAATGCGAAAGCCCTGCTCATTATTACGTATGATTGATTCAGCACTAATTAATTCAGTTATCCCAAAATCTGCACCTTGTTCATGGCAAAGAAGCCGGAACGCAACGTCTGTATAACCTGCCATTGGAGCAAGGCCGAATTTGAGTTTTGAAAAGTCCACATGAAACACTCGCTACGATAATCACTTCAGTTTAGATTTAATCAAAATAAGTTTTTTCTTCAATAACGGAATGTCTCGGATCGCAACCACCCAAGTCAGTTCAAAATCAACACCAAAATAGTCGTGGATAAGAACATCACGCATTCCTGAGATTTTTTTCCATTCGACATCTGGAAATTCGGATTTTATTTCATTCGGAATGTTTTTTGCAGCTTCTCCGATTATTTCTATCCGTCTTACAACTGCGTCCTGCAGTTCAGTTGAATTTAAAAATTCCTTTTCTGTTTTTCCTGATAAATATGTTTCTACAAGAGAGATGGATTCAAGCATGTGTTCTATGAAAATTTTTGGGTCTTTTTTCAAAATAACACCTGCTGATCTTTCAGTATCCTTTCTTTTAGCAAAGGATGAATTGAATTATATGTAATTACATCTACTTTTTTTTCTAAAGCTTCTTCCAAATCGAGCTTTAAACCAACAAGATCCATAAGGCTTTTTCCTTTTCCTAGATCTACCAAAACATCAACATCGCTTTTTCTAGTTAATTCTCCTCTTGCTGCAGAGCCAAATAATGCTGCACGTTTCACTCCGTGCAATCGGAGCACTTGAATAATCAATATTTTTAATTTTTCTAGGCCGTTCTGTTTCATAATATGACCGCTTGCCACATATGATATTTTGGAGTACTTAAAATTTAAATATGCTTGCAACACCTACCAAAAGTAAATATTTATAATAATTAAACAAGATAAAAACACATGGCTTATTCTATTGCGTGTTCTGGATCAGTTGCATTGGATACTACCAGGACTCCATTTAAGACAGTTGAACGGGTTCTTGGAGGAGCGGCTTCGTTTTTCTCATTATCTGCAAGCCATTTTACCAAAGTAAATATTTGCAGTGTGGTTGGAGCAGATTTTCCAGAAGGAAACTGGGAAATCTTTGAAAGAGCAGGAATTGATACAACTGATGTTCAACGAATACGTAATGGAAAAACATTTCATTACGATTGCACTTATTCTTATGATTTATATCATAGACAAACAAATAAAACTGAATTAAACGTTCTTGGAACATTTGAGCCAAAGTTAGGTGAAGCATCATCAAAGAGTGAAGTGTTATACTTAGCAACAATGCCTCCTTCAAAACAAAAAGATGTTATCCGACAATCAAAAGGAAGAAAGCTTACGTTCTTGGATACTATTGAATTGTACATGAATGACTTGTATAAACCAGAACTTCTTGAAGTTCTTGAAACAGTAGACGGGGCAGTATTCAATGATGCTGAAGCAAGAATGCTGACTGGAGAATCCAATCTGATCAAATGCGGAAGAAAGATTCAAGGATTTGGACCAAACATAGTGATAATAAAAAAAGGAGAACACGGAAGTCTGCTGTTTTTTGACGGGCACGTTGTGCCATTCCCTGCATATCCATTAGAGGATATAAAAGATCCGAATGGTGCAGGAGATTCATTTGCAGGAGGTTTCTTAGGATATCTCGCATCAGTGGAAGCAGTTGCGCCATCAATAATGCAATTAAAAATTGCAATGGCATATGCAAACGTGATGGGCTCACTTGCAGTTGAGGATTTTTCTGTTGATAAATTAATTTCTGTTGGGAATAAAGAAATAGAAAAAAGATTTGAGCATTATTGCGAGTTGTTGCATATCAAACACTAAAAATGTAAATTAAATACTGGTGAAAAAATATGTGTGACTGGAAAAAGATTGGAATTTTTGCAGTTGTTATGACTATTATTGCACAGATTTTGCGTACTGGAGAGGCATTCGCCACCATGAGCTATTATCTTGATCCAAATTACTGGCCAGTATGGAGCAAGATAATGATGCCTGGACCTGGTGCACCTCCTGCTGAATTCTATTATTTATCAATTCTGTTTGCGTTTGTTACCTGGGTATTATTTGGGATTGTGTATTCGATACTGGGAGATGCAATAAAAGAAAAGGCTCCGCGAAAGAAAGGATTAACATTCGGAGGATTGATGTTCCTTATCGGCGGATTACCTGGTTCGATGAGCATGCTGTTGCTGTTCAATCTGCCATTTGATCTGATAATTGTCTGGACGGTTACGAGCTTGGTGCTTTACCTTATGGCAGGAATCATTGCGGTCAAGTTAATCAAAAGCAAGTGAAACTTAGATATTCACTCCTAGATAACTTCCAATGGCATATCCGACTAATGCAGCTCCAAAGCCGATTACTGCCATCTCAATTCCGCTCTTCAGCCAGTTTCCAATAGTTATTTTTCCTTTGTATGCACCAGCTAGGAACAAAACGACTACAGAAAAAATAAGCGATGGGACTACTGCATTTTGCATTAACAAAAATGGTGCAATAGGAATTAATGAACCTATTACTGAAGAGAAACCAACAACAACTGCTTCAGATAATGGATTTATTTTATCTTTTCCTTTTAATCCAAGTTCCTCGTCCATCATCGTGTCTATCCACATCTGCCTGTCTGAACAGATACGATCAGTTATCATTTCTAAATCTTTTCCGCGAAAACCTTTTCTCATATAGATTACTTTTATTTCTTCACGCTCTATTTCCGGAAATTCATCTATTTCGTGATTTTCTTGTTTTAATTCAGCATAATAATGCTCTATCTCTGCTTTTGAAGAAGTATATGCAACCGCGCCCATTGAGATGGATTCTGCTGCTGTTGCAGCCAATCCTGCGATGATAATAAGGCGGGGATCGTTCGTAGCTCCTGCAACACCAAGGACAATGCCTAATACGTTAACTAAACCATCTTGTCCGCCTAGAATAATCTGTCTCATCAGTGAACCTTGATCAGAACCTGCATGTTGTTCCATGTGAACTGGTTTTGCAGTAGGCTTTGGTTCATAAGTGTTTTTTTCTTGCTCTGGCATGAAATTGATTTGAAGGGAAGATTAATAGCCATTTCTGAAAAGAAAAATTGAAAATAAATGAAAAAAGATTAGTATCTCTGAGTACGAGGTTTTCCTCTTGGAGAAGGTGAAAGCTCTTTCATCCCGTTAGGGTCCCCAAACTTTGGTCTCATAACTCCATCTGGAAATGCTCTTTCTGCTCCTGGAATCCAGGTATGCCCATTAGTTCTGATTTCTTCGCGTATTGTTTTCCAGCACTGTTGCTTTGATAAATGTTCAACTAATTTGTGCTTTGATTTCAGATGCGGCTCTAATATCGCAAGTATCTGATCCATTGCACTCTTTGGAAATTTATCTTCTGTCCTCAACTCTTGAGGAACGCTTTCAATAATCTTTGCGATCTTTACCGGAAGCGGAGGAATCGCTTGAACACGCTGTTCTACTACCGTTTCGTGTTCTCCCAATGGACGCAATGAAAAAGATTCAAGTGCAGATCCTAAGGAATGCTTCAAAATCAGTGCTACTGCAACTTCGCGTACAGTTTCAGTATGATTCAGATTAGCATGTGCCTCATGGAGAATATCACCAACACCTAGCTTGCTTAAATTATTGACATAAAGCAATTCTGCTGCAAAAAGCAATACGCCAATCCTTAATTCTTGATCCGGATTATACTTGAAC
>Ga0233425_10001407_pt1 | contig 54098 bp, 46 predicted proteins | sample Watercolumn_Towu_2_FD_181712 | JGI IMG/M metagenome (GOLD analysis project Ga0233425, IMG submission 181712) | Freshwater microbial communities from Lake Towuti, South Sulawesi, Indonesia - Watercolumn_Towuti2014_140_MG | ecosystem: Environmental > Aquatic > Freshwater > Lake | place... | reverse complement strand
GGCACCGCACCTCGTGTCCTGGTTCAAGCCAGCCAAGCCATCGATCGACTCATCGAGGCGGCAACACTGGCCGCCTGAAAACTTGACTCACCTGTACAGATCAAGCCTGCTCAAGGCCCCTAGGGCTGTATCCGGGGCCGCCCGAGCCAGTCGGGTCGGGGGAAACGTCAAGCACCAGTGCGTCGTTGCCAAGAGGGGAAAAACCGCCGGGAATGTTTGACGAGACGTAGGCGCCACCCGCCAGCTTGTCGCGGATTTTCCAGGCGACGAGATGATCGGTGCAGCGGGAATTGCCGGATACCCCGATGGCGCCTACCTTGGTTTTTTTGGCGTCGTAAAGTCCCAATCCACCGGCCAGACTGCTGAAGCCTCCAATGCGTTTGCCGATCAAGGGGTCTTTCAGCGTGCCGAAATTTCTCACATTGCCAGAGTAAGGATCTACTTTCGAGTCGAGATTGACGTTGTAAAGAGTTCCGCCCGGAAGGCTTTGGGTATAAAGCTGACCGGAGGCGGTAGTTGCCTTGTTGTTGCTGAAGATGTTGGAGGTGTTCGCCTTGTGAGCGGCCAGAATGCGATGGGCCAATTCGGCGTTGACCGACAGATTGCCTTCTTCCGTGTTGGCCACGGCACAAACTACGCCGCTGGTGTCGACCAATACGGCCCACATGCCCAACATTCCCACACCTCCGCTATCATTGGCGGCTTTGACTTCCATTAACGCCTTCCTAAGATCCTCCTGCTCCGGAAGCCCCCTACATGAGTCTGCCTCAGAAGATATGGAATACGACATCCATCCAATAGTTATCAAAGCCAGTAATAATATTCTGGATCTTCTCATAACCCTCTCCATAAATGTTAAGTTAGCCGCCAGTCATAAAAAAGGCTCTTGAACCATTAAGAATTACCGGTCGCCGGCGTCTGGTGAATAAAAACATCAATACAATGAAAACAACCAGGATGGTTGATGGATGCTTGGGTTAATGGGCGGTTTCAAGTTTGAAGTGCTGCAACACGGGTTGAAATGACCACCTCGTTGAAGCGGACAGTAGCACAATCCTCGTTTGCCCAATGTCAGTCTGGGATGATTTTCTTGTAGGTCTTGGCGTACAGAGATAACGTCACGGAACTCATTCACAGTGCGTCCTATGACACATGATTCGCGACTATGGCCGACACCCAAAAGATGGTGCGGTTGGCCGCTTACAAATAATCAACTGAATGACGGCTTTGCGCGTGGTCTTCCCGATGGCTCTTTTGCGCGTATGGCTGCTTTACTGTGGAACGGGACGGTCAGGGATTGGGGCGATCCGAAGACCCCTCAGTGACAGACTCGGCAAGCCGCCATTCAAAGGTGCTTCGGGATTGTCGGCACGGATGGCCGGTTTGGCCGAGAACCTGGCGGCCAGATCCCAGGATGCGGCAGGCGCGTCTCCGGGGATAGCTGCCGTTCGCAATTGGTAGACGATGGGCTCCGGTTCGGCCAAGCCGGTCGTTCGGTCAAATCCCTGCGAGTGGCCCGCCGGCTACCAGCACCCGTCCCATGCCGGGCAGCAGTTCGTAGTCGAAGGGGGTCGGCAGGTGCTCCATGGGCCATTGCGGCGACAGATCGGCCAGCGGCTTGCCGGACTGGGTGTAGCGGTACAGGTCGTCCACCCAGATATGCTGCCGATTCCACGGATCCTTGTTGAGGATGAGCAAAGCCTCCGAAACGCGCCCCACCGCGCTCTTCCAAAGCATCAGCACGGCCGGGTTGGAGGTGGGCCAGACTCCGGTGACGCTTTCCTCCCGGAACACCGGATGGGCCGCCTTGAGGCCGTTGACCTGGGTGATGAACTCGCTCAGGTCGATCTCGGTGGTTTCCCAGTCCTTGGGGCGGGTCTCGACCACGTGCAGCGGCTTTCGGAAACCGAACTCGTAGCCCATGGGCATCATCACGCCGGCGGAAAACAGGGCGGCAAACAGGTAGCGCTGCTTGAGGGCGTCCACGTTGCCATGACATTCCTCGCATAGCCTCGGGGTATCGTGGCTTTCCGGGAAGCTGATGGAGGGGGACGCATCGCGGGTCAGGTGGTACTGCTCCAACAGCCAGGGGCTGTCGAAATCCCACCACTTGGAACTGTTGAAGATGGCATCGAAGCCGGCCTGGGCGGTTTCCCGTGTCTGCTGCGGCGAGCATCCCAGGGTTTCGGCGACGAAGACGGCCTCCGGCCGCTGCCGTCTGACCTCCTCGATCAAGCGCCGCCACAGGGGTTCCGGCAACTGGTAGGCGGCGTCGCAGCGGAACCCGGTGAAACCCAGATCCATCAGATACAGCAGCAGTTTGAGGCAGTAGCGGTAGAGCCCTTCGGGGTCGCCGCCATGGCGGTGATCGAACTGGGCCAGATCGCGCCACACTACCTTCTGGCCGTCGTGCATGCAGTGCGGATGGGCGATCCGTCCGCCCTCCTTGACGAACCACTGGGGATGGGCCTTCAGCAGCTCGGAGTCGTAGGCGCAGTGGTTGATCACCAGGTCCACCATCAGCCTCAGGCCGAGCTTTTCCGCGGTCGCCACCATCTGCCGCACCTGCTCTTCCGGGGTTGCGGCGCCGGAGCACAAGGCCGGGTTGATGGCGAAATAGTCCTTGATGGAATACAGGCTGCCGGACCGTCCCGGTTGCTGGATGGGATTGACGAACACCCAGTCGAAGCCTAGGGCTGCGGCGCGCTGGAGATGGGGCTCCCAGTCCTTGAAGGGGCCGGCGAGCAGGGGAAACAGGTTGTAGATGCGCATGTCGACACCCATGGCGGGTAAGGCCACCGTATGCCGGACCTGGCGGGCCCGGCTCCGGCAAGGCGGCACGATCCGCAATCAGCGATTGCGGATGTGGTGATAAATGTTGAGGTAATCCTGGCCCGGATTCTTCCAGGAATAATCGGCGCGCATGGCGTTTTTCATGAGCTCTCGGAAGTGTTCCGGGAACTCGTAGTAGCAGCTGATGGCGCGCCCCAGGGCCGATTCCAGCCCGGCCCCGTCGTAGTCGCGGAACAGGTAGCCGGTGCGTTCGTGCAAGGGCCTCGGTGAGAAGTCCTTGTCCACCACCGTGTCGGCCAGCCCGCCGATCTCCCGGACCACCGGAATCGTGCCATAACGCAAGGCGATCAACTGGGTCAGGCCGCAGGGCTCGAAACGGCTCGGCACCAGGATCATGTCGGCGCCGGCATAGATCAGGTGGGCCAGCTCCTCGTTGTAGCCGACCTCGATGTGGACGTCCGGGTGGTCGTTGAGATGGTGCTTGAGGCCCCAGAAATGGCTGTTGATCTGGCCGTCCGGGCTGGAGCCCAGCAGCACGAACTGGCCGCCGCGCTGGAGGGTGTAGAAGATCGCGTGCCGGATCAGCTCCAGGCCCTTCTGCGGATCCAGCCGGCCGACGAAGGCGACGATGGGCTTCTCGCTGTCCGCCAGCAGCAGGCGGTGGCGCAACGCCCGCTTGTTTTCGTACTTGCCGTCGATGCTGTCGACGCCGTAGTGCACCGGAATATGGTGATCGATCTCCGGATTCCAGAAGCCGTAGTCGATGCCGTTGACCACCCCGCCGTACTTGCTGTGGTGGATGTGCAAGGTCTGCTCCAGGCCGAAGCCCTGGCCCTGGTCCTTGGATTCGTAGGCATGGCGCGGCGACACCGTGGTGACGAAGTTGGAGTACACCACCCCGCCCTTCATCAGGTTGATGGCGCTGGCGTTGTGGTTGTCCCGCAGCCGATCGTAGTGGAAGTAGTAGTCCGGCCGGTTCAGACCCGTCGCGTGCAGCACCTGGGCGCCGGTCACCCCCTGGTGCTTGAAGTTGTGGATGGTGAAGCACACCCGGCAGTGGCCCATGCCCAGATGCTGGTAGATCTCGTACAGCAGCACCGGCGCCAGGGCGGTCTGCCAGTCGTGGCAGTGGATGATGTCCGGCCGCTTGCCCGACTTGAGCAAAAACTCCATGGCGGCGCGGGTGAAGAAGGCGAAGCGCATGACGTCGTCGTTGAAGCCGTAGACGCAGCCGCGGTTGAAGAAATTATCACCGGAATGGGGCTCGATGAAGAAACACTTGCGGCCATGCACGAAACCGAAGTAGACGGTGCAGTGGATGGCGCCGCCGAACCAGGGCACCCACAGGTCGCGGTAGGTCTCGCACAGCCCCCAGATGTGGTCGTAGCGCAGGCAATCGTACTTGGGCAGGATGGTTTCCACCGAGTTGCCGCGGATCTCCAGTTCGTTGGACAGCCCGAACACCACGTCCGCCAGCCCGCCCACCTTGGCCACCGGCGCCAGTTCCGGGGTGATCTGAACGACGTACAGCGAAGGCAGGGCCGGCGGCGACCATTCCTGCACCGAAGCGTGCTCCGGCTCGGCCGGCGGCTCCCAGGTCGGCTCCGACATCAGCTGGGTCGAATCCCAATCCGGCTGCGGTTCCAGTTCCGCCACCGGCGGCAGATTCATGGGCTCGGCCGGCGCGCCGAATTCCATCATCGACGCGAGCTCCGCCGCCTCCTTGGGCAACTCGGGCAGACCGGCGATACATTGCGCTTCCGAAGGCAGCGGGCTGGTCTCCCGATTCGCGGCGACCGAAGGTTTCCGGCCGGACTTGGGCGCCGGCCGGGCCGGGGCGGAGGCGCGAGCGGACTTGGCGGGAACCGAAGCGGGTTTGGATGCGGCGGCGGCCGCGCTCCGCGGGGATGCAGCGGACTTCGGTTCGGGACCCGATTTCGGGGCTGCGACGGCGGCGGTCTCCGCCGCCGGCTCGGCGGTCGCCGGCGCTGCGCCGCCGAAGCCGGGCAAATCCAGGGAAGCGGCGGCGGACTTGGCCCCTTCGCTCGCCGGTACCGGGGTCACAACAGGAGTCTTCTGTGGTTGCGCCGGTTTCGCCGCCTCCACGACAGGCGGGGAGCTGTCTTTCCGGCCGGCCTTGCCGGACTCCTTGGCCGCTGCAGGCTGCGGCACCGACTTCGCCACGGCCGGCGCGGGCACGGCAGGGGGTACAACGGCTTGGGGCGGCTCGGGCTTCTCGGAAGAGACCCCGGCCTCCGCTTCGGGCTTGGGGCTGAGGCGTGCAGCCACCTTGGCCGAGGGCTTGGGGAAGGAGGTCGCAGTGGGTTTCTTGGCCATACAGCTCGTTACCTTCGGTTCGGGATGGTGAAAGTCGCGCTAGTGTAAGCGATCGGCACCGCCACGGGCACCCGCCGAGATTCGCCCGCACCGCCCGACCGGGAGCAAGCCGCCCTCCTGCCGACTAAGGGCCTTGAACAGGACTGATCTGTACAGATGAGTCAAGTTTTCAGGTGGCCAGTTTGGCTTCCTCGAGGAGTCGATCGATGGTTTGGCTGGCTTGAACCAGGACACGAGGTGCGGTGCCGGAAGCGATCGGCCCGTCCAAGGCAAGGCCGGTGCGGAAGAATCGGGCATGGGCTCGGGTGATAGCCCGGACAAAGCCATCGGACAGCGGCGCGACCACCGCCGTGGAAGCAATCGGGTACCCCATGTGATCGCGAACGAAGTGGACGAATCCGCCTTCCGTTTGCAAGCCTGGCACATAGGCATTGAGCTACATCCGGCCGATGCCTTCCACTTCCAGAGTGACATGGTGGCGGATGATTTCGGCGACGTTTTGAGTGATCATGGCGACGGGCTCCGCTGGCTTCTGATTGACCTGAAAGGTCCGATCGCTCGGCGATCCAACGCCGGCATGGTTACCCTACCACACCGGCACCGCGGAGCCCGCTGCACATGCCTCGTCGGTCTGAGGCGGAGCCTCGTTAGTATATGGACAATCGCCGGGTTTATTGGACTGGGAACAGGCACATAACCCGTAAGATGGGTTGACGAAGGAAACCCATCGCTGCAGGACAGCCCCCAGCGGGGAGGAACGAATCGAACTCGTCGATATTCCCCGAGACTCAACTCCATGAATCTCGTTGCGGCGTTAGAATGTGCCAGGCCAACCTCCTCCCGAAGCATACCCATGCCCGACAAATCCCGTGCCGTCCGCATCGTCGCCACCGCCAGCCAGGCCAGCCTGAGCAAGGTGCAGAAGCGCTTCAACAGCCTGATCAAGAAGCTCGATCAGCAGAAAAAGCTGCTGCAGGAATGGACCGAGGCGACCCCCGAAATTCAGCGCATCGCCGCCTGCGAGTACGAGCCCCTCTACGCCGACTACCGTACCCAGGAGATTCGGCGCCTGCGCGTGCTGGACGAGGCGCTCGGCAACCCGCTGTTCAAGAAGCGCGAAAAGGAAAAGCTCCGCCACCTCATCTGCGAAAATGCCGCGGCCTTGATCGCGGGCGATGACGATGACGAACTGAAGGAACTCTACAACCGCCACAGCGGTTCCGACATCGACGAGGAAATGCGCCAACACGACGCCCATGCGGAAGCAGCGGTCAAGTCCATGATGGGGGAGATCCTGGGCATGGATCTGAGCCAGCACGACCTCAGCTCGCCGGAACAATTGACCGAATTCATCGAAGCGCAGGTCAAGGCCGCAGATGCAGAACGAGAAGCCCGCCGAGCCAATCGCAAAAAGACCAAGCGGCAGCAGGCCCTAGATGCCAAGCGTGCAGAGGAGGAAAGCCGCATCAAGCAGTCCATCCAGGAAATCTACCGGAAACTCGCGGCCCGGCTGCATCCCGACCGCGAACCCGACCCGGCCGAGCGCGAACGCAAGACCGAACTCATGAAACAGGCCAATCAGGCCTATGAAAGGAAGGACTTGCTGCAGCTGCTGGAACTGCAACTGCAAGCCGAGCACATCGACCAGAGCCACATCGATAGGCTTTCGGAGGAGCGCCTGAAGTCCTACAACCAGATCCTCAAGGAGCAGTCCGAGGAATTGCAGAAGGAGATCGCTCAGTTTGAACTGACCTGGAAGATGCAGCTGAACTTGGCGCCGTTCGACACCGTGACGCCGAAAGGCTTGAAGACCTTGCTGCAGGGCGAAATTCGCCAACTTCGGCAGCGAATCGCCGGCCTCAAGGACCAACTCGTCGCCCTCGGCGATCCCCAGGTCCTGAAAGCCTGGTTGAAAACCTACCGCATCCCCAAAGAATCTGGCTGGGATGATTGCCCTTTCTGACGAGCCAGGTTCGGGAGATTCGGGAAAAGCCGAAATCGCCGGGGGACGTGTTGCTCTCGGCGGCCATGAACTGGAGTAGGATGCGGTGAGGAACGAACCGCATCGATCGAAATGACCGAATACCGTCGCTTTGTTGCTGCAGGCGCCACTTGTTTCTTTACCGTGAATCTGGCTGAGCGGAAGACCAACCGGCTGTTGATTGATTGAACGAATCGATATACTCCGCTCGGCCTTTGCGACCGTTCCCGCGAAGCATCCGTTCCGCATCGATGCGATCGTCGTCCTGCCGGATCACCTTTATTGCATCTGGACATTACCACCGGATGATTCGGATTTTTCGACAAGATGGGGCTTGATCAAGGCGTCGTTCTCCCGTCACGTCACGAAGACGGAGCGCATTTCCGAAAGTCGCTACGAGCGAGGAGAGCGAGGCTTATGGCAACGCCGATTCTGGGAACACAAGATCCGCGACGAAACGGATTACCTTTGCCACGTCGAATACATATACTGGAACCCGGTGAAGCACGGACATGCCCGATCCCAGAAAGAATGGCCATATTCCAGTTTCCATGATTACGTGAAACAGGGCATCTACCCAGAGAATTGGGGCGCCGAGATTGACGTCGCGAGCATTGAGACAGGAGAGTAACGCGACCGATGCGGTTCGTCCCTCACCGCATCCTGCGAGCTACGAGCTTGCTACGAAGACGTAACCTCCTGTTGGCCTACAAACACATACGGTGATCTAATGTTCAGCATATCTGAAAGCACCATTCGAAACCTCATTCAGTTCGCTATCGATGAACCAGGCCCCAAGAGTCACACCATAACCCGTAAATTTATGTACGAGCGGCTGACTGGCCTACTCGCTGCCTTTGACTCCCCCCAATCTCACTGTCTCTCCATAAGTCATTCAGAAAACTTGGCGCAAATCTTAGGACTCCGCCAGTCAACGATCGTGGCTGCAAACTATCCGAATTAAAACATGGCGAAGCTGACCTTCCCCGACCAATTATTCGACTTTTGTATCTCTGACCAGGTTTTGGAACATATCGATGCGGATCCCTTTGAGGCAATCAGGGAATCTGTCCGGGTCTTAAAGAAGGGAGGTTACGTTGTTCACACTACGTGCTTTATTAACCCAATTCACGGCGTCCCAAACGATTACTGGCGATTTACTCCTAATGCCCTCGAACTTATCTTAAAGAAACTCCAATGTGAGGTTATTGAAGCTGGAGGATGGGGAAACCGCGAAACTTGGACTTATATTGACTTAGGATTTCGAGCATGCGGCATTCCTGATAATCCCAAGAATCCGATCCATAAGCTTGCAATGCATAATGAACCGGATGTGCCTATCGTAACCTGGATCGCAGCCCGAAAACTCTAACCGAAAACTATGCGTAGGCCCGCAGGCTGGAATGAACGCAGGAAATTCCAGCTTTGCGGGTCAATAGCTGGAATTCGCTGCTGCTCATTACCAGCCAACATGGATCACAGCTTGTCTCTCTTGGTTCTTGATCTTCAAACCCCGTTTACTAACGCGAGCGATGCGGTTCGTTCCTCACCGCATCCTACGGGCTGTAAATATGCGACAAATCGGCTACATCATTCAGCTCCTTCTGCTTCTGGCACACTTTGCCACTTGGGTGGCATACTTGTCGATGGCGTGGGGAATGCTGTTTCTTTATTTCATCTGGTACCCAATCGCAAAGTTGCCCGATAGCTTCGCAAAGTTTGATTTGTCGTGGTTTTTGTTATTGGCATGGATGTTCGCCATTGGATCTGGACTATTTTCTCTATGGGAGTTGCTTTTCTGTCATATCAGATACGCTAAAACAAGCGTCCCAAGAAGAACGTGTTCTGGCGTCCTCATCGGCTTCATTGCCATATTTCCACTAATGATCAGAAAAGCAGATTCATGCTTTGAATTTACGATTTCCCTGCACCCATTGAATGACGTGTCAATGGTGCTTGCCTTACCCTCCGTCCTTATATTGCAGTTTTCCATCCTTATTTCCGACCTACGCCGACAGTATCGCCTGCCCTGCAGGTAAGTTGAGGCAGGAAAAATAAAATTCCGCTAGATAAATTTGACTAACTCAGAGAACTCGCAGCTACGACGCGAACGACCGTGCCCAAAATCAACCGTGGAATCCAACGCCTGCTAATCGCACTACAATTTATCGCCTGGGTAGCTCCAGCCACCCTTGGCTGGTTTGCCCTTATGGTTATAGGTACTTCTGGTGCAGCTGCCGCATTGATCAAGGGCGCGTTTACATTGAACTCCCCATGGACGACGGCAGGCGTCTGGATGTTTGCGGCCGGATCAGGCCTATTCTCGTTATGGGAGCTCCTATTTTTCCATACTCGCTATGCCTTAATGAAAGTGCCGACTAGAACCAAAATCGGAATTCTGCTCGGGGTTTCAGCATTGCTTGCCTTGCATTCAGCACCTTATGTTGCCTCATCCCTGGATGCTTCAGCCGAGCACCCAGTATCTCAGAAAAAGGGTAGTATCTGGACAGTTCTGCTCCATGTAAGCTTGATCGGCCAATTTTATTGGCTGATTGCGGATCTGAGGCAGGACCGTAAGAATTCCCAAGACCCTAGCTCACGTAGGATGGGTAGAGGCGAAGCCGAAACCCATCGCTGATGTGCTGAACGCAGTGAAGCGCGTCGCTCGCGGTTCTTCGATGGGTTTGACTTCGCATACCCACCACCGATGGGTTTCGCTTCGCTCTACCCATCCTACTTAATCGAATCAATATACCCCCCATGAAATACCGCGACCTCCGCGACTTCATCTCCCAACTGGAATCCAAGGGCGAGCTGAAGCGCATCGACTACCCGGCCGATCCCAAGCTGGAAATCACCGAAATCTGCGACCGCACCTTGAAACAGCAAGGCCCTGCCCTGCTCTTTCAACACCCCAAGGGCTCCGACGTGCCGCTGCTGGGCAATCTGTTCGGCACGCCGCGGCGGGTGGCGCTGGGGATGGGGGAGGAATCGGTGGAGGAGTTGCGGGAGGTGGGCAAGCTGCTGGCTTTCCTGAAGGAACCCGATCCGCCCAAGGGCATGAAAGACGCTTTCGACAAGCTGCCGGTGTTCAAGCAGGTGCTGCACATGGCGCCCAAGGAGCTGAAGTCGGCGCCCTGCCAGGAGATGCTGTTCCTCAAGGACGACGTGGACCTGGGCCGCTACCCCATCCAGACCTGCTGGCCGGGGGACGCGGGACCGCTGATCACCTGGGCGCTGGTGATCACCCGCGGGCCTTACAAGGAGCGGCAGAATCTGGGGATTTACCGCCAGCAGGTGATCGGCCGCAACAAAGTCATCATGCGCTGGCTGGCGCACCGGGGCGGCGCGCTGGATTTTCGCGACTTCCAGCAGGCTCATCCCGGCAAGCCCTTCCCCGTCGCCGTGGCCCTGGGGGCCGATCCGGCCACCATCCTGGGGGCGGTCACGCCGGTGCCGGACACCCTGTCGGAATACGGCTTCGCGGGCCTATTGCGCGGTTCCAAGACCGAAGTGGTGAAGGCAAGGCTGAGCGACCTGCAGGTGCCGGCCAGCGCCGAGATCGTGCTGGAAGGCTTCATCTATCCGGGCGAGACGGCGCATGAAGGCCCCTTCGGCGACCATACCGGCTATTACAACGAGGTGGAGGAATTCCCGGTGTTCACCATCGAGTGCATCACCCAGCGGGAAAATCCCATCTACCACAGCACCTACACTGGCCGCCCCCCCGATGAGCCGGCCATTTTGGGCGTCGCCCTCAACGAGGTGTTCGTGCCCATCCTACAGAAGCAGTTTCCGGAGATCGTCGACTTCTACCTGCCGCCGGAGGGCTGTTCCTACCGCATGGCGGTGGTGAGCATGAAGAAGCAGTACCCAGGCCATGCCAAGCGGGTGATGTTCGGGGTGTGGTCGTTCCTGCGCCAGTTCATGTACACCAAGTTCGTCATCGTCTGCGACGACGACGTCAACGTGCGCGACTGGAACGACGTGATCTGGGCCATCACCACCCGCATGGACCCGGTCCGGGACGTGACGCTGATCGACAACACGCCGATCGACTACCTGGACTTCGCCTCGCCGGTGTCCGGCCTGGGTTCCAAGATGGGCCTGGACGCCACCAACAAATGGCCGGGCGAGACCAGCCGCGAATGGGGAACGCCCATTGCGATGAGTCCGGAGGTGCGCAACAGGATCGACTCGATCTGGCAGGAACTGGGAATTTAGGGGGGTGGCCGCCAATAACTTCCCGATCCTTTCCTGCGGGAGGTGGCTTTAGCCCGCGCCTAGTCGCGGGCTAAAGCCACCTCCCACCAGCACGCTACCAAGAGTCCAGGAAGTTATTTTCGGCCATATCCTTAGGGGAGTCGGCGCAGACTGCGTACACGTCACCGCTTTACAGGCTTCTGAGCGCCTGCAGCAAACCCCGCTGCCGCACCAGCTTGCGCCTGTTGCCTTCCAGCACCGAAGATTCGTCGTCGAACAGCAGAACACACAGCTTCCAGCCGGCGTCCTTCAGCAGCTTCAGGCCACCGGTGGTGGTCACCGTGGTTTCCTCGTACTTGCCGTTCTGCATGAACTTTTGGCTTTCGTAGTATCCGCGCATGGCCAGAAGAAAATGCTGCTTCGGGGTTCGCAAGGCGAAGCGGTTGTGGAGGTCGTGCAAGGCGTGGGCGAGGTTGCCGGCACAGCGGTCGCATGGTGATCGGTTGATCGCCAGCGTTACCACCATGGGCGCCGGATTCTGATCCGTCCAGCTGCCGAGCGCGGCGGGAACGTCGGCCGTCCAGATACGGTCGGCCAATATCTGGTCTTCCGCATGGTCGCCATCGAAATTCTGGAAGGTAATGTTTTCCGTCGGGGACCAACGGCAGGTCAATATGGCGTGAGTCTGATAGCCCGCGACCTTCAGGCGATCCTTGTAAGGGGAGATTTCGTCCCCGTAATACTCCACCAAGTCGTCCCAATGTGCGATCAAGTCCATCGATTTCCTCCACAGGATGGGGTTCCGGAATGGCAAACCCTATACCCACAGCGGTCTTTGTCAACCCCGCCATTTCGCGCCGCGGCCATCATTGACAGCTTCCCGGCACCCCAGTAACTTGTGCGCTTTTATCCGCTGCCGGCCCGTCCTTGCGTCCATGTGCCGCCGGATTTTCCTCCCCGCAATCACCAAATCCGAATAGCCACAAGAGCCCAGGATGGAAGAATTCCAACGCATCAAACGCCTGCCGCCCTACGTCTTCAACATCGTCAACGAACTCAAGGCGCAGGAGCGCGCCCATGGCGCCGACGTCATCGATCTCGGCATGGGCAATCCGGACCAACCCACGCCCCAGCACATCGTCGACAAGCTGGTGGAGGTGTCGCAAAAAGGCACGGCCCACCGCTATTCCGTATCCAAGGGCATTCCGCGGCTGCGCAAGGCCATCTGCAACTGGTACAAGACCCGCTACGACGTGGAACTGGACCCGGATTCGCAAGCCATCGTCACCATCGGTTCCAAGGAAGGCCTGGCCCATTTGATGTTCGCCACCCTGGGGCCGGGCGATGCGGTGCTGGTGCCCAATCCGGCCTATCCGATCCATCCCTACGGCTGCGTGCTGGCCGGCGCCGACGTGCGCCACGTGCCGATGGTTCCGGGCGGCGACTTCTTCAGCGAACTGGAGATGGCCATCAAGACGTCCTGGCCCAAGCCCAAGATGCTGATCCTCAACTTCCCCGGCAATCCCACCACCCAGTGCGTGGAACTGGCCTTCTTCGAAAAGGTCGTGGAGATCGCCCGCGAATACAAGATCTGGGTGGTGCACGATCTGGCCTACGCCGACCTGGTGTTCGACGGCTATCAGGCGCCCTCCATCCTGCAGGTGCCCGGCGCCGCCGACATCGCGGTGGAGTTCTTCACCCTGTCGAAGAGCTACAACATGCCCGGCTGGCGAGTCGGCTTCATGTGCGGCAACCGGGAACTGGTGGCGGCGCTGTCGCGCATCAAGTCTTATCTGGACTACGGCACCTTCACTCCGATCCAGGTAGCCGCCATCACCGCCCTGGAAGGCCCCCAGGACTGCGTGGCGGAAATCTGCGAGATGTACCGCCAGCGCCGCGACGTGCTGTGCAAGGGGCTCAACGAGGCCGGCTGGACCGTGGAAAAGCCCAAGGCCACCATGTTCGTGTGGGCGCCGATCCCGGAGCAGTACCGTCACCTGGGCTCCCTGGAGTTCGCCAAGAAGCTGCTGCTGGATGCCAAGGTGGCGGTATCGCCGGGCATCGGCTTCGGCGAGTTCGGCGACGACCACGTGCGCTTCAGCCTGATCGAGAACGAGCACCGCAGCCGCCAGGCGATTCGCGGCATCCGCCACATGTTCCGCCACGACAGCTCGGTCTGAGCTTTTCTCTTTGTTTCGAACCGCCGCGTGAAATTGAAGGGCTTTTCAATGGCTTTGTATCGCTGCGCGAAGACCGATTTGAATGTGGATTCTCGGACCCACGGCCGAGATACTTTTCTTTGTGTGGCCAAAGAAAAGTATCCAAGAGAAAGGCCACCCCCAGCCGCGAAAGCCCTTGCGCTCCTCGCTTGCCAAGCGGGGTCGGCGGAAGGGGCTCCTGCCCCTCCGCCGACGCGCCGCATCCCTGCGGCGCCCCTTCGGGCCGATCCGCTTGGCAAGCTGCGGTGCTCAGCGCGGCTGCAGGAGACGGAACAGCAAGAGCACCACAAGAACCCTGCAGAATCTTGGCAAGGTAGAACGATCCAAATCCCCCCGTTTCTGTAAGAAGAGGAAACCGCTGTGAAACCCGTGAAGATTGGTGTGCTGGGCCTGGGCACGGTGGGCGGCGGCACGGTCAACGTGCTGCGCCGCAACGCCGACGAGATCGCCCGCCGGGCCGGGCGCGAAATCCAGGTGGTGCGGGCTTTCGCCCGCGACCTCGAGCGTCCCCGCATCTGCGACACTACAGGAATCGGGCTGACCAACGATCCCTTCAGCATCGTCGACGATCCCGAAATCGAGATCGTGGCGGAGCTGATCGGCGGCACCGGAATCGCCCGCGATCTGGTGATGAAGGCGCTGGACAACGGCAAGCATGTGGTCACCGCCAACAAGGCGCTGATCGCCCTGCACGGCAACGAGATCTTCGCCAAAGCCCGCCAGTGCGGGTTGATGGTGGCCTTCGAGGCGGCGGTGGCCGGCGGCATCCCCATCATCAAGGCGGTGCGCGAAGGCCTGGCCGGCAACACCATCGAATGGGTGGCCGGTATCATCAACGGCACCTGCAACTACATCCTCACCGAGATGTGGGAAAAGGGCCGCGACTTCCCGGACGTGCTCCAGGAAGCCCAGGCCCTGGGTTATGCCGAGGCCGACCCCACCTTCGACGTGGAAGGCATCGACGCCGCCCACAAGCTGACCATCCTGGCCTCCATCGCCTTCGGCATCCCTCTGCAGTTCGACAAGGTCTATATCGAGGGCATCAGCGGCATCACCCGGCTGGACGTGGCTTACGCCCAGGAGCTGGGCTACCGCATCAAGCTGCTGGGGATCGCCCGCCGCACCCCGGCCGGCGTGGAACTGCGGGTCCATCCCACCCTGATCCCGGAGCGGCGGCTGATCGCCAACGTCAACGGCGTGATGAACGCGGTGCTGGTGAAAGGGGATGCGGTCGGCCCCACCCTGTTCTACGGCGCCGGAGCCGGCGCCGACCCCACCGGCTCGTCGGTGGTCGCCGACCTGGTGGACGTGGTGCGCATGCTCACCTCCGATCCGGACAACCGGGTGCCCCACCTCGCCTTCCAGCCCGGCTCCATCGCCGATATCCCGGTGCTGCCGGCCAGCGAGATGCAGACCGCCTACTACCTGCGGCTATCCGCCGAGGACAAGCCGGGCGTGCTGGCCGACGTCACCCGCATCCTGGCCGACCACCGCATCAGCATCGAGGCCATCATCCAGAAGGAAGCCCTGGCCGACGAAAGCCACCTGCCGGTCATCCTGCTGACCCACAAGCTCAAGGAAAAGGAATTGAACGAGGCGGTCGCCCGCATCGAGGCGCTGTCCACCATCAACGGACCGGTCAAGCGCATCCGGGTGGAAACCCTGGGCTGACGCCGGAATGGGCGTGCTATCTTTGGGGTAGCAGATACCGGCCGGAACTGCCCGCCGGCCATTTTTATGCAACCTTTGGCAGGCGGCTGCCATCCTCTTGAAACATCCGAGGGCTCGGCATGCGCGACGAAGACTCCCGCAAGCTGGATTACATCGAGAAGGTCAAGGTGCCCGTGGGTGAACTGGCCATCGGCATGTTCGTGTCGGAACTGGACCGGCCCTGGGAAGAAACCCCCTTCCTGTTCCAGGGCTTCGAGATCACGGAAGAAGCCGACATCGACACCCTCGCCCACTACTGCCGCCACGTCTACATCGACAGCCAGAGGACCCGCGTGCTGCGTCCGGCCTACGGCGCGGCCGCACCTTCCGGCGGCTATTTCCGCCACCTCCCGGCGCCACGAACCACCGCCTTTGCCAAGGAACTGGAAGTCGCCGTCACCACCCGTGCCAAAACATCTTCACTCGTCAAGAGCTTCATGGAAGAGATCAAGTTCGGCCGCAGCATCGACGTGCAACTGGCGCGCTCGGCGGTTTCCGAGTGCGTCGCCAGCGTCACCCGCAACCCGGAAGCGATGATGTTTCTGGCGCAAATCCGCCACAAGGACGAGTACACCAGCGAGCATCCTTCGACGTCTGCGTCTACGCCATCGTGCTGGGGCGCCACACCGGCATGCAACCCCACGAGCTGGAGAATCTGGGTACCTGCGGATTGCTGCACGACATGGGCAAGGTGTCCATACCGCCGGAAGTGCTGCTGAAGGAGGGCAGCCTCACCGACGAGGAGTTCGAGCTGATGAAGAAGCACACCCTGTTCGGCCGGGACATCCTGATGTCCAGCCGCAACCTGTTCAATGGTGCGGTGGACGTGGCCTACGCCCACCACGAGAACATCGACGGCAGCGGCTATCCGCGCGGCCTGCTGGGCCACCAGCTGAGCCAGAACACCAAGATCGTGGCGGTGGCGGACCGCTACGACGCCATCACCTCGGAACGGGTGTACCAGAAGGGCCGCACCCACATGGAAGCCATCACCATCCTGAACAAGACAGCCTCCAAGCAACACCTCGATGCCAGTCTGACCATGGGCTTCGTCGCTACCTTGGGGGTGTTCCCTGCCGGCAGCATCGTCGAACTGACCAGCGGCGAGATCGCCATCGTGCTGTCGCAGAATCCCCAGCAGCGCCTGCGACCGCAAATCCTGGTGGTGCGGGACAGCGACAAGCACCCGGTCACCTACCGCTACCTGGATCTAGCCGAGGTGGAGACCGGCCCCGACGGGGCTCCGTACAAAATCAAGGCCATGCACCATGCAGGCAGCTTCGGCATTCATCTCGCCGACTTCCAGACCGAGATCACCAAGGCCTTCGGCTGACCGCCCCGGTCAGGCTTCCAACTCCGCCAGCAAGCGGCCCAGCAGGGAGCGCGCCTGGGCCAGATAGCCGGCCCCGAACAGGTTGAGATGATTGAGGATGTGGTAAAGGTTATAGAGGTACTTGCGGACGCCATAGCCGGCATCGAGTGGCAGGACTTCCCGGTAGGCGTCATGGAATGCGGCGCCGAAGCCGCCGAACAGTTCGGTCATGGCCAGATCGGCTTCGCGATCGCCCCAGTAGCAGGCCGGATCGAAGATCACCGGTTGGCCTTTGCCATCCTGCCCCCAGTTGCCGCCCCACAAATCCCCATGCAGCAGTACCGGCATCGGCAAATAGCCTCGAAACAAGCCGGCAAGACCGAGTCGCAGCGCCTCTCCGTCCTGCTGCAGCCGGCCGCCGTAGCCGTTGCGTGCCGCCAGTTCCAACTGGTGGCCGAGCCTCCGATCCGCCCAGAACGCCACCCAATCACCGCAGGGACGATTGGGTTGAGGGGTGGTGCCGATGGTATTGTCGCGGTGCCAGCCGAAGCGGGGCCTCCGGATGCCGTGCAGCGCCGCCAGCTGGCGTCCCAGACGTTGCTCCGCCACCGCCCCTGGAGCCGACAATTCGAGCCATTCCATCGCCAGGTAGGCATGCTCGCCGACCCGGCCGCAGCACACCGGAATCGGTACGGCGACCGCGCCGGTAGCGGCCAGTTCGCGCAGTCCGTCGGCTTCGGCCTCGAACATGGCGACCGATCCGGCCCGATTGAGCTTGACGAAGTAGTCCGTTCCCTCCCCCGCCAGCCGATAGCCCCGGTTGATGCAGCCACCGCCGACCGGCACCAGCGCGCGCAGCCGGAACGGCTGGCCGGTGGCCTCGGCCACCGCAGCGGCGAGAGCGTTAACGATCGAATCGACGATGATTTCCGCCATGAACCTTTGTGGATGCCGACCAGGGACGGCTCAAGCCTACCCGCCGATTCGGGAGGGGCCGAAACGAAACTGTCGGTCGAGACGATACCCGCCGTGCGGTGCCTCGCCGGCTACCACGCTGCCCGCCGCGTCAGTGCTGTCAATCGCTCTGCCACAATTGACAGTCCGATCGCCCCGGCGGCCTTTCCACGCCGCCAAGACGCGCGGGAAGGCCGGACAAACCGACCCGGACGGCACCTTGGCATCCTGCTTGCTACTCCATTGATGACCAGTCCGATCACTCAACGAGAGCCACGATCATGAACGACATCCCCCGTTGCCATGCCGACCGCATCATCCCCAGCGTCAATCTGGAAGGCCGCCCCGAGTGGTTCTGCCTGGTCCGGGAAGGAATGCTGGGGCCTTACACCAGCGAAGAAGCGGCCTTTCAGGCACTGGACGATTTTCTGCGCTGGGCGCGCCAGGTGGGCTGCACCGGCAACCGCGACGATGACGCGAGTCCGGTGAAATACCGCAAGCACCCTGACACTCTGCGCTGGCTGGCAGCGGGCGTGGTGGATCAAAGCAGGCTGTAAGCACAGCGATGGGTTCCGGCTTCGCCTCTACCCATCCTTCTACTTTCAACACTCTGGGTTAGAGGGAGCCGCCGTGGAAGATCAGCTGGCCGAGAAACTCTTCCCCCTGTTCCAGGCATTCGATGCGGGTGATTCCTGCGTTGGCCACCTTGATACGGAACAGATTGGACAGCGGCACGTCCAGTATGTGGGCAATGGCCATGCGGATGACCCCGGCGTGACACACCATTAGAATATGCTTGCCGGCGTGGCGGTTTAGGATTTCGTTCCAGGCCGCGACGACGCGGTGGCGGAAATCCCCCAGACCCTCGGCGTCTTCCGGCCGGTTGGTCATCGGATCGCGGTAAAAACGCTGCAGCAGGCCGGGATCGAAACGGGTCAGTTCGTCGTGGGTCTTGCCCTGCCAGGAACCGAAACCCAGTTCCTGCAAGCGGCTTTCGATCTCCAGCGGGATGCCGTGGCGCTCCGCCAGCACCTCGGAAAAACTGAGACAGCGGCTCAAGGGCGAGCTCAGGATGACATCCCAGGGATGGTGGTTGCCCACCGTCCTCCACATCTGTTCCCACCCGGTCGCGCTCAACGGATCATCCATCTGGCCGCGGTAGCGGCTGCCCCCGACCGGCTCGCCGTGCCGCATCAGGTCGATCAGCGTGGTGACCCGCTCTTCGGTATTCACGGTGTCATCCGCTCAGCGCTTGTCGCGCGGCGGCGGCGGCCTGGCGCACCCGCGCCGGCGCAGTGCCGCCTTCGATGTCGCGGGAAGCCACCGAGCCTTCCAGGCTCAGCACCTCGAACACGTCCGCCTCGATCACGGCGGATATCGCCTGCAGGTCGGCAAGATCCAGTTCCGCCAAATCCTTCCGGCTGTCGATCCCGAGCCGCACCGCCTTGCCGACGATCTCGTGGGCATCGCGAAAGGCCACCCCCTTGCGCACCAGGTAATCGGCCAGATCGGTGGCCGTGGCGAAACCGCTCTTCGCCGCCTCGCGCATGGCCGGCCGGTTGGGCTGGACGTGGGGCATCATGTCGGCGAAGGCCCGCAAGCAGCCCTTAAGCGTATCGACGGTGTCGAACAGCGGTTCCTTGTCCTCCTGGTTGTCCTTGTTGTAGGCCAAAGGCTGGCTCTTCATCAGGGTCAGCAGGGCGAACAGATGGCCGAACACCCGGCCGGACTTGCCGCGAACCAGCTCCGGCACATCCGGGTTCTTCTTCTGCGGCATGATGGAGGAGCCGGTACAGAACTTGTCCGGCAGGTCGATGAAGCCGAACTGGGCGCTGGTCCACAGGATCAGTTCCTCGGAGAAGCGGCTCAGATGCAGCATGACGAGGCTGGCGCAGGCGGTGAACTCGATGGCGAAATCCCGGTCGCTGACGGCATCCAGGGAATTGGCCGAGGGCCGGTCGAACTCCAGCAAGCGCGCGGTGAGCGCCCGGTCCAGCGGATAGCTGGTGCCGGCCAGGGCCGCCGAGCCCAGCGGCATCACGTTGACCCGCTTGCGGCAATCGGCCAGGCGCTCGCGGTCCCGCGCCAGCATTTCGTTCCAGGCCAGCAGGTGATGGCCCAAGCTGATGGGCTGGGCCACCTGCAGATGGGTGAAGCCCGGCATGAGGGTGTCGGCCTCACGCTCCGCCAAATCGATCAGAGCGGTTTGCAGCCGAGCCAATTCCTGGCGGAGGGCGTCGATCTCCGCCCGCAGGTAGAGCCGCACGTCGGTGGCCACCTGGTCGTTGCGGGAACGGCCGGTATGGAGCTTCTTGCCAGCGATGCCGATGCGGTCGGTGAGGCGCGCCTCCACGTTCATGTGGACGTCCTCCAGCTCCACCGACCAATAGAAATCGCCTCTCTCGATTTCTTCCCGGATATTTTCCAAGCCCTGAACTATGGCTTTGCACTCCTTGTCGGTCAGCACCCCGATGCTCTCGAGCATGGTGGCGTGGGCGATGGAACCCTGGATATCGAACGGCGCCAGGCGCTTATCGAACTCCACGGAGGCTGTGAACGCTTCCACGAAGGCATCGGTCGCCTCCGTGAAGCGTCCGCCCCAGAGTTTTTGTTCGCTGCTCATCAAAGGCTTCCTCGGCGTTTGGACGAGCGCATTATATACCGCAAGGGTGCAAGGGCTGGAGCCGCGCAGCGAAAACCCCTGCCGCCGGCAAGACGGAAAACCATGACCTACGTCAAAAGTGGCGCGGTGGGTTGCCATTACAGTGGCCGGGCCTTCGGGCACTTCGCAACTATCCAAACCCAAGAGCTAAGGGGGAGTAATATGGCCCTAATTACCTGGACCAAAGATCAATTCGGTACCAACGTGAACGTCACGGACGAGCAGCATCAGCTGTTGTTCAACATGCTCAACGAACTGCACGATCTGGCCGCCGGCGCCGACCGCGCCGCCATCGGCAACAAACTGGATGCTCTCATCAACTTCGTGGTGGAGCACTTCGCCACCGAAGAGCGGCTGATGAAGCACCAAGGCTATCCGGACTTCGACGCCCACAAGGCCGAGCACACCAAGCTGCTGGAGACCTGCGGCGGCGTACAGAAAAAATTCCATGCCGGTGAACTCGAAATCACCCAAGAGACCACGACTTTCGTGAAGGACTGGCTGGTCAGCCACATTCCGAACGTCGACAAGCACTACGGTCCGTATCTGAACAGCAAAGGCGTTTCCTAACACCTCCTGACGACCGACCTACCTGACGGGGACCCCTGCGGCGCTCGGGGGTCCCCGTCGCATTTTGGGCGTTCCTCAGCCCTCCAGCGACCCCATCATCAAGACGACGGCATAGCCGGCGCTGTAGGCCAGCAACAAATGCCCGAAAAATCGCCCGTAAGCCGGCAGGGTCAGTCCCCTGATCTTGCTCATGGCAATGATGCCGGCGGCTGAGCCCGTCGCCAACAGGGTGCCCCCCATCACCACGCCGTAGGTCAGCTGCATCCACTGGCACTCGGGCATGTCGATCCCTGCCTTGAGAACCGCGGCCGTCAAGGGCACGTTGCCGACCACCGCCGACAGCAGGCCGATCAGATAATTGCACAGGGGAGCCGGCAGCACCCGGTAAAGATCGGCCAGGCCACCCAGTACCTCGACCCGGGCCAGCATGCCCACCAGCAGCAGCACACCGAGGAAGAACAGCAGGGAGTCGAATTCGATCTCGCGCACGTAGTCCAGCATGTGCAACACCTGGTCACGGCGCCGGTAACTCCCCACGATCAGCATGATGGACAACCCGAACAGAAAGGTCAGGACCGGCGGCACGCCGAAATAGCCGTTGAGCAGCATGGTGGTGACGATGGTCGCCGGGAACAGCACGGCGATCACGATATCCACCGGATCCGGCTTGAACCAGCGCCGATAGACGGCGGCCAACTCGAGATCTCCCTTCATGCCGTGGCCCAGAAGCAGAGCCAGAAGACCCACAGAAAGCAGCGCCGCCACACCCAGCAGGGCCAGGTTGCCGATCCGGACCTTGCCGGCCAGAAAGATCATCAGGGTGGTGACGTCGCCGGTGATCAGGGCCACCCCGCCGGCGGTCACCGCGAATACGATGGCGGCAGCGAACGCCAGCCGTTTGCGGGTATCCAATTCGAGCGGCTGCACCAGCGAGGTCGCCACCAGAGCGGTGGTGACGTTGTCGCAGAACAGCGAGAACCCGTACGCCAGAAAGGTGATGGTGTAGAACAAGCCCTTGACCGAAATCCGGGCCGGCAGCAGCCAGCGCATCATGGCGTCCAGCAGGCCGCGCCGATTGATGTAGGCCACGAACGTCATGGTGGACATGAGGAACAGCCACAGCGTAGCGATCTCCAGGATGTTGGCGCGAAACGCGGCGTCGACTTCCGGCTGCGCGCCGCCCGCGGCCACATACATGGCGATCCAGGCCAGGCATCCGAAGAACAGGGTGCTCTTGGCCTTGCTGATCCTCCAGCGCTGCTCGAACAACACGGCCAGGAACGCCAGGATGGCGCAGCCATAAAGAATGACCGAAAGCATCGGGACTCCGATAGGGAATGGGGTGGTCGGCGGGAAGCCAGCCGCAACGGCCGGTCGGCCCTGAGCGCCCCGAGGCGGAGAGCGCGACGTTGCGCCGGGAAAGGCATTGCGGTGAAATGACCCGATGGGGCGATTCCGCTACCGCACCGGTACCGAGGTAACCATCATGGACACACTGCAGCACATTTCGCAAACCCTGGCGCTCACCATGGGCGTGGCCTGGGCGAGCGGCATCAATCTCTACGCCACCCTGCTGACGCTGGGCATCCTCGGCACCACCGGCGACATCGTCCTGCCGCCCGGCCTGGAGGTGCTCACCAATCCCCTGGTCTTGGGCGCCGCCGGCCTCATGTATGCCGTGGAATTCTTCGCCGACAAGACCCCCGGCGTGGACACCGGGTGGGACGTCATCCACACCTTCATCCGCATTCCCGCCGGGGCGGTGCTGGCGGCCGGAGCCATCGGCGAACTGACCCCGGCGGCGGAATTGGCCGCGGCCATCGTGGGCGGCGGGCTGGCGGCGGGCACCCATGCCACCAAGGCCGGCACCCGGGTGCTGATCAACACTTCGCCGGAGCCCTTCAGCAATTGGGCGGCCTCCATCACCGAGGACATCGCGGTGATCGCCGGAGTCTGGGCGGCCCTGCATCACCCGATCTTGTTCCTGATCCTGCTGGGCTTGTTCGTCGTCCTGATGATCTGGCTGCTTCCACGCCTGTGGGGCGCCATCCAGAAGCTGTTCGCCACCCTCAGGCGTTGGTTCGCCGGCACCCCGCAACCGGCACCGCCGGTCAGCCTGCCGCCGGCACCGCCTCTCGATCCGCCGAAGAACCCCTGAACCGGGCCTATCACCCGAGCCATGTCCATTCGGCAGGGTGCATCGAAGCATCGCCGGCCAAGCTCCCCCTCGCTCACCCAAACGGGGGACCGAAGCGCGGGTTACCCGGCGACGGCGGCGACCACGCAACGGTTGCGGCCTTCGCCCTTGGCCTGATAAAGGGCACGGTCGGCCCGTTCGAAGGCGTCATCGATGGTGTCGTCGCCGGCAAACTCGGCGATCCCGCAGGAGATGGTGATGTGGACGGGTTTGCCCTGGGAGTTGAAGCCGCAGGTCTCCACTTTCCGGCGTATCCCTTCGGCGACCTTGAGGCCCTCCTCGCAGCGGGTCCCCGACAACACCATGACGAATTCCTCGCCGCCGAAGCGCCCGGCGAAGTCGGTTTCCCGGATCGATGACGCCAAAAGCTCGGCGATGACCATCAGCGCCTTGTCGCCGGCCTTGTGCCCGAAGCGGTCGTTGATGCTCTTGAAAAAATCGATATCCCACACCAGCAGGCTGAACGGCTGATCGAAGCGCCTGCAGCGCGCGACCTCACGAGTGATGAATTCCTCGTAAGCAGCGCGGTTGGGCAGACCGGTCAGTGCGTCGCGCATCGCCAGGGCGTGCTCGATGCGCAGCTTGCTGCGCAGCTCGCCGGTCTCGAACTCCAGTTCATGCAACCTGCCGGTCAGCTGGTCGACCTCACGCCTGGCTTGCTGGGCATGTTCCATTTGAATCTGGCGTTCGCTGGTCAGCCACGCCGCAATGGTCGCCAACTGGTCGTTGACCAGACCCTTGAGCTGCCCCACGTCGGTCGCGCTGAAACTGGAGGAGCGCAGATTTTCCATGTGCCGGCTGACCCCTTGATGGAAATCGGTGGCGCTCTGTTCCGATGCGTCGTTCAGCGTCTGCATGCCCAAGGCGCGTCGGCCCAGTTCCGCCAGGGCCGTGTTCAGATCGGCCAGAAAGGTCTCCAGCGACTGCTGTTCGGCTTGTACCCGGCTCTTGATCCGAACCAGGAACTCCAGCACCTCCTCGAACAAAGTCAGCAGCCTGAGTCCATCCAGATCGCGCGCCAGCTGATCCTGCAGGTGGTTGGCTTCCGCCTGCAGGCCGAGGGGAATCTCGACGACGCCCAGCAGCGTCTGCAGGTTTCTCTTGATCTGCTCCAGTTCGCCCAAAGCTTCCTTGCGGGATCCCCGCCGGAACAAACGGCTCAACAAACGGGGGCGCAAGCCCTTGGGTTCCCGGTTTTGCGTCGTCCGGGCCTCGACGATACTCTTCAGCTGCGTTTCCAATGCACTGAACAGGGCCGCTTCGTCGGCGAATTCCCCGCCCTCCGCCTTCGACTGCAGCGCCGCCAGGGCAGCCCGCTCGGCCGCATCGTCCAGATAGGAATACAGAAAAGCGAAGATGGGCTTTGCGTTCAGCTCCGGCAGCTTGCCGCGGGTGCGCGAATCCCGCACCCGGCAGAACAGCTGCTCCGCCAACTGATCCAGTTCATTGCGCAAGGCCTGGGTCAGTTCGCCCTGTTTGGCGAGTTCGCGAACCCTCATCAACTCGTTGTCGATGCCGGGATCCAGGCCCAGCACGGAGGCGCTCAAGCGGCTGATCACATGGAACAGCATTTTTTCGCTTTCCTGGCTTCCCTTCTTGTACTGTTCCCATTCGGCCCTCACGCCGAAATAGCGGCTCTTCCAGTACGAGAGGTCGTTTGGATTGGCGGTGTTCATGGGACAACAGGATAGCAGAGGGATCGGCGGATTGACCCAGAGCTTCGCTAGGGCAATGGCTGTCCGGGGCCATCGCCGGCACCAACGCGGACGCCAGGCGAAATGGATCCGGGGAAACGGCAGTGGCGGCTCAGCCGTTCACCGCCAAGCCGGTGGGGCGCAGCACCATGGCGACCGGCAGATGGTCGGAGTAGCGGCAATCCAGCACCTTCACCTGTTCCACTTCCCACTCCGGACCGACCAGGATGTGATCGAGCATCTTGCGGGGACGCCAGCTGGGGAAGGTTTTCAGCTCGCAGACCGGATCCTGCAAATCGGTTGAGCGCACCAGCATCTGCAGTTCCCGTGAATCCGGCTCACAGTTGAAATCGCCCATCACCACCATGCGTTGGCGCCGGGCGATGAGCTCCGCCACGAACCCCAACTGCCGCAGCCGCGCACGCCGGCTCAAGGCCAGATGCAGCACGCACAGGTGGAAGACGTCGTCGCCGCTGCCGAAACACGCCAGCATCGCGCCCCGTCCCGGCAGTCCCGGCAATGAGTACTCGTGGATGGCGGCCGGCTTGAACCGGCTCAACATGCCATTGCTGTGCAGCGCCAGCCGCCCGATGCGGCGGTTCACCTGATTGTGCCAGTAAGGGAAGCTGGCGTGCTGGGCCAGATATTGGGTCTGCACGATATGGTGGCTGCGCAGACTGCCACCGTCCACCTCCTGCAGGCCGACGATGTCGTACCCCCCCAGCAGCTGGGCGATACGCTGCAGGTTGGGCAGCCGCCGGTCGGACGGCAGCAGATGGCGCCAGCCGCCGGTGAGATACTCGTGATAACTGGAGGTGCTGAGGCCGGTCTGGATGTTGAAGCTGGCCAGCCGCAACTGACGGGGCAAGCCGCCGGCCGGCTCCGGTGCGGCGACGTCCGCGGCATTGTGCATCTCGATCACCGCCTCGATGTGCCCCTCGCGCCCCGTGCCGCCGCCCCTCGGCTCATTGGCCCGGCTTGGCGGCGCTCTCCTGTTTGATCAGCCCATCGGTAATGGCGATCATGTTTTCGAAGTTCTTCGCCAAATCAGCGCTGACCCGGTACTTGCCATTGACAACGACCGAGGGAGTGCCGTCGACGCCATAGCGGGCCGCGATGCCTTCGGCCTGGCGCATCTTCGAATCCACTGCGAACGAGCGGGAGGCCTTGCGGAAGTCTTCTTCCTTCACTCCATGGGAAGCAAAGAACTTCGCCAGATCATCCTCCGAACCCAAGGCCATCTTCTTGGTATGAATGGCGTCGAAGAAATCCGCATGCACTTTGTCCGCAATGCCCAGCGCCTCGGCGACAAAGTATCCCTTGGCGTGCGGTGCCCACTCAGCCCTGAAGATGACAGGCTGGCGGATGAACACGACATTGGCCGGCTTCTTCTTGAGCCATTCGTTCAGGTGAGGTTCGAAGTGCATGCAATGAGGGCAGCCGTATCCGAAGAACTCGATGACCTCGACCTTGGCCGGATCGCCGGTGGCTTGCGGCGGGGAGACCAGTTCATAATCCTCCCCCGCCTTGAGCGGCTTGGCGGCCGGCGGTTGCGCCGCTAGCGCGGACTGGCCGAATGCGATCAACAGGGCGAAGGTGAACAGGGCTTTGACCATGGGTGGATGCTCCGCGTATCGGTAAAGGGATGGGGGGCGGCTCATTGCAGGCCGGAAATATAGTCGGCGACGGCGGCGATCTCCTCCTCGCTGAGGCGGTCGGCGATGTCGCGCATGATGCGGTTCTTGTCGTTGTTGCGCTCGCCGCTCTTGTAGTCGTTCAGCGCCTTGACGAGGAAGGCGGAATACTGACCCGCCAAGTGCGGATAAACCGCCAGCGGGTTGCCGGAACCGTTGGGGCCGTGGCAACCGATGCAGGCCGGCACCCGGGTCTGCGCATTGCCGGTACGGTAGACCTTCTCGCCCAGGGGCGAGGCCGCCACGGTCTCGCGCTTGACCTTGAAGCTGGCGAAATACTCGCTGATGTCGTTGATATCCTCGTCGCCGAGGGATTCCGCCATGGCGTTCATGGTCTGTTCGAGCCGCTGGCGCGACCGGAACTCCTGCAACTGCTTCGCCAGATAGGAAACATGCTGGCCGGCCAGCTTGGGGAAGATGGGGACCTGGGCATTGCCGTCCTCGCCGTGGCAACCGATGCAGACCTGGGCCTTGGACTTGCCGGCGGCGAAATTGGCTGCCCCCGCGTTTCCGGCCAACAGGGCCATACCGACGACCAGAGCGAAACGGAAGATATTCATGCTGTGCCTCATAGTAGGTGGGGGCCGTTGCGGCAACCGGCCGGCGCTTTTTGAACCGGCAAATCAAATACGGGTAGACTAGAAAAGTCAACCGGAAACCGTATCCCCCATGAATCCCCTGTACCACCGCGCCCGCTATCTTACCAGCGCCCCCCGCCTGCGCGATGCACCGCCGGACAACGGCCATGAAGTCGCCTTTGCGGGCCGCTCCAATGCCGGCAAGTCGAGCGCCATCAATGCCATCACCCGCCAGAAAAATCTGGCGCGGACCAGCAAGACGCCGGGGCGCACCCAGCTGCTCAACTTCTTCGAGCTGGACACCGGCCGCCGTCTGGTCGACCTGCCCGGCTACGGCTATGCCAAGGTGCCGGAGGCCGTCCAGCGGCAGTGGGGCGATGCGATGGCGGAATACGTGAATCAGCGCCACTCGCTGCGGGGACTGTTTCTGCTCATGGACATCCGCCATCCCCTCACCGAGGTGGATCTGCAGATGCTGGCCTGGTGCCGCCACCGCCGGATGCCCGCGCACATCGCCCTGACCAAGGCGGACAAGCTGAGCCATGGTGCGGCCAAGTCGGTACTGCTGAAAGTGCGGGCGCAGACGGCGCCTGCGGACGGACCTGAAGTCTCGGTCCAGCTGTTCTCCTCCCCCGCCGGGATCGGCATCGACGAAGCCCACCGGCTGCTGGACCGCTGGCTGCACGTCGGCGAGCCCGAAGCTGTGGGTGGGGAAGCGCCGAATGCCGGTGCCGCTCTGTTATGATGACCATCCCCGAACGGCGGCGCCCATCCCGCCGCATGCCTTCAACCGACCCCTTGCGGAGACTCCCATGACAGCCATCGTTCCGTTGACGGCCGACCTCGAAGCCAACTGTCGGCGCTTCATCGAACACATCCAGGAATCCGGACAGGTGTGGAGCCTGTGTTCCGACGACGGCTGGGTGGTGGTGGACTCGGCGGAATACGAAGACAGCGAGGTCATGCCATTCTGGTCCGACGAATCCTACGCCAAGCTGCATTGCGTCGACCAGTGGGCACACTTCACGCCCACCGCCATCAGCCTGGAGGACTTCATCGACGAGTGGCTGACCGGCATGGCGGAGGAAGGGGTACTGGTGGGTCCCAACTGGAACGGCGAACTGGAAGGCCTGGAACTGGAACCCGACGAGATACTGCAGAAGCTCACCGAAGCTCCATGAGCGGAGGCCGCGAACACCATCCTCAGGGCCATAAGGAAGGGATCGCGGTCGCTTCCTCCACCGATCTGCGGCGGCTTTCCCTGGACATGGTGCGCGCCAGCCGGCGCTACCTCGACCTGATCAGCCGCGACCTCGACCCCGCCGTGTTCGATACCCGCGACTTCGTCACGGCGGTCAAGTCCATGATCACCAAGAACCCGCAGGCGCGGGTCCGCATCATCGTACTCCGGCCCGAGACCCTCATCGGTGTCCAGCACCGCCTGGTAGACCTCAGCCAGCGGCTGACCAGCTTCATGGCGATCCGCCGTCCCGGCCCCGACCACCGGGAATTCAACGAAGCCCTGATGATCTGCGACCAGCGCCACCTCATCCACCGCAAGCTTTCCGACCGCTTCGACGGCCACGCCTGGTTCGACGCCCCCGGCCGTGCCGCCAAGCTGCAGCAAGCCTTCAACGAACTGTGGGAATACGGCGAACCCGACCCGAATTTCAGGCAGCTGTTTCTGTAAGGCACCTTGGCCGGCAAGCCATGCCAACCGGGTGATCGGTGCGCCGTTGCAGCCGCCCGACGGGAGTATGCCGGTGGCTCTCCCGGCGAGTCGTGCCCGCATCCAGACCGCGGCGGCGTTAGATTTTGATGAAATCCATTTTCTGGTAACCCCTCCGCCGGGCGCAGACTTCGTACCCCTCGCGGCTCCCGTCGTCGTTGGTGTTGCCTTCGATGGTGCGGAACAACTCGGTATCGGTAGCGACGACGATGCCGGTGTGAGTCCAATCGGTTGGGGTGCTGCGAACCAGGAACAAGCCGCCGGGGCCGATCTCTTCCCGGCCGACGAAGCACCCCTTCGATTTCGCCGACGCCGCCAACTCATCGACGCTGAACGATGGTGCAACAGGCAGGTTTCGCCCCAGGGACCCGCAGGCCTGCTTCAGACAAAAACAGGCGAAACCCGCGCACCATGGCCACGCATCTCCCTCGTGCCCGTCCATGTACAACCGCACCCAGGGCCCCTTGTTTTGGCCGCCGACTTCCACCGGATGCTGGTCGAGGTGCTGGCGCGCATAAGCCACCACTAGTTCCCCCAGGGAGCGTCCGGCCACCGGAAGCGCTTGCAACGCCTTGACCATCGGCGCGATCAAGTGGCTGAAGGTCGATTGATCGACGACACCGGTGGCCGGCAAGGAAACTCGCCCTTGAAATGCTTGCACCGCCGCCTCGGTAGCAGGACCGAAATCTCCGTCGATCGCCACCCGCTCATCGTGGAGCGAAAGCCATTCCTGCACCAATTTCACCTGGCCGCCGCCGTCGCCCCGCTTCAAATCTCCTGATTATAAAGCTGCTTCAGCTAACCCAAACGACCGTCGTCCCGGCAGGGATTGTCGGGACCCAGAGGCCAGGGATGGCGCCGATTCATCACATCCCTGTGTTCTGGATGCCGGCAATCCATGCCGGCATGACGGGCTAGCTGAAACATCTTTGCTAATCAGGTCAAATCTTGGGTCAATTCCAAATCGCTCATGCCTAATTCCTGTCAAGAGATACCCGCCCGGCCATGCCGGACACATTGATATCGCAGCGACCGGAGCCCTGCGACTGAGAAAGCAAGATACTCGAAACTCATAGTCCAGGCTCACCCCATAACATGAACCCTTCCATAGGCCATTATGCAAGGTCTTCTTCCCCCACGGACATGGCATCGTCGTACCAGTACAAATGTACTGGGCAAGCCGGGGTGGAAACCCTAGAATTGCTGCATACCTATTCACCTCCGCACACACTGTGAACATCCTCCTCATCGACGACCACGCCTGTGCCCGGGAAGGGGTTACTCAGCTTTTGCTGAGGATTTTTCCTGAGATTGCGGTCTTCGAAGCGGATACCGTCGACGATGGCCTGGCCATTGCCAGGAACACGCCGCTGAATCTGGTGTTTTTGGACGTAAACATGCCCGGCAAAGGGGGCTTGGCGGGTATGGCCGAGCTCAAGGCGGAGTTTCCCAATCTCTGCGTCGTGATGTTTTCCGGCTTCGACGACCGTGAACTGGTATTCGAAGCCTTGCGGTTAGGAGCCAAGGGCTTCATTCCCAAATCGGTCACCCGTCAGGAGTTTCCGCTCGCCTTGCGCGACGTGTTGTCCGGCAGGCCTTATTTGCCTGCCTCGGTTGTGGGTGGTGATTGGGGACGATCGAATGAGGATGTCGACATCAAGGGATTACGCAGGCCGTCGAACCCGCGCGACGTGGGCCTTACAAGCCGCGAATTCGAGGTATTGGGCTGGCTGGTTCAGGGCAAGTGCAACAAGGAAATTGCGATGCGCCTGGGAATCCATGAGCAGACCGTGCGCAATCACCTGCGCCCGATCTATATGAAATTCGGGGTGGCCCGGCGCACGGAGCTCATGGTCAAGGTATTCGAGCAGGGAATCTGCTTCGGACCGCCCGCTGTGGGAAATTGAGGGCCGATCCCCTGCAATCCGTTCCGTGTCCTCTAGTGCCCAGACGAAACTTCCCGCCGGATCGCATGCATCATTGCTGTCAGCAATGCCCCCTCGCTTGCCGGCTTCCGCAAAAGCAGCGCATGGCTGGGTAACGCGGCCCGCTGTTGTGCCGACAGGGTATGCTCGGAGTGGATGAGTAACGGCACCGCGCCAAACTCCGCTTCGACCGTGGCCATCACGCTGTCGGCATGTCCAAGGGTGCTCTCGAACAGATCGGCGATCACCAGGTCCGGCGGCCGGAGCATGTCGGGGAGAAGGAACCGGACCTGTTCCAGCGAGCCCGCGTGATCGACCAGGCACCCCCATCCACGGCATGCGTCCGCCACAGCATTCCGCGCATCTTCCCGGCCATCCAGCAACAGCACGTAAACGCCATCCAATTCTCGCGGCGGACTGGCCGGCTGTCCGCCATGGGGGAGGAAAACGGGAACGAAGGGAACCAGAACCTGAAAATCCGTGCCACGCCCCGGCCTGGAGCGGAACCTGAGCCCATGCTGAGGCAACCGCTCCAGGGCTTTACGGACATAATCCAAGCCGATTCCCCACCCTGCGACCGCCGCGTCGCTTTGCCGCCACTGACCGCGGTTGAATTCGGCAAAAACCCGCTCGCGGTGGTGGTCGGGAATTCCTCGCCCAGTGTCGGTGACGTGGAGACTCAGATGGGTTGCACTGACCTTGACCGCGGCGACCAGCACCCCACCGTGATCCGTATATTTGATGGCGTTGTCCACCAGGTTGCCGATGATCTGGCGTAGCGTGGTCGCGTCGGTGCGCAGATGGAACGGCGGCGAACTGCGCAAGCGGACCTTGAACTTCAATCCCTTGCGGCACGCTTGCGGCGCAAACTGGATATCGAGAGCCGTCAGCAAAGGGTTGACCGCGACATCGGCGATATGCGGCGACTGTTCGCCGCCCTCGAGGCTGGACAGGTCGAGGATGCGTCGAAAGGCATCGTTCATATCGTCGATGGCCGATTCGAGTTTCCGGACCATATGCCGTGCCGCTTCCACCGGCATTTCGGCGAGTGCGGCATCCAGCGCAGCGGAATAGCAGCTCAGCGCCTGCAGCGGCTGTTGCAGGTTGTGGCCGATGTGCCGCAGGAACCGGCTCTTGTCCTCGGCGGCGATCTCGGCCTTGCGGCGTTCCCGGAAGGAATTGCGGGCATGGATTTCCAGCTGGCACCGGGTACACAGCCCGAACAGGTTGACGATCAGCAAGATGATGACCGAGGAGGCCAAGCCCTCCGGCTCGGTGCCGATCGCATAGCCGGCCAAGGGCATGGCGACCATCGCCGAACAGCCGAAGATCACGCTGTCGGCGACGGACATGACCATCTGGCCATAGGTGAAGAAGTAGATGGGCAGGAGTCCCGGCCAGGCTTCGGTGTAGAACCGCGGGTTGCCGTCGATGACCAAGGTTGCGACCAGATCGATCGCGGAAAGCGCCGCAGCCAGCCGGGCAATCGGACCGACCCGTGACAATGGTCGCCGGTGCCCTTGCAGGTGGTAAAACAACCCCAGCAGAACGGCGACGATCAAACAGCGTCCGACGCTCTCCGTGGCGGTGATGCCGCGCGCATAACGATCCAGGATGACGAAAGCGAAAAATCCGAAGGCCCCGAGCAGGAGGGCGGACTTGAGGGGAATCAAAGACGCCGAGTGGCGCTCCAGCCAGAACAGGTGTTCCGCGGCTTGCTCGAAGCGCGGAATGGCGAATCGAGAGCCGCCGCGGACGCCTCCCGGCAGAGGCTCCGCGAAATCCCGCTCCTGTCCCGCCACACTCCGATCGCTGTTCGGCGAACTGACCGCCGCTTCCACCTTGGCGCTCATAGCGACTTCCATCCCGCGCGCGGGGTTGCACCCCATGCGCCCTTGAGTCATCCGGCCTTTCCGCCGGCGTCCGTCCGGGAAAGGTTCTTCATTCCAAGCGGAACCATTCTCGACGGAATCCAACCGTCGTGCAACAACGACAGTCTGGTTCGAAAGCACATCGTCCGGGAGCACGAGTCAAGCGGGGACCGGCACCCGCTCCACGCGAAGCCGTCCCGATCGATCGCCCGGCTTCGATCAAACACATAGTGACCAGTGCCGCAGGGGGCAGCACACCGCCGAGCCGGAACAACGCTGCATTTCCGTTCCCAGATGAACTCATGCGGCATCGCCGGCGCTAGAATGGCCGGGCTCACCATTGGCAACTGCCCCTCCCCTTCCACTCACGCAGGCCCACCATGTTCGTCGCCATGAACCGTTTCAGGATCGCACTCGGCAAGGAAGCGGAGTTCATCGAGATTTGGAAGAACCGGGAAAGCCATCTGGACCAGGTGCCCGGCTTCCGCCAGTTCAATTTGCTGCAGGGGGCCAGCGACGACGAGCATACGCTGTTCGCTTCCCACTCCATCTGGGAATCGCGCGCGGCGTTCGAGGCCTGGACCCATTCGGAAGCCTTCCGCAAGGCCCATTCCGGAGCCGGTTCGAACAAGGGGATCTATCTGGGACCTCCCCAATTCGAGGGATTCGACGCGGTGCTGTGACGCCGGCGCCTCAGCCGGTGAGCGCTGCCGACCGGACACGCGGTGCCGATTAAGGCGTCGCCGCCCCCTCCAGTTTCACCATGGCTGCGGTCATCCGTTCGCGCAGTTCCGCTCCGTCGGCATAGACGAACAGCGCCCGCAGGCCCTCCGCTTCGGCCAACCGGTATCCCCGCTCCTCGCCCAGGCAGAGCAGCGCGGTGGACCATGCGTCGGCCCAGGTGGGATCGTCGTGCATCACGGTCACCGACAGCAGGTGATGATCCACCGGCCGGCCGGTCTTGGGATCGAGGATGTGGGAATAGCTGCGGCCGTTTTCCTCGAAGAAGTTGCGGTAGGTTCCCGAGGTCATCACGGCGGTGCCTCCCTCCTGGCGGATCGCCAGAATCTTAAGAACCTCGCGGGTGAAGGGCGTGGGTTTCTCCACCGCGATCCGCCACGGCTCGCCGCTGGGCTTGCGGCCCTTGACCTGCATCTCGCCGCCGATTTCCACCATGTAGTCCCGCACGCCCCGCTGTTCCAGCAACTGTGCGACGCGCCCGACCGTGTAGCCCTGGGCGATGGAGGACAGGTCGATGGCGAGTTCGGGATCGCGCTTGCGCAAGCGCGGGCCGGCCGGGTCCACCTCGACCTTGTCCAGACCGAGATGCGGCAAGACCTGGTCGATGGCCGCCTGCTCCGGCACCTTGCCCTGATGGCGAGAGAAGCCCCACAGGTCGAACAGCGGCTTCACCGTGAGGTCGTAGCAGCCCTCGGACTTCCGGTAGACCTGGCGGGCGATGCCGATGAGTTCGGCAATCTCCGGTGAAATCGGCAGCCAGTCACCGGTCTTCTGCTGGTTGAGCCTCGAAATTTCCGAATCCTGCCGGTAGTTGGAGAGCTTGACGTCGATCTCCGCGAAGCGCTGCTCGATGCTTTGCCGCAGTTCCTCCGGCTTGGGCGGCGAGTCCTTGGGGAGCACCAGCTTGATGTGATAGGTGGTTCCCTGCACTTCGCCGGCGATCTCCACCGGCTCCGGCTGCAGCGGACATCCCCCCAGCAGCAACAGCGGCAGCAGCGCCAGCCACGGCAGCCCAAAACGGTCAGGCATTCAGTCGTTCCTCGATTTTCTGCTTGTAATTCAACAGATGCACAGTCTGCAGCTGCAGCAAGGCATCGCACCCCAGGATCGCCGGCGGCACGTCGATGTCGCTGATGTAGATGGGATAGTTGTCGCCGGTCTGCCGCAACTGCAGGATATGGGCCGCCACTTCGGCGAACACCTCCGGCCCCGACTCCATGGAGGAGAACTCGCGGTCGTTGCAATGGATGAAATAGGCGACCCGGCCCACACCCAAATCCTGCCCGAAGATGCGGATGCTGAACTTGCGCGTCTCCGGCTCCGCCTTGACGGCGAAAGGCGCCGCCTCGAAACGGCCTTCGGCCAGAGTGTGCAGCACGTAGTACTGCAGTTCGTGGAGACCGGTCACGCAATGGCGCTGGGTCGCTCCCAGAAACACCGCATAGGGTCCCAGCAACTGCTGCGGCGAGCAGCGGGCGTGGCGCCGATGAAACAGGCTGCCGCGCTCGTCCAGCACGTAGAGGTCGGTGGTTTGGATGGCGGCATGGCAGAACAGTTGCACCACGCCCGGCCGGTTGTGGCGGTAAACCTCGGGCAGCGGTGAATTTTCCAGAGCCGCCTCGTCGAACACCACCGATCCGAACCGCAGCCGCGGCGCCCCCAACTCGGCCATCAAGCCGGCCTCGTCGGCCATGGCGGCATGGCGGACCGCGCCGCCGTTGCGGGCGAACACGTAGAACTCGCCCCCCCCGCGCAGCACGAAGCGGACCGGATCGGTGCGGTCGCCGCCGAACACCTCGCTGAGCCGCTGAAACAGCCGGGAAACCCGGAGGGTAAAGCTGCGGCTGCGGGCCGATCCGAAGCTGAAGCACTCGATCTCGGCCGGACACAGGCCGTTCAACAGTTCGCACAGCACGTCGAACAGACAGGTCGGTCCCCGATGGCGGCCCACCAGGGTTTCCCGCCAGGACGTCAGACCGATCCGGTCGACGCTCTGGATCTGATTGACCCGGTAGGCCCCGAAGCTGAGTGGATCGAAGCGGCTGCTGGTGACCTGCATGCCGTCCTTGCGCAACGCATCGGGATCGCTCCCCAGATTGATGAACAGGGCGGCCGCAGTGATCTGCGACGGCCGGCCGAAGGCCTCGAGGTGCTCCTCCTCCCGCAGGCGTCCGCGCAGAAATTGCTCGAGCGCGCTCAGGCTGTTCTTCAGCTCGCCGGAATCCAGCGAGGTATCGCCGGACTCCAGGAAGATCTGCTGGGTCTTGCGGCGATAGAAGCCGTTGCAGATCAGCCAGGCCAGAATCTCGATCAGGCTGTGGGCCCGTTTCAACGGCTGGGCGCGCTCCAGCGCCTCCGGAACGACCCGGTCGGCGTACAGCGCCCAGCCGCCGGCGCCGTCCGTCAGCTGAGCGCGGTGCAGGGAAAAGTCCTGTTCGGCGATGTCCTCATAACCGTCGCTGCTGAGCAGTTCGACCTTGCCCGGCTTGCGCTCCAGGGCGGCGTAGAGCCGCCGCCCCAGCAGGGCCAATTCGTCGTTCTTGAGGGACATCTGGTTGGCGTATTCGCGGGCGAACCGGCTGACGCTCTGGTAGGCGTGATTGAGCTCCCGGGTGATGGGCTTCTGCGCCTCGATCGCCTGCTCCACCCGCCAGCGCCGGCGTGCATCCAGCTCCGCCAGCCGGGGCGTCCCCCACCCCCAGGCGCGGGTCATCAGGGAAAGGATTTCGCGCCGCTCCCAGCGTTCGTTGGCGGGGCTGGAGCGCACGCTCAGCAGCTCGTTGATCTTCAGGTAGAAACACTGCCGCGCCAGATCGAGCCGGGGATATTCCTGGCGCCCGAGCAGATAGGTCTCCACCTTGCGGTACATCAGCAGGTAGGAATCGAGCTCGTGGATGTCCACGCTGCCCTGGTACACGGCCGCCTTGAGCTCGGTGCAAAGCCAGGCCGGCCGCGGGTACTCGGCGGCATAGCTCTCCATCAGCAGCAATTTGAGCAGGGACTTGTGGGGCGCGCCGATGGCCTTGTACAAATGCCACAGGGTGCCGCCGAGGAATTCCTCGGCCGACACGAACTCCAGGCCGCCGAAATCGATGAGGTCGGCCTCGTTGACGAAGCGGTTTTCCCGCAGATGACGCAGATAGGCGGTGTAGGTGACGTCCTGGTCCGGCGGCACCAGCCACCAGGCGGGAATGCGGCCGGCCAGGTAGAGGCTGGTGCGGTAGAACTCTTCCAGCAACAGATGGTGCTGGATGCTGCCGCAGCTCTCGGTGGAGATGGGCTGGCCGACTCCGCGCCGGAAATCGTCCGGGTCGATGAAGAAGATGTGGGCCTCCAGCTTCAGCGACTGCGCCCACTGTTCGATGCCGTCGGCCTTTTCCTTCAGTTCGCGCAATCCGTCCGGGTCCAGATTCGGATCGTGGCACAGCCAGATGTCCAGATCGCTCTTGTTGGAGTAGGCGATGCTGCCGACGCTGCCCATCAGGTAGATGCCCCAGACGGGATATTCGGCAAGCGCCCGGCGCCGGTACTCGAAGCTCTTGGTGAGCCGTTCGGCCCGCATCAGGGTGCGGCGGCCGGGCTGGTAGTCCGGAATGCCGGCCGGGGTCTCCAGGGAAACGAAACCCGGCAGCAGCGGATGGTTGAGGTGAAACAGCAGCGGCAGCAGCTCCAGAAAATCCCGCTGGCGCGGCGACAAAGAGTCCTGGATCCGCTGCAGCTGCAAGGCGTGGAGGTTCTGGAAGCGCCGTATCACGGCGACCAGTTCCTTCTTGTCGATCTCTTCGCCCGGCAGGCCGATGGTGATCGGCTTGAGTTTCCCGGAGGGTTCCCGCCCCAGGCTCATGGATAGTTTTCGTTGAGCCGCAGCAACAACTTGCGGGCATCGTCGCCGCGCTGCCAATCGGTGATTCGGCAATCCACCGTCAATCCCGCCTCCCGCACCATGTCGCCGACCCGCTGAGCGGTCAGCCGCGCCGCCAAGCTGGCGGCCTCCGCCGCCACGGTTTCCGGCAAGATCAGCAAGAAACCGGACGCATCGAGCCGGCCGATCTGGTCGGCCCAGCGCAACCGGCAATTGAATTCTTCGCTCAGACCCCGCAGATTCAGCCCCGAATCGCGCACCGTCCGCAGCGGCGCCAGCCGCAGCACCACCACCGCCAGCGGATTGCCGTAGCGGCGGCTGCGGCTGATCTGGGAATCCAGGGCATGGAGGATGGCGTGCCGGTTCAGCAAGCCGGTTTCCCCATCGGTGATCTCCAGCATCCGCACCTGATTTTCCAGGCTGGCCAGCTCCCGCCGCAGGGCGTCCTGTTCGGTCACGTCGGCGAAATAATGGGCCTCCCAGCCGCTCTGGCCCAGCGGGACTCGGGTCCGTTCCCAACTGCGGCCGGCGCCCACCTGGATGCGTTCCTCCTGCCACTGCAGCACGGCCCCGTAGTCCGATTCGCCGATCCGCTCCGCCTGCCCGGCAGCCAGCGCGCCGCAACCGACGGACAGCAACCGGGCCAAACAACGGTTGACCCACAGGGCCGGGCCGTCGAGGGCGCGCACCAGCACCGGCCAGGGGGCCGACAGGCAACACTCCAGCCAACAGGTGTCCAGTTCGTCGGGGGGCATCGGGTGGGGCGCCAAGCTCAGACGGGCCGGTGGCGATCAGTAGCTGATGGGATGGTTGGCAAGTTCGGGCACCTCCGGTTCGGTCTTGTCCGGCTTCGACAGCAGCGAGTAGATCGACTGCAACGCCCGCTCCATCATGGGGGTGCGGGCCGCCGGTACGATCCGGGTCTCGCCGATCTGCAGCTCCTTGGCCAGGGTGCGCAGCGATTTGACCGCCACCTGGATGCCGGCCTGGTTGACGAAGATGTAGTAGGAGGTCTTGGGACTGTACCAGGACAGCTTGGCGCGGAAGCGGACGCCGCGCTTGAAGTTGGTGAACTCGAAGGGCGTGCCCAGCTTGACGCTGCGCAGGTGATCGACGATGCCCAGCAGCACCGGATCGGCGTTCTTGAGGAAAGGATGTTCCCGCTCCTCCGGCGTTTCCAGTTCGACGTCCTCCCAGATCGGCTTGGGAGGCGGCGGCGGCGGAGCCGGAGGCGGCGCGGCCGGCCGGGTGGCGGGCGAGGGAGCGGCGGCGGGCTCCGGACGCTTGGCCTGCATGACCTTCTCCGGCGGCATCTCCAGTATCTCCCGGTGATAGGCCGCCAATTCCTCCAGCACCGCGTTGGAGTTGATTTCCGGATCGCCGATCAGGTTCAGGCCTTCCCGCAGTTCCTGCTGTATCTCCGGCAGCTTCTGGCGCACCTGCCTGCGCTCGGCTTCCGAGACCTTGGGCGTGACGCTCCACAGCAGGTCCTCGACCACCGCCAGCGCCTTCTTCCACTCCTCGCCGTCCTGGCCGTTGCGCAGCGCGGTCAGCACCATGAGGTTGGCCCAGGGGCCCATCAGCAAGCTCTCCACCACCTTCGGCACGGAGCGGTTCCAGGTACGGTCGATGATCTCGCGGGTGACCGCCTGGCGTGCCTCGCGCAGCCGCTCCCTGCCCTTGGCGGTGTCCACCGACCGCTTCTCGACCACCCGGGATTTGCGGTTGAAGCCTTCCAGGAAGTTGCTGAAGTCATCCAGCAAGCTCTCGAAGATGGCGGTGTCGTCGTCGAAGTGTTGGCAGACGTGGTCGACGACGCTCTGGATCTTGGCGAACATGCCTTGTTCGTCACTTTCATCGGCATTGCACAGGCCGCCGGCCTGGGTCAGCGCGTTCAGCAGCCGCCGCGCCGGGTGTTTGCTGCGGAAGAAGAACTTCTTGTCGAGCAGGGCCACCTTGAGAATCGGCGTGTGGAGATGGCTCAGCAGCGCCTTGACGGAATCCGGCAGGGTGCTGTCGTTGAGGATGAACTCGAACAACATGCCCACCAGGTCGATGATGTCCGCGTCGGCGGTGCTGACCTGCTGCTCCTTGATGATGTGGCCGAGCCGGGACAGCTGTTCGGAGAAACTCTCCTTGACCGCGTCCAGGGACAGCTGGGCGTAGTGCTGCTGGGCGACCGGCGGCACGCTGACGTTGAGCAGCTTGAGCGCCGACAGCAGATCGGGGATGTTGGTGGGCGCCTGCGAGGCCGGCGGAATCCCGCCGATGCGGGCGCCCTGGTGGCGGCGAGCCAGCACGTCCTGGATGCTCTGGAAGATTTCCCGGTCCAGGCTGGATTCGTCGGCGGCCGCCCCCTGCTGGTCCTCCTTGCGCCGGCGCGGATGCGGCCGCTCCTCACCCGGAACCGCATGGGCCGCTGCGTCCTCGGGGGACACCTCGCCCGCTTCCGCCTCCTCGCCGCCGCGATGCTCGCCGGGCTGGTAGCCGATGGCCTCCAACGACAGATTGGGCAGGACATCGCGTTGGATCAGGATGTCGTTGTAGGCCGCGTAGATCGGCTCGCCCTTGCGCAGGATGCGCTGGTCCAGTTCCTGGACGAACGCCACCTTGAGCCGGTGGTCGATCTCGATGTCCAGGGTATCCAGGGCATTCTGAATGGCGTCGCATACCTGGGCCGGCGAACCGGGCAACAGCGGGCTGTATTCCCCGACCTTGACCCCGCCGTTGAGGATGGCGAGCCGGTGGTTGAGCAGAAACAAGTGGGAGGAGTATTCGGTGTTGGCGTAGTGCAACATGCCGGCGAAGGCCAGCGCGACTTCGTAGTCTTCCTTTTCCACCAGGCTCAGCTTGCCACCGCTCTGTTTGGGCTCCTGCTTGGCCCGCAGCGGCACGGCCCGACCCTCCATGAAGTTGCTGAACCCCCGCCCCAGTTCCGCTGCGAAGGCCCGCTCGCAGGCCGCCTGGTGCAGCAGCACGTTGCTCATGAACTCGAAACAGCGGTTGCGCTCCTCGTTGGTCTTGGCGTTTTCCGCGTAGCCCAGTACGAAATTGTCGACGTGGTCGAACAGATCGTTGAACAGCGCGCCAAAGCGCTCCACGACGAGTTCCCGGCAAGCCTGCACCACCTCCGCATAGCGCGGCAGCACGCCACTGGAATCGGACGGATCGGAAGCGGTATCTGGAATTCGTCTGTTGCCCATGTTGTGTGTGCTGTCCAGTCAAACGGTCGGGCCACCCGGAAGCGTGATCCTGATCGAGGCGGTGAGGCGGCGGGCGGGGGTTTTCTCCACCTTATAGCCGTTCCGGACGAAAAGCGTCAATAGAACTTCGTGGCCCCCGCCGGAGCCCGTGCCCGGCCGGTTCAGCGCCCCGCCGAAGCGGCCGGCGGGGGGACGGCGGCGGCCCCCAGACCGTGGGGATGGAGCAGCCCCGCCTGGTAGCCGATGAGCAACAGGAAAAACAGCGCCAGCGACATGCCGATCCGGGCCGTCAGCGCCTTCACCGTGCGCGGCGAGCGGTTGCGGTCCATCAGCAGATAGAATAGGGCGGTTCCCAGGCTGGCTATGATCGATAGCAGCGCGACGACGATCAATACCTTGGTGAACATAACGGCGTCTCGAGTGGTGGGGCGTCCGATCCGTCCGGACCGCATGATGGGTTTAGTATGCCAAAAGCAGGTTGCCCTTGAACAACGTTATTTTCCGGCCCGGCCGGCTGCCTTCCCTGCTGGCGCTGGTGCTGATCCCGGCGTTCTGCGGCTTGGGCGTCTGGCAGTTGCAGCGGGCCGATTTGAAGCGCGGCCTGATGGCCCAGCAGCAGGCCCGCGAGCGGCTGCCGCCGCGGCCCTTGCCTGGCGAGCCATTCGACCTCACCGAGCTGCGCTATGTTCCGGTGACCGCGTCCGGTGTTTACGACGCCGAGCACCAGTTCCTGCTGGATAACCAGGTCCTCGACGGCCAACCCGGATTCCGGGTGCTGACGCCGCTGCGGCTGGAAAACGGCGAGGCGGTGCTGGTCAACCGCGGCTGGATTCCCCAGGGCCGCGACCGTTCCCATCGCCCGCCCCTGCCCGCCCCCGCCGGCAGCATGACCGTCACCGGCAACATCGACCGCTTCCCTGCCGTAGGCTACCGGCTCGAGGGCGCGGAAATCCCCGCACCGGGCTGGCCGGCGCTGGTGCAGCTGGCGGAATCGGAACCGCTCGGCGAACGGCTCGGTTATCGGCTGCGGCCTTATCAGGTATTATTGGCGGCCGGCGAACCCGGGGGCTTCCAGCTCACCCGGCGGCAACTCGACCTCCATCCGGAAACCAGCCAGGGCTATGCCCTCCAGTGGTTTTCCTTCGCGGTGGCCACGCTGATCCTTTACTTGTGGTACGGCTTCAAGGGCAAAGCGGCCGGCAAATCCACCGACACGGCTCCATGACCCATGAACCGACCCCATCCCAATCTGCTCCGCAACCGTCTGATCATCGTTGCCATCGCCCTGATCGCGATCGTGCCCTTCGCCGCCGCCTGGTATCTGGCGCAACACCCGGACCTGCTGAGCGGCGGCAGTCGCGCCAACAAGGGCAGGCTGATCGACCCGGCCCGGCCGGTCGGCCTCGACGAGTTGCTGCGGCGGCCCTTGTCGGGACCTGAGACGACTGCCGAACTCAAGGGCCACTGGCTGATGTTGCAGCCCATGACCGGCGCCGCCTGCGCCGAAGCCTGCCGCGAAACGGCCGAGAAGACCGGCCGCATCCGGGTGATGCTCAACAAGGAACTGAGCCGGGTGCGGCGGGTGCTGCTGGCGGCGGCCGACGGCGGCGCCTTGGGCGAGCTGCGCGACAGCGACCCGACCCTGCTGATGACCGAACTGAACGGCGAGTTGCGCCGCCGCCTGGAACAGGCGGTCGGCCGGCCCCTGGACGACGGCATGCTGATCCTGATGGACCCGCTCGGCAACGTGATGTTGTGGTATCCGGCAGGCTTCGACCCCTACGCCCCCCTCAAGGACCTGCAACGCCTGCTGCGCATTTCCCAGATCGGCTGAACCGCCGCACGTCCAACCCCAGGAAACCCGAATGTTTAGAAAATTCACCGCCCTGGCGCCGAGCCTGGCCCTGCTGGTCATCGGCTTCGGCACCTACCAGCGCTGGCTGGAACCCGCCTGCCCGGACTGCCCCCCCAATTTCGACCCCCTCGGTCCCTGGCTGGAACAAGCCCTCGGCTGGGGCAGCAACTGGACTTACCTGGCCCACCGCCACCTGGCCGGGGCACTGGCCGTCGCCACCCTGATCGGCGCGCTGTGGGCCTTCGCCGCGCCGCGCCGACGCGGCTGGGCCGCCACCCTGTCCTGGCTGGCCCTGGCGGCGGTCGCCGGCCAGGTCGTCCTGGGAATCCGCGCTACCGGCACCGGCTTTCCGCCGCTGATCTGGCTGCACGGCGCACTCGCCATGCTGACCCTGGCGTTGCTCTACGGCGTGCGTCTGAGCCAATCCGATCGGCCGGCCTGCCCGGCAAGCTGGGGCATGCGCGCTCTGGCGCGGCTCGGCTTGCTGGCGCTATCGGCGCAGATCGCGCTGGGCCTTTGGGTGGGTGTCAATCACGCCGGCCTGGCCTGCGCCGATTTTCCCACCTGTTTCGGCAGCTTCAATCCGCCGGTGGATTACGAACGGGGCTTTCACATCCAGCTGCCCGGCTCCGACGGCAGCCTCCAGGCGATGACCGTCTCGGCCCAGGCCGCCATCCACTGGGTCCACCGGCTCGCGGCGGTCGCCGTGTTCGTCTTGCTCAGCGCGCTCTACATCGGCATCTCCGGCAATCCCCGCTATGCCCCGCTGAGCAAGGCGAGCCTGCTGCTGGCCTTCCTGCTGCTGGTGCAGATCGTGCTGGGCATCGCGGCGGTGCGGCTGCAACTGCCGCTGGCCATCGCGCTGGGCCATAGCCTGGTTTCGGCCCTGCTGCTGCTCAACGCGCTGCACATCAACCTGTACCTGAGATCGCCGGTCGCCATTCCGGCCCCCGTTGCGATCCCGGAACTGGAACGGCAGCCGAGCGAAATCCCGCCGGCGGTGGTGATCGAACCGGTCCCCGAACCGGTGCCGGTGCGGATCGAGCCCGACACCCTGTTCAGCCGCCTCAAGTCCGGCCTCGGCAAGACCCGCAGCGGATTGACCGGCTTCCTGGCCAACGTGGCGCTGGGCCGCAAGACCATCGACCGCGACCTGCTGGAGGAAATCGAAGCCCAGCTGCTGATGGCCGACATCGGCGTCAAAGCCACCGGCGAAATCATCGCCGACCTCACCGCCGGCCTGGAGCGCAGCGAACTGGCCGATGCCGGCGTCCTCATGGCCCGGCTCAAGGATCATCTGTTCAAGCTCATCGAGCCGGTCAGCAGCCCGCTGGTGATTCCGCCCTCCGACCAGCCTTTCGTGATCCTGGTGGTGGGCGTCAACGGGGTCGGCAAGACCACCACTATCGGCAAGCTGGCCAAGCGCCTGCAAATGGACGGCAAGAGCGTCATGCTGGCGGCCGGCGACACCTTCCGCGCCGCCGCGGTGGAGCAGTTGCAGGCCTGGGGCGAGCGCAACCGGATCCCGGTGGTGGCGCAGAGCACCGGCGCCGACTCGGCCTCGGTGATCTACGACGGCATCCAGTCGGCTACCGCCAAGGGTTACGACGTGCTGATCGCCGATACCGCGGGCAGGCTCCACACCAAGTCCAACCTCATGGAGGAACTGGCCAAGATCAGGCGCATCATGGCCAAGCTGGACCCCACCGCCCCCCACGAAGTGCTGCTGGTGCTGGACGCCGGTACCGGCCAGAACGCCATCAGCCAGGCGCGCCAGTTCAACGAGGCGGTGAGCCTGAGCGGCCTGGTGCTCACCAAGCTGGACGGCACCGCCAAGGGTGGTGTGATCTTCGCGCTGGCCTCCCAGTTCGGCATCCCGATCCGCTACATCGGAGTCGGCGAGAGCATCGACGATCTGCAGGATTTCGATGCCCGCCGCTTCATCGACGCGCTGTTCGCCTGAGCCTTGACCGGTGCTGCAGTTCAGCAACGTATACAAGCGCTACCCGGAGGGCGGCGACGCGCTGTCCGGCATCAGCTTCCGCCTCAAGCCGGGCGAGATGGCCTTCGTCACCGGCCATTCCGGCGCCGGCAAGAGCACCCTGCTGCGGCTGATCCCCTTGATCGAGCGCCCCACCCGCGGCCAGATCAGCGTGGCCGGCCGCAACCTGGCGCGCCTCGGCAGCGGTGACATCCCCCATCTGCGCCGCCAGCTCGGCCTGATCTTCCAGGACTTCCGCCTGCTGTACGACCGCACCGTGTTCGACAACGTCGCCCTGCCCCTGGTGATCGCCGGCTTCGGCCCCGCCGAGATCGGCCGCCGGGTGCGGGCGGCGCTCGACAAGGTCGACCTGCTGTCCAAGGAGAAGCGCTATCCCCGCGGCCTGTCGGGCGGCGAGCAGCAGCGGGTCGGCATCGCCCGCGCCATCGTCCACAAGCCGCCGCTGATCCTGGCGGACGAACCCACCGGCAACCTGGACCCGGCCCTGTCGGAGGAGATCATGCTGCTGTTCCGCGACCTCAACCAGGTCGGCGTCACCCTGCTGATCGCCAGCCACGACCTGGGGCTGATCTCCCGGCTGGGGGCCCGGGTGCTGGAACTGAACCAGGGCCGGCTGGAACCGGAGCACTGACCATGGCCCGCAACCGCCGCCTCCAATCCCCCGCCCGCACCGCGCGCGACCGCCTGCTGCGCCGGCTGGGTAACCTGCCCTGGGTGCAGCGGGTGCAGAACTACGGGTTCATGCACGTGCACCTGTTCGTCGCCAGCCTGGGCCGCATCTGCCGCACCCCCATCGCCAGCGCCATGACGGTGCTGGTGATCGCCATCGCCCTGACCCTGCCGGCCAGTTTCCATACCCTGGTGGACAACCTGGGGAGGGCCTCCGGCAACCTGGAGGCCACCAACCACATCTCCATCTTCCTCAAGCCGGAGGTGGTCAACGAGGTCGGTTCCCGGATCGCCCGCAAGCTGGCGGAACACCCCCAGGTCAAGGAGGCCCGGCTGGTCACCAAGGAGGAAGGGCTGCAGGAATTCCGCCGCTACAGCGGCTTCGGCGAAGCGTTGCGGCTTTTGGACTTCAATCCGCTGCCGGCGGTGGTGACCGTCACCCCCAAGGATTCGCTGACCCGTCCGGAGGACGTGGAGCGTCTGATCGGCGAGCTGAAGGGGATCGACGAAGCCGACCTCGTGCAGATGGACACCGAATGGATGCACAAGCTGTCGGCCATCCTCAGCCTCGCCCGCCGCACCGTCGGCCTGCTGGACATCCTGCTGGCGCTGGCGGTGCTGCTCATCGTCAGCAACACCATCCGGCTGGAACTGCACGCCCGCGAGGAGGAAATCGCCATCACCAAGCTGATGGGCGCCACCGACGGCTTCGTCAGGCGGCCCTTCCTCTACACTGGCTTCTGGTACGGCCTGGGGGGCGGCCTGCTGGCCTGGATTTTGATGAGCATCCTGATCCTGCTGCTGGACGGCCCGGTCGGCCGCCTCGCCACCCTCTACGGCGGCGACTTCGAGCTGGAATTCCTCGGCGGCGGCAAGTCCCTCACCCTGATCCTGGCCGCCGCCGGCCTCGGCATCGCCGGTGCCTGGGGCGTGGTGGACTACCATCTGCGGCGGATGGCGCCGTCCTGACTCGGCTCCGATCCGGCAACCGGAGCATAGGCCTCGTCCAAGGGTCATCGGCCACGGATGGCTGCGTGAACGGAGAATTCCACGATCTCAGTGGCTCCACCCCAAGCGGGATACCCCCACCCTTCATCCGGGCCGGAGCCTGAAGTTTCTGTTGCATAGGCCTCACGGGCCGGATCCGGCCGTTTGCCACTGAGGCCCCATTCCGTTACATTCCCGCCCAGACCCCAACGATGGACGGGAGACCCACTATGGCAGGCGGCGGCAAACCAGGACCCATCGGCTCCCACGGGAGCCGATCGAATCTGAAGGACGGCACCCTATGCCTGCAGGAATCGCCGCGGCCGGGACCGCTGGGAGCCAAGCCCCCCATGTCTCCCGGTATCCTGTCCGACGTCCGTGTAAGCCTCGATCGCTGGAATTCGACGGCCGGCAGTTGGCTCGATCAGGCGGGACGAGGCGCCGCAGGCCAGTCCAAGTCGCTGCTGCTCAGCCTGCTGGACAAGCTGCCGTTCAAACCCGACTCGCCCGTCTCCACCGCCTTGCTCAAACATTATGTGGAAGGCAGCGGCGCACCTTATGTGCTGGAAAACATCCCGGCGCCCTGGCAGGACTGGATCGTCCAGGTCACCGGCGGACGTCCGGGACTGCACCGCGACCTGAATCCCTACGATTCCAACCTGTTCGACCTGCGCAACTCCCTCGGCCACTTCGACGTGAACGTGACGGTGAATGGCGACAACAGCAAGTCCTACGCGATCACCGACACCTATCAGTTCGGCTTCATTGCCAACGACAAGGCACAGCGGGGCCGCCACGGCTTTCCCTTGGGTGCGTTGAACGACTGGGAGCTGGCCGCGCTCCGCCGGCTGTTGCCCGAGCAGCAATACGCCAATCCGGGCGGCTTTCAGGAAACCTGGGAGATCAAGACCTTGGGAAAGGAAACCGTGCTGCTCATTCCCCAGCAGTTTCTCGCCCGGCAAGGCAAAGCCTTCGAGATCAGTGGACGCTTCAGCCGCTGAAGTTTGCGCGTTCGATCGGCCGAGTCCTTGCCATGTCACCGGTTGAGACTGCGGCGGGTACCGGCGTAACGCGGTTCTGCGCGATCGCCGCCGGGGTCGGGCTGCTCGACGGGCTCCTGGCCCTGGCGTTGGCAGGAACCGGGATGTGGATGTTCCGGCTGGGTTCGGGAGGAATCGGCCGTTCCGTCGACCCGGAAGGATACGCCGGCGGCATGCTGTTGGGCGGCCTGGGGCTGCTGGCATGGCTGCTGGCGGGAATCTCGGCGGTCGCAGCCTTGGCCTGCTGGCGGACCTACCGGAAGGCCCGCCGTTGCGGCAGCCGCTCCCTGGCCGACCTGCTGGCCCTGGCGTTCGGGCTGTCGCCTCCCACCGCGCTATTGGCCGGCTGGATCGGCCAGTCGCTGTTGCGGCACGTCTGAGGTGGCCGGCAGACCCGCGGCCCCCGCCACTGACTCGCCGACGCGGATGGACTTGGAACAGCCGGCTTTGCCGATCTTCTTGCCGCCATCGAACTTCATCTTGACCGACACCGTTCCTCCGGCCGCCGGGTCCGGGAGCGTAACCGCCAGTTCCTTGGCGACGTGGGTATCTCCCGGGATGGAAAAGGAAAAATTCAAGCCCGACAGCTTCCAGGGCAACTTGATCGGACCCAGCTTCAGCTTGCCGCTGCCGGTCGCCACGCCCTTGCCGCTGTAATCGGCCGGCACGCCGGTGATGGAGAAATCGAGAACGAGCGTCGCCCGGTCGCCCACCGCAAACTCCGACACATCGGTCTGCCGCGTCGTCGCGAGCTGCTGTTGGGCATCGGACAGGTCCTCGCCGGTCGATTGCAGCACCGATTCCGCATCGGCCCGATCGGCCTGGGCCTCGGTCAGCAAGCCTTGCAGCGAGGCCACCAGCGCCGCATTGTTAGCCGCATTCGCCGCGGCGAGCTCCTGCTGCAACTGGTCCACCGTGTCCTGTTTGTTCTGCACGTCCCATTGCGCGGCGTAATTCATGGCGACCGAATCCTGATAGGCGCGCTCGGCAACGCCAAGGTTCTTGGCCACCACGCAGGTCAGCTGCACCGCCGCCTGGGTGTGTCCGACCGGCAGCAGCAGCCCGAGCAGAGCCATGCCCTGCACAATCTTCGTTCTCGTCATGGTCCCAAGTTCTCCGCATCGGCACTAGAAAAGTGAAAACTACCACATTCGGACCGACTAAGATCTGCGCGAACCCCATTGGAATACCCCGCCGGATCGCCAGGCGCTCCCGCTTGACACGGTGATCGCACTTCGGTATCTAACCAACCCCATCGACAGGGAAAACGGATTCGATACCCGGTCTCCAAACTCCCTTATATTCAGGACTCATCCGGCGGGGCTCGCCGGATGACTACGGAAATGCCGTCGGGCAAATCGACTTAGGCCAGGAGGTCTAACTGCATGATGCAAGACCAGAGAGGGCGGATTTCGCCCGTTTCCCCGCTACATCGCCAACTCTTTACGGACCGGGGCTTCGATTCGGGCAACCCTTCACCGCCCGATTCGTGGTGCCGGGCCGCTTGCAGCGGCCCTCTGGGTAGCGCGGCCGGACCAGATCCGCGCTTCGCCCAGCCCAGCCTTCCCAAACGGCTCCGATCGAGTCCGCCATGGCGGCATCCCTCCGCCTTCCACGCCCCCGGATCGGCTACCGCCCCCGTCGCGCCGTATGCGGTACAACCGCGCCGATCGCAGCCAGGATAGGACGTTCATGGACATCACCCAATCCCAGCGCAGCATCCAGATCGCCACGCCGCTCGGCAAGGACAAGCTGCTGTTCTACCGCATGACCGGCAGCGAACGGCTGGGTGCCTTGTTCGAATACGAGCTGGAACTGCTCGGCACCGACAGCGACATCGACCCGGAAAAGCTGCTCGGCCAGAACGTCACCATCCGCATGGAACTCGCCGACGGCGGCTGGCGCTACTTCAACGGTTACGTCAGCCGTTTCGGCCATTACGGCACCCTGGACTACCTGGCCCTGTACCGCGCCTCCGTCAGGCCCTGGCTGTGGTTTCTCACCTGCAATGCCGATTGCCGCATCTTCCAGAACCAGACCATTCCCGACATCGTCAAGGAAATCTTCCGCATCCACGGCTACAGCGAGTTCGAAGAACGGCTGAGCGAGGCCTACAAGCCCCGCGAGTATTGCGTGCAGTACCGGGAGACCGACTTCAACTTCATCAGCCGGCTGCTGGAAGAGGAAGGCATCGGCTACTACTTCCGCCACGAAGACGGCAACCACACCCTGGTGTTGACCGACTCGGTCCACGCCCACACCCCCTTCGAGGGTTGCCCCGAGATCCCCTTCATCCACCCCGGCAACATCGAGCACTACAAGCAGGACCACATCGACGAATGGTCTTTCGCCCAGGAAGTCCAGCCCGGCACCTACGAAGCCACCAACTACGACTTCACCAAGCCCAGGGCCGACCTGCGCGCCAAGTCCATGGTGCAGCGCTCCCACCCCCATGCCAAATTCGCGGTGTTCGACTATCCGGGCCCGCATCTGCAAACCGACCACGGGGAAAGCTACACCCGCCGCCGCATCGAGGAGCACCACGCACGCTTCGAGCAAAGTACCGGGCAGGGCAACGCGCGCGGACTGGCCTGCGGATACCGCTTCACGCTGGTGGGATACCCGCGCGAAGACCAGAACCGGGAGTACCTCATCACCGCCACCCGCTTCCACCTGAGCTCCAACGAATATCTCAGCGGCATGGCCGGCACGCCGGAAGAATTCGCCTGCCGGTTTTCGGCCCTGGAAGCCAAGACCGTGTTTCGCCCCCAGCGCCTCGCCCCCAAGCCCGTGGTGCAGGGGCCACAAACCGCGGTCGTGGTCGGCAAGGCCGGGGAAGAAATCTGGACCGACGAGCACGGCCAGGTGAAGGTGAAGTTCCACTGGGACCGCTACGGCAAGAAGGACGAGAACGCCTCCTGCTGGGTACGGGTCTCCCATCCCTGGGCCGGCCAGGGATGGGGCGCCATCTCCATCCCCCGCATCGGCCAGGAGGTGATCGTCGACTTTCTGGAAGGCGACCCCGACCGCCCCATCATCACCGGCCGGGTCTACAACGCCGACACCCGAGCGCCGTTCGCACTGCCCGGCGCAGCCGTCATCAGCGGCATCAAGTCCAACACCCACAAGGGCAAGGGTTACAACGAAATCTCCATGGACGATACCGCGGGCAAGGAAAAGTTCCTCATCCATTCCCAGTACGACATGACCACCACCGTGCGCAACAACGATCATCAGCACGTGATGGTGGACCGCACCATCCATGTCGACGGCAAGCACACCGAAACCATCAAGAAGGATTTGCACCTGACCGTCGCCGAAGGCAACCAGGTCAACATCGTGGAATCAGGACATCTGCATATTCAGGCGGCACAGACCATCACCCTCAAGGTCGGCGGCAGCAGCCTGCAGATGGACAAGGACGGCAACATCTCGGTCAACGGCGTGTATCTCAAGCTGGTCGGCTCCGGCAAGATCGACCTCAATCCCTGACGACCGCCCAGATGACGACCTATTTCACCAACGAATTGTCCTTCGACCTGCCCGAAGCGCTGAAGGACAAGACCCATCACATCTTCAGCCTCACCGACGACGGACCTTCCCCTTTCAACCTGGTCATCAGCCGACATCCCATCGGCGACGAAGATACTTTAGAAAGCTACGGCCGCAGGCTCACCGCCGAACTGCAACAAGCCCTGCCGAAATTCGATCTCATCGGTACCAGCACCATCCTGGTCGCCGGACAAACCGGTTGGGGCTTGGAATACCGCTGGCTCAACCAGGGCCAGTGGCTGCATCAGCGGCAAGCGACCCTGTTCCACCAGGCCGACAGCGGGGCGCGTCTGGCCGTTCAATTCACCGCCACGGTTCCCGGCGACTTTAGCGACCGCTGGAAGCAGGAGTTTGCGGCCATCCTGGGTAGCATCCGGCTGCGCAGACCGGCAAGCTAACCGACCATCCGCCATGGAAAAGGCCGCCCGACTGGGAGACCCGATCGGTCACAGCCCCAGCATGAACTGGCTGGTGAAGGGACTGTTGATCGGCGCGGCGATTGCCGTGGCCGGCGTGGTCATCGCCGGCACCGGCGGGCTCGCTGGCGCAGCGATCATCGCCGGCGCGGCGGCTGGCGGGGCCGGGATTGGCGAACTGATGAGCACCATGAGTTGGGCGCCGAAGGAAGTTGCCGGCGCCATTCTGGGCGCCTGTTCCGCCAATGTGTTCACCAACGGACGACCGGCGGCTCGCGCCCACCTCGATGTCGTCGCCTGCATCAAGCACCCCGCGACGCCGCCCATTGCCACCGGCAGCGGCAACGTCTATATCAACAGCCAGCCGGCGGCGCGGGTCAGCGACAAGACCGGCTGCGGCGGCGACATCACTGACGGATCGGGCAACGTCAACATCGGCGGCGGAACCCAACAGACCGATCCGATCCACCCGGAAGACCTGGTGCCCGGCTGGATTCACGCGGCAATCCTGGTGGTTGGCGTCGGCGCAGCAATCGTGTTGGCGGGACCCGTCGTCGCGGTGGCTGGGCTGATTGGAGGACTTGCAGGCGGCGCCGGTGGCGCCTGGATCGGCGGCAAGCTTTGGGGCGAAGGATCGGATGGCCAGAAGTGGGCCATGCTGGGTGGGTCGCTGATCGGCGGGGCGTTAGGGACGAAAGGAGGCGCCTGGTTCGACCGAAACTATGCGATTACGACGGAGGGTTTGGGGTCGAATCTAGGCAACGTCCGAATAAGACCGCGAGCTCCCAACCAACAACGAACGGATCTTTCTAATCCGCCTGAACCTGTCCGAGGTTCTGATGGCCGTTTTATCGCGCGCAGCGAATCACCAGCAATTTATAACCGATCCACCCAATACCCTAAAGACTATCGTGCCGGCGTTGTCGACGAAGTTCTTGATGCTCACACAATCCAATCCGGACCTCACGCAGGAAAAATAAGAACAGGTGATGGTGAAATTGTTGCTCGAGCCGATCCGAGGATTACGATTGAACATAATCGTGCAGTTGTTGATCACTGGAATGAAGTCGGTTACAACTCGTCGCGATCTGTTAGGAATGACTTTTATAATGATACAAGTAATATGAGCATTCGGCTCAAAGGGGCGAACAGCAGTGATGGAGGAAGAATGTCAAGCCAGGGAATCCGATATAGACAAGATACTGGGCCTAACTATTCAAATTAATTTTCATGAGGCGTAACAGTGCTCACAAAACAAGATTTATTAGATAATTTCTCAAATGTCACAGAAATCGGACATCACGCATTCAAGTGCCTGGAAACAACTAAAATCTCAACATATTATTATTATGTTTACATCGCATCCGAAAACTCTTGTCAGTCGGATTTTCTAATCGTTGCTGAAGACATGGAAAATGACGATTTTGCTTGCGCTATATTTGGCGCCATCAAGGACCTAGGAATTCCACCACAGCTAGCAATTTCCCCTGCCCCTCAGAACCCATACGGATTTTCTTCCATCCTGCTTGCACAAAAGGATTTTCATGCACATTTCAAAGGCATACTAGACGACAAAAGACAAGCCCTTACCTTGTGTATTCCGATTCACAGGTGCGAATTTTCAGGCTATGAAACTGCGCAGGAATTCATGCTTATGCGCCGCGACATTGTCCCTACCATGAATTGGGATAGAGAGATATGCCCAAAGACGATTCTTCGGTTTGACAACCCAAAAACCCAGAGTGGGACCGGCGACACTGAAATACTTGTAAGACAAGATGCTCTCCTGCGAGAAATTGAAAACATTGAGGGTGTCCCCTCAGGATTTATTGAAGTAATAAACTATTCTGGCCAGATTGTTGAAATTCTCTCTCCCAGCTTAGGAACTTATATATTTATTAGGTCAAGAGACGACGACTCTCGGGAAAGCCTGACCAAGCCTATCCTCCTAATAAAGCTACATTCATTCTTAATTTCTTAAAACCGGGATTGCGCGCGTTCGTCGATACCGTAGCTCGAAACCGAGCCTGCAGTCGGAAACCCTCCCTGACGGCAGCACCTGGCAAGCGCTCTACGAGCCCCATTGCGGCGCCCTGCTGAAGACCCTCGACGCACTGGGCAACGCGACCGAATACACCTGGGAGCATCTCTCAGGCCCGTCCGTGGTCACCGATCCCCAGGGCCACCCGAATCATCTGGAGTGGAACCGGCGCGGCCAGCTCGTTGCCCGCACCGACTGCTCCGGCAAGCGGAGCCGGTTCGCCTACGACGAGGCCGGCGAGCTGACGGCGGAGACCGATCCGTTAGGACACACCCTCCGCTATGACTGGGATGGGTTGGGACGGCTGCAGAGCCTGACCCACGCCGACGGACAACGGGAACAGTTCGCCTGGGATGCCCTGGGACTTTTGGTCGGCCACGCCGATACCGCCGGGAACCGGCAGACTTGGCGACGCGACGCGCGCGGGAGGGTGGAGGCCCACACCGACGCCGAGGGCCGCAGCCTTGAAGCCCGCTACAACACCCGCCAACAGCTGGACCAGCTGAGCCGCGGCGACAGCCGCTACCACTTTCACCACGACCCGGTCGGCCGGCTTTTGGCGGAGCAGCGCCCCGACGGGGTGGAAATCCGGTTCGGTTACGACTCCGACGGCAACCTGGAGAGCCGTACCGAAATCGGCAGCGGCCCCGAACGCCCTCAGCGCCATCGGCATTTCCGCTACGACCGCAGCGGCCGGCTGCTGGGCCAGGGCCACGCCCAGGCCGAAACCGCCTATGCCTGGACTCCGACCGGCCAGTTGCAGAGTGCCACCCGCATTCCAACCGTCGCCGGCATCGAGGCAGGCCTGGCGCCGCACACCATCGAATTCCGCTACGACGCCCTCGGGCGCCTGACCGCCCAAGGCGGCGACGCCGGCGAACTGGCCTGGGCCTGGGACAGCCTGTCCAACCTGCAGCAGCTGACCCTGCCGCAGGGCCAGGTGCTCGGCTACCAGCGCTACGGCTCCGGCCATGTCCACGGCATCACCTTCGACGGTGAAGACCTCGCCCATTTCGAGCGGGATGACCTGCACCGGGAAATCTTCCGCAGCCAGGGTGCCATCACCGCCACCCGCGGCTACGACGCCCGCGGCCGCCTGATCGGGCAGACCATCGGGCCGGGAGAGGCGCCCCTCCTCCCGGGCGGGGTTGACCCGTCAAGCCCCTCGCCCCCTGGGCATAGGTATCTACACAAGTCGGGAAGTGGGCGAAAATGAATAGTATGCATCGGATTGGTTAGACCTTGAGCCTCGGCTGAAGAGGCGATACGAGAAGCTGGTGGCGGCCCACAGCAATTGCACG